>Ga0209023_10000266_pt1 | contig 87483 bp, 73 predicted proteins | sample LakOneMetagenome_FD_187468 | JGI IMG/M metagenome (GOLD analysis project Ga0209023, IMG submission 187468) | Freshwater and sediment microbial communities from Lake Erie, Canada (SPAdes) (version 2) | ecosystem: Environmental > Aquatic > Freshwater > Lentic | place: Lake Erie, Canada... | reverse complement strand
CGTGCGTTGAGCACATCGCGACCGCCACGGGTAGCCATACGTGCGCGGAAGCCGTGCGTGCGCTTGCGACGAACGACGGAAGGTTGGTAAGTACGTTTCATGGTGGTCTCGCTTAAAGCAAAATAAAATGCAAAATCGGGTCTGACGTCCCGTCAGTCTCTTTTACCCGCTAAGCCAAACCAACAAGCCGTAAAAGACTTATTTGCACGGAGTACGGGCGGGGAACCCTGAATTAGACACGATTTCGAGTCCCCCTGTCAAGGATTAGGGCAGATTAGAGCGGCGACTCTGTGCAGGCGCGCTATGGGGCGCACGTTTACGTGCGCACCTTCGCGAGGACGACGTTCATAGGGCGCGGGCACAAAATACGAGAATTCTAAACAATCCACGTCGCACTCGCGAAGGCGAGTGCCTATAGCGCATTTGCTTAGCCGACATGCTTGCAGTATAAGCAAGTATTCCGTATCTCCCAACCCGAAAATACCTCTCGTGCCTGTGGATAACTCAGCCCATGGCAGGTAGAATAGCGTGTTACGTGTGGCGCACCGCTATCATCGAACCGCCCCTCCACACCTTATTCAGACAGACGATTCATGGAAAATTTCTGGCAGACCTGTTCAGCGCAGTTGGAACTGGAGCTGACACCGCAACAATTCAGTGCGTGGATCAAACCGCTGGTCGCCCTCGATTACGAGGACGGCAAGCTGCGCATCGCTGCGCCCAACCGATTCAAGCTGGACTGGGTCAAGACGCAATTCGCCACCCGCATCACCGAACTGGCCTGCCAGTTCTGGGAAGCGCCGACCGAAGTGCAGTTCGTGCTCGACCCGAAAAACGCCCTGCCGAAAAAGCCCGTCGCCGCCCATCCGGCGCCGAACGACGGCCCCATGCCCGGCACCATCAATCACGGCAACAGCAATGAAGCGCAGCCAGGCACGCCGGAGATGTTTAACATCGGCAACCCGCCGCGCCGCGAGCAGAGCCGTGTGAACACCGAACTGACCTTCGACAGCTTTGTGACCGGTAAGGCCAACCAGCTGGCGCGCGCCGCCGCGATCCAGGTGGCCAATAATCCTGGCGTGTCGTACAACCCGCTGTTCTTCTACGGCGGCGTGGGCCTGGGCAAGACCCACTTGATCCATGCAATTGGCAACCAGGTGATGGCCGACCAGCCGGGCGCGCGCATCCGCTACATCCACGCCGAGCAATATGTGCGTGACGTGGTGACCGCCTACCAGCGCAAAGGTTTCGACGACTTCAAGCATTACTACCACTCGCTGGACATGCTGCTAATCGACGATATTCAATTCTTCGGCGGCAAAAGCCGCACGCAGGAAGAATTCTTCTATGCATTCGAGGCACTTATTGCCGCGAAGAAGCAGATCATCATCACCAGCGATACCTACCCAAAAGAAATCACGGGCATGGACGACCGCCTGATCTCGCGCTTCGATTCCGGCCTGACGGTGGCGATCGAGCCGCCGGAACTGGAAATGCGGGTCGCGATTCTGCTGAAAAAGGCGCAGTCGGAAGGGGTGACCTTCTCCGACGACGTGGCTTTCTTTGTGGCAAAGCACCTGCGCTCGAACGTGCGCGAGCTCGAAGGCGCGCTGCGCAAGATCCTGGCGTATTCGCGTTTCCACGGCAAGGACATCACCATCGATGTGGTCAAGGAAGCGCTGAAGGATTTGCTGTCGGTGCAGAACCGTCAGATTTCCGTAGAGAACATTCAGAAGACGGTGGCCGACTTCTTCAGCATCAAGGTGGCGGACATGTACTCCAAGCGCCGCCCGGCCAACATCGCGCGCCCGCGCCAGATCGCGATGTACCTGGCCAAGGAATTGACGCAGAAGAGTTTGCCGGAAATCGGCGAACTGTTCGGCGGCCGCGACCACACCACCGTGCTGCACGCGGTGCGCAAGATCGCCCTGGACCGCACCAAGAATGCCGAGTGCAACCATGAGTTGCATGTGCTGGAACAGACGTTGAAGGGCTAATACGTCGCCCTCGCGAAGGCGGGGGCCTATAGCGCGCCGAACAACTTCGGTAAGGTGCTATGGGTCCCCGCCTTCGCGAGGACGACGTTTTTGGACCCTCCGGGTTTTCTGGCAAAATATAGTGTTTGAAGCAAGCTTATAAGTAACATTCTGACAACCTACCGAGGATTACTATGCAATTGGTCAAAACCACCCGAGATACCCTTCTCCGGCCACTGCAGATCGTGAGCGGTATTGTCGAGCGTCGGCACACTATGCCGATTCTGGCCAATATCCTCATCCGCAAGGACGGCGAAAGCGTCTCGTTCCTGTCGACCGACACCGAAGTGCAGATCACGACGCACGCCAACATCGGCTCGGGTGCCGAAGTTGCCGGCACGACGGTCGCGGCGCGCAAGCTGCTCGACATTTTGCGCGCGCTGCCGGAATCGGGCGACGTCACGATGAAGCTGGAAAACAAGCGCCTGACGGTCCAGACCGGCAAGTCGCGCTTCGCCCTGCAGACCCTGGCCGCCGAAGAATTCCCGACGGTTGCCGTGGCCGACACCTACAACGCGACCGTCACGCTGCCGCAAAAGACGCTCAAGCACCTGTTCAACATGGTGCACTTCTCAATGGCGCAGCAAGACATCCGTTACTACCTGAACGGCCTGCTGCTGGTGCTGGACGGGCGCAACGTGATCGCCGTGGCAACCGACGGCCACCGCCTCGCGTTCTGCCAAGTGGAAACCGAACAGGAATTCACGCGTCAGGAAGTCATCATTCCGCGCAAGACCATCATTGAACTGCAGCGTCTGCTGGAAGAAAGCGATGAGACGGTCCAGCTGGACATTTCCGCGTCGCAAGTCAAACTGACTTTCGCCGACATCGAGCTGGTTTCGAAGCTGGTGGAAGGCAAGTTCCCCGACTACACGCGCGTGATTCCGAAGGGTTACAAGAACGACTTCACGATCGGCCGCGATGAGCTGCTGCGTTCGCTGCAGCGCGCCGCCATCATGACCAGCGACAAGTTCAAGGGTGTACGTTGCATCATCACCCCAGGCAGCATGAAGATCAGCTCGACCAATGCGGACCAGGAAGAAGCGGTCGAAGAACTCGAGATCGACTACGGTGGCGACAGCGTGGACATCGGCTTCAACGTGACCTATCTGCTGGACGTGCTGAACAACCTGAAGTGCGACCAGATCAACATCTCGCTGGGCGATTCGAATTCGTCGGCGCTGATTTCTATTCCGGACAACGCAGACTTCAAGTATGTCGTGATGCCGATGCGAATCTAAATAGATCGGCGGGAAGTAGCTCCGCCACCACGTCGCCCTCGCGAGGGCGGGGGCCCATAGCGCGCAAGCTCAGCATGGGTCCCCGCCTTCGCGAGGACGACGACGTTGTCCGAAATAATCAGTTATTTGAGAAAGCAGTCCATGTCCGAGAACACACCAGCAATCCCCGCCAAGATCGAAGAATACGGCGCCGCCTCGATTCAGATCCTCGAAGGTCTGGAAGCGGTGCGCAAACGCCCCGGCATGTACATCGGCGACACTTCGGACGGCACCGGTTTGCACCACCTGGTGTTCGAGGTCCTGGACAATTCGATCGACGAATCGCTGGCCGGCCACTGCACGGAAATCCACGTCACGATCCACTCCGATAACTCGATCTCGATTACCGACAACGGCCGCGGCGTACCAACCGGCCTCAAATTCGACGACAAGCACGAACCAAAACGCAGCGCGGCCGAAATCGTGATGACTGAACTGCACGCCGGCGGCAAGTTCGACCAGAACTCGTACAAGGTATCGGGCGGTTTGCACGGCGTGGGCGTATCGTGCGTGAACGGCTTGTCCAAGCTGCTCAAGCTGACCATCCGCCGCGACGGCAAAGTGCACTACATGGAATTCGTGCGCGGTGTGCCGCAGAACCGCGAAATCGAAATCCGCGACGGCGTCGCCGTTTCCCCGATCAAGGTGATTGGCGAAACCGACAAGCGCGGCACCGACGTGCACTTCTGGGCCGACGAAGAGATCTTCACGCACGTCGAATTCCACTACGAGATTCTGGCCAAGCGGATTCGCGAACTGTCCTTCCTCAATAACGGCGTGAACATCAAGCTGTCCGACCAGCGCACCGGCAAGGAAGAAGTATTCGCGTTCGAAGGCGGCACCCGCGGTTTTGTTGAATACATCAACAGCGCCAAGACTGTCCTGCACCCGACCGTATTCCAGGCCACCGGCGAGCGCATGTCGGACCAGAACACCAACATCACGGTTGACGTGTCGATGCAATGGAACGACAGCTACAACGAGCAGGTGCTGTGCTTTACCAATAATATTCCGCAGCGCGATGGCGGCACCCACCTGACCGGCCTGCGCGCGGCGATGACGCGCGTGATCAACAAGTACATCGACGAACACGAGTACGCGAAAAAAGCCAAGGTTGAAATCACCGGCGACGACATGCGCGAAGGCTTGACCTGCGTCCTGTCGGTCAAAGTGCCCGAGCCGAAGTTCTCGTCGCAGACCAAGGACAAGCTGGTGTCGTCGGAAGTACGCGGACCGGTCGAGGAGATCGTCGCCAAGACCCTGACCGACTATCTGGCTGAAAAGCCAAACGACGCCAAGATCATCTGCGGCAAGATCGTCGAAGCAGCCCGTGCGCGCGAAGCGTCGCGCAAGGCGCGCGACCTGACCCGCCGCAAGGGTGTGCTTGATGGCCTGGGCCTGTCGGCCAAGCTGGCCGACTGCCAGGAAAAAGATCCCGCCCTGTCCGAACTGTACATCGTCGAGGGTGACTCCGCAGGCGGCTCCGCCAAGCAGGGCCGCGACCGTAAGTTCCAGGCGATTCTGCCGCTGCGCGGTAAAGTGCTGAACGTGGAAAAGGCGCGCTTTGAAAAGATGCTGTCGTCGGAGCAGATCACCACGCTGATCGCCACGCTGGGCACCTCGATCGGGCCGGACGAATTCAACGTCGAGAAGCTGCGCTACCACCGCATCATCATCATGACCGATGCGGACGTCGACGGCGCCCACATCCGCACCCTGTTGCTGACGCTGTTCTATCGCCAGATGCCGCAGCTGGTCGAGCGCGGCCACATCTACATTGCGCAGCCGCCGCTGTACAAGGTCAAGGCCGGCCGCGACGAGCGTTATTTGAAGGATGACGTGGAAGAAGCGAGCTACATGATGACCGTGGCGCTGAACACCGCGGCGCTGACGCCGCGCGAAGGCGCGCCCGCCATTGAAGGCGAAGCGCTGGCCGAACTGGTACGCCAGTTCAACCTGGCCAACGCGATCATGATGCGCCTGACGCGCGTGATCGACCGCGCCGCGCTGACCGCCATCATGACCGGTGTGGAACTGAATCTGGATTCGATCGAACACGCGGAGGCTTCGGCCAAGGCAATGGAAGCGACCATCGGCGACAAGGCGGTGAAAGTGATCGTGCGTTCCGATGAGCTGAGCGAGAAGCACGCGCTGCGCATCGAGCGTATGCATCACGGTAACGTGAAGGTCAGCTCGATCGATGCGGACTTCGTCCAGGGTGCGGATTACACGACGCTGGCCAACGCCGCGGCGACGTTCAAGGGCTTGATCGGCGAAGGCGCGTTCATCCGCCGCGGCGAAGGCGATCGCGTTAAGGAATCGGCAGTCGACGACTTCCACCATGCGATGCAGTGGCTGCGCGATGAGGCGGAACGCACCGTGTCCAAGCAGCGCTACAAAGGTCTGGGTGAAATGAATCCGGAGCAGCTGTGGGAAACCACCATGGATCCGACTGTGCGCCGTTTGCTCAAGGTGCAGATTGAGGATGCGATTGCGGCGGACCAGATCTTTACCACGCTGATGGGCGATGAGGTGGAGCCGCGCAGGAACTTTATTGAGTCCAATGCGCTGCGGGCGGGAAATATTGACGCTTGATGGTTCGCTGAGTTTCAGACGATGACGGCCTCCTTCGGGAGGCCGTTTTTATTGTGGGCGACAACATGAATAGGTGCACCTCGGCCGTTAAATGAACGCTATGCCGCCATTTGCGCAAACAACAAAATTGACCACGCTCATCAACGAACAAATACTTAATTGGTAACGTTCGAAATGGGGCTGCGAAATTGATCCGATCCATCCGTTCAAATTTCACAGCAACGTCGATCGGACCAAAGGGTGCGATCGAGCTCACCGGAGGTCCTTTCCTCCAATTTTTAGGAGAACGATATGGAAGTTCTGAACGTGCAGGAAATCGAGCAAGTCGGTGGTGGTGTCAACAAGACGCAGTCGTCGCAACTCTAACGCTGATGGGCATGGCTGCTGCAAGTCCAGTCGTTGTCGGTGTCGGCGCTGCCGCGCTGATTTGCCATTTCCTACTGCCATGATTCGTCCATAGCGCTGTAGCTTCATTGATCGCCCACCGCGGTTACGCTCAACCACGGCGGCGATCTACGAAAGGACTCTCTATGAATTGGCGTGCGCTTGATCGGTTTCCCAATGTGGACGAACGTGAGTGGCAAGCTCGGTCGGGATTGCGGAATAGAAAGGTCGTCGGCAAAAAAACAGTAGGAGTGGCTATTAAAGGCTGGAACCCGCTGTCGCCACTGCTTATTGGGACGCCGGATTCCACCCAACTCTTGCCTCCCGTCTTAGTTGCGTCGATTCAAAAGAAAGTATTCGAATCTGTTCGAGGCCGCTCTCAGTTCAGTTTGGCCATCGTCCTATTTTTTATCGTTGTCTGTCTGGTTTGTGCCCACATGCCCGCCCGCTCGAACATGCTAACGGCGGCGCATATCCTCATAGGGATTGAAGCGTTCCTGATCGCAGAGTACTGGCTTGTCTTTCGTCGGTCTGATGCACTGATCGAGCGCAGCCTGTATTGTTTTTGGGTACGGGAAACCGCGCGGATCGATTTTGTTCTTTGGGCTAGCGTCATGCTCGTCGCGGGTTCATTCCAATTACTCGCGCAATGGATTCATGGCGGATTGCAGCCCGTGGTTGATCAATATGGAATTGTCTTCCACGCATTAGCAGCAGGAGAGTACTGGCGCCTACTGTCAGGCCCATTCTTGCACAATGATTTTCCACATTGGGCCATAAACTGCTTCTTGCTAATTTTCGTTGGCCTAATCGCTGGAAGAATTTCGCGCGCGAATGCCGTCGGCGTATTTGTGATTGGATCCGTAGTCGGCGCACTGATCACCTGGGGCTATATGCCGTCTCCAGATGACGCGTATCTCGGCGTATCTGCAGGTGTCATGGGAATACTAGGCTTTTGCGGGGGTGCTGCTTGGCGCGGAAAAGACGATTATCCGAAAGCACTGGGGTTCACACTCATCACCTTTGGCTTGCTGAATGTCTACCTAAGTTGGCTATATAGTCCAGCCGCCGCGAACGAAGCGCATGTTGCAGGGCTGGGACTCGGCATTATGTGGGGACTACTGTTTCAGCAAGCTCGCATTCGCCAAAACTTCAACGAAGTCTCGAAGAATGCTCGCGGCCATTGCGAGCATTCAGACGTCCCCCACCGCACATAGCATCAAGGCAAAGAATCCTTAAATTATCTGAGCTTTGGCAAGACCAATGATGCAAGCGTACGCAATTGGGCATTGAGCATCGTCTCATTCGGATCGTGACCGGTCTTTGGAAGCAAGATGAATTCCTTCGTCGGTGCCGTAATGGTGTCAAAGTAACGCTTGGCTACCGCCGGTGTCGTCACCAGATCCTCTGTTCCCTGCAAGAGGAATACAGGCATTTCGAAGGTGGTACCCAGCTTGTGCAAATCAATCGTCGACAGCATGCCATTGCCCTTGAAGCCGACGAACTGAAGGAACGAGTACTCTTCCCCAGCTTCGTAATCGAGTTGCGCTTCCGACGTCGCGTACAACGCTCCCGGGTTCCACCAGGATTTGGGCGGCGGAGTCGCCGTCTTCGCTTCATAAGTCCGGGTCGCCTTTCGCACGATGCCAAACGCTCGCGGATTGCTCCACGGCGGCGAGCCGAGCGCTTCGAGCGTAGTGACGGTCTTGGTATCCTTGGCCGCGCGGGCCAAGCCCAACAATGTTTCGTAGGTGCTCAGTTCATTTTCTGTGTAGTGCACCATTTGTCCAGTGCCCATGTACGCATGGAACAGGTCGGGTCGAGCTTTCGCCATGTGCACGCCAAGAGCCGATCCCCAAGAACCACCGACCAAAATCACTTTACGCTGATTCATTCTGGCAGCGGCATAGCTTGCCACTTCGACGCCATCCTGAGTCAGTCGGGCAATGGTCAGCGGCGGCAGTTCTTCCAACTGGGCGGGCGTCCACTTGCTGGAGTCGCGCTCAGCAAGCAGGCGGTTGCGGCCATAGGTCCGGCCGGCGCCGCGCTGGTCCCATTGAACGATGGTAAATTGCTTTGTCCATGATCCGTAGATCGCATCGCCAAACGGGGTCATCGGGTTGCCGGGCCCGCCATGCACGATCAGCACCACCGGATTGGCGCAGTCTTTTCCATTGATCGTGACCCATTGCTCAATGCCACCAATCATCACGAACTTCTCTTCGTGTATCTCTTGTGCAACCTTAGCGCCTGCTTTGCACAGGCCACTCGTCGATGGTGCGGGTTGCAATGCGAGGGCATCGGTGTAGATAAAGGTGGCGGCCAGCATGAGAAAGGCGGCCGTGCATCGGCGAATCAGGTGACTGACGATGCCGGTAGTGGAAGAAGAAGTTGAGCAGATCATACGATTGGCCTGGATGGGTTGAAAGTGAAGCCAGTATGGATGCTGACGAGGTCTTGAGCGTCTCGATTTATGATTCGCCCCTTGCGATGCCCCAGGCACGGGGTGCCAAATGATAAGTTGGGCACCGCCCCTGCCTGGGAACCGGCCACGTCCCGGGCACCCGAGCACCAGCAACGCACACTCAACACCACCAGCCGTGATCCAAAATAACCTGACCATTTGCGCAGGCAATGTTGTATTATTGATATCTCAAATCTTAGATCTTGTCGATGAAAGAACCCACGGCCTCCACGAACGACCGCGCCAAAGCGGCCCCGCTCAAGATCGAACCCTTGCATTTGTGCTCGACAATTGATGCCGCTGAGATCGATCGGCTGGAAGAGGCGCTCAGGGCCTCGTTCTATGAACGCCTGCTGGCGGATCGCCGTGGAACATTCGCTCGGTTCGAAAAATTCTCCAAGCATAGAGTCACTGTCATTCGCTGGCTTTGCTTTGCCGGACTTGTCGTTGCCTTCCTTCTCGCTTTGGATCGCGGATTGCCCTACCGCGGATATCGGCTGGACTTGCTGTTTGCCTTATTCTTCACCTGCGTCTACGCGCTAAGCTATTTCCTGCCGCGTTACCCGAATTTAGAAAGCAAGCCCTGGCCGCCGTTCTGGCGAACCATAGCGAAGATACACACCACTGGTTTGCTGAAAACCGCCCGCAAGCTTGTCCCATTTGACGCCGAATATACCTTCGATGGGGATTCGGTCATGTATTTCCGTACGGTCGCCGGAAACAAGAAATTTGCGTGGCAGCGGCAGCTGCGCGGTCAGCGAATGTCCGGTCCTGGCTTCACGCTACTTCTAAAAAACGAAAAATCCATGAGACCGACCGTCCTCATTCTGCATCAGCCGTCGCCTGACATGAATGCCTGGCTCGACCGAATGGGATGTTTCCCCGCTCAACTGGCGCAACCCGGAAGCGACAAATGAGCGGGACAACCTTCCTGAGTTAAGGCGCGACAAAGCGTTTAGTGCCAAACGCAACGCGCCGTCCTTGCCCGTCGTTCACCAAGGTGGCAATGACGTATTCCTTCCCTTTGGTGACACGCGCCCCAACGCCGGCCACATTTAACGATGCCGTTTTTCCCATCACGATCGTTTGATATAGCACCGGATTACCAGCGCCAGCTTTGGCGACCGCCGGATCAAGCACATAAACAAGCGTCTTCGCGGCATTCGGCACGGTGGCCCACGAAATCTTGGTAGGGGATACGTTCACCTTAAATGACGCAGGCTGGTTTTGCTCGACGGGGAACATTTCCCAAGTGCCGTGCGGGCCGATGTAATACTGGATGCAGCCCTCGATCTTCTTGAACTGTTTCCCGCCCGAGACGGTGTACACGCCCTTATACGAACCGGTGCCTGGATCATACGTCCCTGAATACGGGCCCGACTGCATGCTGGCATCCACGGTCCCGGACCACGTGCCGCTCAGGCTGTACCCAGACTTCGATCCCTTCACATTGCCCACATTGCTGTGCTGGCAGCCAACAAAAGTGAAGAACATCGCGCCGCTGAACGTTGCATCATTTTCAGGCAGCGACAAGACAAAGGCGCCTGGTGTGGGGTCTTCCGGATTGGCAATCGGATCTTCCATGTAGTAGCCGACGTACAGGCCGCCCGGGGCCGCCTTATCTGCCGCCATTGCGCCAGTAGAAGTGGCAATCGTCACGCATGCCATAGCGGCAAGACCAAATTTCGATATCAGTGAAGTCATTCAGTTCATCCCGTCCAGGTAAGAGTGCACGCGGAATCATGTGCCGCGCGGTGGTTTGAATTCTATCAACCAGCGCCAGCGATCGGCATCAATATCCATGGCAAAAAAATCATGTTTTTACCGCTGTATTTCTTGGCAACATGGGTTATTCTTACCTCAAATTGCTAATCGGCAATTTATAAGGAGAATCTAGCTATGCCGTTCTGTCATGCCTGTGGTGCCGAAGTGAATAACAACGCTGTTGTCTGTGTCAAATGCGGCGTCGCGGTCAATAACGCGAATATCTCGACGCAGACCGGTCCGGTCTCCGACAAGGAGTGGATTGTCGCGCTGCTGCTGTCGTTCTTCCTGGGCGTGTTAGGTGTGCACCGCTTCTATACCGGCCATATTGGCATCGGTATCGTGCAACTGCTGACTCTGGGTGGTTGCGGTATTTGGGCGTTTATCGACTTTGTTCTGATCGCGGTGGGTTCTTACACCGATGCCGATGGCCGTCAGCTCCGCAAATAAGATCGCCGATATCGGCATCGCATTGGGCGTCGCGCTGATTGGCGTGGCCGCTCTGGTGGTGCCGGATTTGCTGATCCGCGCGACCCCGCACTGTCTCATCTCTCTGCTGGTGGATGATGTGTGCTGGGGTTGCGGGATCACGCGGGCGACGGTTGCGCTCCTACATGGCAAGGTCGCTGTCGCTTGGGGATTCAACAAGCTGGTCTTCCTTGTGTTGCCGATGCTGATGTACCTGTACCTCAACCATTTGCGCATGGTCTGGCGCACGTATGCGCCGTTGCGCCTGAAGGCTTAGCCCTTCAGGGCGGCCATCGCTTTACCCATTTCGTTCATAACCTGCGCGCTGCCATCTTTCGGCACGGTTTCGACCGTGCGGTCCGAAATCGCCTCGAAATTCGCGGCGACCTGCTCGGCGGCGTCTGGGCCGGTGCCGATGTGCACGCCGGCAGTCATGGTGATATAGGCGCGCTCGAAGGTGCCGCCACCGGCGCACAAGATGGCGCGGGTTGGGGCGTCTTTCGATACCAGGTGGAGCAGGCCGGGCGTGACCGATTCTGGCGTCAGCTTGGCCAGCACTTCCGCTGGCATCAAACCCTCCGTCATTTTGGTCGCGGCTGTTGGTGCCAGGCAGTTGACGTGGATGCCGTCTTTTGCGCCTTCGATCGACAGCGTTTGCATCAAGCCCACCAGCGCCATTTTCGCAGCACCGTAATTGGCTTGGCCAAAGTTGCCGAACAGGCCAGACGAGGAAGTGGTCATGACGATGCGGCCGTACTTTTGTTCGCGCATGATGTTCCATACTGCTTGCGTGCAGATGGCCGCGCCCATCAGGTGAACATCCACGATGAGGCGGAAGTCATCGAGCGGCATTTTCGAAAAACTCTTGTCACGCAGGATGCCGGCGTTGTTGACCAAGATGTCGATGCGGCCCCAGGCGGACATGGCGGCAGCGACCATGTCGGCGACGGCCTTTTCGTCGGAGACTGAGGCGTTGAACGCCATTGCTGTACCGCCGGCGGCCTGGATTTCGCGGACGACTTGCTCTGCTGCTGTGGTTTTGCTGCCGTCTTCCAAGGCAAATTCGGGGCCAAAATCGTTCACTAAGACTTTCGCGCCCCGTTTTGCTAAAGCCAAAGCGTGCTGGCGGCCCAATCCACCGCCGGCGCCCGTAACGATGGCTACCTGGGCGTCAAATTCGATCGTCATTTTTTCTATCCCATCTAAAGTATTAAATTGATCCGGCGCTAGCGCCATTGCGAAGTTAGTTTACTTCACTCATCCAGAAGCATCCCGGTTCCATAGAATTCTAAGAACACTTTATCACCTACGTCTATTTCCTTTTCGCGCAGGAACGGTTTCCGCAACTTCAGCAAATTTTTTAGCAAATGCTTCCTTTCAGATGCCTCCCCGTAGTGGAGCATCCGGTGGCAGGTGGCGCACAATGACACAACATTCGCTACGACATCCAACGAAAATTCGAAGTTATGTTGCTGACTAATCGGAATGAGATGATGCGCTTCCACATAACGCTTCCTTTTTGCGCGTGACGTGAACGTCCAGTGTTGGGCATCGATCTCACATGTGAAATCTGCCGCACGAATCGCGTCTGCAGAAACCCGTGGTGATCGAACGTAGCCTTGGCTTCCGAGCGCTGTTGCGGCAGTCCGCTGAACGCCGCCAGCAAACTGCGCGGGTGTAAGTTCAGTCGATTTGATTGCGGCTTTCTCCAATGCGACTTGCTGGAATTCGTCTTCGCTCACGCCGAACAGAGAATAAAGATCAGAACCAAATTTCATGTGGAGGCGATCGTATTGTCGCAAAAGATGGTCAAGATGATCAAGGAAGGTCGCTTCTGACGGCAAGTTATCATGCGAATAGCGGAAGCTCTCAATTGCAGCGGCTTCGTATCCACGGCCGAGATCCCCTGTCGATTTTAGATCAATTTTACCGACGATAGTTTCGGGATGCCGATCCAAAAAATTCGCAGCATGGATACCTGCTTCGCGCATTTTTTTCCATGCAAACGCCTTGGTATAAAGACGTTCAACTGCCGTAATGCCTTGGTTCAGGCTTAGAAAACATGAGCTCATGTCCTCTGCGAAAAGAAGGACGATGTAGAAACCCTTCTCAGCGCTTTTGGTCACTCCTTTATTGAACACTCCGACCCAAGGAACCCGGGCGATATTACCTTGCCCGATTGAACCTTCAATCTTGTAGAGGTGCGCCAGGCTACGCTTATTCAGATGATACCCAATGAATTCCGGAATCGTCACCAGCAGCGATTTTTGATCTGGTGTTCCTACATTTTTCGCGAGCCCTCTAAGCTTCGCGCGGGTATCCACATAATGATCGAGGACATCCGACAGCATGTTGTACATAGCGCCCGTTTTTGCTCAAAAGATATTGAACAATGTTATACCAGAAGTCGGCGAACGCGATAGAAGAGGAGTTCCCCTAAACCATTCGACGAGTTCTGGTCTTCCGGACGCGCCTGATTTGCGGGCGCTCAGCGTCACTTACTGTTGCTGCAAGGTGTAAGGCGACAAACTAATCGTCGCATTCCCCGCCGCCCCTTTATAGCCAGAGTAGAAACGCCCCTTCTCCAGCGTATAGAAGCTGTCCACATAATCATCATCATTGGAGAACCAGTTCGCCGGCATCGCCTGCAAGATCGCCGTGGCCACCTGCCCGATCACCGCATAGGTCGGCGCAAACGCGCCCAGAATCGCGGTCACGCCCTGCGACAGCGCCACGGCCAGATCCTTGTAATTGGTGTTGTCGTCGTGCTCGAACAGCTGCACATTGGCCGCCGCGAAGCGGTATTCGGGCCAGAAAATCATGATCTGATTCGGCGTGTAATCGGTGCCGTCATAGTCCAGATACGGCATGTCCACCACCGTCAGCGTCGCCTTCGCCTGATCAGGCTGCACGCCCGACACCACCGCGAAAATTTCCGCCGCGCCCGAGATCCAAGGCTCCTGGTCGTTGTTCAAACGGATGCGATCGAGCTTGCTGGTCTCGATCCCCGCCAGCGTGGCTGGCGCGCTCAGCGACGCCACCTTGTTGCTCTGCATGCCCAGCGCTTGCAGATGCTTGTTCATCAGCGCCACGCCCGCGCGGTGCGCTTCGGTGCGGTTGACGCCGACGATCAGCACCGGCACGTTTGGCGCAGTGCGGCCGTCCAGCATATGGGAGCCGCCGTTGCGGTCGAACGCTTCCACCTGCGCGTACTCGTTTTTCTTGTTCGTCGGCGGATACGCGACGAGCAAGTTCTTCCAGTCGACCTTGCCTGCGAACTTTTTCGGCGTGTACAGGCGCATGTCCATCACGCTGTCGGTCTCGGTGGCAATCGCCTTGCTCTGGCGGACCACGGCGTCCGTGCTGCGCAGCGATTCGGCGGCCACGCTGGCTTGCGCGCCGGTCGCGCCATAGGCGTTCAGCAGCGGCTTGAGCATCACCGCCTTGTCCTTGCCGGCCAGTTCGCGCTCGACCAGCGCGCTGAACTGGCGATCGCCGAGCATGCCGGCCACTTTATAGGCAGCGTAGCGCTTGGCTTGCTCAACTTTGTGCGGACGGGCTTTCTTTGCCGCTTCCGGGTTTCCTCCTGCGTACACCGTCTGAGCCGATGCCGGGATGCTCAGGGCCAGGGCGACCGTGATGCCTGCGAATGCTTTCAAGACCAACTTCATTTGCAACCTCCTTGATGAATTGTGGCTCGCAGCCAGGCAGTCCCGGCTGGGCGATCACTAGGAAATCACGAAGGATGTTGTCGGTCTTGTCCGAATGCGAACGCGCTTGTTAGATTGCGCCAATTTAGTAAATATTAATATTGATCAATTTACAATATTAAGTGGGGTATGCATATATCGGCGAAAACGTCGCTATAAAACGTCAAACGGGCGAGATCAATTGCGCTCGTTAGCCATCCGCGCGATCGGCCTCGTCGGCGCCCGCGGGGCCACGACAACGCGGTTGCGGCCTTGTTCCTTGGCGTGATACAGCGCTTCGTCTGCCAGCCGCAGCAGGTCGAGACTGGTTTGCCCGGAATCCGGCGTCATCACCGCGACGCCCACGCTAATGCTGAGCTTGCCTATCTCGTTATCGGCGTGCGGCAAACCCAACGAGACAACCGCGCGCGTCAGCACCTCCGCCATGCGCGCCAATTCGCCGGCGGACGGGTGATACCAGACTACGGCAAATTCTTCGCCGCCATAGCGTGCGGTGATGTCGAGTGGACGGCGCGCGTAGTGAGCGATCACATCGGCCACGGCGCGCAGCGCGGCGTCGCCCTGGGCGTGTCCGTAGCGGTCGTTATACTTCTTGAAGTGATCGACGTCGATCATGGCCACGGCAACGTCCTGACGGTCGCGCTGGGCCTGGCGCCAAATGCGGTCCAGGTGAATATTGAGCGTGCGCCGGTTGGACAGGCCCGTCAGGCCATCGAGTTCCGCCAGTTCATTGAGCAGGTTATTGATCAGGAACATGGTGCGCGCGCTGTGCTCGAGGAAGTAGCCGCCGTAGGCACCCACCGCATTGGCCGCGACCATGAAAATGATCTGATACAGCCGCGCGCTCGGGTTGGTCTGGTACAGCAATTCCATCGCCACGAAGCAAAACAGGGTCACCAGGTTGGCAAACAGGGCGCGCCGCCACTGCAGGCAGGCAATCAGGTAAATGAACAGGGCGACCAGCAAAATGCCTTCGTACGGAATCTGCGTGCCCAGTGTATATGCGGCCCCGATCACGGCGGTGGTGCCCACGCCGGCCACAATCGCGCCGATGTAGACCATCTGTCCGAGCCGGCCTCGCCACGACGGACGGTAACTGACGACCAGCAGCAGCACGAACGGGGGGATGATGAGGAACAGGCGGATGCGCGCAGTCCAATACGACACTTCAGGCGGCAAGGTGGCGATGTCGATCACCACGAACGCGGCGAACAGAGCGATCACCAGCCAGGCAGCAAAGCGCACCCGTAGCAAGTGGCCCTCTGTATAAAAGGCCTGAAATTCCTGCTCCAGCGGCTCGTCGAAACGCAGCCAGCGGTAGCCCTTTTCAAACGCGGTCCGGTACGGCGAGGGGCTGGCATTACTTAGCAGTTCGGGGTCAATGTTTAACATTGTTGCCACCAGTAAAATACTCTAGGTGTTTCGATCATACACCCGAGGCAGCGCCGCACTGTTGTAATGTCAGCGCATTTCGTCTATGTCCGCTAGGGGACATAGACGAAATGCCGGCCCGGTTTCCCGGACCGGCAATTGTTACTTCGACGCGTGGGGTGAGCCGCTTGCGGTGTGCAAGTGTTGCTCTACCGTCGGCAGCATTTTTGCTGCCAGCGCTTTCACATCGGGATCCTTGGCGCGCGCTTCATCTTTTTTGAGTTCTGCATGCACGGCCTTGTGGTCGGCCACCCCGGCCTTGGCCATGTATTGCTTGTCGAAGGCGTCGCCTTTGAGCTTGGCGAGCTTGGCTGCCATCGCCTTGTGCTTGGCATCCGGTTCGGTCGGCAGGGTCACGCCCTTGTTTTGGGCCAGCGCGGTCACATCGGCCAAGGCCTTGGTGTGGTCGTCGATCATTTGCTGGGCGAACGTTTTGACTTCCGCGCTCGCACCGTTCGCCAGCGCCAATTTGCCGGCTTCGATTTCCGCCATGTTGGCCTGCGCCATGCCGACCACAATGTGCTGGTCGGTCTTGTTCAAGGCGCTCGCGGCAGGCGTGTTCATGGTCTGCGCAGCTGCGCCAAACGGCACCGCGACGGCAGTCGCAATAGCGGCAGTCAATAGGACTTTGGCCAAATCAGTTTTCAGCATCATCGTTCTCCAATAAGAATTGTGATGGCTGAGTCTAGCGAAGCGAACAGTTAGGCAGCGCTACGTAGCCGGCCCGCAAGCAACCATTCGAAACATTAATAATTCGAATCGGCAATCGCAGCGCCGCGATCGGTTTTTTTCGCCCCGTGCATTGTGTTTGATCCAGTCGTGCACGCACGCCGCGGGCATGGGCGACACTGGTTCTCACGGCGGAGTAGCAAAATGGCAATGCACCAGCCCGCAATGCTGGAGAAGTTGGTTCGATTCCAACATCCGCCTCCATTTCCCCTTCAGCAAAGCCCGCGTTGATGAACCTGACGTCCCTCCTGCCGCTCCTGCTTTTCACAGCCGCGCCCGCCGTGGCCGCGCAAGCGCCGCTGCCAGTCAGTTCCACCACGTACAATTACTACGTTGCCACCACCGGTTCCGATTCGAATCCGGGCACCCTCAAGCAACCCTTCCTCACGATCTTGCGCGCGTCCAAAGTGGCGCTGCCGGGCACGACCATTCATGTCTTGCCCGGCGAATACGCGGGCGGCTTCAAGACCACCATGAGCGGTACCGAAGCGCAACGCATTTATTACGTGTCGACCGTCAAGTGGGGCGCGCGCCTGGTGCCGCCCATGTCGTCCGACACCAAGGCCGGCTGGGACAACCGCGGCGACTATGTCGACATCATCGGCTTCGAGGTCGATGGCAGCGTCTCGCGCAACGGCATCCGCTGGACGCACGGCATTTACGATGCCGGCTCCTACACCGTCATCAAAAGCAACCGCGTGCATCACATCGCGCGCGACACCCCGTGCGATGGCGTGGGCGGCGCCGGCATCGGGGTCGACAGCTATTACCACGGCGTGCACATCGCCGTCATCGGCAACACCGTGCACGACATCGGCCCCGCCAATTGCCGCTTTGTGCATGGCATCTACATCAGCACCTCGGGCAGCGCAAAAAACAATATCGTGCACAACATTGGCGGTGCGGCCATCCAGCTCTGGCACGATGCCAACAACGTCGTGATCAGCAACAACACGGTGGCCGCGTCGATGACCGGCATCCTGGTCGGCGGCGGCGACTTCTATCACACGCGCGGTCCCAACGATTTCACCACGGTCCACAACAACATCGTCTACGACAACAAGTACGGCATTTCGGAACAGGGCGAAACAGGCCCCAACAACACCTACCGCAACAACCTCGTGTTCCAGAGCGCAACCGCCGACTGGCAGCTGCGCAACGGACTGACGCATTCGGGCACGGTCGCGCGCGCGCCCGAATTCATTCGCTACGCCCGCCGCGGCGGCAGCGACTTCCGTTTGCGCAGCACCTCGCCGGCCATCGGCAAGGGCACGGCCGAGCATGCCCCCCTCACAGACGCGGTCGGCAAGATGCGCGTCCACGCCAACGGCGTCGATATTGGCGCCTACCAGTTCAACTGAACTGTCTCCGTTTTTCCCATCTGAAAGTTAACGTGTAGATTGGCTACACATCGTCTTTTTGCACAGGTGAGAATTGCCTTTCACAGAGGCAAATACTCACTCAATTGCAACTTCGCGGTTTACATTTCATGTAGTTGTGCTACATTCGCTTGAGGATGAGCAAATCCAACAAGGGCATAGCCCGCCTGCCTTCCTTCTCTCACAGCAATCGTTTCAACGTCGCTATCCCTTTGGCGGAGACAACCAGGGGTAGTGCCGCGCAGTCCCATTCCACTACCTATAACCATAAGGAAGCAACATGAAAAAACGCATCAGCGCCAAGGTCATCGGCAGTCTGTTCGCCGCCGGCGCCCTGTTCAGCGGTTTCGCAGCACCTGCCCAGGCGGCATTCAATCCCGCCGATACGTCGGTCCAAATGTTCCGCTGGAAGTGGACCGACATCGCCAAGGAATGCACCAACTACCTCGGCCCGCAGGGTTATGGCGCGGTGCAGGTGTCGCCGCCGCACGCGTCGAACAGCGTGGGTACCTGGTGGGATGTCTACCAGCCGGTCAACTTCACTTCGCTCAATAGCCGCATGGGTACCGAGGCCGAATTCCAGAGCATGATCAACACCTGCCATGCGGCCGGCGTGCGCATTTATGTGGACGCGGTAGTCAACCACATGTCGGCCGGTTCGGGCACCGCCACCAACGGCAATACCTGGAACGCGACAACGCTGACCTACCCGAACTTCAGCGGCCCGGATTTCCATAACGCTTGCGACATCGCGCCCGGCGACTATGGCGCGCCAGGCAACCGCAACAACGTGCTCAACTGCCGCCTGGTCGGCCTGCCCGACCTGAAGACCGAGAGCACCTACGTGCAAGGCCAGATCCGCAATTACTTCAACAAGCTGGTGGCAATGGGCGCGGATGGCATTCGCATCGACGCGGCCAAGCACATTCAGCCCTCGCACATCAGCGCGATTTTGAACGGCACCAACCGCACCACCACCTCCGGCGAGGCGCTGTGGATCACGCAGGAGGTCATCCCGGACAGCAACATGGTTCGTTCCGATTACTTTGCCACCGGCACGCTCAACGAATTCCAGTTCACCTATGCGATGAAAGCGGTGTTCCGCAACGAAGGCAGCAGCATTTCACAGATCCGCACCATCATGGGCACGCCGGGCAACTGGGGCGGCAGCTGGGGCTTTGTTCCGAGCGACAAGGCGACTGTGTTCGTCAACAACTGGGATACCGAACGCAACGGCAGCTCGCTGGTGGCCAGCGACTATATTTCCGGCCACGTGAACGACACGCAAGGCACCAAGCGCTACGACCTGGCCAACATCTTCATGCTGGCGTGGCCGTACGGACACGCGCAGCTGCATTCCGGCTACCGCTTCAGCAATGGCGACCAGGGCCCGCCAAGCGCCAGCCCCTTCGACGCGAGCGGCAACCCGCTGATCAACCAGTCGTGGGACTTTATCCACCGTTGGTCCGACATTGCGAACATGGTCAAGTTCCGCTCCACCGTGAGCGGCACCGGCGTCGACAACTTCGTGCAGGGCAATGGCAACCAGATCGCTTTCGCGCGCGGCAACAAGGGCTTCCTCGCCTTGAACAACGATGGCGCAGCGTGGAATGCGTCGCTGCAAACGCTGCTGCCGGCAGGCACCTATTGCAACGTGGCCACCGGCCAGCTCACCGCCGACGGCAGCGGCTGCACGGGCGGCAGTCTGACGGTGGGCAGCAACGGCATCGTCACGGTCAGCATCGGCGGCAACAACGGAGCGAGCGTGCCGGCAGTGGCCTTGCACATCAACCAGAAGGTCAACGGCGGCACCAATCCGCCGCCGGGCTGCACCACGGTGGCGGTCAAGTTCCGCGTCGCCAACGCCAATACGGTCGTGGGCCAGAACGTGTACGTGGTCGGCAACCGCAATGAACTGGGCAACTGGACAGGCACCACCAACGACCAGCTCGCAATCGAAGGCAGCGGCGCCAATGTGCCGTGGTCGCGCACCCTCAACCTGCCGCCATCGACCCCGATCCAGTTCAAATTCCTGAAAAAGGGCGGCGGCGTGGCGGACGTATGGGAACGCAATCAGTCCACCGGCAGCGGCAACCGCGAGGCCACCACCGCGGCATGCGGCCAGCCAACCCAGGTGCTGGATGTGGGCAGTTTCGCCTTCTGATGTAGCCTGAGCAGCAAACGGACGGTTCCCGAAGCCTTTCCTCGGTAGAATCGTCCGCATGACGACAACCCACTGGTTCATTCTGATCGGCGCGCTGATGCTGGCGCGCGGCCTGGCCGCGACCACCATCTCGCGCTCGCCGTTTACGTCGGCCATTGTCTACCTCGGGGTCGGGCTCATGCTCGGGCCGATGGTGCTGGGCATCTTCCACTTCGATCCGATCAAGGAATCGCACCTGCTGGAAACGCTGACCGAGGTCGCGGTGCTGGTGTCGCTGTTTTCGGCCGGGGTCAAGATGCCGGTGCCGATCACGCGCGCGCGCTGGGCGCCGGCCATCCGCCTGGCCTGGATCTCGATGACGATCAGCGTGGCCATGGTCGCCGCCTTTGCCTGGCTGGTGCTCAATCTGCCGCTCGGCATCAGCGTGCTCCTGGGCGCGATCCTGGCGCCCACCGATCCGGTGCTGGCCACCGACATCCAGGTGCGCCACGCCGACGACCGCGACCAGCTGCGCAATACGCTCACGTGCGAAGCGGGCATGAACGATGGCTCGGCCTTTCCCTTCGTGATGCTGGGACTGGGCCTGATGGGTGCGCACGATGTCGGCGAGTATTATTCGCGCTGGATCTTGATCGATGTGATCTGGGCCACCTTCGGGGCGATCGGCATCGGCGCCCTCGGCGGCGCCGCGCTCGGCAAGCTGAGCTGGATGTTGCGCGGCAAAGACCCCAAGCACGAGGTGCTGGACGACTTCGTCGGCCTGGGCCTGATCGCGCTCGTGTACGGCGTGTGCGTGGTGAGCCAGACCTGGGGTTTCCTGGCCGTGTTCTTCGCCGGCGTGGCGCTGCGCCAGACCGAGCTGATCTTGTCCGGCGCGCACAAGGACCGGCAAGGCTTGCTGGTGTCGGACACGCCTGGCCAGGACACGCAGGCCTTCACGCCCACTGTCAGCGCCGAGTCGCTCATTTTCAAGGAGCACATCGAGCGCCTGTCGGAATTGACGCTGGTGCTGCTGCTGGGCGGCATGGTGTCCGTGCAGAATTGGAACTGGGACACGGTCGGCATCGCCGCCTTCCTGTTCCTGGTGGCCCGGCCGGCCAGCGTGATGCTGGGCCTGATCGGCTCGCCCAGTTCGCTACGCGTGCGCGGCATCACCGGCTGGTTCGGCGTACGCGGCATCGGTTCCATTTATTACCTGATGTACGCCATCAACCACGGGCTGCCGCGCAATTTCGCCCAGGATTTGATCCAGATAACGATTGTCGTCGTGATGCTCTCGATCGTGGTCCACGGCACCAGTGTCAAGCCGCTGTTCGACCGCTTCTGGCCCAAGCGCAAGCAGGAAAAGTGAGGGGGTTCAGGCGAACTGAGCAAATGCAAAGAAGGGGAGAATGCCGGGCATAGAATCAATGTCGTGCTTGGCCAATTTTCTTGGCGCTGTCACCGTTGCGTGTTGGCGTCGTCCTCGCGCAGGCGGGGACGACGGAATGGCTTTGAACAACTCACGGTGACATCGCCGACTCCTTTCAGGCGGTGCCGCGATGTCTACCTTTTCCACCGGAATGTCGGCCGGGCTGGCAGCAGTTCTGGCCACCTGCTGCGGCAAGCTTGCAGCGCAGGAGCCGCCGCTACCGCAGGAGCGCGTGCATTTTTTGACATACGAGAATGACTCGCACTACCGCACCGACCGCTTCTACACCAACGGCATCCAATTCTCGACCAAGGACGCCAGCGACCGGCGCGGCCCCTTCGCCCGTTCGCTCACCAACGCCGTGTGCCGCTGGTTCGATTGCGGCGACAACGCGGTGCTGACCAGCCAGATCAATGTCGGCCAGCTGATGTATACCCCGCGCGACCTGAGCCGGCGCGAGCCGCAGCCGCTCGACCGTCCCTGGGGCGGCCTGCTGTATTACGAGCATGCCTACGCCTTCCTCTCGCCCGACCAGCGCAGGCTGACCACGTTGACCGGGCAGGTCGGCGTGACCGGCCGCCTGTCCCTGGCCGAACCGACCCAGAAACTGGTGCACCGGATATTCAACCGCCCCCACCCCGCAGGCTGGGACAACCAGATCGGCGGCAGCCTCGCCTTCATGGGCAGCGCCGAACGGCGCACCGCGCGCGAGCGCCTGTCGGCCAACCTGGGCCACGATGTGCGCCTCAACACCGCCACGTACTGGCGCCTGGCAGCGGGCAATATCCAGACCTATGCGGCGGCCGGCGTATCGGTCGTCGTGGGCAAGGATTTGCCGCTGGTGTCGCCCCCGCCGCCCGGCATCGGCAACAAGCTGCGCGGCAGCGCCCAGGCCAGGGCGCCCGGCTTTACCTCGTGCCTCGCGCCCTGGGTGCAGTGCACGGCCTTCGGCAGCGTGGAGGCGCGCATGGTCGCCTACAACGTGTTCCTGGACGGGCGCCTTGGCCAGGACGATCCCGGCATCAAGAAGCGCACCTTCGTGAGCGACCTGGTGCTGGGCACCCGCTTCGACTTTCCCGGCACCCGCAGCGCCACCCATGGCCCGTGGTTCATCCAGCTCAAGATGACGCGCCGCTCGCCGGAATTTCGCTCGGCTATCCCCGTGCCCAGCCACCGGGTCGCCGCACTGACCATCGGCACCGAGTTCTGATCTATACTCCCGAGTAACAAGAACCCCGGGATGCCCACATGCGCAAGTCACTGCTCCTCCTGACGCCACTGCTGCTGGCGGGATGCGTCAAACAGTCGGCCAGCTACTACGCGAACGAAGCGCGCGACCAGACCATCACGGTCCGCGCCGAGCAGGAGTATTTCTGGGACAAGAACATCACCTTGTCGCTCGTGATGGCGCGCGCGCCCGATTGCCAGCGCGCCTTGCCGCTAGATAAAGTGCCGATGGACGATGTTGCCGTCGAACTGTTTTCCAAGGGCGAAGGCGTGTACAGCATCCGCTCCGGCGCCCAGGTCGTGCAAATCGAGCTGGGCAACTGCACCCGGCTCGCCGATCCCAAGCAGGAAGACATGGGCGAGGCCGTCGGCATCTTCCGCGTCGGCACACAGAAGGAAAAAATGGACTTCGAGCCTTTGCCTGCCGCGGCGGCCACACCCGCACCCGCCGCGCCGCAGTAAGGCTGCGCTCAGGCTGCCGTCTTTTCGCTGTCCAAGTGCCCCATCTGGTAGGCGTTGTAGCGCGTGCCGGCCGCCGCATCTTTCGGTACCGCCGCTGCCAGCTTGGCCAGATCCTCCTGCGATAACACCACGGTCAATGCGCCCAGCGCCTCTTGCAGACGGTCGCGCCGGCGCGCGCCGATCAGCGGCACGATGTCGCTCCCTTGCGCCATGACCCAGGCGATCGCCACCTGCGCCACGCTCACGCCGAGTTCATCGGCAATGGCGCGCACCCGCTCCACCAGCGCCAGATTGGCGTCGAGATTCTCGCCCTGGAAGCGCGGACTGTTCTGACTGCGGAAGTCCGCCTCGCCGGCGCGCGCCTTGGACCAGTGACCGCTGATCAGCCCGCGCGACAGCACCCCATACGCGGTAATGCCCACGCCCAGTTCGCGCGCCACCTGCAGCAGGCCGTTCTCGATCCCGCGCGAGATCATGGAGTACTCGATCTGCACGTCGCTGATCGGATGGACGGCATGCGCACGGCGCAGCGTGGCGCCGTTCACTTCCGACAAACCTATGTGTCTGACATGGCCGCTCTGGATCAGTTCCGCGACCGCGCCGACGGTGTCTTCGATCGGCACCTGGGCATCGACGCGGGCCGGACGGTAGATGTCGATGTAGTCCGTGCCGAGCCGCTTGAGCGAGTAGGCGATGAAGTTTTTCACGGCGGCCGGGCGCGCGTCGTAGCCGACGAAATTGCCGGCCGGGTCGCGCATGGCGCCGAACTTGACGCTGACGAGGGCGCGCTCACGGTCGCGCCCGGCCAGCGCTTCGCGGATCAGCAGCTCGTTGTGGCCCATGCCGTAAAAGTCGCCCGTGTCGAGCAGGGTAACGCCGGCCTCGAGCGCGGCGTGGATGGTGGCGATGGTCTCGCCGCGGTCGGCCGGACCGTACAGGTCGGACATGCCCATGCAGCCGAGGCCGATCTGCGAAACGCGGGGACCGGTGCTGCCAAGTTGTGTCGTTTTCATGATGATTCTCCAGTGGGTGAACAGTGAAATCATTATGCTATTATCGACTTCGGCAATAAATATACGTTTTACTACTACATTATTCGAATCCTGCTAACAAATGGACCAGATCAAAGCCATGCAGATCTTTCGCGCCGTGGCGGAATGCAAGAGCTTCGCCCAGGCGGCAGAACTGCTCGACCTGCCGCGCCCGACCGTGACCAACGCCGTGCAGAGCGTGGAACAGCACCTCGGCGCGCGCCTGCTCCAGCGCACCACGCGCAAGGTCAGCCTGACCATGGAAGGCGAAATCTATCTCGAGCGCTGCGTGCGCCTGCTCAACGAGCTCGACGACATGAACGGCCTGTTCAGCGGTCCGGGCCCGGGCACGATCCGGGTCGACATGCCGGAGCGCCTGGCGCGCACCCAGATCATTCCGCGCCTGCCCCAGTTCCTGCAGGCCTACCCGGAAATCAAGGTCCGGATCGGCGCGCGCGACCGCTTTGTCGACTTGGTGGGCGAGGGCATCGATTGCGCGATCCGGGTCGGCAAGCTGCGCGATTCGAGCCTGATCGCCAAGCGCGTCGGCGAACTGGAACAGATCAACGTCGGCTCGCGTGCCTACATTGCGCAGCACGGCATGCCGCAAACGCCGGACGATCTCAAGGACCACCTCGCGGTGAACTTTTTCTCGAGCCAGACCGGGCGCGACATGGAATGGGAATACGTGCAGGATGGGCAGGAACATGTGGTGGCCATGCGCAGCGTGGTCAGCGTTTCCAGCACCGAGGCGTACCTGGCCAGTTGCCTGGCCGGGCTGGGCCTGATCCAGGTGCCGCGGATGGGGGCCGAAGCCTTGCTGGCATCGGGCGAGCTGGTCGAGGTGCTGCCCGCGTGGCGCGCGGCGCCGCTGCCGGTGGCGATCGTGTATGCGCACAACCGCCACCTGTCGGGGCGGGTGCGCGTGTTTGTCGACTGGGCCGCGTCGGTGCTGGTAGTGAACTAGCGAGGCAGCATCAGGGCGCGCAGTTTGTCGAGCTGCTCGGCGCGGTGCAGCATGCGCAGCGCGTCTTCCAGCAGCGAGGTTTGATTGCCGCGCGCGCTGGTCCATTGCGTGAAGTATTCGTGCACGGTGCGCCAGGGCGGGAAGTCCGGCGGCAGGTTGCGCCAGGCGCTGCCGCTGTCGATGAAGTAGAGCACCGCGCAGAAGACGTCGTACAGGTCGTGCTTGCGCGGACGCGTGCGCCGGCGCGCCGCTTCCAGCATGGGCCGGATGATGTCGAATTGCTCGCGGGGGATGTCGCTGGCGAATGCGGTTCTTGACATGGCTCTGCCCCAAAATCCATTTGAGGGCTGGATCTGGAACAGGTTCCCGCTATCGAAGCGGCCTGTACGTCGCCCTCGCGAGGGCGACGCGGCTATTCGCCGGCGGCAGCTTGGGCCGCCTGACGCAAGGCCGACGTCAAGTCACTATCCCCGCTCCAGATCGCCAGCTTGCTATCGATCCGCTCCAGCTGCGTGCGATTGCGCTGATACGCCGCATCGTCCATCCCGTCCAGCTCCCCCAGCATCTTGCTGGCGAAGCGCTCGATGCGCGGCGCCTCGTGCGGGGCGAAATCGATCAAGCCCTGCAGATACGTGGCGCCCCATTGCAGGCGCGTGGCCGGCCCGGTGGCACTGTCCCAGGCGCGCTCATACCAGCCGACCGCAGTGGCCGCATCGCCGCGCTTTTTGGCGATCGCGGCCAGGTTGTGCATGAAGTAGAACGGCGAATGCGAGCGCTCCAGTTCGGCCAGCAGCAATTGCTCCGCCTCGTCGAGCAAGCCGGCGTCGGACAGCACGCCGGCAGCGGTATTCATGATCTGATGGCGCATCGCCGGACCGCACGCCACCTGCGCGGCCTGCGCCACCCGCGCGCGCGCCAGCTGCTCCATGCCGGCCACCGGCGTGCCCAGGCGCGACATGCGCACCCGCGTACGCAGCGCCGCCAGCTGGTCGGCCAGGATCACGGTCGGATCGGCTTCGAGCCGCTCGAGCGCGCCGGACCACGTTTGCGTCAGGTGCAGCCGGGCGGCCGACTGCGGCACCGTGAGGAACCGCACCAGATCGACCGCGTGATTGGTCACGATATCGAGCTGCGCGCGCACGGCCGCCGGATCGAACAGCATTTCCTCGAGCCGCTTGACGGCCGCGCGCTGGTCGATCCCGCCCTTGCCGGCGGTGGCGGCCGCATGCAGCGCATGCCACTGCAGGCGCTGCATCGCTTCCGGCAGCGTGCAGGCGCGCGTGAGGCTCGCCAGCGTGGCCGCCAGATCTAGACTCTTGAGCAACTGATGTTCGTCCGTATCCCACGAATAGAAACTGAGCAGGCGCCACTCGTCGTCGGACAGCGGGCGCTCGCCCGACAGCGCGGCGCTCAGCGATTGGGCGACCGAATAGCGCGCCGCCAGCGCGACCCGCAACAGTTCGACAAAGCGCGCGCCATCGAGTTCGCACGGCAGACGCGTGATTTCGCTGCCGTCCGGGCGGTACACGATCAGGGTCGGATAACTGCGCACATGGAAGCGTTCGGCCATCTGCTGGGCGCCCGCGCTGTCGCCGTCGAGGTGCAGGGCCACGCACTGCGCGCCGAGCGCCTGGAAGTCGGCGCGCTCGAACACGGTGGCCTTGATCCGGTTGCAGGGCGGGCACCAGGCCGCGCCCCAGTACAGGAACAGCGGCACGCCGCGCGCCGCCGCCAGGGCGAAGGCGGTGTCGGGCGCACCGGGGTGCCAGTCGGTCTTGCCGTGCGTATTGACTGCGTGGGACATGCTGCTGCCTGTTCAAATAATATGCATATTAGTATATAGAAAATATTACTTTTAGGCATTCTTGGCCCGATTTGTCGGCATCCCCGCCACAGGTGAGCACTCTTTTCCCGGCGGCACTTAAGGACGATGCTACACTCGGCGTCGTTCCCACGTTCAAGCTTGTCATGGTCCGATATTGGAAGTTCGCCGCACTCACGGCAGGCGTTTTGCTGCTGTTGCTGCTGGCGGCCGGCGCCATCGTCAAAGCCACCTTTGATCCCAACGATTACAAGGATGACATCATCCGCCTGGTGCAGGAACAGCATCACCGCACCCTCGCCATTCCCGGCACGATCCGGCTGATGCTGTACCCCCGCATCGGCGCCAACCTGGGCCGCGTCACGCTGTCGGAACGCGACAGCGGCGCCGAGTTCGCCGCCATCGACAGCGCCCGTTTCTCGGTCGCCCTGCTGCCGCTGCTGCAGCGCCAGATCGTGATCGACCGGATCGACGTGCGCGGCATGCGCGCGGCCGTGGTCCGCAACGCCGACGGCAGCATGAATACCGGCGACCTGACCGGCGCCGCCGCCCCGAACAGCGCCGACCAGCCCAAGGCCGATCGCACCGGCGCGATCCGTCTGGCCATCGACAGCGTGCGCCTCGACAACGCCCGCCTGTCCTTCGACGACCGCAAGACCGGCCGCACGCTGGAACTGAGCCACCTGAATATCGATTCGGGCGCCATCGCGGCCGAAATGCCGAGCCGCATGGCGCTGTCGGCCAATCTGCGCATGAACAAGCCGGCCTTGCAGACGGTCATCACGCTCACCAGCAAGTTCGTGCCGGACGCGGCGATGCGCCGGGTCGCGTTTTCCGACCTCGACGCCAATCTCGACATGTCGCTCAAGAACGCCAAGGTCAAGGTCAAGGGTACGCTCGACATGGACCTGGAGCGCGACGAATTCGCGGCCGAGCTCAAAGGCCGCTTCGACGACAGCGCCTTCGACGTCAAGACCGGCCTGCGCGCCGGCGCCTATCACCTGACGCTGCACGTCGACAAAGTCGACCTCGGCCGCTACCAGGACCGCCTGGTGCCGGACGCGCTGCCCAACGATCCCACCCCGCCCGCGCCGGGCGATGCCTTCGACTTTTCGCCCCTGGCCAACCTGCGCGCCAGCGGCGGCATTCACGTCGGCGAACTGAAGGTCGGCACCATGCATGCCTCGAACGTGCGCGCGGCGCTGCGTTCGGTGCCGGGCAAGCTGGTGCTCGAACCGGTGGTCGGCAAGCTGTATGAAGGCAACGGCAGCGGCGCGCTCACGCTCGATTTCGCGCGCAGCGCCAGCATGCCGCGCATCACCTTCGTCCAGACCCTGAGCGAGGTGCAAGTCGGCCCGCTGCTGCGCGACATGATGGGCAAGACACCGATCGACGGCCGCGGGAACATCCTGATCGACGTCAACACGGAAGGCTCGAGCACGGCGCAAATGCGCCAGGCCCTGGCCGGCACCGCCGTGCTGCGCCTGCGCGACGCCACCCTCAGCGGACTGGATCTCAAGACCCTGGTGCTCGGCGGGAAGGCCGCCACCGGCATGACCGATGGCGCCGCGCGCACCGGATTCGCCCAGCTGAACGCCAGTTTCACGATTGCCAACGGCATCGCGCACAACGCCGACCTGAGCGCGCGCGCGCCGCTGCTGAACGTGGCCGGCGCCGGCGATATCGACCTCGGCCGTGAACAAATCGACTACACCCTCGCTTGCACCGTCGCTGCGACCGGCCTCAGCCTGCCCGTGAAAGTCAGCGGCCCATGGGATGCGATTGCGTGGAAGGTCGAAACACGCGCCGTCTCGGGCGCCGCCGTCAGCCAGAAGGCGCGCGACAAGCTCAAGAAAACGATCCGCGGCCTGCTCAAACGTTAGCCGCGTTTGATTTAACCGGCCTCATCAGATAGCACCTTCCGTTAGCGTAGGCTGTATTGTTCGCAGCGGGAGAGCGCCATGTTCGGCAGTACCGTCCTCGAAGTCGCGGCAGGCCTGACGTTTTGCTATGCCTCGGTGGCGTTGATCGTCAGCACGGTGCAGGAAGCGCTGGCGTCGGCGCTGCGCTTGCGGGCCCGCACCTTGCTGGCCGGCGTCAAGGCAATGCTCGGCGACCCCAACTTCACGGCCCTGGCGCGCGCGCTGTACGGGCACGCGCTGGTCAGCCCGCGCGCCGGCAACGGCATCCCCTCGTATATCGAACCGCGCAATTTCGCGATCGCACTGCTCGAGTCGCTCGAAGCGCTTCCCGGTAACGCCGAACACATCCGCCAGCGCATCGACGCCTTGCCCGATCCCCAGCTGCGGCGCGCCCTGCTCGGCATCTACCAGCGCGCGGCGGGCGACGCGGCGCGCATGGAAACCGACATCGCGCTGTGGTTCGACAGCGCCATGGAGCGCGTGTCGGTGTCCTACAAGCGGCGCTCGATGGCGATCAGCCTGCTGCTGTCGCTGTTGCTGGCGGTGCTGTTCAATATCGACAGCATCCATCTGTTCAAGGCGCTGTGGCAGCATCCGGCCCTGGCCGCGCAGCTGGCAACCGTGCCCGACAGCATGACTGTGGACACCGTCAACGCCCTGTTCGCACTGCCGATCGGCTGGCAGAGTTTTCCACCGCGCATGGACGCGAGCTTCGTCGTGCAGCTGTCGGGCTGGCTGATCACCGGCTCGACCGCGCTGTTCGGCGCGCCCTTCTGGTTCAACCTCATGAAGCGCACCATGCAGCTGCGCGGGCACGCGGCCAAGCCTTGAGCGCTACGGGCGGTGGGCGTCGACCAGGATGCTGGAAATGGAAATATGCGGCACCCGTTCCGGCCATTCATCCTGGGGACCGAACCAGCGCGCTTCGGACAATTCGTTCTCGTCGATGCGGATCTCGCCCGCCAGATAGTCGGCGGTAAAGGCGATCATCAGCGAATGCGGGAAGGGCCAGGACTGGCTCGAAAAATACTGCAGATTGTGCACCCGCAAGCCGACTTCTTCGTACACCTCGCGGTGCACGGCTTCCTCGATCGACTCGCCCGCTTCCAGGAAGCCGGCCAGCGGCGTGAAGCGCTTGCTGGGCGAAGCGGTATGCATGGCCAGCAGGACATGGTCACCCTTGCGGATCAGCACCATCATGGCCGGCGAAATGCGCGGATACGCCATCATGCCGCACGCAGGGCACTTGAAGCAGCGCTCGCCACTGACCAGCGCCATGGGCGTGGCGCACGCGCCGCAATACCGGTGGGTGCGTGCCCATTCGGCGATCTGGCCGGCGCGCCCGGCCACCCCCATGAATCCATCGTCGAGCGTACCGAACAGGCTGCGCAAGCCGCGCCATTCGTAGCCTGGCGGCGCCGGCGTATCGCGCTCGCACCAGGCGGCGCGGCAGAACTGGCCGCCGAGCTCGCCCACCGGCAGCACGCGCTGCGCAGGAATATCGAGCGCGCCGAATAGCGCGTTGTCCGGCAGCGCCAGATCGTGCGCGCGGACGAGCATCTGCCCGCCCTGGAAAATGAAATTGAGCGGATCGGCATGGTCCACATGCGCCATCAAGGGCGTGAAGGACGGGGGCGTTCGAAGCATGCTGCGGCCTTTGATTTGTTTGTTCCTGGACAATCATACCGCCCTTTTCGCAAGCCGGCAGGCGCGGCAGGGATTGGTGGCGGCAGGAACAAATCAAACCCAGTCAGCGATGCAAGACGCCGGGCGCGCTGACCTGGCGCCCAGCCAGGGTGCTCGGCAATTCCATGTGGTAGGCACCGGACGGCACAATGCCGCAGCCGCCGAACTGTTCCATGACGCGCAACTGCGCCAGGACATCCTCGCCGCAATGCTCGTCAGGCAGATCTTTCCAGAAATCGAAGCCGCCGGCCGCGCGCAGCTTGCCGGTATCGAACATCACGCAGCCGCTCACCCACGCCACCTTGTAGGGACGGGCCGAAGCGCGGTCCAGCGCCAGCCGCGACTGCAGATGAAACAGGTTGGCCGCGCTGTGCAAGTGGCGCCGCGACCAGGCCGGACTGGACGGCCCGACGCGCTCCGGCGCCACCGCAGCCTCCCAGAACTCGATGCCCTGCTGCTCCGGCCGGTGCTGCCCGACATGGCTCAGGCCATGCAGGGCGCTGCCGACGAAGCCGCAGCGCTGTGCCTGCAGGGCGCGATGCAGGCGGCCCAGCAAGTCGCTCTCGACAATGACGTCGTCGTCGAGAAACAGGCAGCAGGGCGCGCGCACTTGTGACAGCAGAAAGGCGCGCTGCTCGGCCATGCCGCGCAGCGGCAGGTGGCTAAGCGTGACGACCTGGATCCCGGTGGCGCCCAGATAGCGCAACACGGCCCGCACCTCGGCGTTGGCGAAAGCGCCGGGCATGTCGGACTGGTCGGAGACGATGATGCGGAACGCGCGGAGGTCTTGCGCCGCCAGCGCGGTAAGCGTGACCGCCAGCGCGCAATTGCGGTTGCGGGTCGGGATGAGCACGTCGACCGAGGGTGCGCCCGTCATGATGCTGCCTCGCAGGCGGCCGGCGCCGGTTCGCTGTAGGCGGGGAAGCGGAGATACACCTTGAAGTAGGCGGCGCCGGCCTGCGCCTCGCACAGCAGCTGGTCGAGGCAGCCGGCCAGATCGTGGCGTTGGGTGGCAAGGCGGCGCAGTTTGCGGGCGCAGGCTTCGGCGTGGGGCGCGCCGGCGTCCGCGCGCAAGGCGTGCACACGCATGTGAAAGATTTGCAGGGCCAGGACCGACAAGCGGTCGATCATGGCGCCCGCGGTTTCGCTGCTCATGCGCGCGGCGCTGCCATGCGCGACCTCGGCCAGCTGTTCGAGGATGGCTTCGTCGATGGCCTGGACCGCGTCGTCGCGCTGCTGCCGATAGCGGTCGCAGCGGCGCTTGCTGGCGGCGATGTCGTGCACGCCGGCGCTGCTGCGGCGGGTGTCGTCTTCCTCGTTCCAGAGCAGGGTGTTGAGGCGGTGACCGGCGTCGATCCAGGGCCAGGGGCCGCCCAGCGGCGCCCGGCCGCCTTCTTGCGGCCAGCCGGGACTGGCGAGCGCGGCATCGTGAAATTGCACGAGGAATTGGGCGTTGAGCTCGTCTGGCATGTGTGCTCCCAATGGATGGCGCATGGCGATTTTTACCATGCCCATGTTGGAGCGGTGTCGAGGTCAGCCGGTTCCGTAGTTCAGTTCACCTGGCCTGTGCCAGATCAACTTTGCCGCCACGGCACGCCATCCTACTCCGCCACCGCAACCCGGTCGCGCCCACCGAGCTTGGCCATGTAGAGCTGCGCATCGGCAATCGAAATCAAACTCGACATATCGAAGCTGTCATCGATGAAGGTGCGCGCGATGCCCACGCTCACCGTCCTGCCGGCATCGAGCACATCCAGGGCCGCTGTGCCGCGGAAGAACTCCTTGCGGATATGCTCGGCCATCTTCACCATGTAATCGCGGCTCTGTCCTTCGACCACGATGCAGAACTCCTCGCCGCCCCAGCGTGCCGCCGTGGCGCTGGTGAAATGCATCTTGAGCAGCACCTCGCCCATCACCATCAGCACCTTGTCGCCCGCTTCATGGCCATAGGTATCGTTGATGCCTTTGAAATGGTCGATATCGAGAATCATGATGCCGATCGCCCCGCCATTGGCTTCGCCGCGGCGCAGGATGGCGTCGATATGGGGACGCAAGCCGCGCCGGTTCAGCAATCCGGTCAGCACATCGCGCTCGGCCGCCACCCGCAGGTCCGATACCAGGCGCAGCAAGACCAGCAGAAACATCAGCCAGTTGCCGACAATAATATTGAGCATGGTGCCGCCCCAGCTGATGATGTTGGCCAGCGGCAGCTGCGGAGCGGCATAGGTGATTTCCACGGCGCTCACGCCGATCAGCATCCCTTGCGCGATTGCCGCGGCCGCCTGCAGCAGCGCCACCAGGCTGCTGACCAGGAACACACCGCGCGAAAACGGATCGGGATACTTCAGCAGGACATAGGCGGTGCCGAGGTTGACCACGCCCTGATAGCTCGACAGGGACCAGATGCGCCACTTGTCGTCCGGCGACACATAAGTAAAGGTGATCGTGATGAGGACGGCGGCCACGGCCAGCACCTGCAGCACACGGGCCGCATGCGGCCGGTTACAGAACTGCATCGTTCCGGCCAGGATGAAGGCCTGGCCGACGCTGAACGGAATGTTGAACATCAGCGAAGCGACCTGCCAGTCCGAGATCAGACGCGGACCGTCGATCACCGTGGCGACGCCGATCGCGATGGCGCCGCAGGCCCAGTAGCGCACGCCGGGGATCTGGCGCGCGAAGACGGCGAGGGCGCTGAACATGGCGCTGGCGACCAGCGCTGTCAGTCCCAGCATCGTCATCAAAGTCGGCTCGTCTATCGTCACGATTCGCAGCCCTCCATGCTCACACAATACCTGAATTTTTTCGTTCGAAACCGCAACATGTGCGCTTGAGACTAAAAATCCACAACCCGGTCATTCTCAGTAACGGCCCGCCTCCAGATCGGCCATCAGCGCGCCGTAGCGTCCGCTTTCCTTGAGCCGTCGGAGCCCGCGATTGAACAATGCCAGGGTGTGCGGCGTGGAAGCCAGCCTGCGCGGCAACAACAAGTGGTAGCGGGTCAGATTGTAGGCGGGCCCGGGCGCCTGGCGGATGCGGGCCGCTTCCTGCGGGCTGAAGCGTGTATGCAGGGTATACAGGCCCACTTCGCGCACCGTGGGATAGAGATCGAAGCGCCCGGCCAGCAGTTTGCGCATCGACAGTTCCTCGGTCGGCGCCCGATCGATGCGCACCCCGGGCGTACCTTCGAAATCGTATTCGTAGCCGAGCACGCCGCCGATGCGGTATTTCGCCAGATCCGCATAGCTGCGCCAGCTGAAGGCGAAACCGCGGCGCTGGAAGAACACCGATTTGCCCTCGAACACGATATCGCTGTATACAAAGTTGCGGCTCCGGGCCGAGTAGGGCGCGCCCTTGCTCCATACCAGGGTGCCCTGGGCGATACCGCTTTGCGCTTCGGCCAAGGCGCGCGGCCAGGGCCGGAATACATAATGCACTTTCACCCCTTCGAGCGCGAAAGCTTCGGACACCACGCGCGAGAGCACGCCTTTGCCGGGCAATTGCTCGGACAGCAGCGGCAGCCATTCGCCATTCGCGAGCGTGATATCTTCTGCCGCTGCCAAAGGTGCCCAGCATGCCAAAGGCAGGACGAGGCAGCACCATCGTTGTGAAATTCCATGCACCACGCATACCTCGCTATCGGGACAGCGCCATATTACTCTTCCAGCGGGCCAGGCGCCGTCTTTTGCTTGCCAGCTCTGCGGGCGTGATCTGTCCTGCCGCGAAATAGGCTCGCAGTACCGACTCGATCCGCTCCACATCGGCGAAGCCGGTCACCATCATCATGTCGGTATTGCGGAACAGGATCAGGATGTCGCTGTCGGACAATGCGAGTTCGGATATGTCGTCGCTGATGATCAGGGAGTGCGGCTGGATCCGCCGCGCCATCGCCGCGATGCGCGCGTCCAGCACCGCCGGCTTGTCGCCCAGGGCCGGATAGATGGCCTGGGACAGCATCAGCATGCCGGGTTGCGGCGAGCGGAAGGCTTGCGCCGCCGCCTGAATCTGCGCGGGCGACGCATGCGATATCCCCGCCTCGAAATTTCGATTGCGGAACAGAGCGCGGGCCGGGTGCTCGAACGGAATCTCGCCGAACGGTTCGCTGTGCCCCGGAAAATGCTTCCAGGTCGCGACGATGCCGCCCGCATGCATCGCCGTGGCGAAAGCTGCCGCGTAGCGGTGCGCGACTGCCGGCGTGGCGCCGTAGCTGCGGCCGCGCGCCATCGAAAAATCGGAACGATTGGCGTCGGCCACGGGAGCGAGGTTGATCTGCACGCAGGCGCCATGCATCGCCCGTGCCGCCTTTTCACTCAACACGGCGAAGCGCTGCTGGCCCAGCAGGTGGGCACCGGGCGCCGCCGGCGGCCCCGGAATGGCGCGCAGCCTGCGCACGCGCCCGCCCTCCTGATCGACCATCCGCAAGCGCGTTGGATAACGCGCGGCGTCGCGGCAGATGAGGCCGGGGTCGCGCCGCAGCGCGCCGCCGTAATACACCGCGCCACCGCTGCCCGCCACCTCGGGCAGGGTGATGAGGAAGGGATGGAAGTCGGCCGCGATGGCGCACCAGGGCATTGCGGCCAACATGGCGATGGCGACGGCGCAATGTCGGTCGTTCATTTTTTGTCGAGGTAGGGCGGGAGTTCCCTCGCATCGGGCCGGACGCGCTTGCCATCGGTGCTTGGCTTGACCACGGATGGGACGGCTGTATCGCTGGCCCGCGTGGCGGCGGGCGGCTGCGCCGACGCCGCTTCCTGCACGGCGCTGTCGGCGCGCTGGGGTGGGGCCTTGGTTTGCTGCATCGCGTTGTCGGCGGGCGCGGTTGCCGTCCTGGTCTGCTGCGCCGGGTCTTCGTCGCCGAAGTGGTCTTGTCTCACCGGACGCTCCGCCTTTTCCGGTGGAACGGACATGGGACTTTCGCGAACAGTGTCGACACCTTTGCCTGGGAATCTGGGCGTATTGGCTGGTGCACGGGGTCGGGGCGACTCGCTGGCCGATGCCGCGCCCGACGCCGCAACGGAAGCTGCCGAGGCAGCGGCGGCAGCGGCGCTCGCGGCATCGGGGACAACCGGCTGTGTCGTCTTGAAGTCCACCACCGACACGCTCAAATCGCTGCGGGCGATTGCCATCCGTCGGAACTTTGGGGAGTATGCAATCGATGCGACAGCCGCGTGACCGCCGTAGGAGGTCTGCACTGGCACAGGTGACGCGGCCGCACCACCGACGAGGACGACCATTCCGTCGGCCGTACCGACCGCGACCAGCTCCGCACCTGGAATAATCGCCAGGGCGGTACAGGCGGAAGCGGTCCCGATTTCGATCGCGAATTGCGATTTGAAGGAATCGTTATGCCAAAGGCGTATCAGACCGGAATCCCAGCACTCGGCAAATTGGTTGTCCGCGGCCGCAATTTTCAGCAATTTTTTCGCACCTCTGACCGCTGCCGTCGCGCCACTGATCATCGGTACATTGGTAGCGAGTTGAATCGTTGCTGTGCCACGATCCATACGCATCAGAACGACCGGACTGGCCGGGTCGAACGCGAATTCCTTCCCCTCTTTCACCATGTCGCTATTCAGCAGGAAGGCTGACATCGATTTCACGTCATTGCCGGCCAAAGTGCTCAAGTCGCTGAATGCCGCCCTGTCTTCGCGCTGCCTTGCCACATGCAGAAGCGGCACAGCCCTGTTCCCGTCGCCGGCCAGCGCCAGCCAGCGCGGGCCTGAACCGTCAACCTTGACCTTCACGCTTGACGCTTTCCCATCGGCTGCTGGCTCGTTCAGCACGACGCTGTCGTCTCCCAGACTCGCCACCAGTTCTGATTCGGGTATCACCACCATTGCCACCGGCTCATCTCCCTGCACAGCGCGCACTGTTTCCCGCGATGAAATCACGCCGCCATTCGTCAAATCGATGATTCCCACCTGCATCCGATCCGGTCCAAAGGCCGTACCGAACACCAACCGATCCTGGCTCGTGCCAAATCCCACCGACACGGCCACGGCGGACGGGTGCGGCATCGCCGTGCCTCTCCAGGCAGCCTGGGCCCACAACAGCGCCACGACGGCTCCCGTCACGCACATCGCCGCCAGCACAGCGCGCGGCGTGCGCGCGGCATCCGACAACGCCGCCACGATACGCTCAGGCACACTCAGGTTCAACGGAGACATCGGACGCCCCAGCAAGAAGCGCAGGTAGATCTGCTCGCGCTCGCGGGCGCTGCGCAGTGCGGAACGCAAACCCAGGATGGCCCGTGCCCGCAGCAGCAAGCGCCGCACGCGGCTTGCGCCCTGCGCAACCGAGACCACTATGTTGTCTGTGGCATGCTGCTTTTCAAACAACTCCCAGTAAAAATCGCGCAACCACGCCTGTTCGGACGCGCTGAGCTTGCCGGCCAGCTCGGTACGAAGCCAGTCGGGCAGGTAGGCGTGACGAAACCAGACCATCTGGCTGAGCCGGAACAGCAGGCGCTCGCGTTCACGCTCGTTGTCGACCAGCGCGCACCCAAGTGCATTGGTCAGGGCCCAGTTGATGTCCGGGTAAATGGCGCAAGCCCGCACCCAGCGCAGGCCCAGCTGCCCCATGTACGCGCCGATGGCGCCGCACAAGGCATCGACTTCGACCTGCGGCGGCCGGCGGCGCCGCAATTGCAACGTCAGCCCCAGGGCGCGCGGCATGGCCATGTGGTCAGAACCGCGTGCATGTATGCCGATGTGCGGCGCATGCCCTAGCGACTGCAAGGCGGCGGCGTCGAAGCAACTGAGGCGCGCGCCCGCAGCAGCGAGCATGGCGACAGTGCGGTCGCCCGGCCCGCTGCGGCCCAGGCTGAACACGGTGCAGCGCGGCGCACGCGCGACGAGCTTGGCGCTCCAGTCGGCCAATTCGCCCGACACCTGGTTGGTCATCGCGGAAGGCTCGCAAAATACCAGGCATTCGGCTTGTTCATTCGCCGCGAGGACCTGCTCCATTGTCGGGAAACAGGCTTGCTCGTTGACGAAGGCTTTCTGGCCTTCTCTCAACACTGGCGTGTAGGGCTCGACCACATTGGCATCGCTGTCGAAGCGAAAGGCCAGGACATCGGCGCCGCTACGAAACAATTCCGCGATCAAGGCCTCTCCCATGAAAGCTTCGTGGTCCTGCTGGCTCTCGCGTCGCACGAAGGCGAGGAAGCGCCGCTCGCGCGCGCCACCGTACACCGGCGTAAACAAACCGGCCTTGCGCGCGCTCGCATCGACCGTCTTGCGCGCGGCCAACCGTGTGCCATATCCCCGCTCGGGCTGGCGCAAGGACAAGGCAAAGGCTTGCATTGCCTGTCGCCAGTGTTTCAATGGACGCAGCTCGGCGCCGCCCTGCAACGACAAGGTGCGCGGGGCGAGTGGTCCTTTACCGCGGGCCAGCGTGGCATGGTGGCGCATCCAGGCCAGGCCGGCAAGGAACAGGGCGCCGAACAGCGCCACGACCGCGGCCATCGTGACGGTCAGGGAACTGCCGGCTTGCGCTCCAGCGGGCGCGGGAAGGAAATAGCTTGCACCGCGCGCTCCGGTGACCGTGATCGGGCGGTTCTTGTTTGCGCCAAGTGGGCCCGGTGCGTCGATGTTTTCCAACCGAATTGTCTGCGTCGGCAGCTGATGGGACCAGGCCAATGCTGGCAACAGGGGATAATTGTCGAAAACCTTGCCCGGCGCCGCGCGCCACACGGGATGCGCCACGGTCAGTGTCAACGGGAACGCTGACATCGACGCATGGCATGCATGCAGGCCGATCACCGTATCGGTCTTCTCGCAACGCGCGCCGCGCAGATCGACACCGACCAGCGGGGACATGTGATCCGTACCCACCGGTGCCACGACCATCACGCTGAAGCTGCGCTCGCGCTCATATTGATACAAGACGTAGCCGGCCAGCATCGCGAACACGCAGACGCCATACACGAGCGGCCACAGCCAGCTGGGCAATCCGCGCAAGGCAGACGCGCGTGATGCGAGCGCCCCTGCGCTACCGACCTGTCGCGGGTTGGCAGGCTGGTTGTCGATCTTGCCTGCTAACCATTCCTCGGTCAACAGCGCGAACCTGGCCTGATCGGCGGCCGATTTGCAAAAAATGCCGGACAGTCGGGCCAGCGCAGCCGGATCGCCAGGCGCCAGCCCCTTGCGCAAGAGGAGCCAGGCCGCCATCAGAATCTGATCGGCCTCGATGCGCAACTCGCGTTTGCGCAGATAGGCGCACAGCGCCAGCAGCTCTGCCAGCGGCGACGGATCCATGGCGGCCCTAGCTCGCCGATTCCATCAAATCGCGCAGGAAGCGCCGTGCAGGCGGCGTCTTGGCGAGCGCTGCCACACCGCGCTCGGCCTGGGCCACGGCGGCCGCGACGGTTCCGTTCAGATCGGCGCCGTGCTTTTTCAGCAAGTGGAACCAGCCCACCAGTTCGGCCACCGACGGTGCCCGGTGTTCGCCGTCGCGCGCCTTGAAGTAATACCGGGTCGCGCTGCGCAGCAGCGGGGGCGGCGCCTGGTCCGACAGGCCGAAGCGCAGCGCCAGGATCTGCGTCAGGCGCTCCTCGTCGGGCGGTTCGATGCAGTAGAAGACACAGCGCCGCAGGAAGGCGTCGGGCAAAGGCCGCTCCTGATTGCTGGTAATGACGACGATCGGCCGGCACGCAGGATTTCCCGAGACAGTCCGGCCCAGCTCGGGAATCAGAAACGACATGCTGCTCAGTTCATTGAGCAGGTCGTTGGGGAAATCGCGTGACGCCTTGTCGATTTCATCGATCAGGACCACCGAGCGCTTGGGCCCGTCCAGCAAATCGGCGTCGCGCTCGAGACAAACGGCGCCGATGTCGGCGGCCGGGTGCGAACGCAGGATGGCCTTCCCGAGCGCATTGAAGCGGATGAATTCCCGTTCATCGACTTCCTTGTCCGAACGGGCGGCCTGGAACCGGCGCACGGTGTCGTAGGTGTAAAACAAATCGGTGGCAACGCTGATGGACTTGGTGTGAAACTGGAACGGCTTGTCCAAACCGAGATGGGCCGCCAGATAGGCGGCGAACTGGGTCTTGCCGGTACCTGGCTCGCCGGTCAGCAGCAGCGGCTGGCCCAGGTCCAGCGCCGTGTTGGCGGCGTCTTCCAATCCCTGGTCCATCACATAATTGCGCGGGTCGCCCTGGTCGGCCACGAACGGCGGCGGCAGCACGAAGCCGGGCGCCAGGCTGCCCGTCCGTTTGCGGTCGATGAATTTGTTTTCTGACATGACTGCGCTCCTGCTAATGGCACTGCTGCCCGTTCAAGATACCGATCAGTTCCCACAGCCGTTCGAGGACCACTTCCATGGGTTGCGGATCGCCCGCGACGATTTTGTCGAGTTGCACTTTCTTGGGAACGGCGGCATTGCGGAACCGCTTCTGCAGCGTCGCCTTCCATTCTTCGAGATCCTTGCGCGTGACCGGGCCGAGCTCGGGCGCGACGCATTGCCGCGTAAAGCGCGGATCGTCAACCGCCCCGCACATGCCCTGCACGTAGGCGCGCACGGTCTCGTTGGGGTCGCCGAACAGGCGCGACAGACCGGCGAGCAGCCCCCCTTCGCGGCGCTCCAGGTAACTGACGAAGACGATAAAGATCAGGCATCCCTTGCCCTCGACGTCGGGAAAGGTGCGCAGGAACTGATACAGCGGTTCGAGCCGCTGCCCCGGCTTGCTGCCGAGCGCCTCCGCCGTGAACGGACAAAACAGCAAGGTGGCGCGTTGGCGCTTGCGGATCGTCTCGGCCACCGCATCGAGCGAGACGGACGGGTCCTGCGTGACCGCTTCGCGCACCTGCACGCACAGGTCGTCGGTCAGCATGTCCGCATCGTGGCGCGCCGGCAGCTTGATATCGAGCATGCTGTGGTGGACGCTTTCGCATGCGCGCCATTTGATGCGTTCTTCATCGATGCGCAGCCGCAGTCCGTTCAGGAACGCTTCCGGAGCCTGGTCGCTGCCCCCATGCGCGATGATCAGCAAGGGCCGCTTGGGTTTGGTCGCGAAATGTTGCCAGGCGCCTTTGCGGATCGTCAGCCATTGCTCGTTGCGGTCGCACAGATAGGCGGCATCTTCGCCGATCGGTGTGCGCGTGTCGGCGCTGCTGCCGAAGCGTTCATGCGATTCGCTCCCGGCCCAGTCTTCCATGCGGAAAACAAGCTGCTGTTCGTTGTCGCTCGCTTCGCGCACCAGTTCGCGCGTGTCGCGGACGACCTGTTCCAGGCCCACGAATTCTTCGACCGAGCGGGGCCGGAACCCCGCCAGCACCTGCATCAGGCGCGACGTGAACAGGCCGCTCTGGCTGGCGCCCAGATTGCGCGCGACCTGGGTCTGGTAGGCGGCGAAGGCGCTCAACTGGCGCGGCTCGCCGGCCAGCGCGCCGCGCGGAAATCCGATCGGGCTCAGCTTGTCTTCCGCATTGATCTGCGCGGCGTCGGTCGCGCACGCGTCGATCAGAAAAACCAGGCGGAACTGCGGCAGCTGGTCGGCCAGCCATGCCGAGAGATGGCTCAGAACGACGATCTCGAAACGCGCTTCGCTCAGGTCGGAGCAAAACAGGATCCGTTCGGTCGCGTTGCCGAGGCGGCGGATCGCACCATGGCCCGACCAGAACACGAGCAGCAGGCCGGGTGCCGCGCGGCCGGCATCATCGATTCCGTCGATCAAATGCGTCTTGAAAATTTCCGCGATGGTCGCCGAGACGGCGGCGCCGTGGCTCTTCACGTTCAGGGCGGCCACTTCACGCTCGAATGCCGCGTGATTTTCCAGCGGCTTGGCCACCAGATGCACGTTCGGACCGGGCACCTGGATGTCCTTGACCAGCCAGCGGCTCATCGCCAGGGCATCCGACGCCGGTCCGTTCAAGTCCCAGCCGTCGAGCTGATAATGTTCGCAGCCGACCACCACGGCATGCACATTGCGCAGGTCCGCGCCGCTCATGATGCGAGGCTCGGCGCGATCGCATCCCACAGCGAGTCGTTGGTCCAATAGGCGCTGTGCGACTGCGGAAACGGCTGGCCGTTGTCGATCCCGACATCGCGCACGCCGGCGCCGAAGATGGGCCCTGCCAGATAGCTGAGCATGTCGGCCCTGTCGTAGAAGTTGGTCCACGCAGGAAAGCCGGACGGCAGCGTCGCCCCGTCCTGGAAGGAACGCCCGACCAGCGCATTGATCTCGTAGAAAAAGCCCGCCTGCGAGCCCACCGTGTGCAGATGAGAAACCCGCGAGCACAAGGCGGGCGCCAGCAGCAGGGTATCGACCACGGCCACGCCGCCCAGGCTGTGCGCAATCACGATCAAGGGGTCGCGGGCGGCCGCCAGAGCGGCGCCGATCCGCTGCCGGATCGGCTCGCCCCGCCCCTGGTAACACATCAAGTCCCCGATCGCCGGGCTGGCCAGGTCGGTCATCCTGCCGCGATGGCGCTGCAGGTAGCGCGAGCCCATCCCCTGCGCCAGACCCAGCAGCGGCTTGGTCAGGGTCGACAGCACCCCCTTGGGCGCGCCGCCGAAGTATTGCTCCAGGCTGGTGACCAGGGCGTCGCGCTGCGAACCCTGGATCGCGGGGACGGCGTCGTCGCAGGCAGCGCGCATCATCAGGGCGGCCAGACACCTGGCCATCGCCGCGGGCAGCTGTGGCGCCGCCTGCCGGTATCTGGTGAGAACCTCCGCGAACGCCGGCGCAGCCGCAACCGCGCCGGCGGCAGCGGCCAGATAGCCCGGCATTCCTGCCGCGGCCGCGGCCGCGGCAATGCCAGGGTCGAGCGGCAGTTCCATCAGCTTGCGCCCGAACGCCTTGCCGTCCTGCGCGGCGCTGGGCGGCGGTGTCGCGCCATTGTTGGCCGCGTTGGCCAGCAGGCGCAGTTCGAAAAAGGGGTCTTCGTACAGGGTCAGCCAGAGCGTGCGGGAAGCCATCGCCGGCATCGGCTCGCCCGCCGCTTTCGCCATGTCATAGCCGGGAATCGATTTGCCCTCGCAACGCAGGCGGGCGCCCAGATCGGCACCCCAGCTGCACGCGCTCACAATGGCCGATGGCGCCCGCGCGCGAACCCGCTGCTCGACGACTGCCATCGTGCGCGCGAGGTCGGCTTCGCGCACATTGATTCCGTGGATGAACAGCACCGCCCCCATGACACCTCCAACGACAACGTTGACTGCGTTTCACGACGGGACCGGGGATCGGATATGACCAGCAGGCATATTCCCGGAGCCGCACAAATATTATCATTTCTTTATCGCTGAAAATGCACTAAAAATAACAGTTGTTTTCTGAATACAGAACGGCGTCGGCCCCCTCCCGGCCCGAAGGGGGCCATACCACTTGCGCGCGCGTCGGCACTGGTATTGCCATCCCGGACAACGGCAAGTACCGCAAAACCAAGCCCGGGCGGCACGCAATGCCTGGTGTTGCCCGGCACTGGTATCGGTCGCTCGAGCAACAGGCAAAACCAGTTGACCCCGCATGCCTTCGCTCGCATCCTCGCAAGTCGGCCTGCCGTCCGGCAGCCTCCCGACACTCCGAGTTGAAAGGCGAATTCACGTGAAAAAATCGACCATCGCAGTGGGCCTGTGCGCACTGCTCAGCAGCGCCAGCCTGTGGGCGCACGGCTACATCACCATGCCCGAAGCGCGCGGCTACCTGTGCAAGCAAGGCGGCAACAGCAACTGCGGCGCCATCCAGTGGGAACCGCAAAGCCTGGAAGCGCCATCCGGATTTCCCGCCGCCGGTCCGCAAGATGGCAGCATCGGCGGGGCCGGCCTGGCCCAGTTCAATGAATTGAACGAACAAACCAGCAGCCGCTGGACCAAGCGCACGCTGCAGGCGGGCCCCAACAATTTTAGTTGGCAATTTACCGCCAACCACGCCACGCGCAACTGGCGCTATTACATCACCAAGGCCGGCTGGAACGAGAACCAGAAGCTCACGCGCGCCGCGTTCGAGCTCAACCCGTTTTGCGTCATCGACGGCGGCAACCGCCAGCCGCCGATGCAGGTCACACATGCCTGCAACGTGCCGGCGCGCACCGGTTACCAGGTGATCCTGGGCGTGTGGGAAGTGGCGGATACGACCAACAGTTTCTACAACGTGGTCGACGTCATGTTCAAGGATGGCGGCACGGTGCCCACCTGGACCCAGCGCGGCACGATTTACCCATCGGTCGACCTGGCCGCCGGCGACAGCGTGGCCACCCGCGTGTTCGACGCCGCCGGCGAAAAACCGGAACTGAACACCACGGTCAGGATCGGCAACCCCACCGAAGGCTTGCGCAACAACTGGGCCTACCAGCTGGCCGCGCGCGTCAATGCCGAGCAGCCCTTGCTGCACGCGGGGCAGATGGGCACCAACGGCACCATCACGCCGGTCTACGGCCAGAACGCCATCTATGCCAAGACCAGCAGCACCCTGACCCGGGTCGAAGTGCAGGTGAACAAGGGCACCTTGCCGCCGGCCGACTTCAGTGTGACCGGCCTGGCCGGCGCCTACGTGATCCGCCAGGGCCAGCTCACGCTCAATTTCAATGTCAGCGGCAATACGGCGATGGATGTGAGCGCCTACGTGTATGACGCGGCGGCGGTGGCCAAGGGCTTCGCTTCGGCCACGCTCAACAACAGCAGCGCGCCGCTCTCGATCGCGCTCAACCAGCCCAAGGCCGGCGCGCACCAGGTGGTGGTCAAGGCCGTCGTCAAGAACGGCGGCGCGGTCCTGCAAAAGACCTTCAACCTGAGCCTGACCGAGGAGGGCGCCGCCAGCTACGACTATGTGTTCCCGACTGCGCTGGCCAGCTACAAGGCGGGCACCCGGGTGCTGCAGCCGAAGAACGGCAAGGTCTACACCTGCAAACCGTTCCCGTACAGCGGGTGGTGCACGCAATGGTCGTCGGTCTCGACCGCCTATGAGCCGGGCGTCGGATCGGCCTGGCAGGATGCCTGGACCGGGCCATAAGCTGGTTTCAAAAAGCTTGCATTCTTTGGAAAACAAGTTAAGATATATCTCATCGCGATATATCTTAAGGAGTTTTCCATGTTCCGATTCATGCACCATCACCGCTTCCAGATGCATTCCCACGGCCACCACCACCATGGTGGCGGCCGCGAGCGCGGTCCCAAAATGTTCGACGCCGGCGCCATGCGCTACGTGGTGCTGCACCTGCTGGCGGAAAAGCCACGCCACGGCTACGAGCTGATCAAGGAGATCGAACAGCTGGCCGGCGGCGGCTATACCCCGAGTCCGGGCGCCATCTATCCGCTGCTGGCCATGCTGCTCGACCTGGGCCACATCGACAGCTCGGCCGACGGCAACAAAAAGCTGCACACCATCACCCCCGAAGGCCAGGCCTTCCTCGACGAGAACCGGCAATTGGTGGACGCGGTGCTGGCGCGCCTGCACCATCCGGCTGAAGGCGGACGCGGCGGCTTGCGCAGCGCCATGCACGCGCTGAAAGAAGTGGTCATCCAGCAAGCCCGCAGCGCCCCGCACGACGATGGCCGAATGGCGCAAATCATCGCCATCCTGCAGCGCGCCATGCACGACATCGGCCAACTGGACAAGGATGCGGCCCGATGAATCAAACCGAGCTCACCCCCAAACGCGAGCGCATGCTGCTGTGGCTGCTCGCCTTCACCCAGTTCACGGTCATCATGGATTTCATGGTCATGATGCCGCTGGCGCCGCAGCTGATGCGCGCCTTTCACGTCGATCCGGCCGCCATCTCCGGCGCGGTCTCGGTCTATGCCTGGTGCGCAGGCCTGTCAGGCCTGTTCGCGGCCACGTATATCGACCGCTTCTCGCGCAAGGCGTTGATGCTGACCATGTTCTGCCTGTTCACGCTGTCGAACCTGGGCTGCGCGCTGGCGCCGACCTTCGACGCCCTGCTGGTGGCGCGCGCCTTCGCCGGGCTGACCGGCGGCGTGCTGTCCTCGATCACGATGGCCATCATCGCCGACGTGATTCCGCCGCAGCGGCGCGGCGCCGCCGCCGGCATCGTCATGACCTCGTTCGGCATGGCGGCCGTGGCCGGCGTGCCGGCCGGCGTGCTGCTGGGCGCGCACTACAACTGGAGCGCGCCGTTCCTGCTGCTGGTCGGCTTGTCGGCCGTCATCTGGTGCGGCGCCGCCGTCATCATGCCGCGCCTCGATGCCCATCTCGCAGCCGTGCCGCGGCGCCTGGCGGACATCGTGCCGGATTTGCTCGGTCTGTTCAAAGTGCCGCGCCAGCGCGATGCCTTCCTGCTGTCCGGGACCAACATGCTGGGCGGGATGATGGTCATTCCCTTCATCGCCCCTGCGCTGGTGGGCAACCTCGGCGTGCAGCCGGCCGACATGTCCTGGATTTATCTGGCCGGCGGCGCGGCCACGCTCGCCACCTCGCGCTGGCTGGGGCGGCTGGCGGACCGGATCGGGCCGCTGCGCATGTTCCGCGCCGCCGCGCTGTGGTCGATGGTGCCGGCCCTGCTGCTCACGCATCTGGTGCCGGTGCCGATGGCGGCGATCGTCGTATGCTTCGTGCTGTTCATGACCTCCATGGCGGGGCGCAATATCCCGATGCAGGCGCTCCTGACCACGATTCCCGCGCCCAGCCAGCGCGGCGCCTTCCTGAGCGTGAATTCGGCGCTGCAGTCGCTCGGCACCGGCCTGGGCGCATGGATCGGCGGCCAGTTCCTGACCAGCGACAACGCCGGCCACATCGCCCACTACGGCACCAATGGCTTGGTGGCCGCGGGGCTGGCACTGTTCGCCACGTTCTGGGCGCTGCGGCTGAGGACGCCCCACGTGGCTGTGGAGGCGCCGCTCAAGCCGGTTGCCTAGTTGCGCAGGAAATTGAGCAAGTCCTGGTTCAGGCGATCCTTGTGGGTATCGCTCAAGCCATGCGGCGCACCGGCGTACACGATCAGCCTGGCGTTCTTGACCAGCTTGGCGGCAGCACGGGCGCTGGTGTCGATGGGAACGATCTGATCGTCATCGCCATGGATCAGCAGCGTCGGCACGTCGAATTTCTTGAGATCGTCACGGAAATCGGTGGCTGAGAAGGCCTCGATCGCGTCGTAGGTATTCTTGTGTCCCGCCTGCATGCCTTGCACCCAGAACGACTGGATCAAGCCAGGCGACGCCTTGCTGCCCGGGCGATTGAAGCCGAAGAAGGGACCCGAGGCGATGTCCAGATACAGTTGCGAACGGTTATCGAGCGAGCCTTTGCGGAGGCCATCGAATACTGACATCGGCACGCCGTCCGGATTGCTCGCGCTCTTGAGCATGATCGGCGTGACGGCCGACACGAGCACCGCTTTGTTGACCCGGCCGGTGCCGTGACGGCCGATGTAGCGCGCCACTTCCCCACCGCCGGTGGAGAACCCCACCAGCGTCACTTCCTTGAGCTTGAGCGCGGTGATCACAGCCGACAGGTCGTCGGCGTAATGGTCCATGTCGTTGCCATCCCATGGCTGGCTCGAGCGGCCGTGGCCGCGGCGGTCGTGCGCCACGACGCGGAAGCCCTTGGCCGCCAGGAACAGCATCTGCGATTCCCAGCTGTCCGAGCTGAGCGGCCAGCCGTGGCTGAAGACCACCACCGGGCCATCCTTCGGCCCCCAATCCTTGTAATAGATCTGGACCCCGTCGGCGGTCGTGACATAGTTCGACGACTGGACGGCTGCGATGTTGGCACCCGGCGCGCGTGGGGCGGCCGTCACCGACGACGCGCCGGCCACGGCGAACAGGGCGAGGGCAAGGGTACTGAGCTGACGCGACATGGTGTTCATGGTGTTTTCCTTCCATTGTTGGGTGTAGCACTGGGTGCATGGTGTGCCGGTTGGCAGGACCAACTTTACGCGCGCCAGTGATACTCTCGGATACAATAAGTACCGATAATTTGATCGGGAGTATCAATATGGCGGACCGTCTCGCTTCCCTGCTGGGCAACTTTGCGATGAATGCGCGCATTTTTCACGCCGGTGCGCTGTGTGGAATCAACGATCTCCCTGCGCAAGAGGGCATGGGGCAGCTGCATCTGATCCGGGCCGGCGCGGTCGATGTCATGCACGACGGGTCGACGGTCGCGCACGTGACCGAGCCCAGTCTGTTGTTCTACCCATTGCCGATGGCGCACCGGTTCCGCACCGACCCCGAACGCGGCGCCGATTTCGTCTGTGCCCATATTGCGTTCGAGGGCGGCGCGGGCAACCCCATTGCGACCGCACTGCCGCCATTCATCTGCCGCCCGCTGAGCGCGCTGGAGGGCGTGGAGCCGATACTGAACCTGCTGTTTGCCGAAGCGTTCGCACAACATTGCGGGCGTGACGCCGTGCTGGACCGCCTGTTCGAAATCGTCCTGATCCAGGTGCTTAGAAATCTGATGGAAGACGGCAGCATCCGGGTTGGCATGCTCGCCGGCATGGGACATCCGCGCTTGCGGCTGGCGCTGGTCGCCATGCACGAGCAGCCCGCGCACGCCTGGTCGCTGGAGGAATTGGCAGCGCAGGCCGGCATGTCGCGCAGTGTGTTCGCCAATACTTTCCGCGACCGCGTGGGTTGCACACCCGGCGTCTATTTGCAGCGCTGGCGCATCGGCCTGGCGCAGCGGGCGCTGCTGCAAGGGCGGCCCCTGAAGCTGATCGCCATCGAGGTCGGCTATGGCAGCGAGGCGGCGTTCTCGCGCGCGTTCAAGGCCAGTTACGGCGTCTCTCCGCGCCAGTGGCAGGGGGAACGGCAGGGCAGCGCGATGGCGGCGCGCTAGACGGAACTCTGCAGACGCAGGCCCGTCCAACCCTGGTCGATATCAACGGGAGACGATCATGGCATGGCATACACGCACAACTGTGGTGCTGGCGGCGCTGCTGGTCACGCTCGCTGCCGGGCCTGCGCACGCGGCGGCCCTGTGGTGGACCAAAACCGCAGTCAAGAGCGACTCGGTCAAGACTTGCCTGTCGTTCGCCTCCACCGCCATGCGCGCCGAGGGCATGAGCAATATTCGCGTGTCGCCCATGGAAGTGGCGGGCACGCATGGTGGCGAATACGCCGCCATCACCTGCTTCAAAACGGCGCCGCGCGCCTCGGCCATCGTCATGGTCACGGGCGACGCGGTGGAGCCTGTCCGCCAGCTCAGCGAAGCGCTGCAGCGCCGCATAGCGCGGGTGGTGCTGTTCGATAACTCGCCTTAGCGGCGGCGCAATGCACCGAACTGACAGCGGGGCTGGAATGAGCAGATCGCGATGCTCGACAGATCGGGTTTGTTCAGTGCATGATGAGAAATGCAAAAACTCATTCTTCTGATCGCGTTGGCCAGGGCCACGGGCGTTCTTGCGGCGCCCTGCGAGAACATCATCGCGCCAGCGCTGGCCCAGGCCTTCCCGACCGCCAAGCTCCTGGAGGACCAGCCCTCGCGGTTCGACTTGCCAGGGGAGATGGCGCTTCATGGCAAAGTCCTGGCGTGCCGCACATGGCCTGGCAATGCGGATCTCACCCTGATTGCGGTGGCGCTCGATCTGGACAATTCCTACTTGGAAGCGCCGCAGGCAGGATTGGACATTCTGGTGGTCGACAGCGCCAACGGCGCGCTGCGCGCCCGGCGCCACGATGCCCAACTATTTGCCCAGCGCCCCGATCCGTCGAGCTACCAGTTCGACGCTTTCGACGCGGCCCGCTACCCGCTCTCCCCGAACCAGCTCGCGGTTGGCATCCGCGTCAGCAGCGGCGGTCACGCATGGGGTGAAGGGAGCTTAAGACTCTACCTTCGCAACGATGACAAGCTCGATCAGATCGCCGAGCTGGTGACCAGCGAGGCGCAGAGTTTTCGCGGGTTCGGCAGAAACGCCACATCGCAATGCCGTGACCTGTTGCCCGACCTGCTCGCCGCGCCGGACATCCAACGCACTGTCGCGATCGGACCGGCAAGCAGCCACGGCCTTTCCGATCTGATCGTCAGCGAAACCCGAACCCCGCACACCTACGCCCTGGAATGCCGGCCGGGACTGCGTCCGGTGAAGACGCGCTATACAATCAAATTCGATGGCAAGCGATACGTCAAATGAGACGACGCGCGCCCGTGGAACGGCTGACTTAGTAGCGTAATCCATACAAAAACGTACACTTAAACGCCCCAACTCGACGAAGTTTGCGGCGTGCACAAAGCCCTGGCCGCTGCCCCCGAGTCCGTCTACACTGAGGCGCATCGCACCCATGCCCGCGTTGTCATTGGGACGTCATTTTCCATGGGTACTGTTTGTCCTTCTCCGTATCTCTTTTCGCCCACTTCAATGATCGAAAAAGACTTCGTTATCGGCGCCAGAGCGCATCGGCTGCACGGCACGCCAGTGCGCGCATTCGCCGCCATGGCGCTCGCGGCGTCGCTGCTCTATCTTGGCGTAACGGCGGACACGACGGCACAGGAAAGCATCCGCCCCGCCTACACGGCCGATTTTGTGGCGCAGATGCTGGACTATGTTTCCCGCGATTATGCGCTGGCCGTTGCGAACGGAAAAATCATCGACGAGGATGAATATGCCGAGCAACTAGTCGTCAGCGCTTCCGCGCTGGAAGTCAGCGACCAGGTCAAGGCGATCAGCGCCCAGCCTGCCATCCGCAGCGATATTGCCAGGCTCATCGCGCTGATCAAGGAACAGGCGCCGGCGGAAGCGATCAAGAAACAGGCATTGAAGGCGCGCGATGCCATCCATGTGGCAGCCGGAACGGCGACCGCGCCGCGCAACTGGCCCAGCCTGACGCAGGGACAGCAGCTATTCAGCGCGCACTGCGCGTCGTGTCACGGCGCACTAGGCAATGGGCAAGGCGGCGCCGCGCCGACCCTCGCTTCCAAGCCCATGAATTTCCTCGATGCGGCGCACATGGCGTCCATGTCGCCCTTGTCGGTCTTTACCTCCGTCAAACTGGGAGTGCAGAACACCGCCATGCCGAGTTTCTCTTCCTTGACAGAGGACGAATTGTGGGCCGTGTCATTCTACGCACTTTCGCTCAGACCGCGGATGACCTTACCCGCCGCGGCCAAGCTCGACAGCACGGCCGCAGATCTTTGGCTCAAGGCCGCCGCGACGCTTCCCGACGAAGAATTGATGCAAACCTTACCGGGTTCGCCAGCCGAGCGCCTGAAGTCGCTGGCGCTGCTCAGAACCCACTCCGACGAACGCAAGTAAACCCATGCGCAAGCTGTTTCACCAACCAAGGATATGGAGAAAACAAATGCACCATCCAAGAATGCATGGCATTGTGAAGTCCTACCTCGTACTGCTCGTCTTGCTGACATCATCGTTCGCATTCGCTGCCACGGTCGTGCGCGGGCCTTACCTGCAAAGCGCGAGCAGCGACAGCATCGTCGTGCGCTGGCGTACCGATACCGCGACCGATAGCCGGGTCCAGTATGGCATCAGCGCCGGAAGCCTGACCTCGCCCGTATCCAATGCCACGTCCACCACAGAACACATCGTCAAACTGAGCGGCCTCAGCCCGAACACGAAATATTTCTACAACGTCGGTTCCAGCAGCGCCGTGCAGGCAGGCGACGCCTCGTACTACTTCAAGACGTCGCCGACCGCCGGTACCGCCTTGCCAACCCGGATCTGGGTGATCGGCGATGCAGGCACAGGTTCGGCCGGTCAGGCCGCCGTCTACAATGCCTACCGCAACTACACGGGAAGCACCTACACGGACTTCTGGATGATGCTCGGCGATAACGCCTACAACAGCGGCACCGACGCCGAATACCAGACCAATATGTTCAATGTGTACCCGGAGATGATGCGCCAGTCCCCGCTGTGGGCCACGATCGGCAACCACGACGGCACCAGCGCCGATTCCGCGACCCAGACCGGTCCCTACTACGACATCCATACCTTCCCGAAGAACGCCGAGGCCGGCGGCGTCGCTTCCGGGACCGAGGCCTACTACTCCTTTAACTACGGCAATATCCACGTAATCGTGCTCGACTCGAACGAGACCAGCCGCGCCACCACTGGCGCGATGATGAACTGGATGAAAGCCGATCTGGCCAATGTCACGGCGACCTGGTTGATCGCCATCTGGCACCATCCACCCTACACCAAGGGGTCGCACAATTCGGACACCGAGACCAACCTGATTGAAATGCGCCAGAACTTCTTGCCTGTCCTGGAGAACTATGGCGTCGACCTGGTTCTCACCGGGCACAGCCACTCGTACGAACGCTCGAAATTCATTGACGGGCACTACGGGCTGTCGAGCACCTACAGCAGTTCGTTCGAAATCAATGGCGGCAGCGGCCGCGTCGATGGCACAGGCGCGTATACGAAAACCGCCAGCCTGCCGCATTCCGGCGCCGTCTATTCCGTCGTCGGCGCATCCGGCCAGGTCAGCGGCGGCACCTTGAATCATCCCGCCATGTTCTTGTCGCTCAATGAATTGGGCTCGATGATCCTTGATGTCTCCGGCCAGACCATGGACATCAAATACCTCAACAATAACGGCACGGTGCGCGACTACTTCACCATCAGCAAGAACACCACGCCGACGCTGCCCGCGGCGCCTGGCGGCTTGACGGCGACGGCCGCATCGTCGTCCGCCATCCAGCTGAGCTGGGCCGACAATTCCAATAACGAAACCGGCTTCGAGATCGAGCGTTCCACCGACAGTATCAATTGGGCGCTACTGGCCACGGTCGGCAGCAACGTCCAGGCCTATGCCAACACCGGACTGGCCGCCAGCACAAGTTACGCGTACCGGGTACGCGCCAAAAACGGCGCCGGCAACTCGGCCTATTCCAACGTGGCCAGCGCAACGACGTCCGGCGCCGGCAGCACGACGGTCACGCTGGACCTGCGCGATGGATTGAACGGCTATGCCGGGACCCAGGATACCTATGTCGCCAGTGGCGCGAGCGGCGCCAACTTCGGCAGCTCCTCCGCCGTACTTGCCGACGGCGCGGACGGCACGAATGGCGAACTGGTCGCCCTGCTCAAATGGAGCTTGACCGGCATCCCGAGCACCGCCACCGTCAAGTCGGTCCGTGTGCAGGTACGCACGTTCAACCCGAGCGCGGCCACCTACCGGCTGTATGCGCGCAATGCGGCCTGGGCCGAAAGCACGGCCACCTGGGCCAACGCCAACATCGCGGGCAGCCAAGGTATCGAGATCGGCAACTTCTTACCGAGTTCCAATACGCTTTACACGATCACGCTCAATGCGGCGGGCATCGCCCTGGTGCAAGGCTGGTTGAACGGCACGAGCGCCAATCACGGGCTGACGATCCGCTCCACCAGTGCCGACGGCATCGATTTGCGCTCCAGCGAGTATGGCACCGTCTCCCAGCGCCCGACCTTGAGCATCACGTATCAGAACTAGCAGACTTCCACATTCTTGTTGAGGAAACCGCCATGCAGCTCAACCGCCTGTTTTTCGCCCTGCTTTTCTTCACCGGCCAGGCGCTGGCGCATGGCTCGCTGCATGGTCAGATACAAGACCTGAGTGCGACCATGCGGCGAGAGGGGAAAAGTGCGCCCCTTCTGGTCCAGCGTGGACGACTGCAAATGGAGCATGGCGATAGCAAGTCCGCGACCCGGGATTTCTTGGCGGCCCTGACGCTCAATCCGCAGGAACGCTCCGCCTACTACTACTTGGCGGAGCAGGCCTTCCGTCAGCAACGGTTTCCCGCCGCGCGGCGCTACGCGGAAAAGTTTCTGGGAATGCTAACAGGGGAGGCAGGGGCCATCGTGCGCGGCCAAAGCCTGTACGGGCAGATCTTGCTTGCGCAGGGACAGTATCGCCCCGCCGCTGCCTCCTTCCGCATCGCAGTGGACCAGGCGGCCGAACCCACGCCTGAGCTTTACCTGCGCCTCGCCGATGCGCAAAGCAAGGCGGGCGCCACCGCGGATGCGCTGTCCAGTCTGGAGGAGGGCATGCAACAACTGGGGATGCTGGCCGTGCTGCAAAACAAGGCCATCGACTTGAACATCGCATCGAAAGCATGGGATGAGGCGCTCAAGCGCCTCGATGCCATGATCACGCAAGGTCAAGGTCTGCCCGAGCTTTACCTTCGCAAGGCAAGAATACTGCTCTCCGCCGACCGGCAACCAACCGCGCGAGAAGCAGTGCAGCAGGGTCTGGCATCGATCGACCAGGTCCCTGCCGCACGGCGCGACACGGCGGCAATGAGGCAGTTGCGCGTCGAATTGCTTGCGCTGCAATCGGAGCGCTGAGTTCCCTCAGGCGCGGCGCAGTACCGGGAATTTCCAAATGAGGAACAGGGTGCCGACGATGGCGAGCAAAAAGCCCAGACCAGCCGCCTTGCCGAGCACGTCCGTCATGCCTTCATTCTTGTCGCGATTGTCGAAGTCGCTCTTGAACACGGCGTCGGCCGGCGCCGTCGGCGCGTAGGCAACTTGCACCGGCGACGCGGCGAGCGCCTCGGCTTCAGCGAGCGAGCTCTTCCAGTCGGAATCGATCTTGTAGGTGGTGCCTGCAACAACGTAGACAAAGTTCACCTGGAACGTCTCGCGGCTTTTCTTGGTTTTTTTCGTGATGCCTTCCGGCGTGGCCAGCACGTAGGCGGGCGCCTTGGCGATGGCGGCGTTGGTGTGATTTTTCTGGATGCCGATGGTGGCAAACAGGCCGAACAGGATGGCGAAAACAACGGCGAAGGCGACTAACGATCTTTTCATTGAATGGTCCGCATAGTTTGTTGTGATTAAAAACACAACAAGTATCTCACGCGCACCGCACTTCCTTCCATGTACATGCAATAAAAAACCCGCGGAGCAACGCTACGCGGGTTTTGTCGACAACCGGACGACGTGGGTATCAGAACGGAATGTCGTCATCCATATCCGAGAAGTTCGGCGCTGGACGCGGAGCCGGACGTGGCGCCGGTGCCGCTGCCGGTGGCGCCTGACGCGGTGCCTGCTGCTGGCGCTGCGGCGGGGCGTCGTAGCCGCTGTCATCCATGCCGCCGCCGGCGTCGCCGCCCATGCCCTGACGGCCACCGAGCATTTGCATTTGCTCGGCGATGATGTCGGTCGCGTATTTCTCGACGCCGTCCTTGTCGGTGTATTTACGGGTTTGCAGACGACCTTCGACGTAGACCGAGGAACCTTTTTTCAGGTACTGGCCGACGATTTCAGCCAGACGGCCGAAGAAGGAAATGCGGTGCCATTCGGTCAGCTCTTTTTGCTCGCCGGTATTGCGGTCCTTCGACTTGTACGACGTGGCCACAGCGATGTTGGCGATAGCGTCACCGCTCGGCATGTAGCGAATTTCCGGGTCACGGCCCAGGTTGCCGACGATGATGACTTTATTGACTGATGCCATGTATTACTCCTGTAGAACCGCAGCGACCACTGCGGCACGATGTTTGTACCAAGGAGGGATTATAAGTCACCCCAACCGTTAAACGAACCGGATTTATCGCAATCCGCTGACGTTTTCACTCCGCGGCGCCATTTCCGGCAACTCTGGACTGCGCGCGCCATAGGCCCCCGCCTCCGCGAGGGCGACTGCGTCGATATTGTGCACTCGCTATCCGTTTGCCTGGAGCATGAATACTGGTATTATATACAGTATTCATTCGCACCCATTCTTTGAGCGATATCAAGATGCCACCACCAGTGTGGTGCCCGACGTCGCTATCGAAACACGGCTATAGTTACAGGCTGACCCGTTTAAGGCACAACACATGGAACAGATCCGCATTCGCGGCGCACGTACGCACAATCTCAAGAACATCAATCTCGACCTGCCGCGCAACAAGCTGATCGTGATCACCGGCCTGTCCGGCTCGGGCAAATCGTCGCTCGCGTTCGACACGCTGTACGCCGAAGGCCAGCGCCGCTATGTGGAATCGCTCTCGGCCTACGCGCGCCAATTCCTGCAGCTGATGGAAAAGCCCGATGTCGATCTGATCGAAGGCCTGTCGCCGGCCATCTCGATCGAACAGAAGGCCACCTCGCACAACCCGCGCTCGACCGTCGGCACCGTCACCGAAATCCACGATTACCTGCGCCTGCTGTACGCGCGCGTGGGCACCCCGTACTGCCCCGACCATCCGGAAAATCCGCTGGCCGCACAAACCGTGTCGCAGATGGTCGACGCCGTGCTGGCCATGCCGGAAGAGACCAAGCTGATGATCCTCGCCCCCGTGGTCGCCAACCGCAAGGGCGAACACTCGGACCTGTTCGAATCGATGCAGGCCCAGGGCTTTGTGCGCTTCCGCATCCAGAGCGGGACCCACGCCGCCAAGATCTACGAGATCGACGACCTGCCCAAGCTGAAGAAAACCGAGAAGCACACCATCGACGTCGTGATCGACCGCGTGAAGGTGAACGCGGAGATCAAGCAGCGCGTGGCCGAAAGCTTCGAGACCGCGCTGCGCCTGGCCGACGGCCGCGCCGTCGTGCTCGAAATGGATGGCGGCGCCGAGCATGTGTATTCGAACAAATTCGCCTGCACCACCTGCGGCTACTCGCTGCAGGAGCTCGAGCCGCGCCTGTTCTCCTTTAATAACCCGATGGGCGCCTGCCCCGAATGCGATGGCCTGGGCCATATCGAGTTCTTCGACCCGCGCCGCATCGTCGCCTTCCCCAACCTGTCGCTGGCCTCGGGCGCGGTCAAGGGCTGGGACCGGCGCAACCAGTTCTACTTCCAGATGCTGTCGAACCTGGCCGCCTTCTACGAATTCGATATCGACGCGCCGTTCGAAAAGCTGTCCGAGTCCGCGCAGAAGGCCGTGCTGTACGGCTCCGGCAAGACCTCGATCCCGTTCACCTACGTGAACGAGCGTGGCCGCACCGTGATCCGCGAGCACACCTTCGAAGGCGTCATCACCAACCTGTCGCGCCGCTACCGCGAGACCGATTCGATGGCGGTCAAGGAAGAACTGGCCAAGTTCATCAACGAGAAGCAGTGCCCGTCGTGCGACGGCGCGCGCCTGCGTGTGGAAGCGCGCTACGTCAAGGTCGGCACCGGCAAGCAGCAGCGCGCCATTTATGAAGTGGCGCGTAAACCTTTGCGCGAGTGCCTCGACTTCTTCGAGAAGCTCAACCTCAAGGGCGCCAAGAAGGACATCGCCGACCGCGTGATCAAGGAAATCATCTCGCGCCTGAAGTTCCTCAACAACGTGGGCCTGGACTACCTGTCGCTCGACCGCAGCGCCGACACGCTCTCCGGCGGCGAGGCGCAGCGCATCCGCCTCGCGTCGCAGATCGGCTCCGGACTGACCGGCGTGATGTACGTGCTCGATGAACCGTCGATCGGCCTGCACCAGCGCGACAACGACCGTTTGATCGAAACGCTCAAGCACCTGCGCGACATCGGCAACAGCGTGCTGGTGGTCGAACATGACGAAGATGCGATCCGCACCGCCGACTACGTGGTCGACATGGGCATCGGCGCCGGCGTGCACGGTGGCGAGATCATCGCCGAAGGCACGCTCAAGGACATCCTCAAAAACAAAAAATCGCTGACCGCGAAGTACCTCAACGGCACGCTCAAGATCGCGGTGCCGAAGAAGCGCCACGCGGCCGATCCGAACCGCCAGCTGGTGATCACCGGCGCGACCGGCAACAACCTCAAGAAAGTCTCGCTCAAGCTGCCGGTCGGCCTCTTGACTTGCGTGACGGGCGTATCCGGCTCGGGCAAATCGTCGCTGGTGAACGATACGCTGTATCCGGCCCTGTCGCGCCACCTGTACGGCTCGCAGACCGAACCGGCGCCGCACGATTCGATCAGCGGCCTGGAACACTTCGACAAGGTGATCTCGGTCGACCAGGCGCCGATCGGGCGCACGCCGCGCTCGAACCCGGCCACCTACACCGGTCTGTTTACGCCGATCCGCGATCTGTTCTCGGGCGTGCCGAGCGCGAAGGAACGCGGCTACAGCGCCGGGCGCTTCTCGTTCAACGTCAAGGGCGGCCGCTGCGAGGCCTGCCAGGGCGATGGCGTGATCAAGGTCGAGATGCACTTCCTGCCTGACGTGTACGTGCCATGCGACGTCTGCCACGGCAAGCGCTACAACCGCGAAACGCTGGAAGTGCACTACAAGGGCAAAAACATCACCGAAGTGCTGGACATGACGGTGGAAGACGCGCACGAATTCTTCAAGCCGGTGCCGGTTATCGCGCGCAAGCTGCAAACGCTGCTCGACGTCGGCCTGGGCTACATCAAGCTGGGGCAGAGCGCGACCACGCTCTCGGGCGGTGAGGCGCAGCGCGTCAAGCTGTCGCTGGAGCTGTCCAAGCGCGACACGGGGCGCACGCTGTACATCCTCGACGAGCCTACCACCGGCCTGCACTTCCACGATATCGACCTGCTGCTCAAGGTGATTCACCGCCTGCGCGATCAGGGCAATACCCTGGTCATCATCGAGCACAATCTGGACGTGATCAAGACCGCGGACTGGATCGTGGACTTGGGTCCCGAAGGCGGCGCCGGCGGCGGCCAGATCATCGCGGCCGGCACGCCGGAAGACGTGGCCAAGAATCCGGCCAGCGTGACCGGCAAGTACCTCGGGCCGCTGCTCAAGGGGTAATGCGATGCGCATCCTGATCGTCGGCAATTCCGGATCGGGCAAGTCGTGGCGGGCGCGCGCGCTGGCAGAGCAGCGCCAGCTCGCCCATCTCGACCTCGACACCATCGTCTGGGTGCCGGGGCAGATCGCGGTGGCGCGGCCGGCGGCCGTGGTGCTGGCCGATCTGCGCGCCTTTATCGACGCGCACAACGCATGGGTGATCGAAGGCTGCTACGGCGACGTGGCCGAAGCGGCGCTGCCGTTCTGCACGGAGCTCGAGTTCATGAATCCGGGGAAGGCAGCCTGCCTGGCCAACAACGCCAGGCGGCCTTGGGAGCCGCACAAGTACGACTCGAAGGAAAAGCAGGACAGCATGCTGCCGTTTTTGCTGGACTGGGTAGGGAAGTATGACGAGCGCGACGACAGCTGCTCGTATGCCTGGCACCGGCGCCTGTTCGATGGCTTTGCCGGCGTCAAACGCGAAATCACATAAGCGCGACGCTTATCCGCCGATCGTCCCGATCGGCAGCACCTTCTTTTCCACCATCTTCCAGTTGCCGTTGTCGTCCATCTGCAGCGTAAAGCGCACCGGGATGCTCGGCTTGTTGTGCGCGTCCTGCGGGCCGTAGATGTTTCCCTGCAAGATCAGCGTGTCTTCGGTGTAGTCGACCACCCGCCGCACGAAGCGCACCGGGCTTTCGAACTGCACCAGCGGCGACGACAGTTTGGGATCGACGACGAAGCGCCCGCCGCTGATGGTGGCAATCGCAATATAAGTCGCCTCATCGCCCGGTCCGGCCACGCAGCCGGGGTCGCCCGTCCACAGCACCGCGTACCTGGCCTGCTGACGCTCGCCGCGCTTGTACGGCACCAGCGTGAGCACGTCGGCCGGGCGGACGCGTACACCGGGACAGGAAACCGCGTTGGCGTAGCGCTTGACGACGTCGGCGATGCCTTCCTTGATGTCGTCGCTGGTCTTGTCCACGGCGGCGCCCGCTGCCTGGGCAGCGGCGAAAAATGCTAACGCAACTAAAAATCGTTTCATACTATTTACGCAATTCAACATTCAAACCACATCTTGCCACGACTGAGGCGAAACAGGTACACGCATTGTCACCTCCATTCGTTCCCGCGCAAGGCAGGCGCAATGAACGCCCCCCGAAGCACCGTCAGCCGGTACTTTTCAAGCACGGCTCGCCTTCATTTCTTCACGCGAAGATACTTTAGGCAACTCTTTCATTCGACGAGGCTTCGCGTGGCGCGTTATTTGATCATTATCATGCTGGCGGCATTGGCGGCATGCACTTATTCTTCCTCCGGCGAACACGGCGCAGCTGCGTTCCCCGAAACACGCAGCGCCCAGATCGCGGTCAGCGACGTGCGCGACCCGGCGCGCTTTGTCGTGTCCGGCGGCGGCGAGAATCTGTCCGGGTTCACCTACCAATCGAGCCTGGTCAATGGCGACCGCGTGCGCATGCCCCACTTCGACGTCTTGTACCACGCGCCAAACCGCTATCCGGGCGTGGCGGCGCCGTATCTGCCCACCACCGTCCCGGATCGCCTGATGATTACCGTCCACGACGAAGTCTATGTCGAGGAAAGCATCCCTTCCGCATTTGCCGGCACCGGGGGCAACCGTACCTTGGAGACAGCGGTGTTCGATATCAAGGACAAACATTATTTGTTGGTCACCACGGGCGGCGCCGCGCGCAATCCGCGCTGGTTCGCCATCTATAACGACAGCGGCAAATTGCTGTATCGCGGCGCGACCAACCATGGCGGCTACCACTTTGCCCGGCAGGCGGACGGTATCACGATGATCGACGATGCCGGATATGGCAAGCGCTTCAGCGTCCTCTAAGTAAAAGCGCGCGCGCCGAGGTTCCCAACGCCGGATGGGCACGGTAGAATCCCTGCTTGTCCACCGCTCTCCGGAACCTGCATGCCGTTTGCCACAACTACGCTTCGCTGGTGCATCGCGGCCATGCTGGCAGTGCTGCTGCAAGGTCAGGCCACCGCTGCCTGCAATTGCCCGGCGCCACGACCCGAGTCGAGCGGCTTCCTGCATCTGAACAAGGAAGGCAAGGTCGCCTTGCCCGAAAACGCACTTGGCGTCCTGTTCTGGAAGAAACCGACGCTGAAAACACACAGCAAGGACAAGAAGGGCAATCAGATCTTGCTGGAAGTGCCGCCCAAGCTCAAGGTCAAGGATTTCACCATCCGCGACGTGACGGCCGGGCGCAATCTCAAGGTCATGCTCAAGCGGCTCGATCCCGGTGGCCAGCTCGGTGAACCGGACGTCACCTACTACCTGATGCGCAAGGGCGCGTTCAGCGATGAAGTGGTGGCGCGCGAAGACATGCGCATCCTGGCGGAAAAGTACGGATTGCGCGACATCAGCCAGGCAGTCGATGAGTCGACCGGCTTGTTCCGCGTTTCTCCGGCCGGCGGTTTCGTGGCAGGCCATGTCTACGAATTCGAAAATGTCGAAGAAGACGACGACATGGACGACGACACCGCCGAAGTGACCGTCGGCCAGCGCATCGCCATCACCGAGACCGACAAGTTCTCGCTCCAGCTCCAGGGAGAGGCGACGCGCAAGCTGCTGCCCGTGGCCACGGCCAACAGTTGCAGCGCCCGCTACGCCGCGATCGTGCAGCCGGTCACATATGCGATTCCGGCGGCGCGGGAACCGTACCGTCACTTGCTCACCTTCTTCACCCGCCAGCAATTCTTTGGCGCCGACCTGACCCGCACCGGGGCGCAGGCGCGGACCTTCGTGCCGTATCAGTACCGCTCCAACGTGTGTTCCGGCGCGCCCGAGTTTGGCGCGTCCGAATCGGGCGCCGACCGCGATCTGATTTTCACGGGCTGTCCCAAGCTTGGCAGTGCGCCGGACAAACGCCTGGTGCGCGGCTTTGTCGGCATGCTGGAACTGGAAGATAGTCTGCACGAAACGCCGGTGCTCGATGTGCAGTTTGACCAGGCCAGCGGCCCGGCCTGCTGGCGCCTGCGTCTGACGCAGGATGGCGGCAGTGCAAGCGGCTGGCGCGACTGGATTGGCGAGTAGCGATCCGTTCTGCCGTGCACTGAGACGCTGTTTACTGCAGGCGGATGGCCGTGTCGAAAATCCAGGTGCGGCGAATCTCAATCACGTCATACTGGCGCGCCAGCGCTGGCGGGAACGCACCATACGGCGCCTGACTGGCGATCACTTTGCGAATGGCGTCGTCGATTGCCGGCACGCCGCTCGATACCACGAAAGTCACCTTTTCGACTGTGCCGTCGGCACGGATTGCGATCGTCACCATTGGTGTTGCGTGTGGCCGCTTGACCGCCTCGCGCACCATATCAAAGGTCATGTTCATTTCGATCTTGCGGCTCATCGCTTCGGCATAGAGGACCAGATCGGCGTTCGGATCGGCGCGGCCCAACAACCAGCCGCGACGCAGACTGCTGACCGTGGGCAGCAGCGAACGTGATGGACCACTTGCCGCATCGCGCTTGGCTGCTTCTTCGTTGAGCTGTTTTCCGATCGCGCGCAATCGTTCCTCGCGCTCTGCTTCCTGATCGGCCTTCTCACGTTTTGCCTGCTCCTGTCGAGCCTGCTCCTGCCGTGCTTGATCCTGGCGTGCTTGATCCTGGCGAGCCTGTTCCTGCCGTGCTTGATCTTGGCGTGCCTGTTCCTGCCGTGCCTGCTCCTGCCGTGCTTGTTCCTGCCGTGCTTGTTCCTGTTGGCGCGCCTGTTGCTGCCGTGCTTGTTCCTGACGTGCTTGTTCCTGGCGCGCTTGCTCCTGCCGTGCTTGCTCCTGCCGTGCTTGATCTTGGCGTGCCTGCTCCTGCCGTGCTTGTTCCTGCCGTGCTTGTTCCTGCCGTGCTTGTTCCTGCCGTGCTTGTTCCTGCCGTGCTTGCTCCTGCCGTGCTTGCTCCTGCCGTGCTTGCTCCTGCAGGCGCACTTGCTCTTGGCGTGCTTGCTCCCGTCGTGCCTGATCCTGTCGCGTCTGCTCCTGTCGTGCCTGCTCCTGTCGTGCCTGATCCTGTCGTGCCTGATCCTGTCGCGTCTGCTCTTGTCGCGCTTGCTCCTGGCGAGCCTGCTCCTGCCGCGTCTGCTCTTGTCGCGCTTGCTCTTGTCGTGTCTGCTCCTGGCGAGCCTGCTCTTGGCGTGCCTGTTCCTGACGCGATTGTTCTAGTCTTGCCTGCTCCAGCTTCGACTGTTCTTGTCGCGCCGCTTCTTGTCGTGCGGCTTCCTGCTTCGCCGCCTCGCGTCGCGCTGCCTCAGTCTTGATTGCTTCTTGCCGCGCCATGTCCGCGCGTTCCTCCTCCTGCCTTGCCTGTTCTTTTTGAAGCGACTCTCTGCGCTGGCTCTCCCGTCGGGCTAACTCCTGACGTTCGACCTCCATGCGGGCCGCTTCGTTCCTGGCTGTTTGCTCGGCCTGACGCACACGCTCCGCGTTGAGCTTCTCAAGTTCAAGCTTTGCCTGGTCCGCCGCCCGTGCCTTCGTATCGTCGGTGGCGGGCGCGCGCACTTGCGGCGCGTCGGGCGCGACCGGCAAGTTCACATCGGGACGCATGCGTGCTGTCGTCACGGGCTCGGGAACGGGTTCCGGGGGCGGGACCGGAGCGCGAGGCGGAACGGGTGGCGAAACGGGCGCGCCAGGCATATCACGGTCGGCGACAGGCGGTGGCGGCAATGACGGCGCAGGGCGGCTTACCGGGGATGGTTCAGCTGGCGCAGAAGCCGGCGGCGAGGTATCCATCGGTGCGGCCGGCGCGGCGGCTGGGCGCGCGGGCGCCAGCAATATCCGCAATACATCTTCGCCCACACGGTGGCTTTGCCAAGGAAAGTTCAGTCCGGAAAGTCCGAATTTCTGCCCACCTAAGGTGATACTCAATAGCAGCGCGTGAACGATGAGGGAGAGCAGCACCGCCGTGCTCATCCGCCTTTGTTCGCGCTGAAAGAGGACCGCAGTGTTCAAATTCCAAACCCTTTGCGCAATACGTCGATGAAAAAAACCGATGCTATCACACGGACAGTATCAAATTGGCAAAAAAAACGGCGCCCGAGGCGCCGTTTTCAGTGCTGCAGCATCGCTCAGGAAGCGAGGCGTTTTTCCAGGTCGGCCTTGGTCGCCACCAGCTCTTGCGGCAGGTGGTAAGCCAGTTTCTCGAACAGCTCGGAGTGCAGCTTGAGCTCTTCGTTCCAGGCGGCTTTGTCGATCGAGGTGATGGTGTCGAACTGCTGCTGCGTGAATTCCAGGCCATCCCAGTTCAGGTCGCCGAAATTCGGGGTGGTGCCGAACACGTTCTCGGTGCCGCCGGTGGCGCCATCGATACGCTCGAGCATCCACTTGAGGACGCGCATGTTGTCGCCAAAACCAGGCCAGACGAACTTGCCGGCTTCGTCGGTGCGGAACCAGTTGACGCAGTAGATCTTCGGCAGCGCGGCAGGATTGGTGGCGCTGATTTTCTTGCCCATGTCCAGCCAGTGCTGGAAGTAGTCGCTCATGTTGTAGCCCATGAACGGCAGCATCGCGAACGGATCGCGGCGCACGATGCCCATCTGGCCGGCAGCGGCAGCGGTGGTTTCGGAACCCATGGTCGCAGCCATGTAGACGCCTTCGTTCCAGTTGCGCGCTTCGGTCACCAGCGGCACGGTGGTCGAACGGCGGCCGCCGAAGATGAAGGCCGAGATCGGCACACCGGCAGGATCGTCCCAGGCCGGGTCGAGCACCGGGTTCTGGGTTGCGGCGACGGTGAAGCGTGCGTTCGGGTGCGCTGCCTTGACACCCGATTCCGGGGTCCAGTCATTGCCCTGCCAGTCGATCAGGTGCGACGGCGCTTCCTTGGTCAAGCCTTCCCACCACACGTCGCCATCGTCGGTCAGCGCGACGTTGGTGAAGATGGTGTTGGCGTCCATCGATGCCATGCAGTTCGAATTGGTCTTGGTGTTGGTGCCCGGCGCGACGCCGAAGTAGCCCGCTTCCGGATTGATGGCGTACAAACGGCCGTCAGCGCCCGGCTTGATCCAGGCGATATCGTCGCCGATGGTGGTCACTTTCCAGCCGTTGAAGCTCTTTGGCGGGATCAGCATGGCGAAGTTGGTTTTGCCGCAAGCCGAAGGGAAGGCTGCCGCGACGTAGTGCTTCTTACCTTCCGGCGATTCGACACCCAGGATCAGCATGTGTTCGGCCAGCCAGCCGGTGCCGCCTGCCTTGGCTTCCTGGTGGCCCATGTTCGACGCGATGCGCAGCGCGAAGCACTTTTTGCCCAGCAGCGCGTTGCCGCCGTAACCGGAACCGTAGGACCAGATTTCGCGCGTCTCGGGGAAGTGCACGATGTACTTGGTCTTGTTGCATGGCCATGCGACATCTTTCTGGCCTGCAGCCAGCGGTGCGCCGACGGTGTGCACGCACGGCACGAACGGGCCGTCGGTGCCCAGCACGTCATACACGGCTTTGCCCATGCGCGTCATGATGCGCATGTTGACGGCGACGTAAGGCGAATCGGACAGTTCCACGCCGATGTGGGCGATCGGCGAACCGAGCGGGCCCATCGAGAACGGCACCACGTACAGCGTGCGGCCGGCCATGCAGCCGTCGAACAGGCCGCTCAGGGTTCCGCGCATTTCTGCCGGGGCCATCCAGTTGTTGGTGGGGCCGGCCTGCTCTTTGGTTTCCGAGCAGATGTAGGTACGGTCTTCCACGCGCGCCACGTCCGACGGATCGGAACAGGCCAGGTAGGAACCCGGACGCTTGGCCGGATTGAGTTTTTTCATGGTGCCTGCGGCAACCATTTCGCCGCACAGGCGATCGTACTCTTCTTGCGAGCCGTCGCACCAGTAGATACGGGCCGGCTTCGTCAGGGCAGCAATTTCGCTGACCCAATTGATGAGCTTTTGATGTTTAATGTGTGCTGGGACGTTCAATGTTGCAACGCCACCCATAACGGGCTGATTCATACTACCTCCAATGCCAATAAGAATTCTTCTCTTGTCCCGGCACGGCAGGATCGTCGTCAGCTTGTGGCTTGCGCTCGGAAATCCATTCCTGGGGAGATGGTTCGGCGAAACGGCGGTCATGTCGACGGCCCCGGATGGGTGTGGAGCCGGTGGAACGGTACTGCTGGAACCGACAGGTCGGCTCCTTAATTTGGGCCCGATTGTACACCTGCTAATAGCCGATTTAAACGAAAATGTAGTAAGAATAGTTGACTAACGTAGTAGGCTATTCGGAATTCACGATATCCCGTTATTGTCCTACGAATTTTTACCTAACTTCGCCTAAAACACATGAAAATAGCCGTAATTGACGATTATCAGGAAGCCGTCCGCAATCTTGCCTGCACAAAAATTTTAGACGGGCACGAGCTGAAAATTTTCAGCAATTCCGCGCGCGGCGCGGGCCAACTGGCGATCCGGCTGGCGCCTTTCGACGCTCTGGTGCTGATCCGGGAACGGACGAACTTGTCGCGCCAAGTGCTGTCCAAGCTGCCAAACCTCAAACTCATTTCGCAGACCGGCAAGGTCAGCGGACATATCGATGTTAGCGCCGCCACCGAGCATGGCATTGCGATCGCGGAAGGCGTCGGTTCGCCGGTCGCGCCGGCCGAACTGGCATGGACCCTGATCATGGCGGCCTCGCGCAAGATCGTCCCCTATGCCAACAATTTGCGGGATGGTCTGTGGCAGACCGCGTCCATCAATCCTGCCCTCAACGGCCTGGGCACGGTGTTGCGTGGGCGCACGCTGGCGATTTGGGGCTACGGCAAGATCGGGCGCCTGGTGGCCGGCTATGGCAAGGCCTTCGGCATGCAGGTTTTGGTCTGGGGCGGCGAAAACAGCCGTGCGGCGGCAGCGGCGGACGGCTTCGAAGCCGCGCCCACGCGGGAAGAATTTTTCGCGCGCGCCGACGTGCTCAGTCTGCATCTGCGCCTGGTGGACGCCACGCGCGGCATCGTCACGGCCGACGATCTGGCGCGCATGAAGCCGGGAGCGCTGTTCGTCAACATCAGCCGCGCCGAGCTGGTGGCCGAGGGCGCGCTCGAGGCGGCGCTGCACGCGGGCCGGCCCGGGTATGCGGCGCTGGACGTGTTCACCAGCGAACCGCTGGCGCCGGATTCGCCCCTGCTGCGCATTCCCACGGTGCTGGCCACGCCGCACCTGGGCTATGTCGAGCAAGACAGTTACGAAATGTATTTCAAGGCTGCATTCGAGAACGTGGTCAACTTCGCCAACGGCAAGCCGACCAACATCCTCAATCCGCAGGCACTGGGCTAGGACAGTGCGGCGCGGAGCTGCGTGCGCTCCAGATCGGTAAACGCCAGCGCCGTCAGATCGTGATCCAGCAGGATCAAGTGGGGAGAGTCCGGCAAGGCGACTGCCAGCGCCAAGCCTTTGTTGCCGACATACATGGGCGTGTCGCCCTCACGCAGCTGATTGCTCGCCTTGACCTCATGGCCGTCGATGGTGGCCGTGAACTTGACGTTGTTGTGTCCATCGATGCCGGTAATGCTCACCAATATCGGCGTCATGACCATGGCCTTGCCCTCGAGCCAGCGACGCTGCGATCCCAGCCACGCCATGCGGAAACAGTAGATGGAGAGTACCCCGAACATAAGAAAAGTGAGGAGCGTGGTGAAGATGCGGCTTCCCAGATTCTCGATGGCGAGCGTCGTTGTGACCCTCTCAGGGTAGACCGTGCTGCGCAGTACGCTGACAGTCGTGTTGTACTTGGTTCCCATGAACGAAAAACTCTGCTCGACGGTTGCTTCGCGTGGACTGTCGGGATCCGGCCGGTAAGTGATCCTGGCGTCACAACTGACGAGTATCCACTTCGAACGGGTGCATTTGCCGTCGATTCCGGCCGTTTCCTCGACTACCGATTTGCCGACGCGGCTCATCGACGCGTCGCGGGCAATGTCAGGTACGGCCAGCCACAAAGTGAAGACCGCCACCAGCGCTGCCACCACGCCGAAACCCAAGGTCTTCGCCGTGTCAGCAAGCGCGCCTGCGTATTGAATGACGAGGCGACGTTTGGGGAAAACGTCGAGCCCCGCGGCAACTGGAGCCTGCGGCTTGTCCGGCAAAGTGATCGAATTCATTGAAGCCCTGTTGATCTGTCGTCACCCCGGGTAATGCACCCGGAATTAAACAAACGATAATAACATTTTCTTGCAAGAATGAAAACGTCGGCAAGGGGATCTGTTGACAGCGCGCTACATCGTCAATCGCTGGTTTCGCGCAAGGCGTTCTGTGTTCACCAGCGAACCGCGAGCGCCCGATTCGCCCCTGCTGCGCATTCCCACGGTGCTGGCCACGCCGCACCTGGGTTATGTCGAGCAAGACAGCTATGAAATGTATTTCAAGGCGGCGTTCGAGAACGTGGTCAACTTTGCGAACGGCAGCCGACCAATATGCTCAATCCGGCAGCGCTGGCTTAGGCCACGGCGGCGCGCAGGGCGACGCGCTCCTGTTCGGTGAACGACAGGGCCGTGAGCCCGTAATCGAGCAGGATCAGGTAAGGCGAATTGGGTACCTCGACCGCCAGCGCCAACTCGGTGCCGCCGGCCAGGTACAGGGGCCAGTCGCCGTCGCGCAGTTTGTTGCTGGCCTTGATGCTGCGGCCGTCCACGGTGGCCTGGAACTTCACGACGTTGTATTGGTCGACGTTCAAAACCGTCACCACCAGTGGGCGAACGACCAGCGATTTATTTTCCATTTTGAGACGCTTGGCCGAGATCCAGGCCTCGCGCCCGCCGGCGAAGGCAGCGCCGCCCAACATGCCGATCATCAGCAGCAGGGTCATGAAGCGGTTGCCCAAATGTTCGGTTGCCAGGGTCGTCGTGACGCGCTCCGGATGGATCGTACTGCGCAGGACATCGACCGTGGTCTCGTAGTCGGTTCCGAAGAACATGAAACTTTGCTCGACCGTCCGGACCTCGTTGACGTCGGGATCAGGGCGGAAGGTGATCTTCGCCTCGCAGGAGATGAAGATCAGTTTCATGCGCTTGCAACTGCCTTCCATCTGGGCTGTCGGATCGACCACGGACTTGCCGGCACGGTTCATGGAAGCATCCCGAACTATGTCGGGAAGCATGAAATACAGAATCAGCACCGCCAGCAAGCCGATCAACACGCACAAGCAGCTCATCGTTCCGACATTGTCGGACGCGCCGGCGTAAAGAATCGGGAGGCGGCGCTTGGGAAAGGCGTCGAGCAGGCGATGATCGCCCGCGGCAGGCGGGGTGGAGAGCAGTTGCGGGGACGTCATTGCGGCAAACCTCGAGATCGATAACAGACATGTTTGTTAAGTTATCGATAATAACATTTTCTTGTAAGTACGAAAATGCACCTGTGTCGAGGCTGCGACACTTTAGTCGGACGTCTCGCGCAGCGGCAGCGGCGCGCCCGTGAGATTCAGTGGCGCTGCCGGCAATACATGCGCCCGGGTCCACAACCCGGCCCAGCCGGGTGGCCAGCCGATGGTGGGCCCATCATAGGCAGGCAGGCCGGCGCGCACGGCGATCACCGGCACCGGCGGTGTGTCGCGCAGGCCGCCGGCGGCCGCACGTTCCATGTCCAGGCTGTACATATAGCCTGGCAGCAGCGCATCGCACACGCCGGCGAACCAGGCCGTGTGGTCCTCGTCGCGGCCGAGCGCCTGGGCCAGGCCCTGGGGATCGAATTTGGCCAGCGCATGAATCAGCTCGTCGGTGGAGGCGCCCGGCGTGTCGCCCCAGCCCATGACCGGATTGCCGTTGTAGTCGGCGCCCGAGCCATACCAGCCTTCGCGCCACGGACGCTGCATCCAGTCGCGCTGGCCGGTGAACAAATGCCAGCGCCAGTGCAGTCCGGACGGCTTGGGCCAGGAATACAGGTACAGTTTTTCGTAACCGGCCTGGTGCAGGGCGCGCACCATCGCCATCAGGCGCGCATGCGGCATGCGGTCGGGCGGGGCGCGCCGGAACAGGATCGCTTCGCCGTCGGCATGCTGGACTTCGTCCTGCGACAGGTTCAGGTCCAGGGTGCGCGCTTCACTGCCGAAGCGCGCCGAGATCCAGCCCGTGAGCAAGTTGACATGCGTGATGACGCCATACCCGCGATGGCGATGGAAAATGACGGTTCCGGGTGCGACGGCTTTCATGGAAATGATGAGTGCAGTGGGTTCGCGAGATCGTAGCGGATGATTCTAGCGCAAGCGCCGCCCGACCGTGTTTCGACAGCGACGATGCTACACGGTATCATTAAGCACCTTTTCCTATCGAATATCCAGAACATGATGAGCTTGCGCATTATCGCCACCGGCGGCACCTTCGACAAACATTACAACGAACTGAACGGCACGCTTGGCTTTGCCGACAGCCATCTGCCGGCCGTGATCGCCCGTACCCGCATGACCATTCCCGTGGAACTGGAAGTGCTGCCCCTGCTCGATTCGCTCGACATGCAGGATGCAGACCGTGAGCGTGTGCTCACTTCGTGCCAGAAGTCGGCCGAGAAAGCGATCGTCATCGTGCACGGCACCGATACCATGAAAGAGACCGCAGCCGTCCTGGGCGCCGCGCCGCTCGGCAAGACCATCGTCCTGACCGGCGCCATGATCCCGTATTCCATCGCCAATTCCGACGCCCTGTTCAATCTTGGCTTCGCCACGGCGGCGGCGCAAACGTTGCCGGCCGGCGTCTATGTCGCCATGAACGGACAGGTTTTTTCGTGGGATAACGTGACCAAGAACCGCGCCGCGGGCGTGTTCCAGCCGCTGTAAACAGGCGCTTTGGATGTAAAAACGGCCACTGCGAGGTGGCCGTTTTCGTTGGGGAAGCAGCAGCTTACGCGGTCGCTTCGCCGCCCAGGGCTTCGACGATGTCGGCCATCATCTTCGACAATTCGCCGGTCATCAGCATCATGTCGTTGTCGAAACGCTCTTCATCGTTGCGCGTGCTGGCATCGTTTTCCTTGATCACGTCGAGCGGCTTGATGCCTTTGATCGCCAGGGACTCGGTGAGCACGAAGGAAATCTTGTCGTTCCAGGTCATGGCCAGGCGGGTGCACTGCTTGCCGGCGGCGATGTGGCGGCGGATGTCGTCCGCTTCGAGCGTGTGCTTGACGTAACGCACGGCAGCCTTGCTCTCGCCTGTGGCGCGCAATTCCGTGTCCTGGTCCACGGTGAAGCCGACCGGCGCTTCATCGGTTTCCAGCCAGGCGGTCATCACCGCCACCGGCGAGCGCTGCACGCGCAAGCTTTCCAGCGGCATACGGTCGACCGCCTTGAGCAGCAGCTTGATCACGTCGTCGGCCTTGGCCGGGCTGGCGGCATCGACTACCAGCCAGCCGTTGACCGGATCGATCCAGGTCCAGATGTTGCTGCGGATGCTGAAGGCGCGCGGCAGCAATTCGTCGGCTACACGTTCCTTGAGTTCTTTCATGGCTTTCTTGCCGGGAGCGAAACCTTGCGCTTCTTCCAACTCGGCCGCCTTGGCCTTGGCCACCTGGTTGATGACAGAACCGGGCAGCAGCTTCTTTTCGGTGCCCAGCAGGATCAGCATCTGTTTGTTGACCACGTGCACCAGGCCGCCGTTCGGGCGTGGGGTATCCCAGCCCTGGCGCAGCAATTCGTTGCTGGTGGCAGGGACAAAACTCTGTGGTGCGAGCGCCGCTTCCAGCTGCTCAGGGGTGTATGCCCAGGGAGCGGGCAGGCGATAAATCTGAAGATTCTTGAACCACATGTGCGTTTGCCTTGTTTCAGTCAAAATTTCCGAAGGAACGATATTTTACACGCTAGCCCGGCCTTCCCCCTGCCCATTTCGGCCGCCCCGATGTCGCATGTAACCCACACGACATATCCTCAGGCACATTGCCGTGGCATCATTAAGGTTTCCAGAAGAAAATAAAACGCCATGTTCCGTGCCTTCCTTCTCGCGCTTGCTGTCGCCCTCGCGCTTCCCGCCGGCGCCGCCACCAAATCGACCGATCCGGCCGCTCGCAAGTTGATCGACCAGGCCAGGGCCGACATCGACAATGGGCGCCTTGAGCCGGCCATCAATAATTTGATGGAGGCGGCCAAGATCGAGCGCAATTCGTCCGAGGCCCGCGCTTTGCTGGGCGGCGTTTTCTACGAACTGTCCCGCATTGACGATTCGCACCGGGTCTGGCAAATGCGGCGCAAGGCGCGCGCCTTCACGCTCGATGCCTTGCTGATCGATGCGAATGACAAAGACGCCGCGTGGGCGAAAGACGCTCTGGCCGGCATCTTCGACCAGGAACATCCGGAGCCTGAACTGGCACCGGCGATGGTGGCCATGGTCGAACAGGCAGATAAGCTGTGCGATGCCAAGCAATGGTCGGCCGCCGTCACGCTGTACCAGCGGGCAATCGCGGCCTATCCCCGCGTTCCCGACATTCATCTCTTTCTTGGCAATTGCCTGGCCGGATGGGGCGAACTCGGGAAAGCCGAACAGGCTTACCGCAAGGCGATCCAAATCGATCGCAACTTCGAGGGCGCGTGGTTGGCCCTGCACAAATTGTTAACCAGGCAAAAGCGCGATCAAGATGCCGATGCGGCCGCGTATGCCATCGTCGCCGCTTTGCCCAGCACCATCGATGGCTGGCCGGCCGTGCGCACCGCCCTGCAGCGCGATGGCGGCGCCGTGCGCCAGTTCGATTTCCAGCCGAAGGGATCGTACTCGATCAAACGCAACAAGATCGTCATCGAAAGCGGCATGAGCCTGGCCAACGTTGCCGCGTGGACTGCCGTCGCCAATGCCAACCAGGCTGCGCTGGCCGCCTCGCCCAAGAAAAGCCCGTTCGAGGTGCAACTCGCGACATGGACCAAAGCGTTGCCCGAGATCGCCAAGACCGACAAGATGAGCCCGGTCACCGACCCCATGCTGCGCGACATGCTCGCCTTCCATGAAGCGGGTCAGCTCAAGGCCTCGCTGTTCGCGCTGCAATACCTCGAAGCGTACCGCGCCGACTATGAAGCATGGAGAAAGGCGGAGCCGGAGGGCCTCACGCGTTTCATCAAGACCTTCCGCGTCGGCCTGTGGTGAAGCGATGATTGCGAAGACACACAGGCTCGCGCTGCTGCTGGCAGCGCTCGCGCCAGCGCTGCCGGCCGCCGCCTATACCGAATCGACCGACCCGGCCGCGCGCGCAGCGATCGACCAGGCCAAGGCTGAGATGAAGGCAGGCCAGATCGAGGCTTCCGTCAACACGCTGCTGGAAGTCATCAAGACCGACAAGCATTCGAGCGAAGCGCCGCGCCAGCTGGCCATCTATTTCTATAACATGGCAGTGGGCGACGACAGCCACGTGGCTGTGTACTACCGGCGCCAGGCCGAGACCTTCGCCAACAAGGCGCTGCGGATCGACGATGAAGACAGGGAAGCGGCCGACGTGCGCGACCGGGCAAGCGGCAAGCGCGAGCTGGTCTTGCGCTCGGTGACCTACCCGGCCCGGCCGCAATCGGACGCGGCCGATGCCTTATTCGGCCGGGGCGAATGGCGCGCCGCCATCGCCAAGTACGAAGAGGCGGCCCGTATCGATACACGTTGCGCCACGCTCCACATGAACATTGGCCAGGCGCACTTGCAACTGGGTGACACGGCCAGTGCGGAAAAGGCGTTCCGCAAGGCCGTGGCGACCGAGCCGAACATGGAGGATGCCTGGCTCGCGCTCTCCAATTTGCTGCGCAAGCAAAAGCGCGTCGAGGAGTCCGAGGCCGCAGCAATGGGGGCCGTCACGGCCCGCCCGAATTCGCCCAAGGGCTGGTTTAGCGTGCGCTTTGCACAAATACGCAAGGGCGCCACGCCGCGCATCTTCATTTACAAGCTGAAGGGCTCGTATTCGGTCCGACAAAAGAAAATTTTGGTCGACCGCGGCCAGGCGCCCGTGGACGAAGCCGCGTGGACCGTCGTTGCCGAAGCGCAGCGCAGCGTGGTCGATGCCGATCCCACGCTGGGCCGCGCGGCGATCCAGATCGCGACCTGGGACAAGGCGCTGCGCACGATCGCTGCCACCGACAAGGTCACGCCGGTCACCGACCCGACCCTGCGCGACATGCTGGCCTTCCATCAGGGCGGCCAGATCAAGGCGGCCGTGTTCGCGCTGCTGTTCCAGGAAGCGTACCGCGACGAATACGAAGCCTGGAAGAAAGCCGAGCCGGACGGCCTCCAGCGCTTCATCGACACCTTCCATACCAGCATCTGAACAGGACACCACATGCTACGCAATTCCGCTCTCCTCCTGGTGGCGCTGCTGGGACAAGCCGTTCCCGCACTGGCCTCGCAATCGGCCAACCCCAATGTGGTGGCACTGACCAAACAGGCGCAAGCGCAAGGGAAGGCGGGCGACATTGCCGGCGCCGAGCGCAGCTTGAAGGCGGCCATCGCTGCCGATCCGACCACCTCGCACGCGCTCAGCATGCTGGCGCGTATGCATCTGTTGCTTTGGCAACAGGACGACAGTCATCTGGCATGGCATCACCGCGCCGCTGCCCTCGAATTGATCGGCCGCGCGCAACAGCTCGACCGCAAAGACCCCCAGGTGGACGACATCCTCGAGCAGCTGTCCGGCAAATTCGATCGGCAGCAACACGAGACCAATACGGCGGCCGAGGACGAACTGAGCGCAGGCGACCGCGAGGCGGAAACAGGCAAATGCGAGCTCGCACAGGTGCATTATGAAAAGGCGCTCAAGCTCGCCCCCCGCAATGCCGACGCCTTGATCGCGATGGGCGAATGCCAGGAGGCGCACGGCTCCATGGTGCAGGCCATCGAGCTGTATCGCAAGGCCACCGCGCTGGAGCCGCTCCAGCCCGGCACCTGGCGCGCTCTGTCGGGCAGCCTGGGATTGCAGAAGCGCTATGACGAGGCCCGCATTGCCGCGCTGCACGCGGTGGCCGCCATGCCGAGCGACAGCGACAGCTGGAACATCCTGAGGGTATTGACCAGAATCGTCCAGCCCGCGTCGATCGACACCTTCGCCTACAAGCCGATGGGTTCGTACTCGCGCAGCAAGGACACGACCATCGTCGAAAAGGGCATGCCCATCCCCGACTTCAAGGCTTGGATGTTCTTCGCCACCTCCCAGGCCGAAGAAATGGACCCGAAAAAGCCCGCGCGCAGCCCGTTCGCGGTCGAATTGGCCGCATGGGAGCGGGTGCTGCCGACCATCGCCGCCATGGGCGACGCCGACCAGATCAAGGATGAAACGATGCGCAAGATGCTCATGTTCCACAAAGCCGGCCAGCTCAAGGCGGCCCTGTTCCTGTTCGCCTGGCGCGAAAGCTACCGTCCCGAATTCGAGGCATGGAAGAAGGCCAATCCGGAGGCGATTGGGCGTTTCTTCAACACCTTGCGCGTGTTCGCCTGAGGCAGACAAGCCGAAAAAGCTAGGGGCCGCGGCCGCGGGATGGCATGATCGTGTTTTTCTTGCGACGGACGACCCATGCTGCTGCGTACCCTGTTTCTTCTCGCCGGACTTGGCCTCACCCTGCCGGCACTGGCCGAGGTGGTATCGACCGATCCCAAGACGGTCGCCCTGATCAACCAGGCACGCATCGCCGAGCAAGAGGGCAAGGTGAACGATGCGCTCAAGCTGTACCGCAGCGCCGCCGAGGCCGACGGCAGCGCATCCTCGGCCCTGTCGGCCATCGCCATGCTGTTTCAGCGCGCATCAACCCAGACCGCCCCCGACAAAGTCGCCACTTACCGTGAGCAGGCCGCAGCGCACGCGCAGGCCGCGCTCAAGATCGACGCGCGCGACCCGGTCGCCATGGAAGTGTTGCGTCGCCTGGCGGACGAGAGCCCGATCCCCGAACGGCGCACCACGCCGGCGCTCGCCAAGGCCATCGCCGAGGGCGAAGCGTTGTTCCATGAAAGAAAATACGCGCAAGCGCTGCTGAAATACGAAGCGGCTGCAGCCCTCGATCCGGCCGATCCGGAGCCGGTGCTGCTGATCGGCGACTGCTATTTCATGCAGAACGACATGGTCCATGCGGAAGAAAAGTTCCGCCAGGTGGTGACCATGGATCCGCTGTCGGGCTCGGGCTGGCGCTTCCTGTTCGACGCCTTGATAAAGCAGGGCAAATTCCAGGATGCCTGGGCGGCGGCCGTGTCCGGCGTGGCGGCCATGCCGAGCGCCAAGCCGAGCTGGGAGCGTGTGCGCCACATGGTCGATCTGGGCGGCGACCAGATGCGGGTGTTCGCGTGGGCGCCGAAAGGCTCCGGTTCCTACAAGGACAAGAAAATCGTGATCACGCCCGACCTGCCAGGCGACGAGCACATGGCCTGGCTGGCTTACGCGATGAGCGAGGTCTACAACCAAGATCCGGCGCACAAGCTCTCGCCTTTTGGCGCCAAGCTGGCGACATGGGAAAAGACCGCGCAGATCATCATCGAAACCGGCAAGGCCGACAAGATCGAGGACCCCGGCTTACGCGACATCATCGCCTTCCACCAGGCCGGCCAGCTCAAGGCGGCCGTGTTCGCGCTCAGCTACAAGGAAGCGTACCGCGCCGAATTCGAAGCGTGGAAAAAGGCCAACCCGGATGGTTTGAAGCGCTTTATCGACACCTTCCACGTCGGCCTGTAATTCAGGCGAAGGGGAACAATTCAGCCTGGGCGTTGTCGCTGCCGCCGGCGCCAGACAATGCCGACAGGGTCGAGATGCGCACCCCGAGCAGCCGGATTTTCTTTTCGAAAGGCACACGCTTGAGGCAATCGCGCGCGGCCTTGAGGATGGTGAGCGGATCGGCCGTGTTGCGGGGCAGCGTGATGTCGCGCGTGACCGTGGAAAAATCTTCGAACTTGAGCTTCACCCCGACCGTCTTGCCCGCCAGATCGTGCTTTTTCAGGTCCTCGGCCACGCGTCCGCACAGGGCCTCGATCTTGGCCGACAGCACCGGGCGGTCGCTCACCACTTGCAGGTCGCGCTCGAAGGTCACTTCGCGGCTCACCGATTTGGTTTCCGAGCTGGTGCGCACGGGCCGGTCGTCGGCGCCCTGGGCCACGCGGCACAGCCAGCTGGTATAGAGCTCGCCGAAATGGGGCCGCAGCACGGCCGCATCGGTGCGCGCCAGGTCGCCGATGGTGACGATCCCGATGTTGTTGAGTTTCTCTTTCGCCTTCGGCCCGATGCCGTTGATTTTCTGCACGGGCAGCGGCCACACGCGGCTGGCGACATCTTGCTCGCGCAGGATGGTCAGGCCGTTCGGCTTTTCGAGGTCGGAGCATATCTTGGCCAGCAATTTATTGGGCGCCAGTCCGATCGAGCACGACAGGCCCGTGGCGGCCGACACCGCTTCCTTGATGCGGCGCGCGACATGGACGGCCTCATCGCCGAAATCGCTCAGGTCGATATAGATTTCATCGATGCCCACGTTTTCGATCACAGGCGCAATCGCGGCCACCGCTTCCTTGAACATGCTGGAAAATTTGCGGTAGGACTCGAAATCGGTGGGCAGCAAAATCGCGTCCGGCCCCAGCTTGGCGACCTTCATGATGCCCATCGCTGAAAAGATGCCGAGCGCGCGCGCTTCGTAGGTGGAAGTGGTGACCACGCCGCGGCCGACGTAATCGCGCAGGCGGGCGAAGCGGCGCGTGCCGTCCACCTGCTCGACCGGATGCTGGTCGCGTCCGCCGCCGATGACCACCGCCTGGCCGCGCAATTCCGGATACTTGAGCAGCTCGACCGACGCGTAAAAGGCGTCCATGTCGAGGTGGGCAATGTGGCGCTGGGCGGTGGAGGTCACGGCATCGGGTCAAAAACACTGTAATTGCATACAGTATTGCCTACAATCCCCAATGTTGCAAGTGCTGCCGGCCTCAGACCAGGTGGCTGCGCATCAGGCGCACCACGCTGTCGGCGAAATCGTCGACATGCACCTTGGCCGCGCGGTATTTCCAGCGCTTGATATACCAGTCCTGAAACATGGCCACGATATGCGCCGCCAGCAAGGTGGTGTCGCCGGGCGGCACCGGCTTCATCTGGTCGAGAATGCCGGCAATATAGGTCTGCACCGACAGTTCGGAATTCTTGGCCATGCCGCGCTGCTCGTGGTTGAGCACGCGCGAATCCATGTACACGAAATAAAACCAGGGCTGCAGGATTTCGGACAGGTAGATCGTGCCGCGCACCATCGCTTCCAGCCGTTCCTGGGGCGCGTCGAGGTGGGCGAACATGCGCGGCAGTTCAAAGGTCGCGTGGCGCACCACGTCCTCGATCATTTCGGCCAACTGGTCCTTGCTGTCGATGTAGCCGTACAGGCCGCCCATCGACAAGCCGGTTTCGCGGCACAGGTCGCGCAAGCTCATTGCGCGGAAACCCACTTCGTTGGCCAGGCGGAAGGTGGCGACGAAGATTCTTTCCATGTTTTCCAGCGCCGGCTTGCGGCGTTTGACGCCGATCCGGTCGGCATGGCGGTCGACCAGGTAGGCCCAGATCGTCTCGCCATTGAGCGCCGTCATGCGCTGGAATTGTTCGAAGTCGAAGCGGCTTGACTCCACAGTGCTCATATTTGCTCGCGTCGGCCCAGGGTTGGTATATGGAACGATTATATCGCCATAAAACCACATATAAATTCACTAGGGAAAAGAAGAGCCGCACATATTGCGGCGCGTCATGCTTTATCGAAAAGCGGGTGCTACATTCGCCAGACCGAGCGCTCGCTCTTTTTTCACATATCCCCACGGTCGTCAGGAGCGGATCAACCCTGGTGAGCTCGGTAACACGAAGGAATGTGCGGCTCGCACCGCCCAACTTGGCGTTCCAGCATTCGACGTTCAATCACCATCACGGAGACATTGATGAAGAATCGCTTCAGGAAATTCGTATCCCTCGCCCTCGCCGTACTCTTGATCGCCCCGGCCCCTTCTTGGGCGCTGGGCTACACCGCAACGCGCTACCCGATCGTGCTCGTGCACGGGCTGTTCGGGTTCGACAATATCGGCCCCGTCGAATACTGGTACGGGATCCCGTCCGCCTTGCGCAGCGGCGGCGCGGCCGTGTACACCACCAGCGTCTCGGCCGCCAACAGCACCGAGGTGCGCGGCGAACAGCTGCTCACGCAAGTACGCCAGATCATCGCCGCCACCGGCCGCGCCAAGGTCAATCTGATCGGCCACAGCCATGGCGGGCCCACCATCCGCTACGTCGCCTCGGTGCGGCCGGACCTGGTGGCCTCGGTCAGCTCGGTCGGCGGCGTGAACAAGGGTTCCAAGGTGGCCGACATCATCCTGCGCGTGGCGCCGGGCGCGGCCGGCGTGGCCGATGCGCTCGCCACGATCATCAGCTTCCTGTCCGGCAGCGCCGGCTATCCGCAGGACAGCATGGCCGCCGCCAAGTCGCTGACCACGGGCGGCATGGCCGAGTTCAACCTGCGCCATCCGGAAGGCGTGCCCGCCACCGCCTGCGGCGAAGGCGCGTCCGTGGTCAATGGTGTCTACTACTTCTCCTGGAGCGGCGGCAAGAGCTGGACCAATGCCTTCGACATCATCGACCCTGCGCTGCTGGTCACCGGCACCGCGCTGGGCGAAAAGAACGATGGCCTGGTGGCCAGCTGCAGCTCGCACCTGGGGCGCGTGATCCGCGACGACTACGGCATGAACCACCTCGATGAAGTCAACCAGACGATCGGCATCGTCAATCTGTTCGAGACCAGCCCGGTCACCATTTTCCGCCAGCAAGCGAACCGCCTGCAGCAGCTCGGCTTGTAAAGACAGGTACAGAAATCCGGCTGCGGCTGGATTTCTGTACAACTTGTTCGCAATAACACCACACTAAAATTCCGCGCGGAAAAGAACGAGCGTACATATTGCGACGCGTCATGCTTTTTCGAAAAGATGGTGTTAAATTCAAAAAACCGAGCGCTCGCTCTAATTTAAAAACAATGATTCCCAGGCCGTCAGGAGCGGAACACATCTGGTGAACTCGGTAACAGGAAGGAATGTGCAACTTGAATTGCACAACTTCAGTTCCAGCAAGTCGACTTCAATACCATAACGGAGACAAAATGAAGAATCGCTTTTGGAAGTGCATGCCCGTCGTTCTCGCAGCAGCAGCAATGGCCGTACCCGCCCCATCGTGGGCCTTGGGATATACCCAGACGAAATACCCTATCGTCCTCGTACATGGACTCTTCGGCTTCGACAACATCGGGCCCGTGGAGTATTTTTATGGCGTGCCGTCGGCCCTGCGCAGCGGCGGCGCAACGGTCTACACGACCAGCGTCTCGGCCGCCAACAGCACCGAAATGCGCGGCGAACAGCTGCTCACCCAGGTCAAGCAAATCGTCGCCGCCACCGGCAAGGGCAAGGTCAATTTGATCGGCCATAGCCACGGCGGGCCGACCAGCCGCTACGTCGCCTCGGTGCGCCCGGACCTGGTGGCGTCGGTGAGCAGCGTGGCCGGCGTGAACAAGGGTTCCAAGGTGGCCGACATCGCGCTCGGCCTCGTGCCCGGCGTGACCAGCACCCTGGCCAACGCGGTCGGTTCGCTGATCACCTTCCTGTCGGGCGGCTCCGGCTTGCCGCAAAACGGCACCGCCGCGCTCAAGTCGCTGTCGACGGCCGGCACCGCCGCCTTCAATGCGGCCCATCCCGAAGGGCTGCCAACCAGCGCCTGCGGTGAAGGCGCCTATGTGGTCAACGGCGTGCACTACTTCTCCTGGAGCGGCGGCAAGACCTGGACCAACGCGCTCGACGCGCTCGACCCGATCTTCCTGCTGACCGGCGCCGCCGCCGGCGAAAAGAACGATGGCCTGGTGGCCAGCTGCAAGAGCCACCTGGGACGCACCATCCGCGACGACTACGGCATGAACCATGCCGATGAAGTCAACCAGCTGATCGGCATCGTCAACCTGTTCGAGACCAGCCCGGTGACGGTCTTCCGCCAGCAGGCGAACCGCCTGCAGCAGCTCGGCCTGTAAGGAGAGCGAGATGACCGCGCTGACAACCATGACAAAAATGGGGGCCGGCGCGGTTGCCGCCGGCTTGCTGTACGCCGCCCTCGCGCCCTCGGCGGCGCCGCCAGCCCCCGCGCCGGCCGCGCCGGCGGCCGATCCCTTCGCCTTCGTCCGGTCGATGGAAGGCACCCGTCCCGACGGCGCCCTGCGCGCCGATCCCGATGGCGAACTGGTGGTCGATGCCGAACTGGGCCACCTGTTCGACTACTACCTGGCGGGCCTGGGCGAAAAAGACCTGGGCGCGATCCGCGCCGAAATCGAGCGCGAACTGGACCGCCGTCTCAAACCCGGCCAGGCCGCCAAGGCCAAGCGCCTGCTGGCCAGCTACCTCGATTACAAGGCCGCGCTGGTGGGGCTGGAGTCGGGCATGCAGCAAGGGGCCGACATGGCCACGGCCGCGCGCGCCCGTCTGGAAGGCATGCGCAAGCTGCGCCTGCAGTTCTTCACGCCCAAGGAAATCGCCGGCCTGTTCGGCTTCTCCGACGCCTACGATGCCGATGCGCTGGCGCGCATCGAGATCAGCCAGGATCCGAAGCTGTCCGCCGCGCAGCGCGCCGAAAAGCTCGCCGCGCTCGATGCCAAACTGTCGCCCGCGATGCGCGAGGAAAGGGAAGCGCCCACGCGCGTGATCCGCACCGAAGAAGCGGTGCAGCAGCTGCGCGCCAAGGGCGCCACCGACGACGAGGTGTACCGCCTGCGCGCGGCCGCGTTCTCGCCGGAGGGGGCGAACCGGCTGGCGGTGCTCGACCGCGAGGAGGCGGAGTGGAAGCGCCGCATCCAGATTTATCTGGCCGAGCGCAGCGCGCTGGCGCCGGGCTCGCAGCTGGCGCTGCAGCAATTGCGCGACAAATACTTCACGCCCGAAGAACAGCGCCGTTTGCCGGCCTACGAGTAGAGGGGACAGGGCGGGCTGGCCGGCCGTCTTCACGATTTCGCTCGTTTCACGTCGCGCCAAAACGAGCAAATTCGTGCAGAGGGCGGCCGCGGTCCCCGGCCCCGCGCTCCCATAAAAAAAAACGGGTGGCTCGCGCCACCCGTTTTTCTTTACTGCGGTACTGCCCGAATCACATTACCACGACAGCTTGACCGTGTACTTGCCGCTGGTCGCGCCCGTGCCGCCGCTGTAGTACTTGACGCGTACATAGCGGGCGAAGGTCGAGGTGCCGGTGTTGGTCACGGCGACCGAATCGACTGCGCCGACGCCGTTTTCGCTGGCGCCGATCTGGGTGCCGTTGCTGTTGTAGACATACAGATCGTAGTCGGCGCCCGAACCCGGGGTCATGGTGGCCGTCAGGGTTTTACCTGCTGGCAGTTGCACCACGAAGTAGTCGGTGTCGGTGGTGCTGCCCATGTTGCCGTTCATGACCGTGCCGCTGACCGTGACTGCATTGGCCGTGGCGGTGGTGTTGTTCGACTCGGTCTCGTTCGAGCCCGATGGTGGGACTACCACGCCGCCGCCCAGTGCTGCGTTGGCGTCGACCAGGCCGGCGCCGCAACCGCTGCAGCTGGCTGGGAAGGCGCGTGCGGTCGACTTCAGGGTGCTTTCCACCTGGTCAGGCGTCAGGCTTGGGTTTTTCGACAGCATCAGAGCCACCACGCCAGCGACGTGCGGGGTTGCCATCGACGTACCCTGGTAGAACGCATAGCTGTCGGCGCCTGGCACGGTGGTACCGGCATTCAGGGTCGACAGGATGCCGCCGCCGGCCACACGGGCGTCGCCGCCCGGCGCTGCGACGTCCACCACATTGCCGTAGTTCGAGTAGTAAGCACGGCCGCCTTGACGGTTGGTTGCCGCGACAGCGATCACGCCGGCGCAGTTGGCCGGGTTGGAGCTGCTGGCGTCCACGCCTTCGTTACCTGCTGCCACGACGACCACGGTGCCGCGCGAACGGGCGCTGTTGATCGCGTTCTGGGTGGTGGTGTCGCAAGCGCCGCCGCCGCCGAGCGACATGTTGATCACACGCGCAGGGTTCGGATTGGCCGGTACGCCGGTGACGCTGCCGCCCGATGCCCAGATGATGGCGTCGGCGATGTCGGAGGTGTAGCCGCCGCATTTGCCCAGTACGCGCACTGGCACGACTTTGGCGTTGAATGCCACGCCCGATACACCCACGCCATTGTTGGTCTTGGCGGCGATGGTGCCCGATACGTGGGTACCGTGCCAGCTCGAGCCCGATGCCGGTTCGCCCGTGCCGCACTGTCCGGCCGTGACCGAGTCGCCCGGATCGCTGGCGTCGGCGTCGCGGCCGTTGCCGTCAGCCGAGATGGCGGTGTCGGTGATGAAGTCGTAGCCGCCGACGAACTGGCCGCTCAGGTCGGTGTGTGGACGGTAGCCGGTATCGATCACGGCCACTTTCACGCCGGTACCGGTGCTCAGGTCCCAGGCTTGCGGCAGGCGCAGGCCGCCGGTCGCTTCAAAGTATTGCCACTGTTCGGTGTAACGCGGATCATTCGGCACGAACAGCTTTTTCATCATGCGGTCCGGCTCTGCGTACTCGACGTTCGCATCGCGTTCTTTCAGATCGCGCGCCAGGGCGGCCACTTCGGCCACCGACATGTGCTTGCCCAGTTGAACCACGTTGGCACCGGTCGCGGTGGTGTGCAGGGTTTTCATGGTCAAGCCGAACTGCTGGCCCGAACGGGCCAGGATTGCCATGCGGTTGCTGCCCATGGCTTGTACTTTGGCGGCGCTTTTGCCTGCTGGCGTAGCGTCCTTATATTTAACAATCATGCGATCGGTGGTGACGATCGACTTTTCCGTTTGCCCTAATGCCGAGAACTCGGGGATGCCCGCCGATGCGATCAGCGGGCTTGCGCCGATGACCGCAGCTGCGCACAGCTTCAATAAAGATGGGTACGTCGAATGCACTTGCTTCATGTGATTCCTCTATTTTCCGATGATAGTTTTATGGTGGCAGTGACTTGCTGGTGAGCAAGACCCGCCATTTTTTCCTCAGCCCAAATTGCAGCTGGGAACTCGCTTTTTTAAACGAGCTTTGAAGATTAATTCAAAACGGAATCGAAAAAGTGGAAATCCGTGCCGTTTCGGCGCATTAGCAACAGCAGACCTGTGACAATTTGTAAGAATCAACGTTAATTTGGTGCTTTGAAGATTTTGCCAAATGTAAACACTGCCGAAAAATGTTCAAATTTGAACAACCGAAGATAATTTGTTCAAAAAAATTACTTATCAAACCGATTTCTGCACGTAAACGGACAAGTTGTCAGCAAAATCAAGATTTTCTTACAGGAATGTAATTACTTTTAGGAAATTAAAATCGCGCGGAAATCGTTGACATTGGTACGGGTGGGTCCGGTGACGATCAAGTCACCCAGGCCGGCAAAAAAGCGGTAGCCATCGTTATCAGCGAGCAAGGCACGGCCATCGAGGCCGGCGGCGGCGGCGCGCGCCACGCTATCGGGCGCGAGCAGGGCGCCGGCATTGTCTTCGGTGCCATCGATGCCGTCCGTATCGCAGGCGATCGCGTGCACGCCCGCCATGCCGTCCAGCGCCAGGCCCAGGGCCAGCAAGAATTCGGCATTGCGTCCGCCCCGCCCCTGGCCGCGCACGGTGACCGTGGTTTCGCCGCCGGACAGGATCACGCACGGTGCGCCTGCGGGCTGGCCATGGTCGCGGATCTGGCGCGCGATGCCGGCATGGACCAGGGCCACCTCGCGCGCCTCGCCCTCGATGCTGTCGCCCAGGATCAGGGGCGTGACGCCGGCCGCGCGCGCCGCCGCCGCCGCCGCCTCGAGCGCATCCTGGGCGCAGGCGATGACGCGGGCCTCGTTGCGCGCCAGGCGCGGATCGCCCGCGCGCGGTGCGGCCAGGGCCGGATCGGACAAGACCGCGCGCACCGAATCGGGCACCGCGATGCCGTAGCGCGCCAGGATCGCCAGCGCATCGGCGGCGCTGGACTGGTCGGCCACGGTGGGGCCGGACGCGACCACGGCCGGATCGTCGCCCGGCACGTCCGACACCACCAGCGTGAGCACGCGCGCCGGCGCGCAAGCGAGCGCCAGGCGGCCGCCCTTGATGGCCGACAGATGGCGCCGCACGCAGTTCATGGCGCCGATCGGCGCGCCGCAGGCGAGCAGCTGACGGTGGAGGTGGCGCTTGTCTTCCAGCGCCAGCCCGGGCAGCGGCAGCGACAGCAGGGCCGAGCCGCCGCCCGACATCAGGCACAGCACCAGGTCGTCGGCGGTGAGGCCGGCCACCAGCGCCAGCATCCGTTCGGCGGCGCGCGCGCTGGCCGCATCGGGCACCGGATGACCCGCCTCCATCACGTCAATGACGCTGGTGGGCGCGCCGTGGCCATAGCGGGTCACCACCAGGCCCGACAGCGGCCCGGCCCAGTGCCGCTCCACGGCCTGCGCCATGCGCGCGGCCGCCTTGCCGGCCCCGATCACGATGGTGCGCCCCTTGGGCGGGGGCGGCAAATGGGCTGCCACCGCCTGCAGGGGATCGACCGCAGCCACCGCGGCGTGGAACAGATCCTGCAGCAGCGCCTGCGCGGCCGGCGTATCCCTCATATTTTTCACCCTTTTCCCTCACCCGAACATAGAATATTGGCAACAAAACCAACCTGGAGCGACCGTGTCACTGCCAAATCTTCCCCTCGTTCTCGGCGCGCTGGCCATCGGCCTGTCGGGCCTGCCGGCCCAGGCCGAGCCTGCGGCCGCCGCGGCCATCGCGCCGCCGGTCGCCGCCAAAACGCCGTGGCAGGAAACGCGCCACGGCGAAGTCGTCAGCGACGATTACCGCTGGCTGCAAAAGAAAGAAGACCCGGCCGTCATCGCCCATTTAACTGCGGAAAACAAGTACACCGAAGCGCTCACCGCCGGCATCAAGCCGCTGGCCAGCAAGCTGTATGCGGAAATCAAGGGCCGCATGCAGGAAGTGGACCTGTCGGTGCCGACCCGGCGCGGCGCCTACTATTATTACACCCGCTTCGAAGCGGGCAAGCAGTATCCGATCATGGCGCGCCGCCATGCGGACGGCAAGATGGCGTACGACACCCAGGCGGCCGAAGAAGTGCTGCTCGACCAGAACGTGGCGGCCGAAGGGCAGAAGTTCTTCGCCGTCGGCGCCATGGCGGTCAGCCCGGACGCGACGCTCATGCTGTACACGACCGACACCACCGGCTACCGCCAGTACCAGCTGCAGGTCAAGGACCTCAAGACCGGCAAGCTGCTGGCCGATTCCGTGCCGCGCGTGACCTCGGTGGCCTGGGCCGCCGACAACAAGACCGTGTTCTTTGTGCAGGAAGACGCCACCACCAAGCGCGCCGACCGCCTGTTCCGCCTGACGCTGGGCAGCGCGCCGGTCGAGATTTATCATGAGCCGGTCGAGCAGTTCAACCTCGAGGTGGGCAATTCGCGCGACCGCAAATTCGTCGAACTGGGAATCGAAGCGACCGACACCAGCGAAACGCGGCTCTTGGCCGCCAGCGACCCGATGGGCAGCTTCCGCTCCGTGCTGGGACGCGAAAAAGGGCACCGCTACAGCGTCGAACACCGCAACGGCGCGCTGTTCATCCGCACCAACAAGGACGCCAAGAACTTCCGCGTCGTGAAGGCGCCGCTGGCCACCCCGGACCAGAAGCACTGGAAGGAAGTGGTGCGCGCCGACGCCAAGGTATTGGTCAACAACGTCGAAGTGTTCGAGCACTTCATGGTCGTGAGCGAAAAGACCGACGCGCTGGCCCGCATGCGCATCTACGACTTCAAGAAAAAATCGTGGAAGACGGTCAAGTTCGACGACCCGGTGTATCTCGCACGCGGCGCCGGCACGCCGGAGTTCACCTCCGCCAGCTACCGCCTGTCCTACCAGTCGCCGGTCACGCCGCCGACCACGCTCGACGTCGACATGGCCAGCGCCAAGCAGACCGTCCTCAAGCGCCAGGAAGTGGTGGGCGGCTACGACGCGTCGCGCTACGAAAGCCGGCGCCTGTGGGCCACCGCGCGCGATGGCGTCAAGGTACCGCTGTGGGCCGTGTACAAGAAGGGCGTCAAGTTCGACGGCAGCGCGCCGCTGCTGCTGTACTCGTACGGCTCGTACGGCATTCCGACCGAGGCGACCTTCTCGCTCAATAACATCAGCCTGCTCGAACGGGGCGTGATCTATGTCCAGGCCCACATCCGCGGCGGCACCGACCTGGGCGAAGCCTGGCATGACGACGGCATGCTGATGAAGAAAAAGAACACCTTCACCGACTTCATCGACAGCGCCGAATTCCTGGTGCGCGAAAAATGGACCAGCCCGAACCGCCTGATCATCCAGGGCGGCAGCGCCGGCGGCCTGTTGATGGGCGCCGTGGTCAACATGCGGCCCGACCTGTTCCATGCCGTGCACGCGGCCGTGCCCTTCGTCGACGTGATGAACACCATGATGGACGCCACCCTGCCGCTGACCACCGGCGAATACCTCGAATGGGGCAACCCGAACGAGAAGGCGGCCTACGACTACATGCGCAGCTACTCGCCGTACGACAATATCGAGCACAAGGCCTACCCGTCGATGCTGGTGACCACCGGCCTGAACGACAGCCAGGTGATGTACTGGGAACCGGCCAAGTACGTGGCCAAGCTGCGCGCTTATAAAACCGACAATAACCCGCTGCTGCTCAAGACCAATATGGCGGCCGGCCACGGCGGCGCCTCGGGCCGTTTCTCGGCGCTGGAAGAGCGCGCCTTCGTCATGGCCTGGATGCTGTCCCAGTGGGGAATCACGGAATAAAGGCCGATTTTTTGCGTTTTTTTTGAAAAGCCCTTGCGCACTTTTAAAAAAATAGTATATGATTCGGCCTCTTCAGACGTGGTGACAAACGTCGGATGATTCTGAAAGTAGTGTGCGGGCGCTTAGCTCAGTTGGTAGAGCGGAGCCCTTACAAGGCTTAGGTCGGGAGTTCGAGCCTCTCAGCGCCCACCAAATCGGAAGCATCATGATCTGCAATACCGATCAAGTAATACGGAGCGGTAGTTCAGTTGGTTAGAATACCGGCCTGTCACGTCGGGGGTCGCGGGTTCGAGTCCCGTCCGCTCCGCCAGCTACAAAGAAGGGCCCGATTCGTCGGGCCCTTTTTCTTTTGTTCGTTGATTGTTCGGTCTCTTT
>Ga0209023_10000265_pt1 | contig 87523 bp, 78 predicted proteins | sample LakOneMetagenome_FD_187468 | JGI IMG/M metagenome (GOLD analysis project Ga0209023, IMG submission 187468) | Freshwater and sediment microbial communities from Lake Erie, Canada (SPAdes) (version 2) | ecosystem: Environmental > Aquatic > Freshwater > Lentic | place: Lake Erie, Canada... | reverse complement strand
TCCGATCTACCGTGGCCAGCATCGAGGTAGTGCAGCGTCAGAGCAGCGGCGCGGGCACCGCGGCCGCGGGCGCCGTGGGCGGCACCGGCACCGGCAGCACCGGCTCGGGCTCGGGCACGACCAGCGACCGCATCTACCGCATTACGCTGCGCACCGACGACGGCCGCACCGAAATCATCACGCAGGAATGGGCGCCCACCTTCGCCACCGGCGACCGGGTGCGGCTGGTCAGCGGCAGCATCCAGCACTAGTGTCCGTCGACGCGCTCGCCGGCAAAGCCGCGCTGCGCAGTTCCGGGGCAATACAAGCGGGCGTGTCGCCAGGCGCCCCGCCTGGCGTCACCGTGCCAGTTCGACCATGACGGCCGTGACCATTTCCAGGTTCAGCCGCAATTGCGCGGTGCTGATGAATTCGTGTTCCGAGTGCCCCGTATAGACTGCGCCCGGCATGGCCGGACCGAAGGCCACCGCGTGCGGGAACAAACGCGAATTGGTGCCGCCGCCGATGGCGATCGGCTTCGGATCGGCCATCCCGGTGTAATGCGAAAACACCGACAGCAGGGTCGGCACCTGCGGCGCGTCGTCCTGCACCCAGGGCTCGCTCAGCTCGACAGTCAGCGCGCCGTGCTGGCCGTGGCGTGTCTGCCAGGCCGTGGCGGCGGCACGGATTTCCGCTTCCAGCACGGGGCCGCTCTTGCCGCGCGGCCGGCGCAGATTGATGTTCAATTCCTGCCCTTGCGGCGTGTCCTTGATCACGGTCGGCGCAAAGGTCATCGGGCCCATGAAATCGTCGCGGTAGGCAATCTTGCCGAAGTGTTCTCCGTACAGGCTGGTGCCGACCAGGTCGTTCAAGAAATTGACCAGGGCGCCGGGACCACGGTCGGGCCAGGTCCTGACCTTGAGCGCGTCGGCCAGCATGCTGATCGCGTTCACGCCGTCTTCCGGCTTGGACGAATGGGCCGACACGCCGCGCGCGCCGATCTGCAGCGCCTTGCCGTCCCAGCGGTAGGTATAGTGCATGCCTTTCTGACGCGCGGCGCGCGCACGCACGGCCGCCGCCAGCGCCGGGGTCGCGTTCGCGATCACGGCGCTCGCATCTTCGGGAATCTGGCTGCCGAAAAAGCCGCCGCGGAAGGCGCCGATGGCCGGCCCCTTGGCAGCGCCGTCGGCACGGTCAAAAGCGACCCGCACCGCGCCCCAGCCTTTTTCGGCGATCACGACCGGATACTCGGCGTCGAAGGTCAGATTAATTTGCGGCGGCACATGGGTCTTGAGGAAATTGGTCAGCGGATCCCAGTCGGATTCTTCGGCCATGTAGACATACAGTTCGAGCCGCTTGCGCAGCGGCAGCTTGAGCTCGCGGATCGCCTTCATCGCCACCATGGCGGTCGCGATCGAACTCTTGTCGTCCTCGCTGCCGCGGCCCAGCAGGCGCCCCGGCTCGCTGGTGGCGTCCAGGTCGAACGGCGACTTTTTCCACTTCGACGGATCGACCGGCTGCACGTCGCCATGGGTGATCAGCCCGATCCGTTCGCTGCCCTCGCCCAGGCCGATCACCACCACCGCGCCGTGGTCCTGGAAGTCGAGGCCGAGCCTGGCCGCCTCATCCTTCAAGTACTGCTTGAAGCCGAGATGCTGGGGATTGCGCTCGAGCGGGACGTCCTTGTCGGCCACCGTGTTGAAACTGACCATCTTCGCCAGACTGGCGACCAGTTCCTGCTCACCGCTGGCGACCGCATACTGCGCGGCCTTGAGCGCTTCCGGCGAAGGTGCGGCCGCGTGCGCGGGAACAGAGACGAACAGCAAGGGGGCAAGCAGGCAGAGCAGGCGCATGAGGAGGAGGTCCGATAAATTTTCTAGCGGACAAGTCTAGCATGGGGCCGCGATCCTGACTTTTGACGCTCCGCGCCAATCTGGCTACCATGGATGCCTGTCCTTCACCGGCCTCTTCCCATGCTGCCAGTTGCCCTTGTCGAAACCACGCGCGGCTATCCCGCCACCGGCTACACCGTCGAAAACGTGCACCAGGGTTCGGTCGCGGTGGTCGATGCGCGCGGCAAGCTGCTGTGGTTTGCGGGCAATCCGGAAGCGATGGTCTTCACCCGCTCGGCGCTCAAGCCCTTCCAGGCTCTGCCTTTCGTGCTGGACGACGGACCGGCCCGTTTCAGCCTGTCCAGCGCCGAACTGGCCTTGCTGTGCGCCAGCCATTCCGGCGAAGACAAGCATGTGCAAGGCGTGCAAGCGATCCTGTCCAAGATCGGACTGGACCCCGGCCATCTCGAATGCGGCTGCCACGCCCCCTTGTACTACGACAGCGTGGGCGAGCCGGTGCCCCAGGGCCGCGTCTGGAGCGCGGTGCACCACAATTGTTCCGGCAAGCACAGCGGCTTTCTGGCCTGGTGCCGCCTGCACGGCACGCCCAGCGCCAATTACGTCGATCCCGCCCATCCCCTGCAGCAACGCATCCGCGGCACGCTGGCCGCGCTGACCGCGATGCCGGCCGATCAGCTGCCATCCGGCATGGACGGCTGCTCCGCCCCCAACTACGCCATGCCGCTCGCGCGCCTGGCGCAACTGTACGCGCGCCTGGCGCAAGGGTCCGCCGACCCGGTCCACGGCGCCGCCATGGGCGACCTGTTCGATGCCATGCGCGGCCACCCGGACCTGGTCTCGGGCCAGGCGCGCTGCGACCTGGCCTACATGCAGGCGGGCCGGGGCGATTGGGTGAGCAAGATCGGCGCCGACGCCGTGCAAACCATCGGCATCCGCTGCGCCGGTCTGGGCATTGCGATCAAAGTCGCCGATGGCGCCAAGCATGTGCTGCACAGCGCCACCTTCAGCGTCCTCGATCAGCTGGGCGTGCTGGACGAAGTGCAGCGGGCCCAGCTTGGCCACTACCGCAATCCTGCGCTCAAGAATGCCAAAGGGGTGACGGTGGGCGCAATCCGTCCCGTGTTCCAGCTCCAGCGCGCGCCGCTCTGATCAGGTTTTTTGAAAGCGTGCCCGGAACTGGCTCGGCGCGACCGCGAGATGGCGCTTGAAGGCCTGGCGCATGGCTTCGGCCGAGGCGAAGCCGCAACGCGCCGCCACCCGCTCGACCGGCAGTTCGCCGTCGGTGAGCAGGCGCCGCGCCGCGTCCACCCGCAAGGCTTGCACGTATTTTCCCGGCGCCGTGTTCATTGCCTCGGCAAAGCGGCGCGCGAAATTGCGCGGGCTCATCGCGCAGCGCTCGGCCAGCAGCTCGACCGACAAGGGCGCGGCCAGGTTTTGCCCCATCCAGCGGGTGAGCTCTGCAAAGCGATCCGGATCGTGCGCACCCGCCTCGGCCCGCAGCTGCGCGCTGAATTGCGACTGCCCGCCCGGGCGCTTGAGAAACACCACCAGCTCGCGCGCCACTTCCAGTACGAACGCGCGCCCCAGATCGTGTTCGACCAGCGCCAGCGCGTAGTCGATGCCGGCCGAAATCCCGGCCGACGTATGGAACTTGCCTTCCATGACGTACAGGGCGTCGCGGTCGATCTCTACGCGGGGAAAGCGGGCGGCGAATTCGTCGAAGTGAGCCCAGTGCGTGGTGGCGCTGCGGCCATCGAGCACGCCTGTGGCGGCCAGCATGAAGGCGCCCGTGCAAATCGAACCGGCCCGTGCTGCCCGTGCGGCCAGGTCTGCGACGGCGGCCACCAGCGGCAAGTCGAAGGCGGCGCTGCGCGCGCCCGCACCGCCGGCCAGCAGCAGCGTGTCCGGCGCCAACGCCTTGTCGTACAGACTGTGCGTGGCCAGCAGCGCCACGCCCGACGTTGTGGCCAACGCACCGGCCGCCGGTGCCGCCAGCGTCAGCCGGTAAGGCGCGGGCTTGCCTTGCGCGCGGGCGATATCGTTGGCGACGGCGAACACGTCGAGCGGCCCGGTGACGTCGAGCATCTGGGCCGGCGCGAACGCGGCGATCACAATGTGGTGGGAAGCTGCCATGGGACCAAGTATGGCAGAAAAAGAGGGGCAGCGGTCATTTCTGCCAACGCAAACACCGCGATACTGGGATCCTCTTCCCTCACCGCGAGATCATCATGCAACTCCTGAAAAGCCTCCTCCTGCTCCTTGCCCTGCTCGGCTGCCGCGTCGCCAGCGCCGAAAGCATCGCCCCGTATGAAGCGCGCTTCGGCCGCGCCAAGCCCGTGATTGCCGTGGTCGGCGCCAATGCCGGGACCGAACTGTCCGACTTCATGGCGCCCTACGCGATCCTGGCGCGCGCCGGCAATGCCGAACTGCTGGCCCTGGGCACGGCCGCCGGCCCGATCCAGATGCGGCCTGCCTTGCGGATCGTCCCGCACGCCACCCTGGCCGAGTTCGACCAGCGCTTTCCGGACGGCGCCGACTATGTGATCGTCCCGGCCGTGGCCCGGCCCGACGATCCGGTCCTGGTGGCCTGGCTGACCCAGCAGGCCGCGCACGGAGCCACCATCGTCAGCATCTGCGACGGCGCCCTGACCGCAGCCCGCGCGGGCGTGTTCAAGGGCCACCGCGCCACCGGCCACTGGGCCACCCACCGCCAGCGCGTGGCCGATTTTCCCGATACCGAGTGGCTCGCCAACCGCCGCTTCGTGGCCGACGGCAAGGCCGTCTCGAGTGCCGGCATCAGCGCCGCCATTCCGACTGCGCTGGCCCTGGTGGAAGCGATCGGCGGGCGCGCCAAGGCTGACGAGGTTGCTGCCGAGATCGGCGCCTCGGGCTGGAGCGACCAGCACGACAGCACCGTGTTCGGGCGCACGCCCGGCATGATTTTGACCGCCCTGTCGAATATGGCGTTCCACGGCAAGGCGCGCCTCGGCATCGAGCTCGACAACGGCATGGATGAACTGGGCCTGGCCCTGTACGCGGACGCCGTCTCGCGCACCTTCCGCAGCCAGGCCTATACCGTGGCGGCCAGCAAGGACCCGGTCCTCACGGCGCACGGCCTGACGCTGCTGCCCGATCTGGACGACAGCGCGCGCCCCACCCTCACCCATGTGCAGCGCCCGGGTCCCGACATGACCACCCTGCGCGACATCGTCGCCCGCGTCAAAGCCCTGTACGGCGCCGGCACCGCCAAGCTGGTGGCGACGCAGCTGGAATACGCCGACACGCCCGGCGCCAACTTTTAACCGCCGGTCGACAAGACCAGGGTTTCCTTGATTTCTTCCATCACCACATAGCTCTTGGACTGCGCCGCGCCGGGCAGTTCAAGCAGCATGTCGCCCAGCAGCTTGCGGTACTCGGCCATCTCGTGGATGCGCGCCTTGATCAGATAGTCGAAGTCGCCCGACACCAGGTGGCATTCCTGCACTTCGGGGATGCGCAGTACTTCGCGGCGGAACTGTTCGAACGCCGAGGCCGATTTCTGGTTGAGCGTAATTTCCACAAACACCAGCAGCTTGGCCCCCAGCGCGGCCGAATCGACGCGCGCGTAATAGCCGCTGATCACCCCGTCGCGCTCCATGCGCTTGACCCGCTCGATGCAGGGCGTCACCGACAGCCCCACCCGCTCGCCCAGGTCCTTCATCGAGATCCGCCCCTCCTGCTGCAGCACGCGCAGGATGTGGCGGTCGAGTTTATCGAGGGTACGGGTCGATTCTTTTTGAATTCTCATGAAAATCCACCAAATATTCGCATTTATACGTGAACAAACACTAGTCGAATGCCAATAATATAGCGGAAATTCTTGAGCATCCACATAATTCATTGGAGACTGTATGCGTGTCGTGATTCTGGGCAGCGGCGTGATCGGCGTAACGAGTGCTTACTACCTGGCCAAAGCGGGCCACGACGTGACCGTTATCGACCGCCAACCGGGCCCCGCGCTGGAAACCAGTTTCGCCAATGCCGGCCAGATTTCCCCCGGCTACGCCTCGCCATGGGCCGCGCCCGGCATTCCGCTCAAGGCCATGAAATGGATGCTGCAGCGCCACGCGCCGCTGTCGATCAGCCCGGATGGCACCACCTTCCAGCTCAAGTGGATGTGGGAAATGCTGCGCAATTGCACGGCCGACCGTTACGCGACCAACAAAGAACGCATGGTGCGCCTGGCCGAGTACAGCCGCGACTGCTTCAAGCAATTGCGCGACGACGCAGGCATCGCCTACGAAAGCCGGCAGCAAGGCACGATGCAGCTGTTCCGCACCGAACAGCAATTCGCCAGCGCCCAGAAAGACATCAAGGTCTTGCAGGATTCGGGCGTGCCCTACGAACTGCTGACGCGCGACCAGCTCGGCAACGCCGAACCGGCCCTGGCCGCCGCCGGCGACAAGCTGGTCGGCGCCCTGCGCCTGCCCAACGATGAAACCGGCGACTGCCAGCTGTTCACCACCCGCCTGGCGGCCATGGCCGAACAGCTGGGCGTCAAGTTCCGCTACAACACGCCGATCGACCGCCTGGCCGTGGCCGGCAACAGCATCACGGGCGTCCACTGCGGCGCCGAACTGGTGCAGGCCGACGCCTACGTGGTCGCGCTCGGCGCCCACACGACCACCTTGCTCAAGAATATCGTCGACATCCCGGTCTACCCGATGAAGGGTTACTCGATCACGGTGCCGATCACCGACGCCAGCCGCGCGCCGGTCTCGACCATTCTTGACGAAACCTACAAGATTGCCGTGACCCGCTTCGACGACCGCATCCGCGTCGGCGGCATGGCCGAGATCGCCGGTTTCGACCTGCGCCTCAATCCGCGCCGCCGCGCCACCCTGGAAATGGTCGTCAACGACCTGTTCCCGGGTGCCGGCGACACCAGCGCCGCCTCGTTCTGGACCGGCCTGCGCCCGATGACGCCGGACGGCACTCCGATCGTCGGCCGCACGCCGCTGGGCAATCTGTTCCTCAACACGGGCCACGGCACGCTGGGCTGGACCATGTCCTGCGGCTCGGCCCAGATGCTGGCCGATCTGATGTCGGCCAAGCGCCCGGCCATTCCGTACGACGACCTCTCGGTCGGCCGCTACGCGGGCAGCAAGGGCAGCGGCCGCCTCGACCTGGCCAATGCCTGATACCGACCCGTTTCAATGAATCACCGCATCCCGGCCAGTCCGGGATGTTTCGCTTTGACCACGCATATTTCCTGATTGGCTTTTGCGCGCCGTTGGGTGACAATTGGTAGCAACCCCGAGCTCCCACGTCCCCGCCATGTTCAGCCGCACCTTGCTCCTGCTGCTCAGCCTGACCCTGCCTGGCACCGCCGCGGCCGCCTGTTCGCGCCCGATCCGCGTGCCGGCCGCCATCAGCGGACAGACCGTCACCAGCGACGGCGCCCAGGTCGGCGGCGTCATTCCCGAAGTGATGAACAAGATCGGCGCGGCCATCGGCTGCACGTTTGTCTGGACTCCGGTGGCGCGCATGCGCCTCGAAGCGATGTTCCAGAACGGGTCGGCCGACCTGCTGATCGCCTCCAACCAGGTGCCCGCGCGCGACCGCTTGGGCTATTTCATTCCGGTGGTGGAAACGCGCGCCACGCTGATCTCGGTGCGCAGCGAGCGCGCGCCGGTCCATTCGATGCAGGAGTTGAAAGCACGGCGCGAGTTGCGCGTGGCGCTGGTGCGCGGCTACGACTTCGGCCCCGCGTATCAGGCGCTTGGCCGCGACCTGGCTGCGCAGGGGCGCCTCTACCTGCAGCCCCAGCCGCGCACCGTGGCGCGCATGCTGGCCGAGGGCCTGGCCGATGTGACGATCATGACCGGCATCGCCTTTGTCGGCGGCCTGTACGGCGACGCGCGCAGCGAAATCATCGCCGGCAAGCTGCGCTCGGAGCCGCTGGACGATCTGCCCTGGCTGCGCAGCGGCATCTACTTGTCGAAAAAATCGCTCTCCGCCGCCGACCGCCAACTGCTCGAACGGGCGCTCACCGAAGCGGTGCGCGACGGCACCTGGTGGCGCGCCCTCCAGCGCCACTACGCAGCCGACCTGCTCAACGACAGTACCCGCCAGTTGCCCCAGTCACGCTAATTAGCGCACCGCGATCGCCAGATCGCGTCCGGCCGTGGCCTCGTTGCCGGCATAGTCGCTGGCGCTGATGCGGATGATGTAATCGCCCGCCGGCAGCGAGGCCGGATCCCAGCTCCCCTGCGCAGCGGCGCCGTCGCGCACGCGGTTGGTCACCACGTACAAAAAGCGCGTGGTCTTGTTGCCGTAGACGGTGATGCCGCTGCCGTTCGCGTACGCCACCTGCACGCTCTCGCGGTCCGGCGGCAGCTGGTTGAATTCGATGTTCATCAACGGCGCCTCAAAGCCCGGCAGCGGCGTGCCGTCGGCGGCCAGAATCTGATAGCCCGCCTTGTACAGTCCCAGCTTGCGGCGCGCCGCATTGCCGTCGGTCTGATCATAGGCGTCGACCACGATCGCCAGCGGGCCGGCGCCGCGCGGCACCAGCAGGCGCTTGCCTTCCCTGGCCGTCAGCCGCACATCGGCCGCGTCGTGCAGCGCGATGCTGTCGATGCGGGGAATCACATTGTCTTCCAGCCACGGGAAAGGCAGCGCCAGCGGATTGGCTTCGCCCTTGGGCGTGCGGTGCACCAGGTGCACATGGAACATGCGGTTGACGGTGCCGAGCGCGTCGCCCACCTTGAAGCGGGTGCCGCGCTTGATGCGCACCCGTTCGGTCTTGCCGTCGGCGCCGGCCAGCAGCGCGAAGCGCGCCGGGTCGAGCGGCGCATTCTTGATGTCGCGCCCCACCCGCAGGTGGTAGTACGCAAAGCTGTCGAGCGCGATGCCTTCGCCCAGCTCGCCATAGCCCCAGTTCGGCAGCACACTGCTGACCTTTTCGCTGGCCACGGCCAGCACCGGCACGCCCATATTGCCCTGCACGTCGAGGCCATTGTGGAAGTGATGCCGGCTTTCGCCGTCGTAGCTGCCGCGCGCTTCACCGATGATGCCCACCACTTCGTGCTTGGCGTTCTGCGGCGCCAGCGGCCACGGGAAGCTGCCGGGCGCCAGGGCCACGGCCGCCGGCGCGCTCACCGGGCGCACGGCGGCAGGCGCCGCGGACGACGTGCGCGGCGCGATCTTGCGCAGCACGCGCTGCACCGCATCGGTGACCAGCAGCGAACCGTCGGCGGCAAGCGCCATGCCGGCCGGCCGCGCGAAGCGGGTCGCCTGCGCATCGCCGATCGCGATATCGATCCCGATCCCGGTCAGCCCGCCCAGTTGCCCGGTGGGAGAAAGCTGCAGGATGCGCCCGCGCGCCATGTCGCCCACGTACAGGAAGCCGTCGTGCGTGAGTGCCAGCGACAGGGGCCGGCGCAGCAGCGCGTCGTCGGCCTCGGGATCGGACAGCGCCAGCGTGCTGACCAGGCCATCGGCGCCGATACGCCGGATCGCGCCCAGGCGCGCATCGGCCACATAGATGGCGCCGCGCGCGTCCACCGCCAGCGCCACCGGCGTGTCGAAGGTCGCCACGGCCGCCGCGCCATCCTGCCCACCCGGCACACTGCCGGCAACGGTCGTGACCATGCCGTCAGTGCCGATTTTGCGGATCCTGTCGTTGTAGGTATCGGCCACATACACATTGCCCGCCTTGTCCAGCGCCACCGCGAGCGGCCCATTGAAGCGTGCCTGGGCCGCCGGGCCGTCGGAATACCCGGCGCTGCCGTCGCCGGCGACGGTGGTGACCACGCCTTGCGGCGTGATTCTGCGGATCGCGTTGTTGGCGGTGTCGGCCACCAGCAGATTGCCCTTGGCATCGATGGCCATGCCGGACGGCGTATTGAAAGACGCTTGCGCGCCGGCGCCGTCGGCGAAGCCTTCGGCGCCGCCGGCCAGCACCGACATCGTGCCGTCGGGCGCGATTTTGCGGATCTGGTTATGGTCGCCCGCGTCGGCCACATACGCATTGCCGGCGCGGTCGAGCACCACCCCGAACGGATCGGCAAAGCCGCCGGCCACCTCGCCGATGACGACCGGCCAGCCCATCACCGTGGGCTTGTCCTTGACGGCCAGGCGCGCCACACGTTCGCGCAGCGGAGCGCCTTGCTGGCCCAGGAACAGGAATGCGCCGGCAGCGGCGGCGGTGAGCAGCGCGGCTGCGGCAAGCTTGATGTGGGTGCGGTTCAAACGGTCGCTCCGGCGGGCAGATAAGGAGTTCCGAAGCTTACCCCAACGCCTGCTACACTACCAAGAGATGTCTGACCCAAACTTAAGAGGGGGTATATGGCACCACATCCGATCAATGCCCTGATCGCAGCTGCCGACGATGCGATCAACCGCGAAGATTTCGACGCGCTCATGGACTTTTATACCGACGACGCAACGCTGGTCGTGGTCCCGGGCCGCGCCGCCAACGGCAAGGAAGAAATCCGCAAGGCCTTCGTCGCCATCGCCGCCCACTACCAGCACACCTTGTACGTCACCCAGGGCGACATGATCGTGATCGAGGCGGGCGACACGGCGCTCGTGATCGCCCAGACCAATGTGCGCGCCAACATGAAGAGCGCCGCGCCCACGCTCGAAACGCGCAACGCCAATTACGTTTTCGAGCGCGGCGGCGACGGCCAGTGGCGCTGCATCATCGACAATTCATACGGCGCCGCCCTGCTCAATCATGTGGGCGACTAGACATCGGCCTGCGGCAGGGGCTCGAGCGCCAGACTTTCATTCGACGCCGGCCCGCGCGCCGCGATGCGCACTTGCTTGACCCCGGTTTCCACTGCCGGCGTGGTGCGGCGGCGGGCGCGGTGATGCAGCACATTGCCGGACGGTGAAATCAGCGACGCCGTCATCATCGGACCTTGCGCGTAGATCTCGACGCATTCGGCCTGCTCTGTCGTCGACAGCAGATGCGTGTGGCCGTGCGCGTCGGAAGTGCCGAATTCGAGTTTGCCGTTGGCGCGCACAACAGCGTACTCGCGCCGCGCCAGCGGGGTGCCGTCGTGCGCGTCGACCAGCATGAAGCGGTCGGTGAATACATGGGTCGGCGCCCCGCGCGCCACCCTGGCGTCGACCGGATGCGACAGCGCGCGCCCCGAATCCTTGATCACCTGGCAGCGCAGGTTCTGGCTGGGCAGCAGCTTGGGCGCGCTCGCGCAGCGGCAAATGCACAAGTCGTTTTCGAGCGCGACGTTCTTGCCGTTCCAGGTCTCCGGAATGCGCGGCCCCACGCACTGGATCTTTCCCGCCGTCTTGCACACCGGGCAGGTGACCAGGTCGCCTTCGAGGGCGATCGGCATGCCGCCGATGCTGCCGTCGCTGCTGGCCGAAATGACCTTGCCGCCCGCGGTGGTCGGCGCCCCCAGGGTGATGGTGTAGCGCCTCATGCGCTGCCGCTCCGCTTGCTTGTCGCCGTCGTCGTCGATGTGATGCGCACCCTGTCCTCCCGTCCGTTCGCCAATATGGCCTAGCCGAGTAGTAAGGTTACGGGGAGTAACGTTTCCAGCTTTGATATCGGTCAATTGTTCTATGGCGAATATTTGCGCCAGCGACTTGTGGTTTCCAACAAGAAATAAGAAATTGGGCAAAATTGAGTCGCGCGAAAACAAAGAAATAGCCGTTTCGCCTTAGAATTGTCGGTGCCGGCCCGGAAAAAGTGGTATTGTTGGTCGTCATACCCATTTTGGATATTTTTTCGCCGCGCCCAAACCTTGCGCCGCAGTCCTCTTCTAAATTGATCGACCAAGAGAGATTTCGCGTGCAGCAAGACCGAACCAACACCCATCTGTCCCAGATCATCGAGCAAGGCTTGACGCGCGACCTGCTGCACGGCTCAGTTGTCGCCTGGAAATTCCTGGCGTCGCATAACGTGCCCGATGACATCATTTTACGGGTCCTGACCGACCCCGCCATGCGCCGCGGCACCGACACCTCGGCCGCCATCGGCGTGGCGCGTGCGCTATCCCCGCCCGACACCCCACTGCCCGGACCGCCGGAATAATTCCGGACTCAGCCGTAATCGTTGTCTTACACGGGAACAGCTTTGCAGCCGATACTGGCCGCAACATGTCTGTTGGATAATCGATGCCATCATCCGGACAAAGACGATCATGGCAATCATCGAACAGCGTTTCCTGCGCGGGCCAAATTTGTGGAGCAGCCAGAGCTGCCTGCTGGCGGTGCTCGAGCTGGGCAGCCTGCGCCAGGCAGTGAGCTGCGACGTGCCCGGCTTTCCGGACACCCTGCTTGCCTTGCTGCCTGGCCTGCGTCCGCACGCCGGCGCGCTGCGGCGCGGCTGCTTCATGGCCGAAGTGATCGCCATGGTGATGCTTGAGCTGCAACGCCTGTCCGGCACGCCGGCGCCGTCCGGGTTTGTCGCAATCGTGATGGGGCGCGGCGGCCAATGCCGCCTGATCGTGGCCAGTGCCTCGCAGCAGGCCGGCAGCGCCGCCTGCGCGGCCGCGCTCGCGCTGGTCGTCCAGCTCTACACGGCACAGGCGCGTTCTCGCCGCAGCATGGCGCCGATCCGGCTGCCTCAGGCAACTCAGGCAAGCGCCACGCCGGAAAGGGAGCGGCCCGGCTTCAGTAGACCAGCGCGCTACGTCCCCGCTCGCCCTGCTCCAGGCCCGTGAAGATCAGGCTGTTGGTGCGCGCATCCCAGTCGAAGGGCTTGCCATCGTAAGGGCTGCGCAGCGTCGCCGCGGCGACATAATCGGGCACCTTTTCCGCTGCAACACCCACGCTGCGCAGTTCGACGGCCAGCAGCGCCGCCCGCCGCACGCCTTCCAGATCGGCCAGGCGCGCGCTATAGGCCGACCACGCGCTCGGTTCCACCCGCATGAACACCTTGCCAACCGGGTTGTACACGATCCCCATTGACCACAGGCCCGGCGCCGCCTTTTCCAGCGCACGCAAGCGCGCCAGCGCGGCCGAATAGTCGCGGTAGCCGACATCGAGCGCCTGCACCCGCGGCACTGTCAGCGCGGCCCATTCGTTCATGCTGTCCTGGCGCTGCATCAGCGGCGCCCCGGCCGCCCATGCGGGCCACGCCGTCGGCGACTCGGCGCGCGCTGCCTCGCCTGCTATGTCGTCCAGCACCGTCTTTATGAACTGATACTCGCCGACCATGGTTGTCATCAAGGACCGTTCCTGAGCGCTGATCGGCTGGCGCCATTGGCCCGGCACGGCCGCCTCTTGCAAGCCACGGGGCAACTGCGCGAGCACGATGTTGCCCCACAATAGATTGCGCCTGACGGCGGCCCGTGCGTACGATTTGCAAAGCAGGTCGTCACTGCTGGCCAGCACCATACGCCAGAACCGGTGATCCTGTGACAGGGCCGCACCGACCTCCGCCGCGTCGCCCGCGCGGGCCCGGTTCCACGCATCCATCAAGAGCAGCTGCTGGCCGACGGCCGCGGGAATCAGTCGCGGCGATCCGCTCTTGACATCGATTGGCATGGGCCCCTGCCAGGCGCCGCGCAGGATCAGATCCCGATAGCGCGCGAGCGTCCACGGATCGTTGTCGAGCGCGCTGCGCATCGCCTTCGCGCTCGATGCGAGCAGCGCTTCACAGGCGCGGCCCATGGCCACGCAACCCTCCCGCAGGGTTTTGAACGCCTGGCTCTCACCCTGTTTGCGGCGAGCCGCATTCTGCTCTCGAATGTAGCCGATGCCCTCCAAGTAGAGATAGCCATTGTCGGCCTCTGCCACCGGTACGCGGGCGCGATACGTGTCTTCTAGCCGCTGGGCAGCCGGGCTGGCCGGCCGATCGTGCCGGTTAATCAGCAACACAATCAGATACAGCACAGCCACGGCCATCAGCGACCAGACCAGCAGGCGCGCGACCAGGCTGCATGTGGAGCGAAGTTTTATTGACGTCCAAACAACGAGGAAATCGTGCAGCGTACCAAAATGCAATTTCCCTGAAAGGCTAAATGCTGACGGCGACCGAGTGCTGAAGAGGGGACGCGCGCGTCAAAGAATGGCCAACAATGCTAGTCTGTCGACCTACATTCACAGCCGGAGAATCGCAATGCACGTACTGATGGTACTGACCTCGCACGACAAACTGGGCGACACCGGCCACAAGACCGGCTTCTGGCTTGAAGAATTCGCCGCCCCCTATTACGCGCTCAAGGATGCCGGCGCCAACATCACGCTCGCCTCGCCCGCCGGCGGACAGCCGCCGCTCGACCCCAAGAGCGACGCGCCCGACGCGCAAACCGATGCCACGCGCCGCTTCAAAAACGATCCGGACGCCCAGGCCGCGCTCGCCGCCACCTATCGCCTGGCGGACATGGCGCCAACCGCCTTCGATGCCGTGTTCTATCCGGGCGGCCACGGCCCCCTGTGGGACCTGGCCGAAAACAAAGATTCGGTCGCCCTGATCGAAGCGACCTACGCGGCCGGCAAGCCGCTGGCCCTGGTCTGCCACGCGCCGGGCGTGCTGCGCCATGCCAAGGGGGCCGGCGGCAAGCCCCTGGTCAGCGCAAAAAAGGTGACCGGATTCACCAATACCGAGGAAGAAGCGGTCGGCCTGACCAAGATCGTTCCCTTCCTGGTCGAAGACATGCTCAAGGAAAACGGCGGCATCTATTCCAAGGGCGCGGATTGGCAATCGTATGTGCTGACCGACGGCAATCTCATCACCGGCCAGAATCCCGCATCGTCCGAAGCGGCCGCCAAGGCGCTGCTGACGATGCTTAAAACAGCGAAGCCTGGCGGCTGGTCAGTGCCGTAAAGTCGTCCTGCACGAAGGGCAAAATCGCGTCGGCCACCGGCTGCAATTGGCGCGTCAGGTAATGGTGATAATCGATCGGTGAGCGCTGGGTTTCCAGCGGCTCCGGTCCGGCCACGGTGATCACATAGCGGATCCAGCCGCCGCTCTGATATTGCAGCGGCCGTCCCTGCTGGCGATTGAATTCGTCGGCCACGCGCGCCGCGCGTACATGGGGCGGCACGTTGCGCTCGTAATCGTCGAGCGGCCGCCGCAAGCGCTTGCGGTACACCAGCAAGTCATCCAATTCGCCGCTGGCGGTGCGCTGCGCATAATCGCGCACATAATCCTGATACGCCTCGCCCTTGAAAATGCGGGCATAGAGCTCTTGCTGAAATTGCTGCGCCAGCGGCGTCCAGTCGCTGCGCACCGTTTCCAGGCCCTTGTATATCATTTGCTCGCTGCCGTCGGCCTTGCGCACCAGGCCCGCATAGCGCTTCTTGCTGCCTTCGTCCGAGCCGCGGATGGTCGGCATCAAAAAGCGCCGGTAGTGGGTTTCGAATTGCAGTTCCAGCGCGCTGTCGAGATTGAATTTCTCGCGCAAATGCTGCGCCAGCCATTGATTCACATTCGCCACCAGCATGCGCCCGATCTCCGCTGCCGTCTCTTCGCTGTGCGCATGCTTGAGCCAGACGAACGTCGAATCGGTATCGCCATAAATGACCTGATAACCCTGATCCTCGATCAGCTGGCGGGTCAAATGCATGATCTGCTGGCCGCGCAAGGTAATCGACGACGCCAGACGCGGATCGAAAAAGCGGCAGCCGCTCGAGCCTAGCACGCCGTAAAACGCATTCATGATGATCTTGAGCGCCTGCGACAAGGCCTTGTTCTGCTCGCGCTTGGCGGAATCGCGCCCGTCCCAGATCTGCTTGACGATGGCCGGCAGGCAGTGCTTGTCGCGCGAAAAGCGCGCGCCGAGAAAGCCCTCCACGGTCTGCGCTGCATCGTCGTTGCGCATGCCTTCCACCAGCCCGACCGGATCGATCAGGAAGGTGCGGATAATCGAGGGATACAGGCTCTTATAATCGAGCACGAGCACCGAATCGTACAAGCCGGAGCGCGAATCCATGACATAGCCGCCGGGGCTGTTTTCACCGGCGATATCGCCCAGATTGGGCGCCACATAGCCCTGCCGGTGCATCATCGGCATATACAGATGCTCGAAGGCGGCCACCGAACCGCCGCTGCGGTCTGCCGCCAGGCCCGTCACGCTGGCCCGCTCGAGCAAGAAGGTCAGCAAGTCCGTCTTCTCGAAAATGCGCGTCACCAGCTCGCAATCCTTGAGGTTGTAGCGCGCCAGGGCCGGCTTGTCTTCGGCGAAGCGGCGGTCGATTTCCGCCATCCGCTGATACGGGTTGTCGATCGACTTGCCTTCGCCGAGCAGCGTCTGCGACACATGTTCGAGGCTGAACGAGGAAAAGCTCCAGGTGGCCGACTTGAGCGCTTCGATCCCGTCGATCATCAGGCGCCCGGCCGCAGCGGCAAAGAAATGCTGCTGCTTGCCGCCATGCTCGCGCCATTCCATCTCGCTGCCGTCGCGCCCGAACCGGAGCGGCATCTTGTGGCGCTCCGCATGCTTGCGCAAGACGCGCAAATCGAACTGCACCAGATTCCAGCCGATGATCGCATCCGGATCATGCTGCGCGATCCAGTCGTTGAGCTTGGCCAGCATGTGCGGGTGATCGTCGCAATATTCGAGATCGAAATCGAGCGCTTCATCACCGCCGTTCGGCGGGCCCAGCATATACACCTGGCGCTGGCCGCAGCCTTCGAGCGCGATCGAATACAGTTCGCCGTGGGCCGTCGTTTCAATATCGAGCGATGCGAGCCTGAGGGTCGGCCGATAACCGGGCGCCGGCTTCAACTGCCCTTCGCCAAACGCGACCGGCGCCGTGATGAAGCGCTCCATCAGATAACGCTCGGGCGGACGGATGTCGGCCTCGTACAGATCGATGCCGAATTCGCGCAAGCGCTTCGCCACCTTTTGCAATTGGCGATACTGGCCGCAATACAGGCCCAGCACGGGCCGGTGATGGAAATCCTTGAGGGCGAGCGGACGCAATTCCCAGCCGCGCTCGGCGCTCAGGATTTGCTCGGCCTGCTCGCGTGATTCCAGAGGGAGAAAGGCGACCGAGGTTTGCGGCGGCAATTGCACCTGGCGCGGACCGGCATCGGTCGCCAGCCAGAACGTCACCTCGGTGCCGGACGGCGTATCGCGCCAGTGGCGCGTCAGGAGAAAGCCTTGCGGTAATGGTTCCACGGTCCTGACGATTTATTCCGTGGCGGCAGCGTCCAGGAGGAAAATCGCATACGCCTTGGCAGGCTCTTTTTCGGTCGGCTTGTCGATCTGGACCTGGGCGCAGTCGTCGGTCACGAGGCTGCGCCAGTTTTGTACTCCGGCATTCGAGAAGATGGCGTTGGCCTTGGCCGCCAGGCTGATGTCGAGCGCGATGCGGGCATTGCGCGCGCCGGTCTTGCCGTAATTCACGCCGCGCAGCTCGATGCCATAGGCGGCAAGCCACGGTTCCCACAGGCCCGATTCCACACCCTGCACGATGCGGTTGAGCATTTCGTGCAGGGGCAAGCCCTTCTTGATCACGCGGCGCAGCATGTCCAGCGACGGCGCCATGCGCGCATCGGGGCTGTTCTTGCCGGCGCCGTGCTCGGCGATGGCCTTCAATTCTTTGGAGAATGCCGCGTCACGCTCCGTGTAGTCGCGCATGCGCCCATAGAACTCGGCGTCGAGAAAGGGATTGTCCGCGCGTCCTGTCGGGACTTCGGCATCGCGTTTGGCGGCGGGTGGTTTTTTGTTCGACATGGCTTTGGACGCAAGGGATAAGAGCCGTAGTTTAACACTTGCGCCCTGCCCTCATTTCATCACGGTGAGCCGGTGCCGTTTTCCGCCATGGAAAGTGTAGATCGTGAGTACGCCATCCTTCATGTCGCCCCGCTTGTCGAAGGCGACTGTGCCCGTCACGCCTTTGTGGCTGATTTTAGCCAAAAAGGGCAAATACACGGCCGGATCGGGCGAACCGGCCCGCTGCATGGCGTCGACCATGGTCAGCAGCGCGTCGTAGGTGTACGGCGCATAAGTCAGCACCTCGATGCCGTACTTGCGCTTGTAGGCCACGCGAAAATCGTCCATGCCCTTTTGCTGCGCCGGTTCGACGCCGCCCGCTTCGGCGCATATGACCTGGTCGTCGGCCATGGCGTCGCCCGCCAGGCGCGGCACCGAATCGGAACACATGCCGTCGCCGCCCATGAAGTTGGCCTTGATGCCCAGCTGCTTCATCTGGCGCAGCATCGGCCCCGCCACCGCATCCATGCCACCGAAGAAGATCAGATCGGGCTTGGTCGCCTTGATCGCGGTGAGAATCGCGCCGAAATCGGTCGCCTTGTCGGTCGTAAATTGTTGTGACACGATGCGGGCGCCGCCGAGGCGCTTGACGTTCTTGATGAACTCGTCGGTGAGGCCCTTGCCGTACGCCGTGCGGTCGTCGACCACGGCGATCTGCTTCGCCTTGCCGTTTTGCACGGCGTAGCGCGCCAGGGCCGCGCCCAGCTGCTCGTCGTTGGCGATGTTGCGGAAGGCCGTGTTGTAACCCTGGCGCGTGTATTGAGGATTGCTGGCCGAGGGAGAGATTTGCGGAATGCCTGCATTGAAATAGATGCGCGAGGCGGGGATCGTGGTGCCTGAGGTTTCGTGCCCGATCACACCGTTGACCTTGGCGTCGACCAGCTTTTGCGCGACCACCGTGCCCTGCTTGGGATCGGCCGCATCGTCCTCGGCCTGCAGCACCAGGCGGTAGCGCTTGCCGCCGATGGTCAGCCCCTTGGCATTGACTTCCTCGACCGCCATGCGGGCGCCGTTTTCATTGTCCTTGCCCAGATGGGCGATGGCGCCCGATGTGGCGGCGACGTGGCCGATCTTGATCACGTCGTCGGCCTGCGCCGCGCCAGCGAGCAAGAGCGCCGCTGCGGCTGCCGGTATCACCTTGATCATGCGTTTCCCTCATGTAAATATACTGCACTGCAGCAATGATGGAACAGCATACCACGGTGAAAACAGGCTTGCTTCGGGCTGCTTAGCGGCCTTCGCGCACGTCGATATTGACCAATTTTTTGCCGTCCGCGCTGACCACGCAGCGCGCGATCAGGCTCGACGCCATGCCTTGCTCGTTCTTGGCCGAGAACTTGAGGGTCAGGTCCAGCTGGCCATCGGAAGCCTTGTGCACCGGGGATTTCTTGTCGTCGTCGCGATAGGAAATCGAATTCTTGTTGATGGCACGCGACTCGATCGTGTCCATGCAGGTGCGGCGCGCGGCCAGGTCGAGCGGACTTTCGGCGGCGCCCATCTTGCTGCAGCCGGCCAGGACGATGAGTGGCAAGAGAAGTAATTTCTTCATTTTTTCTCCAAAAAAATTTTTCGGAGATGATACACGAGGCTCAGTCGTTCTTTTCAACAAAGCTCTTGAGCCGGCCCAGCGCCAGTTCCCAGTCGCGGCCGATTGCCTCGAGCGTGCGCCTGGCTTCGTCGATGCCTGCCGGTTCCAGCTGCCACAGCCGTTCGCGTCCCATCTTCACGTCGCGCACCACGCCGGCCTCGGCCAGCACGTTGAGGTGCTTGGTCACGCCCTGGCGGCTGATCTCGGTGCTCTGGGTCAGATGCGCGATCGAAAACGCCCCGCCGGCGCTCAGCTCCGCCACCAGCTTGAGCCGGGTCGGGTCGCCAAGCGCGGCGAAGACGTGGGCCAGCGACTCGCTGGAATCGCCGGCCTTGTTTGTTGCTTGTGTCTTACTTGCTTGCATATTGAGCGATGTTGCGCAGCTGAGCGTCCCAGCCATTCCCATTCTTGTCGAATGCCTGCCGGCGGCGTGCCGCCGGTACCTTGTCAAAGCCGGACTCGACCACGGTCAACAGAATGCCCTGGCCCGGGGCATCCTTGAGCGTAAACGTGACCAGCGTCGGTTCTTCCTGCGAATAATCGATGGCGGCATCGACCGCATAAGGATGCCAGTGGAATGACATGCTGTCCTGCGGATCGATACGCTCGATCACGGCTTCGAACTGCAAGCCGCCGCAGCCGTGCGTGAAGGGGCCGGTCATGCGCCGGCCCGGCTCGAACGCCCGACCGCCGAAATCGACCCCGAACCAGGCGCCGAATTCTGCCGAGTCGGTCAACGCGCGCCAGACCCGCTCCCGCGACGATGCAATCAGGATGCTGCGTTCGATACGGTCAGTGTCCGAGTTGCTTGTCATGCTGCGGCACTCCTTTCGATTGGTTGCGCATGGGGGATGTTACCGACATACGGCGTCCCTTCCCCCGTTTCCACATACTGCTGCAAGCTGTTCAGGAAATGCGCCCAGCCCTTCAGGCACATGTCATAGCATTCGAGCGACGGCACCAGGCCGACATGCTCGAAATCGATGCGCGTCTTGCCCGCACCGGCCTCGTTCAGATGAAAGACCAGCTCGGTACCGACCCATTCGCCTTCATTGGTGACGGCCGCGCCGACCGTGTGGGCGCGCGTGCAATGCCAGCGCACTTCAGTCGGCGCCAGGCGGTCGACCCGCATATCGTTAAAACAGGTCCCGAAGCGAAAGTGGATTGTACCGCCGACTTCACTGCTGCCGTCACAATCTTGCGACCACCAGTTGCGCACGCCCTCGATGGTGGACAGGGCCGCATACACGTCGGCGGCGCTGGCAGCGACCGTCAGGGTTTGTTGAAAATGCTTCATCACGTTCTCCTTTACGCAACCACTTGGTTGCGCATCCATTATGGAGCACGTTTCGGTTAAATGCAACCATTTGGTTGCCCTAGATTAGATCCTGCCGCGGTCGATGTCGAAAGTGGGCGGCGCGATGCCATGCCGGGCCTTGTATTGCGACAGCAGCATTTCCTTGTCGAGCGTATGGCCGGCCGCCAGCGCGCACAAGGCGGGCAGCAGCCATTCTGCCTGCGCCAGGTCGAGGTGTTCGCGCCAGGTCGGCGTCAATGCCTCCACTGCGGTGAACAACCCGCCCGACGAGCAGTGACCGGTCCCTTCGGAAAACGCGACCGGGCGAGACACGGCGTCGAAGCAGAGGCCCACTTCATACGGCCACACCACTTCGCCAGGCACGGGCGGCGTTGCAGTTCCGCTGGCCAACATGTAGTAACGGATCAGCTCCGCCATTTTCGCCATCCCAGTCCGATGAACACCGCGCTCAGCACGATCAGCACCAGCAGCTCGCCACGCACTTCCTGCAAGGACGCGCCCAGCTGATTGGTCGCGATGAAACCCTGGATCGCCGCGGTGGACGGGAACAGCCAGCGCAATTGCTGCGCGATGGGCGGCAGCGCTTCGGTCGGCCAGCTCAGGCCGGACAGGAAAATGATCGGCATCGACGTGGCCACCAGCAGCTGCACGCTGCGCTCGCGCGTGCGGAAGAACAGGCCGACCAGCATGCCGAGCGCCGCCACGCAGTAGGCAAACACGATGGTCAGCAAGGCCGCGCCGACGAAATTGCCGCCGCGCGGATAGTCCTGCCACCAGAAGACAAAGCCGAAGAAGTACATCGCATTGAGCACAATCACCAGCGCGAACGCATTGAGGGCGCCCACGTAAGCTGCGCCGCTGCGCTGATACGGGAACGATTTCGCGCTCGACCAGGTGCCGAACAGCAGCCCGATCCCCAGCAGGAAGGTCTGCTGCATCACCAGCACCACCACGCCCGGCACGATATAGGACGCATACCCTTCGCGCGCATTGAACAAGGGCAGCAGCTCGGTCGTCAGGGGCTGCCGCTGCTCGTCGATCTGCTGGCGCGAGGGCGACGCCGCATTGAGCCGTTTGAGTTCCACCCCGGCCGAGATGGTGCCGACCACCTCGGCCAGCGAATTGAGCGCCACCTTGTTGAGCATGAGGTAAGTGCCATTGCCCGACACATCGATCTCGGGCTGCTGCCCGGCCAGCACGCGGTAGCTGAAGTCCGTCGGGATCAGCACCGTGCCCGAAATGGTGCCGCGCCACAGCAGGTCCTGCGCCTCTTCCGGCCGCGCCGTCACTGCCACCACGTCGATGCCCGGATGCGCTGCGGCGTAGCGAATCAGCTGGCGCGACAGCGCCGAATTGTCCTGATCGATCACGGCGATGGGCACCCGCTGCACCGTCTCCTTGCTGTACGGGAGCGGATAGAAGAACGAGTAAATGACGCCGGAGACGAAGAACAAGGTCATGGCGGCCTTGTCGCCGAGGATCTGGCGCCAGGTCAGCACGAATGCCTGCCACACGGCGCTCATGTTTTCCCCCAGCTGTCGGGATTGGCCACGCGCCGCGCCAGGAACAGATAGGCGAGCGCGCCGAAGCCGAGCGTAAACAGCAGCAGCACGCCGATATCGGCCAGGCCATAGCGCAGCGGCGCCCCGCCCATCCAGGTGCGGTTCAAGAGCGGCAGGAAATGCGTGAGCGGCAGCGATTCGGCCCAGATGCGCGCCCCAAGCGGCATCGACATCACCGGAAAGCCCTGTCCCGTGAAGGCAAAGGCCGGCGCGGTGATGAACGCGCAAGCCGACAAGGCCGAGCGCAGCGACGACAAGGCCGCCGCCAGGAACGCGCCCATCGCCAGGTATGCGGTGGTAAAGAACAGCAGCCCCAGACTGAGCGCGATGACACTGCCTTCGACCGGCCAGCCCCGCACCACGCCGAACAGGATCACGATGATCGCCGCGTGCAGGCCGAACGCGATCAAGGGAATCAGCAGCTTGGCGCCGAGCGCCGCCGCCAGGCTGCCGCGCGCCGACGCCATCCACTGCGGCACGGTTTCCATGCGCAGCTCGCGCCCGACCGCGGTCACCAGCGCCAGCGTGATAAAAATATGCAGCAGACTGAATGCGACCGGCAGCGCCAGCGCCGGTTCATAGTTCCCGCTTTCGTTGTACAGGCTCGTGGCGCGGGTGCGGATCGGCTCGAACTGCTCCTTCGCCTGCACGGTCGAACTGCCACGCTTGGCGCGCGCCTGCAGCTCGATCCCGGCCGACAGTGTCGTGACGACCGTGCGCACGTCGCGTGTCATCGAGCCGGTATAGGACGGGAACTGCGCGTTGTACGCCCACTGCACCTTGGCGCTGCGGCCGGTGGCGATGTCGCGCTGCAGGTCGGCGGGAATCGAGACGATGCCGTAGGCGGTGCGCTGGCGCAGCATGGCCAGCGCTTCGGCGTCGCTGGTGGCGGCGCCGGCCACGCGTAGTCCCGGCGACTGGTCCAGCATGCGCGTGAGGCTGCGCGACATGACCGAGTGATCCATATCGATCACCACCAGCGGCAGGTCGCGCGCAATCCCGGACGAGAACAGCCACCACGCGAACAGATACAGGGCGAGCGGGATCGAGGTCAGCATCGCCATGTCCCAGCGGTCCGCGCGCAGCCGCGCCCATTCGCGCGCGAGAGCGGAAACGAGGGGATGCGGTGTGCGCGCCATCAGCGCTCGAAGACGACGGTCATCCCGGGCCGCAGGCCGGCGACGGCCGTCGTCGGCTTGAGCCGCACTTCGAAGGTGCGCAGGTCGGTGCCGCCGGGGCGCGCTGCGCGCCAGGTCGCAAACGCGGGCAGCGCCGCAACATAGGTGGCCTTGAACGGCGCCGTCACCTTCAGCGCCGGCACGTAACCGTCATGGGTGCTGCCGGCGGCGAAGGGTTTGAATTCATCTTCGCGGATCGACACTACCGCCCACACATCGGACAAGTCGACCAGCGTGACCACCGGGTAGCCTTGCGGCGCCAGTTCGCCCGTCTGGATCGACAGCTTGGTCACTTCGCCATTGGCCGGCGCCTTGATCTGCGTTTCGTTGAGGGCGGCCTCGGTCTCGGCCACCACCCCGCCTACCTGCCGGGTTTGCGCTTCGGCGGCGAGCTTGTCTTCGGGCCGCGCGCCGCGCTGCGCCATGTCGTACTGCGCGCGCGCAGCCTGCGCCAACTGGTCGGCCGCGCGCCACTGCGCCTCTGCCTCGTCGCGCTTTTGCTGCGCGATCACGCCTTCGGCAAACATGGCTTGCGCGCGCTGGTAAGTCAGCTTGGCGATGCCGGCGCCGGTTTGCGCCCGCTCCCAGTTGAACTTGGCCGCGGTGACTTCTTCCGGCCGCGCGCCCGCCTGTGCCTTTTGATAGACCGCGCCGGCCGCGTCCTGGGCTGCCTTTGCCTGCGTCATCTTGGCCCGCACTTCGGGGCTGTCCAACTCGAACAGCAATTGCCCCTGCTTGACGGTCGTTCCGAGCGTCACATGGATCTTGCCGACCCGGCCCGGAATCTTGGACGAGACGTTGGTTTCCTGCGCCTCGATCTGGCCTTGGATCGGCTGGTGCACGGGCCGGAACGAGGCGTACAGGCCCCAGCCCAGCAGCGCCACGACGGCGACGGCAACGAGTGCCGTGCCCAGTTTTTTGGAAGAAGCTGCCATGGTGTTCAATCTTTCTTGAGGTCGATGACGCTGGTCGCGGTGCGGGACAATTCGGCCAACCGGTCCGGCTGGCCGGCGGTGCCGAGCAGCTTGGCCAGCGCGAGGTCGTAGTCGTAGGCCGCCTGCGCCTGTTCGAGGCGCGCCTTGGTGTAGTTGAGCGAAGCGTCGGCCACGTCGCTGGAGGTGGACTGCCCATTCTTGAAAGCGACCTGCGACAGGCGCAGCGTTTCCTGCGCCAGCTCGATCGAGGAACCCATCGACTGATAGCGCAGGCGCGCATTTTCCATCGTGCGCCACTGGCTCTCGGTGAGCGTGGGGATGTCGCGGCCGGCCTGGCCGGCCATCACTTCCACACGCTGCTGCTCAAGACGCGCCGCTTCGGCCATCTTGGATTTGTCGATGCGGTCCACCAGCGGCACGCTGACCGACATGCCCACCATCCAGTTGGCGCGCGCGTAGCTGCCGCCGCCGCGGTTCAGATTGTAGTTGGCCACCGCGACCACGGTCGGGCTGTATTGGCTGCCCTGCAGCTTGAGCGCGCCGGCGGCCTGCGTGCGCTTGCTGTCGATCTGCTTCCATGCCGCGTTGGAGGCCATGGCCGCATCGATGAACGAGGCCAGCGAACCGACGCTCGCATCGTGCACGAACAGCGGCGTGGCGGGACGTACGGCATCCTGGCGGCCCAGCATGCGGCTCAGCGCCAGCTCGGCGATCTCCACGTCGCTCTGGGCCTTGGCCGCTTCGCGCTTGGCGTTGTCCATCGCCACATCGCCTTTGAGGCGCTCCACTTTCGAAATCAGGCCGCCGCGTTCGAGCTTGACGGCCATGCTCTGGTGATCAGCGAAGACGGCCACCGCTTCTTGGCGCAGGCGCAGCGCCTCGCGCGCCAGCTGCGCCGAAAAATAGCGCTGCGCCAGCTGATTGGCGATCTCGTCGTCGCTGGTCTGCAAGGCGGCGCCGGCCTCGCCCGCGCGGCCGGCCGCGATCTCGCGCACCGCCTGCAGGCGCCCGCCCGTGTACAGCGGCCACACCGAGGACAAGCCCAGCGAACGCAGATTGACGATCCGGTCGGCGCCGATCGAATTGGGGATCTCGGGCAGATTCAAGCCCGGTATCGCTGGCAGATTGTCGAGGATGGGATTGGCCGCGTTGGCGATCGCGCTGGTATCGAGATTGACGCTGGTCGACACGCGCCCCATAAATCCGGACAGGCGCAAGTCGGGACCGTCGATGCGGCGCAGCGCTTGCGCCTGCAAGGTCTTGGCCTGCATGTCGAGATCCGCGCCGCGCACCGCGCCCGAACTTTGCCGGGCCTGGCGCAACGCTTCGCCGTAATCGACCGCATTCACTGTCTGGGCCGCCGCGCCGCCAGCGCTTGCCGCCGCCAGTGCCGCGCTCAGGTAAATGCTCATTTTCCGCATGGTGTACTCCGTTCCTTCATCAATTGCCGCAAGAGCAACAATACAGGGAATGAGGCCACCCAGTCCACACCACTGCTGAGTTAGACGGGCATACCGAAAGTGGTATCACCCCGTTTTCACAGTTGAGAAATATCTTTAGCCCAACAGAAATGTGAAAGAAATAGTTATCGAACGATAACAAAATATGATCGCAGAATGGGCGGCCTGATGCTTGACATGTCACCTTTGATGCCGCTAACCTGCTGTACTTACGAAATCTTTTCATCGCCTAATTGTCGTTAGGAAAAATCCTAATGATCAATCATTGACTGGCTTTGTTTGAAGCCGTCCGTAAAAAATATTTCCCAATTTCATTTTATTTGCTTAAAAACACGACTAAGTTTTACTTTAACATGAAAACGATTTCAAGCCAAACTCTGGAAATCATTTTGCAATTAAATTTCACTAAAGCATTATAAATTTCACAAAATTTCACGCCACAGGAGACGCACCATGGTTAGCACCAGCAAGCTCAAAACAACACCCGCCCCCCGCCGCAACTGGGCCAGCCGCGCCCTGTTGGCGCTGTCCGTCGGCGCCGCGCTGACGGTGATGTCGGCCGCCCACGCCGCCCCGGACGCCGAATTCAACAAGCGCTTCCTGGCCCAGTACCAGAAGATCAAGAACCCGGCCAACGGCTACTTCAGCGCCCAGGGCGTGCCCTACCACTCGGTGGAAACGCTGATGGTCGAAGCGCCCGACTACGGCCACGAGACCACCTCCGAGGCCTACAGCTTCTGGCTCTGGCTCGAAGCGCAATACGGGCGCGCCACCGGCGACTGGGCCCCGCTCAACGCGGCCTGGGCCAACATGGAGAAGTACATCATCCCGTCGCAAGCGGACCAGCCGACCAACGGCTTCTACAACCCGGGCAAGCCGGCCACCTACGCGGCCGAATACAATCTGCCGCAAAACTACCCTGCTCCGCTCAATAACGGCGTCCCGGTCGGCACCGATCCGATCGCCAACGAACTGAAGGCGGCCTACGGCACCAGCAACATCTACGGCATGCACTGGCTGGTCGACGTCGACAACTGGTACGGCTACGGCCGCTGCGGCGACGGCACCACCAAACCGTCCTACATCAACACCTTCCAGCGCGGTCCGCAAGAGTCGGTGTGGGAAACCATTCCCCACCCATCGTGCGAGACCTTCAAATGGGGCCGCAACGGCGGCAGCCAGGGCTTCCTGAGCCTGTTCATCGGCGATTCCAGCTACGCCAAGCAGTGGCGCTACACCAATGCGCCGGACGCCGATGCGCGCGCCGTGCAGGCAATCTACTGGGCTTCGGTCTGGGCCAAGGCACAAGGCAAGAGCGCCGACGTGGCCGACCTGGTGAAAAAGGCGTCCAAGATGGGCGACTATCTGCGCTACGCCATGTTCGACAAGTACTTTAAAAAGATCGGCAATTGCGTGGGCGCGACCAGCTGCCCGGGCGGCAGCGGCGCCACCGACAACCAGGGCATGCGCGACAACCAGCACTACCTGATGAGCTGGTACTACGCCTGGGGCGGCGCGACCGACACCAACGCCGGCTGGGCATGGCGCATCGGCTCGAGCCACAACCACTCCGGCTACCAGAATCCGATGGCAGCATGGGTCCTGTCCAGCCTTCCCGAATTCAAACCCGCATCGCCAACGGCGGCCGGCGACTGGGGCAAGAGCCTGGGCCGTCAGCTCGAGTTCTACCGCTGGCTGCAATCGGCCGACGGCGCCATCGCCGGCGGCGCGACCAACAGCTACGGCGGCGACTATCTGGCCCCGCCGAGCGGCACCGCCACCTTCCACGGCATGTTCTACGATGAAAAGCCGGTCTACCACGATCCGGCCTCGAACACCTGGTTCGGCTTCCAGGCCTGGTCCATGCAGCGCGTGGCCGAGTACTACTACGCCAGCGGCGACGCGCGCGCCAAAACTGTACTCGACAAATGGGTCGCCTGGGCGCTGGCCAAAACCACCCTCACCACCGACGGCGGCTATGCGATTCCAAACACCCTGTCCTGGAGCGGCCAGCCGGACAACTGGAACGCCGCCACCCCGGGCGCCAATGCCGGCCTGCGCGTGACCGTGGTCGACACCACCAATGACGTCGGCGTCGCCGCCGCCTACGCCCGTACCCTGATCTACTACGGCGCCAAGTCCAACAACGCGGCCGCCAAGACCATGGCCAAGCAGCTGCTGGACCGCATGTGGGCCAAGCACCAGGATGCGCTCGGCCTGGCGGTCGACGAAAAACGCGCCGACTACCTGCGCTTTGACGATGCCTTCGACCCGGCCACCGGTTCCGGCGTGTACGTGCCGTCCGGCTGGAGCGGCACCAACGGCCAGGGCGCCACGATCGACAGCAGCGCGACCTTCCTGAGCATGCGTCCGAAGTACAAGCAGGATCCGCAATGGCCGAAGCTGAAGGCCTACCTGGACGGCGGCGCAGCCCCGACCTGGCGCTACCACCGCTTCTGGGCCCAAGCCGACATCGCCATGGCGATGGGCGACTACGCCAACCTGATCGGCGGCACCGATACCCCATCGGTGCTGGCCAGCACCAGCACCGTGGCAGTGCCCGAGGGCGGCAGCGCCAACGTCGGCATCACCCTGTCCAAGGCGCCGGCGGCCAACGTCAACGTGGCCGTGGCCAAGGTAGCCGGCGGCGACGCCGACCTGACGACCGCCAGCACCACGCTGGTCTTTACGCCGGCCAACTACAACGTGGCGCAAGCGGTGACGATCCGCGCCGCGGCCGACGCCGACCAGGTCAACGGCAGCGCGGGCTTTAACTTCAGCGCCACCGGCCACTTGACGGCCGCCGTGACCGCCACCGAAATCGACAAGGATGTCGTGGTGCCGGTCACCCTGGTGGTCAGCGGCGCGCCGCTGTCGGTCCCGGAAGGCACCAGCCGCACCTTCCAGGTCCGCCTGGGCGCGGCGCCCAAAGCCAACGTGACGGTCTCGGTGGCACGGACCTCCGGCGACACCGATCTGGCGCTGACCGGCGGCGCGACCCTGACCTTCACGCCGGCCAACTGGAACGTGGCCCAGAACGTGACGGTTGCCGCCGCCATCGACGCCGACAGCGTCAACGGCAGCGCCAGCTTCACCGTGTCGGCCCCGACGGCGAACAATGTGACGGTCGCCGCCACCGAAGTCGACAAGGACGTCGTGGTCGCAGGCAACTGCGCCGTGGAATTCGCGACCAGCAACGACTGGGGCAGCGGCCAGGTGCCATCGATCACGCTGCGCAACACCGGCAGCACCCCGATCGATGGCTGGACCGTGACCTGGACCGAGTCGAACGACGTGACCCTGTCCAATTCCTGGAGCACGACCCTGACCCAGTCGGGCCGCAACTTCCAGGCCGCGCCGGTGGGCTATAACCAGATCGTGCCGGCCAATGGCAGTGTCAGCTTCGGCATGCAGCTGGGCTACAGCGGCGCCAAGCCTTTGCCGCTGAACCTGAAGTGGGCAGGCCGTAACTGCACCATCGCCGTCAACTAAGGCGCAGGCGCCGCGCACGATGTCCGTGCGCGGCGCTTGTCGGTCCACTATCGGAAGACACCCATGAAAACCCGCATCATCGCCATGACGGCCTTGGCGTCCACGCTCGCACTCGTTGCGGGCGTTGTCGCTGATACCCATCTCAAACTGAAACACTTGCGCGCCAGCAGCGACGCGGCCTGGAGCGAAGTTGCCGCCATTCACGCGCAGCGCATCGTTCTCGCCAAGGCCGCGCTGATCAGCGTGACCGCGACGGCAGATCCGCAATTGCTGCGCCGCCTCGACGATCAATTGCAACGCTCGGCCGCCATGCCCGCCAGTACCACCATGCTCGACGATCCTGTCGCCATCGATGCCTATAAACAAAGGCAAGGCGAGCTGACCGGCGCCTTGTTCATGCTCGCGGCCGGCAACACCGCGCCCACCGCGCAGTTGGCGCAGTTGCGCGCGCAATTGCCGCGTGACGAGGAAGCCCTGGCCGATGCCCGCGAACGCTATCGCGCGGCAAGCGCCGCATTTAACGCACGCAACAGCGGCGCCCTCGCCTCCCTGCTGCGCTACCGCCCGCTGGCCGCCACGCTGTGACGCCAGCCTCTCCCTGAAAGGAAATCCCATGAAGATGCAACAGCTTCGACTGCGCCAGCTCGCGCTGGCCGCCGCCCTGACCCTGGCGGCCAGCGCGCCGCTGCAGGCACACACCGTGTCCGGCACACAAATTCTGAACGACAACGGCCAGCCGATCGTGCTGCGCGGCGTTAACTGGTTCGGCTTCGAAACGCCCGACAACTCGGTCCACGGCTTGTGGGCGCGCAATTGGAAGGACATGCTGACCCAGATCCAGTCCAGTGGCTTCAACGCCGTGCGCGTGCCGCTGTGTCCGGCGGCCTTCCGCGGCAACGGCACGCCCAATTTCAATGCCAACCTTAATCCGGACTTGGTCGGACTGACCTCGCGCCAATGGCTCGACGTGTTCCTCAAGGAAGTGGACCGGCGCGGCATGTACATCCTGCTCGACCATCACCGCCCGGACTGCCAGGCGATTTCCGAGCTGTGGTACACGCCGCAATACAGCGAAGCGCAGTGGCTGACCGATCTCGAATACCTGGCCCAGCATTTCTCCGGCTTGCAAAACCTGATCGGCATCGATATCAAGAACGAGCCGCATGGCAATGCGAGCTGGGGCACGGGGAATAGCGCGACCGACTGGAACCTGGCGGCCGAGCGAGCGTCGGCACGCATTCTGGCCGTCAATCCACGTTTGCTGATTTTTGTCGAAGGGATCGAGCGCAATGCCAGCTGCTCCGGCAACACGGGACACTTCTGGGGTGGCAACCTGGAGCCGCTCGCCTGCAAGCCGCTCAATATTCCGCGCAACAAGCTGGTGCTGTCGCCGCACGTCTACGGTCCCGACGTGTACAACATGGACTATTTCAACGCGTCCAATTTCCCGGCCAACCTGCCGGCCATCTGGGACAGCCACTTCGGGCGCTATGCCGGCAGCTACCCGGTGGTGATCGGCGAATTCGGCGGCAAGTATGGCCATGGTGGCAATGCCAAAGACAAGATCTGGCAGGACGCACTGGTCACCTACATGAAGCAGAAGGGCATGAAGTCGTCGTTCTACTGGACCTGGAATCCGAACAGCGGCGATACCGGCGGCATCCTGCAGGATGACTGGAAGACCGTGTGGGCCGACAAGGTCAGTCTGCTGAAACGGCTGTGGGATACCACGCCGACGCCGACGCCGACACCGACGCCAACGCCGACTCCGACTCCGACTCCGACTCCAACGCCGACGCCTACACCGACGCCTACGCCGACGCCGACGCCAACCCCTACGCCGACGCCGACGCCAACGCCAACACCTACGCCGACTCCAACGCCAACGCCATCGGGCCTCTCCACGACCTTACGCGTTAGCTCCGACTGGACCGCCGGCTATTGCGCCGACGTCACGGTGAAGAACAACGGCACCACGCCGGTCGACTGGAAAGTCCAAGTGACCATCCAAGGGCGCGTCAACAATCTATGGAACGCGGACTGGACGCAATCAGGCACCACGCTGAACGCGACCGGCAAGGACTACAACAAGACGGTCCAGCCGAACGGCACCCAAGCCTTCGGCTTCTGCGCGACGAGGTAGCCGTACCGATTGTTGCTCACTTGGCGGCAAGCCGCATACAATGTCTCTTTTAGTGACATTTTCACAAGTGAACCAGACAATCGAAACGCATTACGACTGCCTCAAGGTCGTGCGCGATGCCCCGGTGGAAGTGATCAAAGCTTCCTACCGGGTCATGTCGCAGAAGTACCATCCGGATCGTAATGCCGATCCGGATGCCGTGCATCTGATGACGCGGATCAATCAAGCGTGGGACGTGCTCAGCGACCCCGAACGACGCGCAACGCACGACCGCTGGATCGCGACGCAGGAACGCAACGCCGCCTTCGATGCCGACCCTGCCCCGCTGCGGGCGGCCGCGGCAGAGAGCCCACGGCATACGGCGCGCCCCGTCCGTGCGCGGGCCAGCACCCGCAACGGCGCCATCGCGGTCTGGGCCAGCCGTTACGGTATCGGCGTTGCCGCCACGCTGGCCGTGGCCACCGCTATTATCTTGCTCGTCTCATACATATTCAGGCCGCCTGCACCGATGGACTTTGACGACGCGCTCGTTACGCAGAACACGGCTGCTGACACCGAAAAAGCCGTCTGGCTCGCCAAGCCTTGGGAAGCCGTGCCCACCACGCGTCTGCCGCACGGCTACATCGACGGCGAAGAGCAGTATTATTCGGACGGCCTGTCCACCTTCGATATCGACAATACGGACGGCGGCGTCGATGCCGAAGTGCGCTTGTATCGCAACGGCCGTACTGTGCGCAGCATGTTCGTGCACCGAGGCCAGCACTTTATCGCCGAAAAACTTCCCGCCGGCACCTACACGTTGAAATACAAAGTTGCCGTCGACGGCAAAATGCGCGCCTGGGCGGCCAATGCCGATTTCCAGCTGAACCAGGTCCTCGGCGAAGGCCAGGACGACACCTTCACCCAAGCCCACGTGACGCTGTCCGGTATTGACGGCGGCGCCAGAGAAATCCCGCTCGACCAGATCTGACCCGGCGGGTTTATGCGCTACACTTTGGGCTCCCAACAAGGAGCCTGAATATGCGACGTGTTCTAGTAGCCCTGGCCTTCCTGGCCGCCACCCCGGTTTTCGCAGCGCAGCAGGACAACCCGACCCTGCACCGCCTATTCGCGGACGAATGGGAGCGCAGCCTGCGCGAAGGTCCGGAAAATGCCAGCTACCAGGGCGACGCCCGCTTCAACGACCGCTGGACCGACATGAGCATGCAGGCCATCGCCGCGCGCGAGGCCGCCGACCGCGCCGCCCTCGACCGTCTGCACAAGATCAACCGTAAAACGCTGTCCGAAATCGACAAGCTCAACTACGACACCTTCGAGTGGCAGCTCAAGCAAGCTGTCGCGCGCCAGAAATTCCACGAATACCTGCTGCCGATCGGCATGTCGGGCGGGGTCCAGACCGCCGACGGCATGGCCGAAGTGCTCCCCTTCGCGACGCTCAAGGATTACCAGGATTGGCTGGCCCGCCTGAACGCCTTGCCCGCGCTGATCGACCAGAACATCGCGCTCATGGACCAGGGCATCAAGGAAGGCATTGTGCCGCCGGCAGTATTGATGCAGCGTGTTAGCAAGCAGATCGCCAGGCAGGCCGCCGCCAATCCTGCCGACAGCGCGTTCTACAAGCCCTTCGTCAAGATGCCCGATACGCTGACCGAGCAGCAGAAGACCAGCTTGCGCGCGCAGGCAAGCGAAGCGATCCGCGACAAGGTGGTGCCGGCTTACGCCCGCCTTGCCAAGTATTTTGACAGCACCTACCTGCCCAAATCGCGCGACACCATCGGCGCCTCCGCCCTGCCGAACGGCAAGGCCTATTACGACTTGCTGGCGTCCTACTACACAACAACCGACCTGAGCGCCGAAACGATCCACGCGACCGGCCTGGCCGAAGTGGCGCGCATCCGCGCCCGCATGGAAGAGGTGAAAAAGGAAGCCGGCTTCAAGGGCACGCTGGAAGAGTTTTTCACCCTCCTGCGCAGCGACCCGCAATTCTTCCACAAGAGCGGCGCCGACTTGCTGCTGGCGTATCAGGCGATGGCCAAACGTATTGACCCGGAATTGGTGAAAGTGTTTTCCGTATTGCCGCGCCTGACCTACGGCGTGCGCCCGATTCCAGAGAACATCGCGCCCGACACCACCACCGCCTATTACCAGGGCGGCGCCGCCGACGGCACGCGCGCCGGCTTCTATTACGTGAATCTGTACAAACCCGAAGTACGCCCGACCTGGGAAATGATGGCACTGAGCCTGCACGAAGCTGTGCCCGGACACCACTTTCAGTTTGCCCGTGCGTTAGAGCTCGACAATCTGCCGATGTTCCGCAAGACCGCCTACTTTGTGGCGTACGGCGAAGGCTGGGGCCTGTATGCCGAGCAGCTCGGTTACGACATGGGCCTGTACAACAATCCGTATGACAAATTCGGGCAGCTGACCTATGAAATGTGGCGCGCGGTGCGGCTGGTGGTCGACACCGGCATGCATGCCAAGGGCTGGAGCCGTCAGCAAGCGATCGATTACTTCAAGGCCAATGCGCCCAAGACGGAACAGGACATCGTCAACGAAGTCGACCGCTACATTGGCTGGCCGGGACAGGCGCTGGCCTACAAGATCGGCCAGCTCAAGATCTCGGAATTGCGCAAGCGCGCCAGCGACGCACTGGGCCCGCGCTTCGACCTGCGCAAGTTCAATGATGAAGTGCTGGGCACGGGATCGATTCCGCTGGCGGCGCTGGAGAACCACATCGATGCGTGGATCAAGCGCCAGCAAGCACGCAAGTAGGCAGCGCTGCGTCGCCCTCGCGAAGGCGGGGGCCCACGGCACGCATGCGACGCGGCGCAGCTGATGTGCTATGGGTCCCCGCCTGCGCGAGGACGACGTTTGCATATCAGCGACCCAGCAGCTTTTGCCCTTCGGCCGAATAACGCTGCCCCTGCACCGCAATGCCGTCAAGCGCGGTGTTGATTTCTTCCAAATCGGCGGCGGTCAGCGTGAGGCTGGCCGCACCGATATTTTCTTCCAGCCGGTGCAGCTTGGTGGTGCCGGGAATCGGCACGATCCACGGTTTGCGCGCCAGCAGCCAAGCCAAGGCCACTTGCGCCGGCGTAGCCTGCTTGCGGCGCGCGATACCGGCAAGCTGATCGACCAACACCTGGTTCGCCTTGCGCGCCTCTTGCGTGAACCGTGGCACGGTATTACGGAAATCGTTGCTGTCGAACTTGGTCTGGTCGTTGATGGCGCCCGTAAGGAAGCCCCGTCCCAGCGGGCTGAACGGCACAAAGCCGATGCCCAGTTCTTCCAGCGTGGGGAAGACTTCCTGCTCCGGCTCGCGCCACCACAGTGAGTACTCGCTCTGCAACGCGGCAACCGGCTGCACAGCATTCGCGCGCCGGATGGTCTGCGCGCCCGCTTCCGACAATCCGAAATGTTTGACTTTCCCTTCGCGTATCAGTTCCTTGACGGTGCCGGCCACGTCTTCGATCGGCACGGCTGGATCGACCCGGTGCTGGTACAACAGGTCGATGCGGTCGGTTCGCAAGCGCTTGAGCGAGGCTTCGACCACGGCCCGGATCGACTCCGGGCGGCTGTCCACACCGGCCGCAGTCGTCGCATCCTTGAAGCCGAATTTGGTGGCGATGACGACCTGGTCGCGCAGAGGCGCCAGCGCCTCGCCCAGCAATTCCTCGTTCGTGAATGGTCCGTAGACCTCGGCCGTGTCGAAGAAGGTGACGCCGCGTTCGACCGCCGCGCGGATCAGCGCGATGGCGTCTTGCCGTTCCGGCGCCGGACCGTAGGCGTAGCTGAGCCCCATGCAGCCCAGGCCGAGTGCCGATACGTTGAGACCATTGTTTCCGAGAGTGCGTACCTGCATTGTTGCCTCCTGTGTGATGAGGGCTCTACTGTAGCCCTCATCTGGCCTCATGATTAGTCCGTCAATCCGGCATGGGTTTATGAGGCGGATTCATGAATCGGAACTTGCTCGTGCCGCAGGGCCTTGATCAGCAAGGCCAGCGCCGGCGATGCCTGGCGGCTCGTGTAGTAGGCGTGGTAGCCGGCGAAGGGCTGGCACCAGTCTTCCAGCACACGGATCAGGCGGCCCTGGCGGATGTCTTCCTCAGCCATGTCTTCCGGCAAATAGGCGAGCCCGAAGCCGGCCAGCGCCGCCCGCAGGCGCGGCGTGGTGCTATTGAACGTGAGCTGGCCTTCCACCCGCACGTTGAGCTTGTGGCCGTCTTTTTCGAATTCCCAGGTGTACAGCCCGCCGTGGGTGGGCAGGCGCAGGTTGAGGCAGTCGTGGCCGGCCAGTGCATGCGGTGTCGCTGGCGCCGGCCGGCGCGCGAAATACGCCGGGGAACCGACCACGGCCATGCGCAAGTCCGGGCCGATGCGCACGGCGATCATGTCCTTGTCCACCTGCTCGCCCAGGCGCACGCCCAGGTCGTAGCGGCCTGCAACGATGTCCGTCAAGCCGTAGTCGACCGTGATTTCCACTTTGATGTCGGGATAGTCCGGCAGGAAGGCAGCCAGCTTGGGCCACAGCAAATAACTGGCGGCATGCTCGGCAGCGGTGATCCGGATCGTGCCGGCGGGCTTTTCGCGGAACTCGCTGAGCGCGGCGACCTCCGCCTCCATTTCGTCGAAACGCGGGGCCAGCGTCATCAACAGGCGCTGCCCCGCCTCGGTCGGCGAAACGCTGCGCGTGGTGCGCGTGAGCAGCCGGATCGCCAGCCGGGTTTCGAGCGCGCGTATCGTATGGCTCAGGGCCGACTGGGATACGCCAAGCTGCGCCGCCGCCTTGGTAAAACTGCCTTCGCGCGCCACGATCACGAAGGCCAGCAAGTCGTTGAAATTTTCGCGTGCCATGCAGGGGATCAGGAAATGGCAATGGGAAGTTCGGCGGCACGCTCCCTCAGGCCGGCCGCCGTGCGCGCGTGATAGCCGAGCTGGTCGATCGCGTCGGCCAGGCCCATGTGCGCGGCGTGCAAGCGGCGCAATGCGTCGCCGCGCTCGGCATCGGTATCGGTCTGGACCGTCGCGGTGGCGATTTCCAGATCGCGCACGTTTTCAATCAGTTGCACGAAGCCGCTCGCCGTTTCGCCCGGCACATGCGCGGCGAAGTAAGCCTTGGCCACGGCCGTCCGTTCCACGCACCGCTCGTGCGCCGGGCACTCGTCCGCGCCCGGCGATGGGCCGCCCACCCGCTCCGCCATCCAGCTGTGCATGGACGCCAGCACGCCGTCGAGACGGTGTGCGCCGTAAATGAATCGTCCCATGCGTTCGTATTCGGTTGCCGTCATTGTGGTCTCTTCAAAGTCGCTCGGAGGAGCTTTCCATTGTACGCAAAACGACAGCTTGCCTCGGATTTTAATTGCACATATGATAAAGTTTCCATCTCAAATTATTCACCGCGGAGACCACATGACCTTCCCCTACCAAGTGCTGCAGGTGCCGGGCGAAGCGGCGCTGGCCAAACTGACCGAACTCGGTTCGGCCAACGCCGGCTTTCCGATCATCGTCGGCGACGATGAAAAATTGCAGCGCTTGGAAGAATCATTCGCTGCGAACGCCGACCAGGACATCGAACAATTGATCGCGACCGCAAGCGCGATCGACCCGGCCAACTGGTTCATCGAACGCCAGGCGTCGGATCCGGAGTACTACGATATCGATGAGGACGATTGGCCCGAGGAAGTATCGGGCAGCGGCCACGGTTTGACCTCGCACCGTGACATCCTGACGGGAAAACATTTGGCCGTCGTGAACATCGCCATGATTCCCGCGCCGGAGGCGTGGATGGTGCCTTGCTACCTGCGCATCGGCGGCTGGAACGAATGCCCCAATCCGGAAGAACACGCGGCGCTGTTCCGCTATTGGGGAGAAAAATACGGCGCAGTCGTGGCGTGCGTCAGCGACGACGTGATCGAGATGACTGTCGCGCGCCCGCCATCGACCAGGGAGGCGGCGCTGGAACTGGCGAAGGAACAGTTTCTGTACTGCTCAGACATCGTGCATCAGGGCACCGAGACGGTGGAAGCGCTGGCGGCCGGTTTGCTGGGCGCGCGGGTGTGGTTCTTCTGGTGGGATTGACGGGCCCTGATCATTCCGGGTTGGGCCGTAGCGATGCATCATCGCTGACCGCCAACGGCACCGCCCTCGCCCACCGGTTCGACGACAGCGAAAACGTCAAGGCCTTGACCTGGTGATACCAGCCGGCCGGCACATACAGCATGTCGCCCGGATTGACGATCACTTCGATCATGGTCGCTTGCCGCGCGAGCGGGAACTTCTCGAAATCAGGCGCCTCCGGGTCGAACGGCGAGCCGAACAGAATCGCATTCGCTTCGCTCGGATACAGGAATTCGGCATGGTGCGGCGGCGACAGGAAGATGCGCTTGCTGCCCCAGATCTGAGCGAAGAGATTGTCGTCGAAGTCGCAATGGAGCGGCGTCATGGTGCCGGTGGGCCCGATCCAGAAGCGCGGCGGCCCCATCTTGTCGAAATACGTAGGCCAGTGGCACAGGCTGTTCAATGCCTTCAATTCCAGATTGCCCAGATACGGTGGCAAGTCATGCGCGCCCGCCTCCACCAGCTCCAGGTATTCCAGCATCGACATGTCGGCCATCGCCCGGTCGGGCGCGAACGCGGTATTGATGTAATCGCCCACCCGCGCGCGCACCTGCAGGTCGCTGAAGCGCTCGCGCAGGATCTGCGGTGTCATGGAAAATAGAGGCCAGCGCTTGACCAGCCCGGTGGTCAGGAACGGCAGGCCATTAGCCGCGCGCGCACGAAATTGCGCGGCACTGAGGATGCCCAGCCGCGGCACTTCGGACATGGCGGGCAAATGGCGCGCGGCGCGTTTGATTGCCTCGCGCATGTCGTCGATCGAGGTCACGCCGCGCACTTGCGCATCCCGGTCTTCGCGCAAACGCATTTTGGCACGCGCATCGTCCGGCGACGTGGCCCGCGACGCCGCCAATGGCGGCAGTGCGCCTGCCGGCCGCCGTTGTTGATTGTCTGCCGCTTTCTTCTCACTTGCCATCGTCTATCGTGCCATCGGATTCTGTAGGCGATATTGTACCCGCCTGCCTCTGCGCCAAAAAGAAAGAGCCGGCATCTGCCGGCTCTTCGAACGACGATTGCAATACCGGATCAGCCGCGCTGCTGGCCGTCGTGCTTTTGACGATGAATGCGTTTCGATTCGCGGTTGTCCGCACGCTGGATCTTGTGCTGCTCGGCCGCGCCCACATGGCCATCCTTGCCGGCGACCGCCTCCTTGTGATCGATCCGCGCTTCGCCCTTTTCCAGCTTGGCCACTTCGTGATTGGTCAGTTCGCCGCTCTTGATGCCGTTCTCGATGCGGGTTTGCTGATTCACGTTGCGCTGCACATCGGCCTGCATGCGCTGGCTGGACGCCGAATTCGGGTTGCCGCTCTGGCCGTCATGCTTTTGGCCGTGGATGTCGGCACTGGCCGCGTCTTGCATGCGGTCGATCTTGCGCTCTTCACGCTTGCTCAGGTTGCCGTCCTTGAGCGCATTGTGTTCGGTCTTGGCGATGCGCGCCTGTTCGCGTTCCAGCTTGGCCGCTTCGGCGGTATTGAGCTGGCCCGATTTCAAGCCTGCCTCGATGCGCGTCTGCTGATTGACATCACGTTGCACTTCGGTCGCAGCGGTTTGTGCGAACGCTGGCGACGCCAGCAGGCCAACGACTAACAGGGAGAGTAATTTGCTGTTCATTGCATGCATCCTTTGCTTGGAGTGGTTGAACTACGTGTTGTTGTCACACCCGCATTAACGCATCCCTCCACCGCCCAGGACTACAGCAACTTCGTAATTTTGGTAACAGAACGTTAATGAGGTAAAACAGATAACTCGCGCATTGCGCCCCCGCCGTCTTGAGCAAAATCAAGGCCGCGTCCGTCTCGATCGCGGCGTTTGATACACCTCAACTGGTCTATACAGATTGCGATAAGAAGCAACTTGCACTCCTATACTGGCTCCTCTTCTTAGTCACGGAAGAAACTTCTCAACCACCCCAAAAGGAACACCATGACAGCGCAATCGATGATGAAGATGCCGATGTCCATGCCCGCCAGCATGAACGGCATGCCCATGCAAGCCATGATGCCGATGATGATGGCGACCATGACCATGAAAATGAATGCTGGAAAGACCGAGTGCGTTTTCGTACCGGCCCAAGGCATGGACAAGGCGGCGTTTCAGAATAGTTGTCAGTTGATGGAAATGATGACCGAGGCCGGTATGCCTCTGATCATGCAAGCAGGGAATATGTGCATGGTGTGCATGGACGACGATCCTGCCATGCCGATGCCCATGATGATGCCCATGATGTCGATGATGCCGTCGGCCATGTGCAGCATGCAGTTCGACGTCAAGCCGGACCGCATGGTGTGTCAGCTGTCGCCGGCCCAGTCCATGAGCCCGGAGCTGTTCGACGCTTCTTGCAAATTGATGGACAAGATGATGCAGATGGGGATGCCGATGATGGTCATGTGCAATGGCGCACCGGTGATGTGCTGCACAGTGTGAGCGCGCTTCATCGCTGCGGCATGATCGCCCGCGGGTAGCCTGACCGGTAGAGTACTTCGATCGTTTGCAACGCCATGCGGCGCGCTGCGCGCCGCTGGCGTTCCACTTGCAGGTTCAACACCGCGCACCGGGGCGGACCTTTGGCAGTGGAAATCTTGGTGGTCTTCATCGCGCGCTCCGTCGGCAGGTCTGTCGATACATGCTAACAAGGACAGCGCAGCGTGAGAACGATTGATTCCTGATTTGCTTATGAGGGAATGCGCAGATGGGCGCCTAGGTCACTTCGCGCTTGCGCACATTGTGCCACCTGAATGTACATGCCGCATTGGAACAGACGTAGTGGTATTCCAGCCTGGCGAAGGTGGTCGAGACGTGGTGGACTGTGGTCCTGCCCTCGCCATCCCTGCCGTTCACTTGCTTGGTTCCCACGAAGCGCTCGATTTCCTTTTCGCCGATAAAGTGCGGGCTGACGCTGCGGCACTGCGGGCACCGTTGTCGCAGCTGAACATGCCAGAACCAGAGCACGGCAAGGCCAAGGCACAGTCCGTAGATGGCAAGTTCTGCCGTACCGACGGAGCGCAAGTCGTACCAGGGTAGTTGCTGCCGCTCGGCTGCCAGGTAGCGATATGCCGCGGCAACGACGAGCGGCAAAAACGCGAGTCTCAGAAAAATATCCATCTGCGCCCCTGTTCGATTGGTGATGTGTGACGACCATTCTAATGTCGCCGCCATCCCGATTTTGCAGAGTTGAGCTACCTGAAACCCGTTTTCGCGGAAAGCTTGAGCCGAGTCAAACCGGCGACAACGCGGCGCCGCCGGACAGGTCGGCCTGCCGCTCCAGATAGGCGCAGAACATATCCGCCATCGCGTCGGCAAACGCTTTGATCTCGCGTGGCGTGCGAGCGCTTTCGGAAAAATCTTTGCCGGCGCTGGTCAGCGTGGTGGTAATCAAGTCGCACGCCAGTGCGCGGCGTCTTTTCGGCGCGTCCGGTAACACCAACAGGATGAAGTCCTGGAAAATTTTATCCCCTGCGGCGCTCGCCGCCTGGGCTTCCGGCGCGTCGCGGTACAGCGGCGCCGCGTCGTTGAGCGCGACGCGCATGCTTGCTTCCTCACACTCCGAGCCGATGAAGGCATGCACCAGCATGCGCAGCCGTTCCAGGGGCGGCTTTTGACTCTCCTCCAATATCTTGCGCAGCATGTCGGTCGTCTGCTGCCATTCATCGCTTTGCAGCCGGAACAGGATCGACGCCTTGTTCGGAAAGTACTGATACACCGAGCCGACGCTCACGCCGGCACGCTCGGCCACGCGCGCGGTCGTGAACCGCTGCGCACCTTCCTGGGCCAAAACCTGAATAGCCGCTTCCAGAATCGCGGAAACCAGCTCCGTCGAACGGGCTTGCTTGGGCGCTTTGCGCGAGGAGATTTGCGGAATTTGACGTTTGCTCATGGCGCTTTGGCGGCCTCAAAAAAAATGCGAATAGAAAATGCGACGAATGCGTCATATTATATCAACACGACGGATTCGTCGCATTTTAACCGGACGCCCCCGGCGTTCATCCACAGATCGGATTTTCATGACCACCACATTGACCACGGCACCCTTTCCGGAATTGCTGCAGCGCCTGTTCCAGCAGGCGGCATCGGCCACCAGCCCCGCCATCGCCGCCATGTCGGACGAAGAACGCGAACGCTTCATGCTCAGCAAGACCGACTACCGCGCTTTCTACGGGCGCTTGAAGGACCTGTGGCTGCCCGTCTCGCGCGAAACAGGCATTCTGCTCTACCAGCTTGCGCGCAGTACAAAAGCCACATCCATCGTCGAGTTCGGAACCTCGTTCGGCATCTCGACCCTGCACTTGGCCGCCGCCTTGCGTGACAACGGCGGCGGCCGTCTGATCACCACCGAATTCGAGCCGCTCAAGGTCGCGCAAGCGCGCGCCCATTTTGTCGAGGCCGGTCTGGCGGACCTGGTGGAAGTGCGCGAAGGCGACGCGCTCACGACCCTGGCCGGCGACCTCCCCGCATCGGTCGACCTGGTGTTGCTCGATGGCGCGAAGGCGCTCTATTGCGAAGTGCTGGACTTGCTCGCGCCGCGCCTGCGTCCAGGCGCACTGATCGTTGCCGACAATGCCGATCACAGCCCGGCGTATCTGGCACGCGTGCGTTCGCCGGACAGCGGCTACCTGTCCGTGGCCGTTGGCCCGGACGTCGAATTGTCGATGCGGCTCGGCTGACCGTTTTCCTCCATCCCTATTTTAGAAAGAATCACATGCACGTATTTGTCACAGGCGCCACCGGCTGGCTCGGATCGGCCATCGTCACGGACCTGATCGGCGCAGGGCATCGGGTCACCGGATTGAGCCGCACAATCGACAAGGCGCAAGCGCTGGCCGCGGCCGGCGCCGAGGTTGTGTGCGCCACCTTCGATGACCTCGGCGCACTGCAAGCTGCAGCGGGCGCGGCCGATGCAGTCATCCACACCGCATTCAATCACGATTTCTCGAAGTTCATCGACAGTTGCGAAGTGGACCGGCGCGTGATCGACGCGCTGGGAAGCGCCCTCGAAGGATCGCGCCGTCCCCTGCTAGTCACATCAGGACTGTTCGGCGTTCGGAACGGCGGCTGGGAGAGCGACCTCCCTGCCGCCACCACGCCCCGCAAATCGGAAGCGGCCGCGCGCGCCTTGGTCGAACGCGGCGTACGCGCCGCCACGGTCCGGCTGGCGCCCTCGGTGCACGGCATGGGCGAGCATGGCTTCGTGCCGCTTCTGGCGCGCCTGGCCAGGCAGACGGGGGTGTCGGCCTATCTTGGCGATGGCCAGAACTGCTGGTCCGGTGTGCACCGGACCGATGCCGCCCGCCTCTATCGCCTCGCGCTGGAACAAGGGGTGCGAGAACCGGTCTACCATGCGGTCGCCGACGAACGGGTGCCATTCAAGGCGCTCGCCGAGATGATCGGCAAGCATCTCGGCCTGCCCGTCGCGCAGCGCGAAGCCGAACACTTCGGCTGGTTCGCCATGATGGCCGGGGCCAACATGGCGGTGTCGAGCCAGCGCACGCGGGCGCTGCTCGGCTGGAAACCGCAGGGGCCGAGTCTTCTTGGCGACTTGGATCAGCCCGGCTACTACGCGGCCGCCTAGCCTTCAGCCAATCGGAAGCAAGCGGATTCGTGGTTCCGAATCCGTTGATGCGCCAATTCGACCGTTTATCCATCCTCACACACCATTCGTCGGTTCGCCCTCGCCTTGGGCTGCCGGCCGGCCCTACAGTAGCTGGCCCTTTCCCACCTTGGAGTGTACCCATGCGATATCCAGCCATTCTCCTCGCCCTCAGCAGCGCCGCCCATGCGGGCGAACTGGACGCCGTCACCACCGCCGTCGAAGCGGGCGAATTCAAACAGATCACCAGCGTCGTGGTCGCGCAGCACGGCAAGCCAATTTACGAACACTACTTCGACAAGGAAGGGGCGGAGAGCCTGCGCAACACCCGCTCGGTGAGCAAAACGATCACCGGCATGCTGGTCGGCCTCGCCATCGACCGCAAGCTGCTGCGTGGCGATACCCCCGTTCTCCCCTATTTCCCGGAACTGCGCCCGCTGGCCGATGCCGATGCGCGCAAAGACAAGATCACGGTCGAAGACTTTCTGACCATGAGTTCCCTGCTCGAATGCGACGACGACAATCAGAATTCGCGCGGCAACGAGGAGCGCATGTATCTGGTGGAGGACTGGAGCCGTTTCGTGGTCGACCTGCCGATCCGCGGCTTTCCCGAATGGCAGCCGAAACCAGAACAATCGCCTTATGGCCGTGCCTTCAGCTATTGCACCGCCGGCGTGACCTTGCTGGGACCCTTGCTGGAAAAGGTCAGCGGTCAGCGCGTGCCGGACTTTGCGGCTGCCAACCTGTTCACGCCGCTAGGCATCGAAACGGTGAAATGGCAGTTCCAGCCGAAAGGGACGGCCATGACCGGTGGCGGACTGCAGCTACGCAGCGTGGATCTGATGAAGCTCGGGCAGCTCTACCTCGACGGCGGCCGCTGGCAGGGCAAGCAAGTCATTCCTGCCGAATGGGTCAAGCGCTCCATCGCCCCGCATGCCAATGCGCGCGAGGGTTTTGACTACGGCTATTTGTGGTGGCTGCAATCGTTCAAGGTCGGCGGGCGTACGGTGCCAAGCTACTCGATGGCAGGATCTGGTGGAAACAAAGTGTTCGTGCTGCCGGACTTGGATGCGGTGGTCGTGATTACCACTACTAACTTTCAAGTACGCGATGCGCATCCACTCAGCGAGAAATTGCTGACCAAGTTGATTGTGCCGGTGTTGATGCGCCCTTGACCGACCGGCACCTTGGAATGCGCGCCTGAGCGTTAAGGCTTCGCCTGCAAGACACCGCGCCGCAGCTGATCGCGTTCGATCGACTGGAACAGGGCCTTGAAGTTACCTTCGCCGAAACCCTCGTCGCCTTTGCGCTGGATAAATTCGAAGAACACGGGACCCAATACCGTGCCCGAGAAAATCTGCAGCAGCAAGCGCTTGTGCCCGTCGGCGGTACTGCCGTCGAGCAGGATGCCGCGGGTCTGGAGCGCGCTGACATCTTCGCCATGGCCGGGAATGCGTTCCTCGATCATTTCGTAATAGGTGTCGGGCGGCGCCACCATGAACGGCACGCCCGCCATCTTGAGCTGGTCCAGGGTCGATTGCAGATCGTCGGTGAACAGGGCGATATGCTGGATTCCTTCGCCGTTGAACTGCATCAGGAATTCTTCGATCTGGCCCGAACCGCGCGACGACTCTTCGTTCAAGGGAATGCGGATCTTGCCGTCCGGCGCGCTCATGGCTTTGGAGGTCAGGCCCGTGTATTCGCCCTGGATGTCGAAATAGCGGATTTCCTTGAAGTTGAACAGCTTCTCGTAGAAGCCCGCCCAATAGGCCATGCGGCCCCGGTACACATTGTGCGTGAGGTGGTCGATGGTGTGCAGGCCGAAGCCTGGCGGATTGCGGTCGACGCCGTCGATGAATTCGAAGTCGATGTCATAGATCGATTTGCCCTCTTCGAAGCGGTCGATCAGATACAGCGGAGCGCCGCCGATGCCGCGAATGGCCGGCAGGCGCAATTCCATCGGCCCGGTCGGAATGTCGATCGGCTGGGCGCCCAGTTCGAGCGCACGCGCATAGGCGTGATGAGCGTCCTTGACGCGGAACGCCATGCCGCAGGCCGACGGGCCGTGTTCGGCGGCGAAATACGCTGCGGCGCTGCCAGGCTCGTTATTGACGATGAAATTGATGCCGCCCTGGCGGAATAGCTGGACGTTCTTCGAACGGTGCGTCGCCACTTTGGTGAAGCCCATTTTTTCGAATACGGCTTCCAGTACGCCCGGGGTGGGCGATGCGAATTCGACGAATTCGAATCCCATCAGTTCCATGGGATTGTCCCAAATGTTCGACATGTGCGCTCCTGAAATCGGTGTTGGCAAAGAAGTAAAGTTTAGTGCGTTAAACATGCACGAGGTGTTTATAATCTGTGCGATAACAGGCTTTAAATGCAATTAAACGTCGAAAAATGAGAGATTGGCGCACGAAATGACATCGATAACGATAGACCGCTACGATCTGGAGCTGCTCGCAGCGCTGCAGGAGGATGGCCACGCCACCAATGCGGCCATCGGACAAAAGATTCACTTGTCGGCGTCGCAGGTGAGCCGCCGCATTCAATATCTGGAAGAATCGCACGTGATCGCGCGCTATGCGGCCGTGCTCAATCCGGAAATCCTCGGTTTGGGGGTCATGGCCTACACCTTTGTGACCATCGAGCGGCAAAGCGAACAGGGACATTTGTTCGAGCAGGCGGTGCGCGACGTGGCGCCCGTGCTGGAATGTCATTCGGTGTCCGGCGAGGCCGATTACATCCTGCGCATCGCGGCGCCCGATCTGGGCGCCTTTTCCGAATTCATGAGCAACCAGCTGTTGCGTTTGCCTGGCGTGGCGAACGTCAAGTCGATCATTACACTTAAGACGATCAAGCCGGCTTCTCCCTTGCCGCTTGATCACCTGACGCAACCGACCAAGGTAAAACGGCAAGTTTCCTTTGCGCCCGGACGTTAGGGCGGTTGCGTCAAGCGTACGAATGGACGCCGAGATGTTTGTCGAAAGCCGCTTGCTCGGCGTCCGTCATTTTCGCGCGGGAGTAACGCAAGGAGTACCCGCCATGCAGCGTGCCATCGTCATTGATCATCCAATCCTGTACTTCTTCATTTGGCACGTTGACGGTTGTCCCAATAGAATATTCTTTGAAGTCGCCGGGCAGCTCGAAAACCTCGCCAACGAAACTGGCGTTGTCGTGTGACACCACCGCCAGCCAGATATAGGCCTCGTAGTCAGGCTCCGACAGCAGTGTTTTCACCAGCGGGAATTTCTCGGATGAGGAGTCTGCAAGCAAACTCCGGAACGCCCCGAGGGTATTGCGCGCAGCAGTGATCGTCGCTTGGTACGCATCATCCTCTCGATCGACCAAGGAAAACCGTGCCCCAGGATCGAGCTCGGGCTTTCTGCCCAGTTCGCGACGCAGCATCTGCCAATCGTACCAACAATTTTCCGGGTCGATGTCCGTGTAGCCCCGGCTCTCTGCCATCGCTTCGAGGTGTTCCTTGGTGACCATCACGACCGCAGCCGCATCCCTGATGGCTAGCACCTCCTCTTCGCTCAAGGGGCTCCCTTTCTGGTCTTCTTGATTGATTAGAAGCACGCCTAGCGCTGGAATGAATAAAGGGACCGGTTGTTCGTTGCTCATGTTGGTCAGATCTGGCGAAAGTGACTAGGATTGCGCAGTATGGACGATTGCAAGTGTTTTTGACAACAAAGGAGGGCGCTGAGCGATGTCCGCTTTCTGATCGTCACTAGCCGACTGCGATATAATCCGAGATCCTTGTTTCTCAGGAAATAAGCAATAAGCCCGTGTGTCGGGGTCTGCCGCCAGATTCCGTCCGCCGATTCGACCCTGACTCCCTGCACCATGACGCGAGTCCCGCCGCATACAAATTTCCACAGTTCCCTCCTCATCCGCCGCCTTGCTGAGCTCGACCTTCTGGAAGGCGCCGAGCCGGCCGGGGATTTTGCGGAGGAGCTGGGGCAATGGATGCACTTTACCGACGCGATCGCCTTGTCGTCGGTACACGAAAGCGGCATGGCAAAGATGCCGGTGCAAAGTCCGGAGCAGCGCGAAGCGACGGGCCTTCGCATGGCGGCCGAGTTCGAGCGGACCAGTACGTCGATGGTCAATGCGATCGCGAAAGTTTTCACTGCCAAGGGCGGCAATTCGCAACTCAAGCTGCCGCTCACTCCCGAGGGCGAGGTCGCATATCTGCCTTACCGGCAGTTTTACGAGGCGCACCAGCGCGACATGGAGCTGAGCATCGAGCCATTGCGCGTCAATCTGCGCGCGGCCTTGGCCAAGGCGTCCCCCGAACTGCGCAAGCTGGCGGAACTCGACGTCGTGATGGAAAGAATCTTGCGTGAGCGCGAAGGCAAGCTGCTGGCCAGGGTCCCGATGCTGCTGAAGAAGCGCTTCGACGCCGAGTACGCCGCGCATCAGGAACAGCTGGCCGCGGGCGATCAGCCCGACAACCGGGCGGCCTGGATGCAAGCCGGCGGCTGGCTGGCGCGCTTCTGCCAGACCATGCACAGCTTGCTGCTGGCCGAGGCGCAATTGCGCCTGCAGCCGAGCACAGGACTCCTTGAAGCACTCAAACAACAGAAACACCATGAATAAACACTTGTTCCACCTTGCTTTCCTTACCGGCGCTTGCGCAGTTATCTGGGTCGGCTTCGGTTTCATCGATGCCAGCGGCTTGGCGATGGCGATGACGGCCTTGATTTTCGCCGTGTATCTCGCTGGCGCGCTCGAGCTGCACCGCTTCCGCCAGGCCACTGCCAGTCTGACGCAGGCGCTGCGCGCCATTCCGGAAGACGCTCCCGACCTGAACCGCTTTCTGTCCGGCGTGGATGGGTCCTTGCAGCATCCGGTTCGCCTGCGCATCGAAGGCGAGCGCGCCGCCCTGCCTGGCCCTTCCCTGACGCCCTACCTGGTCGGCTTGCTGGTCATGCTGGGGATGCTCGGCACTTTCCTGGGGATGGTCGTCACCCTCAAGGGTGCGGTCTTTACGCTGGAAAAAACGGTCGACCTGGCAGCGATGCGCTCGGCGCTGGCTGTGCCGGTGAAGGGCCTTGGCCTGGCTTTCGGCACCTCGGTTGCCGGCGTCGCCGCTTCGGCTGTGCTGGGTCTGATGTCCGCCCTTTGCCGTCACGAACGCATGCAAACCGGCCGGCTCCTCGACACGACGGCCGCGACGGTCCTGAGCGGCTTCTCGCATGCCCGTCAGCGCGAACAGACCTTCCGCGCGCTGCAGTCGCAATCCGAGGCGCTGCCGCAAGTGGTCGACAAGCTGCAAGCCATGATGCTGCAAATGGCAGCAATGAGCGAGCAGCTGAACCAACGCTTGCTGACCAATCAGGAACAGTTCCACAGCAGCGCAAGCGTCACCTATACCGAACTGGCGCGCTCGGTCGACAAATCATTGCGCGAAAGCCTGGCCAGCAGTGCCCAGGCTGCCGACGAAGGCATCCGGCCAGTATTCGAAGCGGCCATGCAAGGCATCGCCCAGGAAGCGAAAACCATGCATGAACGCACCGCCTACGCCGTGCAGCAACAGCTTGACGGCCTGGCCGGCCGCTTCAGCGTGGCCACCGACAGCGTCGCCCAGACCTGGCGCGCCGCGCTCGACAGCCAGACACAAGCCAATCGCAGCATGACCGCCGACATGGCGCGCACGCTGGATGCGTTCAGCGCTGCATTCGACCAGCGCGCAGGAGCACTCGTTGCCACCGTCGGCGAAACGTTTGCCGGCCTGCAGACCCGACAGGCCGCCCAGGATGTGCAGCGCGAACAAGCCTGGACCCGGTCGCTCGAGGCGATGGCGGCAGCGCTGACGCAGCAGCTGCAGGAAAGCGGTGCGCACGCGCTCGCCCAGCAGCAGGAAATCTGTAGCGCCGTCACGCATGCAGTGCGGGAAACTGGCGACGCGTATATCGGCCTGCACGCCGCGCAAGCGGCCCAGGATGCGCAGCGCCAGCAGGCATGGACCCAGTCGCTCGAAGCGATGGCGGCCACGCTGACGCGCGAATGGCAGGAACGCGGCGCGCAGGCGCTTGCCCAGCAGCAGGAGGTCTGTACCGCCGTGACGCATGCAGTGCGCGAAACGGGCGACGCGTACGTCGGCCTGCACGCCGCGCAAGCTGCCCAGGATGCGCAGCGTCAACAAGCCTGGACGCAATCGCTGGAAACAATGGCCGCCACGCTGACGCGCGAATGGCAGGACAGCGGCGCGCAAGTGCTCGGCCAGCAGCGTGACATCTGCACCGCCGTCACGCATGCGGTGGGCACGCTGGCCGATCAAGTCCAGGCCGATGCTGGCAAGTCCCTGGCCGAGACCGCCCGCCTGGTCTCGACCGCCGAAGACTTGATGCGCTCGCGCATCACCGCCGAAGCGCAATGGCTGGACCAGCACCGCGAGCGCATGGACCAGCTGGCCGCCCTGCTGCGGACCGAGCTCGGCGCGCTGCGCGACCAGGAAGCGGCGCGCGGCGACGCGGCGGTGGCGCATCTGGGCGAACTGCAGTCCGCCGTCACAGTGCATCTGACCACGCTGGGCACCGCGCTTGAAGAACCGATCACGCGCCTGATCGAGACCGCCGCCGAGGCGCCGCGTGCGGCGGCGGAAGTGATCGGCCAGTTGCGCCAGGAAATCTCCCACAGCGTCGCGCGCGACAATGCCGTGCTGGAAGAGCGCAGCCGCATCATGGAAACCCTGAACACGCTGCTGGACGGCATCAACCACGCCTCGCACGAGCAGCGCGCGGTGATCGACGCGCTGGTCGCCTCCTCGTCCGACAAGCTCGACGCCGCCAGCACCGCGTTCTCCACCAACATTGCCAGCGAAGCAGGCAAGCTGTCCGAGATTGCCGCCAACGTGACCACCAGCGCGGTCGATGTGGCCAGCCTGGCGGAAGCGTTTGGGGTGGCGGTGCGCTCCTTCAATGAAGCGAACGAGAAACTCGCGTCCAACCTGGACCGCATCGAAGTCGCCCTCGACAAATCCATGTCGCGCAGCGACGGCCAACTTGCCTACTACGTGGCACAGGCGCGCGAGATCATCGACCTGTCCATGAGTTCGCAAAAAGAAATCGTCGACGAGCTGCGCCAGTTGCCGGGTGTGCTGGCGACCGAGGGCAAGTAATGGAAGAAATGGACGCTTCGGAACACAGCGCGCCGACCTGGGCCGTCTTTGGCGACCTCATGTCCGGCCTGCTGGGTGCATTCGTCCTGCTGCTGGTGGCGGTGGTTGGCGTGCAGATGGAACTGACCAACAGCCTGCAAGAGGAAGTCAAGAAACGCCAGGCCGAAGAACAGCGCCGCCTGACGCTCGAGAAAGCCCTGGCGATTCCGCTGGCGAGCGGACGCATCACCTTGAACAATGGCCGCATCGGCATCAGCGGACAAGTGCTGTTCGCGCAAAATTCGGACCATCTGCAGCCGGAAGGCCGCCAGTTGCTCAGCACCTTGGTGGTTCCGCTGCGCGCGTATCTTGGCGCGCGGGGCGAGATGCTGATGGTCAGCGGCTTTACCGACGACAAGGCGATCCGCAATGGGCCGTTTGCCGACAACTGGGAATTATCGGCGCAGCGCGCGTTGACGGTCACACGCACGCTGGTCGAGCAAGGGATGCCATCGTCGATGGTGTTCGCCGCCGCCTTCGGCGCCGAGCAGCCGGTCAAGCCCAACACCGACGACGCCGCGCGCGCGCTGAACCGGCGCGTGGAAATGGCGCCGGTGCCCAGGTCCACTCCTGCCAAAGTGCCAGCGAATGGATGACACCCCGCGCATGCATGCGCTGCTTGCGAGCGCGCGAGACGCTGGCGGCGAACGCTTTGATGCGGCCGGGTGGCACTATCTCGACACGCTGGCGCGGCGCATGGCCGCGCATGAAGGCAGCGTACGGCGCATGCTGGAGGCGAAACTGGAACGGGCCGTGGCAGTGTTTGCCGAGCGTTTCGAGCATGCACGCTCCGCCGCAGCCCAGCTTCTGAGCGATTCTTGCGAACAGCACCCGCACGCTACCGCTGAACTGCAGCGACTATTTGCCGACAGCGACTTTAAAGGCTTGCGGCGTCTGCGGGCGACGCTGGACGCGCGCAAGCAATGCGCGGCGTTTGGTGAACTGGTGGCGCACCTTGAGCCGGCGATGGCCCGTGAACCGCAACATCCATCCGCGCCGCATACGGCATCGCGCACGACTGAAGCTGTGTCCCCTACCCTGGAACTGAAGACCGTCCGCGAGTCGCGCGATACCTGGGCCAGATTAAGCGTCGACAAACAGCTGGCATTGGCGATGAAACAGGCGCCGGAAAATGCGGGGCCGATCAATTCCCACATGCTGATCTTGCGTTCGCTGGCAATGGTGCAGGCGATTTCGCCGGATTACCTCAACTGCATCGTCTCTTATGTCGATACGCTACTCGCGCTGAATCCGGGCGAAGCGGCAGCGCCCGTCAAGAAGAAAAAAGCTGTTCCTGCAAAAACGGGCAAACAAGCGAGAACAATCAAAAAGGCATGAGCTGATCGGCGTTTCGCCGAGCGAATCGCTATGCCAGTATCGGCCATCCACACCGCATGCCTTCACGGCCGGCACACTCGAGTATGATCCCCTATCGACGATGATTGGAAAAAGCGCATGAAATGGTTGACGCGGCTCTTTGCTGGGAAAGCACAAGGCAATTCGATTGACAGCGGGGCCAGCCCATCGTCGCTGCCTGATGCGTCGAAAGCGGGTAACGCTGAAGCCAAGGCTCAGGAAATAAGCCTGCGCCAAGGTGCACCAGAAATGGACTTGTTCATTGCCCGTAGTGCGCTCGAATCTGGGCACGGCCTTTCCCATGGGGTTCACCACCTCGCATGCTTGCTGGAAGTTGATCCCTCCCGGCCCGACTGGCGCGATCTCGCTGATCGCTACATCCTGGCCTGCGGCACCGATTTAGACACAATCATCCCGGAAAGCGAACAACGCTTTGCATCTACCGAAGCATTGCGCGCCTATTTTCGACATGCACAGGGCCGAACCACTGACGCGGTCAAGCTCTTGGTTGACGTAGCAACGGCCATGGGAGAGCCGCGCTACCTGCATGCATGGGCACTTGATTGGCTAGAACCCATCGGCGCAGTCGAGCAACTGCCTGAGGAGACGGGAAGCTTGCTATTCGCGACGGTATTATCCCTGACCGGGGAGGCGAAATGCGCCTCCGCAAGCAACCTCAAGGCAGTGGGTCGTTGGGCTGCTTTGATGGAGAGGGTATCGAGCCACTACACGATGACACCGTTGCTGACGATGATACGCGCCGGTCTCCAACGAAAATCGGGGGCGTTCGACCGGGCGCTCGCGATTGCCGGCTCGATTGATTGCGCTACGAGCTTCAACCAGGCGGCTGCCATTGGACTTGCATACCGGCTCAAGCGCGAATTTGACGCGTCGGAACGGGCATTCATCAAGGGCCTCCAGCTTGAGCCCGACAATATCAGTGGCAAGCTCGAAGCGGGCGACACATGTTTCGAAGCGGCTAACTGGCAGAAAGCACTTGTTTGGTACGAGGACGCATTAAAACAACAGCCCGATCTGAATTGGGCGGTGGCATCGGCAGCATATTGCAGGTTCAAGTTGCATGAGGACGGCGCGGTCCTGCAGCACTTGGCCGCGTTGGCCAAGCAAGGCAATCAACGCGCTCACCAGCTGTGGTTTGCCGAAAAAGGGGCCTTAGACGAGTCGGGTGACGCTTCGGCCAATGTCCTGCGCCAGATGCGCGACAAATGGTTAAGCAAGACGCCGTCGCAGGCAAACGGGAAAATTCGGCTCGGGCTGTCGACCCTGGAAGCACCGAGCAATCGCCTCGCCATGAAACTCGAAATGGCAGCCTTTGGAATTGAAGACGACATCGAAATCAATGTGGCGTCCGTACCTGTGCGCGATCCCCGCATCCCGATTGCCGAGGTTGAGCATGCGATCTGGAAATACGAAGGCACGAACCCCATTCCGGCCTTGCCTGCTCCCTCTCTGCCGGTCACAGAAGCAATCGCCGCGTTAGCGGAAGAACCTTACGATCCCTGGCTTAATTGGACAAAAGCGAGTCACCTGGCATCGCTCCTCGGGCCGGGGAAGGCACTCGATATTCTCGCGGTGATGGTATTTCCTCCGCCACTGCCGGTCGGCCGCAGCGCGCTCGAATGGCTGCCGCGTGTGCAATTGACCGCGGCGCAAGTGCTCGGGCAGATCAATACGGGATGGGAAATGTCCGTTCGCAGAAAAATGCTGCTGTCGGTTTTGTATGGTCCCTGGGACTGGAGCACCGTTGCTGCGATCAGAGTGCTCGCGTGGATTGCGCGCGATGAGCGCGCTTATGCACTCGATATCCACCACGCGTTCGAAAACTTGGAGAAGCATCTTCCAACGGAAGGCCATTGGGACTGGGTCGAGGTGCTATACGACGAGTGGCAGACTATTCCCTATCTGTTTGACTCGGAACGAGAGGAATTGAAGCGAAAGCGCGAAGGGTATCTGGCCGACTGAACGGTTGGCGTCTCGGTCATTTTTTCCAACAGCGTCTCTCGCGACCTGCACCCCCACCCGCACGGGTCAACATTCCACCCTCAGTTGCGCTGCCATACCACTTCACTGCGTCGTTAATTTTGGTATGGTCCACCCAGAGCGGGGCTCTACGGGGCCACCTGCCCCGCAGCGGCGCCTGACCAGTCCAACTGGTATGCACACGCCGGCAACTTTACAAAACCACTTGACCGGGCATTCTTTGACTTGCATCCTCGTATTGACAACCTTCTGTTTGGGACACCGCCCGCTGCACCGGTGAACGTCCCACCTTGAGCATCGGTCCGTGGATCGGCCTGCCGTCTGCTCGTCTTTGATATACCAACAACTAGAATATGGAGACAGCTTTGAACCGAACTCTCATCAATAGCCTCATCGCGGGACTGGTCGGCGGCTCGCTCGTCGCCTGCGGCGGTGGCGACACGGCCCCGACAGTGCAAGCACCGAAATTACTCGCTACCACAACGGCATGCTATGCCGCCTGGTCCTCCACCACCGCCTATAACGGCGGCGCGACGGTGAGCTACAACGGCATCAATTATCGGGCCGCGTATTGGACGCAAGGAAACAATCCTTCGACGAATAATGGTGTTGCTGGCAGTGGCAAGCCGTGGACCACCGATTCTACGTGCGGCGGCACGACGCCGACGCCGACACCGACACCGACACCGACACCTACCCCAACACCGACGCCCACGCCGACACCAAACTGCTCATCCCAGACATGGTCCGCAGGCGTGAACTACAGCTTGGGCACCGTGGTGCGGTACCCAGCCAACGGCAATTTCTACAAGGTCGTCAATAGCGGCGCCAACGGCTCCGACGGCACGGATCCGACCATCAGCACCTGGTACTGGCAGCAAACGACTTGTGGCACGACGCCAACGCCAACGCCGACACCCACCCCCACACCGACTCCGACACCAACGTGCTCATCCCAGACCTGGACCGCAGGCGTGAACTACAGCTTGGGCACCGTGGTGAAGTACGCACCTAACGGCAATTTCTACAAGGTCGTCAATAGCGGCACGAACGGCTCCGACGGTACTGATCCAACCATCAGCACCTGGTATTGGCAGCAAACGACTTGTGGCACGACGCCAACGCCGACGCCGACTCCCGACCCGGGCGGTAGTTTTGCCGGCCTGTCAAAAGCGCAGTTCGAGGCATGGTTCCCCAGCCGCAGTTCGTTCTACCAATACGCCGACTTCGTCGCTGCAGCAGGCTACTATCCCAACTTTGCCAAGTCGGGCAACGCCACGCTGGACAAGCAGGAAGTGGCCGCCTTCTTCGCCAACCTGCAGCACGAGTCGGACAGCCTGAAAGCAGTCAGGGAATACAACACCGCCAACTGGCCCTTGTACTGCGACGTGAACTGGGTGCGCGTCACCTGCAAGAGCACCAGCGTGAACGACCAGTATTTCGGCCGCGGCCCGATTCAGATCAGCTGGACCTCGAATTACCGCAGCTTGGGCAACGCCATGGGCCTGGGCGAGCAACTGGTGAACAATCCTGAACTGCTGGCCACCAACGCCACCATCGCCTGGAGAAGTGCGATCTGGTACTGGATGACCCAGCCTGGCCGGGCCGGCAGGTCGGCACACGACGCGATGGTGGGCGGATACGGTTTCGGCCAGACCATCAATGCCATCAACGGCAATCGCGAATGCGCGGGCGGCAGCGAGTATCAGGGGCCGGCACAGATGCAGACACGGGTGAATTACTACACGATCTTCACCCAGAACTTGGGTGTCCCCACCGGCCCTAATCTGACTTGCTGATGGGAAGGCGGCATCGATGTCCAGATGCCGCCTTTTTTATTTTGATTCATCCGGCGGATCTTATCCGGGACGCGCCTCAGCCGATTTCACGTCGCCATAAGCGAGGAGCCGCAATGCATTGATAACCACCAAAAGCGTGGATCCTTCATGGAACAAGACGGCAGTCCCGATGTTGAGTCCCAGAATCGTCGCCGGAATCAGCACCGCGACCACACCCAGGCTGACCCACAAGTTTTGCTTGATGATCCGACTGGTGCTCCTGGACAGGCCGACGGCGAACGGCAATTGAGACAAGTCATCCGCCATCAAAGCGACATCGGCCGTTTCCAGCGCGACGTCTGAACCTGCCGCCCCCATCGCAATGCCAACCGTTGCATTGGCCATTGCCGGCGCATCGTTCACGCCGTCGCCCACCATGGCCACCTTGCCGTGGGCCTGCTCCAGCTCCTTGATGGCCGCGACCTTCTGCTCCGGCATCAGGTCCCCGCGCGCCTCGGTCAAGCCGACCGTCTTCGCCACCGCGTCGGCGACCTGCTGATTGTCTCCTGAAATCATGATCAACCGCTCAATGCCCAGCTTGCGCAGCGCGGCCATGACCTCGGCCGCGGCCGGTCTTGGCGTATCCATGACCCCGATCACGCCAAGAAAACGGTCACCCGCCCGGACCACCATCGTGGTGCGGCCATCGGCCACCAGTTTCTTGTTCGCTTCATCCAGCGCAGTCGGAATGGCCATGTTTGGCAGTTCGGAGAACAGGACAGGCTTGCCGATATAGACCAGCGCCCCGTCCACCTGCGCCTGCACGCCGCGCCCGGTGATGCTCTTGATATCCGTGGCCGCCTTCGCCGCTACGCCGGGGGCAAGGCGTTCCCTGGCGCCCGCCACCACGGCGGCGGCCAAGGGGTGATCGCTTTGCTCCTCCACCGCCAGTGCGACGGCCAGCAATTGCTCCTCGGTCGCGCCAGCGGCCGGCACCACATCGGTCAGCTTGGGCTTGCCCTCGGTGAGCGTGCCAGTCTTATCGAAAGCAATCGAGGTCAGCGTCCCCAGGTTTTCAAGCGGCGCCCCGCCCTTGACCAACACGCCGCCACGGGCTGCCCGCGCCACGCCGCTCAGTACGGCACTGGGCACCGAAATGGCCAGCGCGCACGGACTGGCGGCCACGAGCACGGCCATCGCGCGATAGAAGCTGTCGGAGAAAGACTCGTCGACCACCAGGAACGCGAGCATCAACAAGCCCACCAGTCCCAGCACTGCTGGAACGAATACGCGCTCGAAGCGCTCGGTGAAGTTCTGGGTCGGCGAACGCTGCGCTTCGGCATCCGTCACCATCTTGACCACGCGCGCCATGGTCGACTGGTCGGCCGCGCGCGCCACCATCACATCGATAGCACCGCTGCCGTTGATGGTACCGGCGAATACCCGGTTTTCCGCCGGCGTGCGGTCAAAGGCGGCAATCGCCGCCTTGGGATCGGTCGATGGCTGTTTGTCCACTGGAACGCTTTCTCCCGTCACCGGCGCCTGGTTGACGCTGGTGGTGCCGCTGACCACGACGCCGTCGGCGGGCATGCGTTCATTGGGCCGGATCACCACGATGTCGCCCAGCTTCAGTTCAGCCACGGGAACGACGGCCAGTGCGCCATCGCGGCGCACATTGGCTGTCTCTGGCGCAATCTTGGCGAGGGCTTCAATCGCGCGACGGGCGCGGCCCATCGCATAGTGTTCCAGCGAATGTCCCAGGCTGAACAGGAAGAGCAGCAGCGCACCTTCGGCCCATTTGCCCAGCGCGGCGGCGCCGACGGCGGCCACCAGCATGAGCGTGTCGATCTCGAACCGTTTCGCGCGCAAGTTCTCGATCGCTTCGACAACCGTGAAATAGCCGCCGAAGCCATAAGCGGCAACATACAGAGTGGTCGCCAGCCAGTCCGGGCCAAAGCTGGCTCGCGCGCTCAGCCATCCCGCACATAGCAAGACCCCGGCCAGCAGTGCGAAGATCAGCTCGGACTTCTCGCCGAACGGCGCTCCGCCCGCGTGAACGTGACCGGCATGCTCGGTTTCACCCTCGCCGTGCTCATGGCCGGCGTGAGCGCCGCCACCGTCGACCGGGGCATGTTGCTCAGTCGTGGGCATCGCGCCACCAATTTTCTGCCGCAGCAATGATTCGGACACGCGCGTGCTGTCGTACTCCACCGAAATGGCGCCCGTCGCCGCCACAGTAGCCTCGAACACCCCCGGCACGCTGCGCAGTCCCGCCTCGAGGGTGCGTGCGGCCCGCGCGTGCAACGGTGCCTTCGCCCGCGCCGTAAGGTGGGAATAGGTCGAAGTCAGCTGCGCGCCGGCGGCATCGACCAGCTCGCGCAGCCTCCCGGCGGACAGGATCTCGGGACGATAGTGCACGCACAGACTCGCCTTGCCGTTCTCCGGCGTGCTCACGTGCACGTCATCGATCCCCGGGCGGCCGCTGAGCAGCCCGATCAGCCTGACGATGCATTGATCGGCCAGGTCGTGCACGTCCGGAAGAATGAGCTGGAGATCGATTTTGGATTTTTTTTGGGTCATGACAGCGTGCTCTTTCGAAGTTGCATTACGGAATAGATTCAATCGTCAGGCTCTCACAATCAACGCTTGGCAACCGTGCGTAGGCGTACCAAGCGTGATCCGAGGCGACTTTTACCGCGCAAGAGCCGGCACGCGTTCCACCGAGTCCTCCCACAACAAATTGGCCTCGAGCATCACGGCCCAGTAGGCGCGCAGCGCCGAGGTACGCGCTGCCAGTGCAGTCTGTTCAGCCGCAGTGGCCAGTCGCCCGGCCGACAGCAGCGCCTGCAGATCGACTTCGCCCAGGGCATAAGCACGCTGCATCAGCCGGGCATTGTCGCGCATCTCCGCTGCACCAGCCTGCGCAATCTGCCAGCCGGCATAACTGCCGTCTGCCGTGGCGAGCAGGGCCGCCACATTGGCGTCCAGTTCGCGCCTTCTCAACTCCACTTCCTGGCGGGTCATTTCCGCTGTCGCGCTGGCAGCGCCGGCGCGCGTGCCCCGCTGTGGCCCGGGGATCGGGATGCTCAGCGAGATGCTGGTGATGCGCTCCTGTCCCCGCGCCTCTCTGCCGGTGTAGATGCCGACCGTCGGATCGGGCAGGCGCTCCGCGCTGGCGCGTTCCTGCTGCCCTTTGGCGATGAGCAACTGGGTTTGGGCATCGCGCAAGGTCACGTTGGCCTCCATCATCCGCTGACGCAGTTCTTGCGCGCTCTGCGAGATTGGCACGGGCGCTTCCATCGTGGCCGCTGACGCCGGCAATCCGGGGAAACGCGCATGGATGCGTACCGCAGCGACCGTCGCGGCGGTCTTCGCCTCGTTCTCCAGTCGCTGTTGCTCCGCCAATTCTGCGCGCGCCAGGCTGGCGTCGAGCTGGGAAGCGTCGCCGGCGCGAATCCGCTTGTCGACTGCGGCAACAATCCCTTTGGCACCGCCCTGCTGGGCTGCGGCCAGCATTTGCTGCTGCTGCGCGCTCTGCCATTCAAGCCAGGCCTCGATCAGCGAGCGCGCGGCCGCTCGCCGGGCCATGCGATACCGCGCCCATCCTTGATCGAACGTGGCCGCGGCAATCTGGCGGTCGGCCTTGCCCTTGGCCGGCAGGCGCAGTGTCCGTTCCAGCCCGGTGTTCCATTCGTTGGACACAGCCCCTGGATCGACGCTGCGGCGCTGCCCGGAAGCGCGCACCGTCCATTCATAGGGAGACTGTTCGAGCGCCCTGGCTTGCTGCGTTGCGAGATCCAAGGCTGCCGCGGCCGCCAGCACTTCTGGATCTTGCTCCAGCACTTTGACCAATTCGGCGCCAGGCAGCAACGACGGCAAGTCCGGCGCAGGGCCGGCGACCGCCCCGCCCGCGAGACAGCAAAGAAAAAGAAAGGCCTTCATCCCAATTCTCCTTCACCAAGGACGGATACAAGCCAGTAACGCACGCCGCTGCCTGCAAACTGCTGGCCCAAACTTGCCACCACCTTGTCGCAGTCGGCCAGCGCCAGCAATACCTGTACCTGGGTCATGCCCACCATTCCCAGCACCTGCTCGCCCGTGCTCATGGCGCGATGGGATACCCCGTGCACGGCAGCAGGCGCGCTGCTGATCAGTTTGGCCGGCGCGGCCATCAGCAAGGCATCGAGCATGGACTCCTTGAGCGCAGCCGGCACCAGCAGTGTCAAACAACATTCAGACATGATTTTCCTTTCCGGCGGTTGCACCTGTTGCGAAGGCGAACCGCGCGTACAAAATGGGAAGCAGGACCAGCGTCAACGCGGTGGCTGTCAGCAGACCGCCGATGACGACAATGGCAAGCGGGCGCTGAATTTCCGAACCTGGGCCGGTGGCGAACAGGAGTGGAATCAGCCCGAAGGCGGTAATGGCGGCAGTCATCATGACCGGCCGCAAGCGGCGGCGCGCCCCCTGGGCGACGACCTCGTGCATCGGCAATCCTTGTTCGGCCAGCTGGTTGAAATAACTCACCAGGACCACGCCATTCAATACCGTGATGCCGAGCAAGGCGATGAATCCCACCGATGCGGGAACCGACAGGTATTCTCCCGTCATCCACAAGGCCACAATGCCGCCCACCATCGCAAAAGGAACGATGCTGAGGATCATCGTCGCCTGCCGGACTGAACGGAAGGTCGAAAACAGCAGCAGAAAGATCAGGGATACGGCAACGGGCACGACCACGCCAAGCCGGGCCGCAGCGCGTTGCTGGTTTTCGAACTGGCCTCCCCAGGTCATGCGATAGCCGGTGGGCAGCTGGAGCTTTTTGGCCACGGCCGCCTTGGCGTCGTTGACGAAACCAACGAGATCGCGCCCATTGACGTCGGCGATGACGACGCTGTACCGGCTGCCCATTTCACGGTCGATCTTGACGGGCCCGGCAGAGCGCTCAAGACGCGCGATGGCCGCCAGCGGCACGGGCGTGCCATCCTTGGCGGTGATACGTACCGATGCGAACGCGGCGGGCGAGCTGCGCACCTCGGCCCCGGCGCGGATCAGGATGGGCGTACGGCGCGCGCCCTCGATCGCGTCGCCGGCAAGCTGGCCTTCGATCTGCGTGCGCAAGGCGTCCTGCACCTCCTCCACCGTCAGCCCGACCCGACCGGCACGCAGGCGGTCGACAACGACCCGCAGGTATTGCACGCCGTCGTTCTGCACCGTGTACACGTCCTGGTTGCCGGGAATGGTCTTGAGTACGGATTCGACGTCGCCTGCAAACTGGTTCAGCCTGGCGAGATCGGGGCCGAAGATCTTGATGGCGATGTCCCCGCGCACGCCGATGATCATTTCGTCGACCCGCATCTCGATTGGCTGGGTAAAGCTGTACTTAATGCCGGGCAGCGTATCGAGGACGTTGCGCACCTCGTCGATGAGCGCCTCCTTGCTTTTCATGCGCCATTGACCGCGCGGCTTGAGGATGAGGTACGTATCGGTCTGGTTCAAGCCCATGGGATCAAGGCCGATTTCATCGGACCCGGCGCGCGCCACCACACCTGTCACCTCCGGTACGCCTTGCATCAGGGCCTGATGAATTTTCAGGTCGAGCGCCGCCGTCTCTTCCAGGCTCACGGATGGCAATTTCTCGATCCCGACGATCAAGTCGCCCTCGTCCATGGTCGGCATGAAGGTCTTCCCGACCTGCGTATAGACCAGCGCTGCACCCCCAAGCATCAGGACCGCGACGATGCCGACCACGCGCTGGTGCGCCATGGTCCACGTGAAGACAGGCCCGTACCATGCCTGTAGCTTGCGGGCCAGCCATGGATCGGCATGGGTCACGTCACGCAGGAGATACGATGCCAGTACCGGGATGACGGTCAAGGACAGCAGCAGCGAACCGGCCAATGCAAACACGATCGCCAGCGCGACCGGCGCGAAGAATTTGCCTTCCAGGTCCTGCAGGGTCAGCAGCGGCAAGAACACGGTGATGATGATCAGAATGCCGGAGGTGACCGGAACGGCCACTTCTCGCACGGCGCGGTAGATCAGGTGCAGGCGCGGCAAGCGCCCGGCAGTCGGATCATGGGCCAGGCGCTGCACGATGTTTTCCACCACGACCACGGCGGCATCGACCAGCATGCCGATGGCAATCGCGAGTCCTCCCAGGCTCATCAGATTCGCGGACATATTGAACGCGCGCATCAGGATGAAGGTGATCAGTGCCGCCAACGGCAACACCAACGCCACCGTCAGCGCAGCGCGCAGGTTGCCCAGAAAGAGCACCAGCAGGACGATCACGATCACGGTCGCCTCCAGCAAGGCCGACGACACCGCGCCCACCGCCTTGTCCACCAGCGCGGCGCGGTCGTAAAACACCTTGATCGTCACACCTTTGGGCAAAGTGGGCGCGAGTTCATCGAGCTTCTTGCGCACGCCCTCGACCACTTGCTGGGCGTTCGCGCCGGCCAGACCCAGCACCAGGCCTTGCACCGCTTCTCCCTTGCCGTCCTTGGTCACCACGCCATACCGGGTCAGCGCCCCGATGCCGACCTGGGCGACCGTGCCAATCGTAACCGGCACGCCATCCTTGACATCGATCACCACCGCACGCAGGTCGTCCAGCGTCGTCACGCTGCCCTCGCCACGCACCAGCAGCACTTCGCCGCCCTCGCCCAGTCGTCCGGCGCCATCATTGCGGTTGTTGGCGTGGATCGCCTCCTTGAGCTGTGCCAGGGTGATGCCGCGCGCGGCCATGGCCAGCTCATTGGGAACAACTTCGAATGCACGCACCTCGCCGCCGAGCGCGTTCACGTCGGCAACGCCGGCCACCGTGCGCAGGGCCGGCCGTACGACCCAGTCGAGAAGACTGCGCCGTTCGGCCAGCGACATGGCATCGCCGTCGACCGTGAACATGAACATTTCCCCCAGCGGCGTGGTGATGGGCGCCATCCCACCGCTGATGCCGGCGGGAAGCGCGTCGGTAATGCCGCTCAGACGCTCGTTGACCTGCTGGCGCGCCCAATAGATGTCCGTGCCATCCTGGAAATCGATCGTGATGTCGGCCAGCGCATACTTGGTGACCGAACGCAGCACACGGGTGCGCGGTATGCCGAGCATTTCCACTTCGATGGGCGCGACGATGCGCGTTTCGACCTCTTCCGGCGTCATGCCGGGTGCCTTCATGATGACCTTGACCTGCGTGCTGGCGACATCCGGAAACGCATCGATCGGCAGCTGATGGAAGGCGAACCAGCCCGCAGCGCCCAGCATCAACGTCCCCATCAGGATGAACGGTCGCTGCGACAGGCAGAATTGAATGAGACGTTCGACCATCATTCGCCACCCTTTTCGCCGAGCCAGGAGCCCTTGAGCGCCACCACGCCCGACACCGCCACCTTGTCGCCAGCCTTGAGCGCGCCGCCGAGACGAACACGCTGCCCCGCGCTTTGCAGCACACGAACCGTGCGCGCTTCGAAGCCGGACGCCGTGCGAACGAACACCACGGTCGCTTGTCCATCATGAACCACTGCCGACAAAGGCAGATCGAAACTGTCCTTGCCTGCCGAAAGCGGCTGCAGCACGGTGAGCATTTCGCCAGGACGGACATCGGCGCCGGCGGCAACGTCGGCGCGGATGAGCACAGTCTGGCTGGCGCCATTGACCATGCTGCCGACGCTGGCCACGCGGGCGGTCGCATTGCGCCCTTGCACCTGCACCTTGCTGCCCACCTTCCACGCCGCCGCTTCCGCCGCCGGCGCCTGGATTTCCAGAATAGTGGATCCGGCATGGGTCAACTGCATCAGCGGCGTTGCAGGCTCCACGCGCTGGCCTGCCTTGACATCGATCCCGGTCACGATGCCGGCCCGGCTCGCAGTCAAGGTCATGCCGTCCTCCGGCTGACCACCGCCGGCCACGCGCGCAATGGCCGCTGGCGACATGCCCGCAAGACGCAATGCTGCCCTGGACTGGCGCAGGCTCGCGTCGGCCTCGGCCAAGGCGGCATTCGCCTCCTCGACGCGGCGGCGCGCAATGATTCCCTCGTCGAACAGGGCTTGCTCGCGCTTCGCCAAGGCCCGTGCCAAGCCGTGCCGCGAGGCCGCCTGCATCAATTGCAGCTGCAAAGTACCCAGCTCGGGGCTGACGATGCGCAGCAGCGGGGCGCCCGCATTGACGGCATCGTTCGGTTGCACCAGCAGCTGCGTCACCATCCCGCCCAGCGGCGCACTGACGATGTGCTCGGCGCCGGTCGGCAACTTGACCTGGGCCGGAAGGCTGAGCGTGACGGCTTCCGCATCAGCGCGCACGGCGACGATCTCGATACCGAGCGATTTAAGTTGTGATTCTGAAACGGGAAATTTGTCCTGGCGTTCGCCGGCACGGGCGCTGCCGGCCGTCGCGAGGAGGAAGAACGTGAGAAGGCTTGCGCCAACTTTTTGCTTGGTCATGAAAACGTCCAATAGGATGAGCGATCAACCGCGACGTGACAGGGGCATAGCCCTCACGACGGGAGATTGGATAATCGAATTGGGCAGTGTCGGCGCGCGTACGACATGCGCGCATGACAATCTGCCCCGGCGGTTCAGGCGCCGGGGAGACGGTCAGGCCGTCGGGGGCCGTCGGGGATGAAGGAGGTATAAATGAGCGAAACGGGCGCGCGCCGCTCCAGTGACGACGCCGGGTCCGCAATGTCCGGGACACTGGCAAAGATGCCGTTGACCGGCGCATGACAGGAGCTGCAGTCCAGATGTGCCTTGTTAAACTTGGCTTTGCTGTCGGAGGCGTCGCTCTTGGCCGTGCCGGCGTGCGTGTGCGAATGATGCCCGAAATGCATTGGTGCCGCGGCCTCTTCATGCAGGCAGTAGGCGCCGGCACTCGCCCAAGCAAATTGCAAGGGTACGATGAGCAAAAGGAGAACTAGGAGGAGGCGCCGCATTTGTCGATCATAACATGAGAACAATGGGCGCCGAGTTGACGGTTGCGATTGATGCCCGGGCAGATCAGCCTGTGGCGATTGCCGGCGCGGACCGCGTCCTGCAGTCAGACAGGAAGCGTTTCAATGTGACACCTGACCTGCCATTCACCGGGGTTTTGTACTCGATCGAGAACAAATGCCCATGCACCCACCATAGGCGCGCGCAGGTTCGCTTTATTTCCGCTCGCTTTCAGATTCAAATTTGCGACATTTTCGAATTTTCAAGAATTAGATGGTATACCGTCGGGTAACGAACATTCGTTACTCCCTCCACCACTTCGCCTCCCTCCAAAACGAGGACTTCATCCTCGCCTGGTCTTTGAACCACGTCCCAGTCCTCATCATGTCCTATTGAAACGAACCCTCGTGCGTACTCCGAAGGCGCGATTTGACGAATCGAAAGCTGAAGGCCCTGCATGGTAACGTCTTCGTAGTTATCAAAAAAATGGCTAGTGATAGGACCAAGCATCTCTGGAACCCTGACATCGGGACCACGGAGCGTAATCGAAATTCTGTCGTCCTTTTTACTCAGGATGCCTTCAACGTATTGCCGAGCTTGGTCAACAGTGAGAGGCAAATCGCGCACTTGCGACATCGACGCACGGCTTGCTCGCCGTTGATCACTATTCTTCTGGATCACGTAACTCGCGATAACGATAAAGATGCCAATTAGCGCCCAAGACATACTCTCTCCTAATTCAAATCACATTACGAATCAAAATCTCTTAGTCCACGAACTGCTGTCGGGAACCAACGAGATGGGGGGGGCAGGCTCCCGACTTATATAGCAACGTCGAGCACACTGCTAAGTCATTGATATTGTGACTTTTTAGCTTGGGGCAATGCGCACTTTTCCGAGGTGCTCAATACCAGGCTTACGCTGAAATGAGAAGTTTGAAATTTTCTATCGCGAAGTCACCGTCGGGAACATATTGTTTTGTTGGAGATCGATATTTGATCGAAAACAATATGCCACCGACCAAAACAAATTCCACCGAAATAGTGTTGCCGTCACCGTCAACGACGTCTAGGGTAGCCAGGACATCACTTTTCTTTTCGGTCGGAAAGCGCTTGGCAAAGTTTCTGGACGACTTGCCCCAGACATTCTTATAGAAGGATGTGTGTCCAAACGGCGGCACTTCGCCTCTCGACTCGCCAATGAGCCGATCCGTTTGATTGAATTCATTTAGCTGGCTATCCAGAATGTCACGCCAAGTATCGGGAAGCCTTTGTGTTAGTTCGACGAGGAGTCGGGCTTCAAACTCAGTAAGGTTAAAGAGTCCTAGCAACATCTTGATTTTTTGAAAAAATTTTCTCATAGCGTTTCTACTGACACTCACATTCATCGCCATTCCCATTCAATCCAGCAGACGCTGCGCCATATATGATGGACCCGGGTACGAATGGCATCCTGTTGACGCATCCCGAGCACGTCGCGTCAATCCGAATATGAGTACGTCGCCAAAGCCGGCGGAAAAATCATACACGCTGTTGGGTATATCAGGTAGGTCGCTCACGCCGAAGAGGCAGTGAGGATCGACATACGCGAGTGGATTGCTACCAGTTGAAGGTCGATGCAACGGCAACGCTGACGAGCTCGGCGCGATATGGTTCGAGCAGTGCCACTACCTTACCTAAGTCGTTCGGCATCCGTTGCTCGCAGCACACCCGGTCCTCTTCGTCGCTGACGACAACAACGCACCGGACATCAAATGACTGCGGGAAATTTGCGCGGGCGCTCCGCGCTGCTACTCCGGCGCGCCATCGCTCATGCGATGGCAGATGGGTGATTCGGAGAGGCACGGCCCTGCAGGGCCGAGGCCTTCGAAAGACCCGGGGGGGCACCGAGCCTCGCAAAGCGCGCAGGCGCTCTGCTTCTCTCCGCCATGAAACAAATGCAAAAAGGCCACCCGAGGGTGGCCTTTTTTACATTTGTGTTCCTGGCGGAGAGAGGGGGATTCGAACCCCCGATAGGCTATGAACCTATACACGCTTTCCAGGCGTGCGACTTCAACCACTCATCCACCTCTCCTTGCATTGCTTCTTCGCCTGAACGAAGCCGCACAGTATAGCAGGAATTCATGCAACTGCAAAAGATTTGGGGCTGAGCGCAATTGCACCTCAGATCGCAGGTGCTATTGGTCCCCGCCAAGGGGGGCGCCGAGCCCGAGGACGACGTGCACGCGGCTCTGGGTTCGCCACAAACGCGTACATTCTCAACGCGGTGACGAAATGATCTCCGTCACCACCGCCGAGCGCTGCTTACGAAGCCTCTTTCAATTGCTCCAGAATCGCCGGATTTTCGAGCGTGGACACGTCCTGGGTAATGGCCTCGCCCTTGGCCAGCACGCGCAGCAAGCGCCGCATGATCTTGCCCGAGCGCGTCTTCGGCAGATTATCGCCAAAGCGAATCTCCTTCGGCTTGGCAATCGGCCCGATCTCCTTGGCCACCCAATTACGCAGCTCCAGGGCCAGCTTCTTGGCCTCTTCGCCGGTCGGCCGTGCCTGCTTGAGCACGACAAACGCGCAAATCGATTCCCCGGTCGTATCGTCCGGCTTGCCCACAACGGCAGCCTCGGCCACGATCGGGTTGGCCACCAGCGCCGATTCGATCTCCATGGTCCCCATCCGGTGACCGGACACGTTGAGCACATCATCGATGCGCCCGGTGATCGTAAAGTAACCGGTCTCCTTGTTGCGAATCGCGCCATCGCCGGCCAGATACATGCGCCCACCCAGCTCGTCCGGGAAATAGCTCGACTTGAAGCGGTCTGGATTGTTCCAGATGGTACGAATCATCGATGGCCAGGGACGCTTGACGACCAGAATGCCACCCTGCCCGTTCGGCACATCGACACCCGCCTCATCGACGATGGCGGTCATGATGCCCGGCAGCGGCAAGGTGCACGAACCCGGCACCATTGGCGTTGCGCCCGGCAGCGGGGTGATCATGTGGCCGCCGGTCTCGGTCTGCCAGAAGGTGTCCACGATCGGGCAGCGCTCGCCGCCCACATTACGGTAATACCACATCCACGCTTCCGGATTGATCGGCTCGCCGACCGAACCGAGCAAACGCAAGCTGGTCAAATCGTACTTCTTCGGATGCACGTCCGGATTCACGTCGGCCGCCTTGATCAGCGAACGGATCGCCGTCGGCGCCGTATAGAAGATGTTGACCTTGTGCTTGGCAATGGTCTCCCAGAACCGGCCCGCGTTCGGGTAAGTAGGAATGCCTTCGAACACGATCTCGGTCGCGCCCACGGCCAGCGGCCCGTACGCGATATAGCTGTGGCCGGTCACCCAGCCAATGTCGGCCGTGCACCAGAACACGTCGGACGGCTTGATGTCGAAGGTCCACTTCATCGTCAGCGCGGCCCACAGCAGGTAGCCGCCGCTCGAATGCTGCACCCCCTTCGGCGTGCCGGTCGAGCCGGACGTGTAAAGAATAAACAGCGGATGCTCGGCGCTCACCCACTCCGGCTCGCATTCGGCCTTCTGCTTGTCGATCAGATCGTGCAGCCACACGTCGCGCCCTTCCGTGAACGGAATGGCGCCGCCGGTGCGCTTGTAGACGATCACATCTTTAATGGTGGTGCAGCCGCCCAGCGCCAGCGCTTCGTCGACGATGGTTTTCAAGGGCAGGTGTTTGCCGCCGCGCAGTTGTTCGTCGGCAGTGATGACGGCCACGGCCCCGGCGTCGATGATGCGCTCCTGCAGCGATTTGGCGGAGAAGCCGCCGAACACCACCGAGTGCGTCGCGCCAATGCGGGCGCAGGCTTGCATCGCGGCCACGCCTTCGATCGACATCGACATGTAGATAATGACGCGGTCGCCCTTCTTGATCCCGCGCGACTTGAGTCCGTTGGCGAACTTGCAGGTCTTTTCGTACAGTTCCTGGTAGGTCGCGCGCGTGACGGCGCCGTCGTCGGCTTCGAAAATGATGGCGGTCTTGTTGGCGTTGCCATTTTTGATGTTGCGGTCCAGGCAGTTGTACGAGACGTTCAGCTCGCCATCCTTGAACCATTTGTAGAACGGCGCATCGGACTCGTCCAGCGTGGACGTGAACGGTTTGTGCCACTCGATGTGCTCGCGCGCCAGGCGCGCCCAGAAGCCTTCGTAGTCGGCTTCGGCTTCCGCACACAGTTTGTTGTAGGCGTCTATGCCGCCAATGGCGGCGTTGGCGACAAAGGCCGCCGGCGGCGCGAACACGCGGTTTTCCTGCATGCCGTGATTTTCCTGAGTGACTTCCGTGCTAGCCATGCTTGTCTCCAGTTGAGTATTAATTTGCTAACAAGATAACGGGCGTCGCTTACTACCCCCTTACAGGCCAATTTCGCCTGTCGATAGTACCGCGTCTCCCGCTCCCGCCAGAGATTTTGATACTGATGATTTTACCAATGTTTCCCCCCTCAAGTGGTCTTATGCGCCCTATCAATGGCTGACTGAAAAGGGCCGCCGAATTCTCGCGCAAACAAAGCTCGGGTAAAATGACGCATCGTAATTTTTTGCCTCACTCAGGAGCCATCTCTCAATGTCCGAACCGCGTTTCGAGGGCAAACCGCCCAAGCTGACCCCGCTGAACAACCTGATCTTCATGAGCCGCTGGCTGCAGTTGCCGCTCTACCTTGGCTTGATCCTGGCCCAGTGCGTCTATGTTTTCCATTTTTGGGTGGAACTGAAGGACCTGATCGGCGCAGCACTTGGCAATGATGCGGCGCTCCAGCACATTCTCGATGCGGTCACGGTCCAGGCCGCAGACCCGAGTGACACCTTACGGGCCACCAAGCTGACCGAAGCGACTATCATGCTGGTCGTGCTGGGCCTGATCGACGTGGTCATGATCTCGAACTTGCTCATCATGGTCATCGTTGGCGGCTACGAAACCTTCGTCTCGCGCATGCACCTGGAAAATCATCCCGACCAGCCGGAATGGCTTTCGCACGTGAACGCGTCCGTGCTCAAGACCAAACTCGGCATGGCGATCATCGGCATCTCCTCGATCCACCTGCTCAAAACCTTTATCAACGTGAAAGCGTATGAGACCCAAGAAGTCGTCATGCAAACCGCCATTCACGTCGTGTTCCTGCTTTCCACACTCGCTATCGCCTATACCGACCGCATCATGATCGGTACCCAGAACCTCGCCAAACCTCATCACTAAGAGAACGCCATGACCGTCATCAAGCAAGCGGACCTGATCGAATCTGTCGCCGCCGCCCTTCAGTACATCAGCTACTACCACCCTGCTGACTACATTCAGCACCTGGCGCGCGCCTACGACGCCGAGCAGAGCCCGGCCGCCAAGGACGCCATCGCGCAGATCCTGACCAACTCGCGCATGTGCGCCGAAGGCAAGCGCCCGATCTGCCAGGACACCGGCATCGTCAACGTCTTCCTCAAGATCGGCATGGGCGTGCGTTTTGAAGGCTTCACCGGCACCGTCACCGACGCCGTCAACGAAGGCGTGCGCCGCGCCTATAACTTTGACGACAACAAACTGCGCGCCTCGATCGTGGCCGACCCCCAGTTCGACCGCAAGAACACCAAGGACAACACCCCGGCCGTGGTCCACATGGAACTGGTCGAAGGCAACACCGTCGACGTGCGCGTCGCGGCCAAGGGCGGCGGCTCCGAGAACAAGACCAAGTTCGTCATGCTCAACCCGTCCGACTCCCTGATCGACTGGGTCATGAAGACCGTCCCGCTGATGGGCGCCGGCTGGTGCCCGCCAGGCATGCTCGGCATCGGCATCGGCGGCACCGCCGAGAAAGCCATGCTGATGGCCAAGGAAGTGCTGATGGACGACATCGACATGTACGAACTGAAGCAGCGCGGTCCGCAAAACAAGACCGAAGAACTGCGCATCGAACTGTGCGACCGCATCAACGCGCTCGGCATCGGCGCCCAGGGCCTGGGCGGCCTGACCACCGTGCTCGACGTCAAGATCATGATGCATCCGACCCACGCCGCCTCCAAGCCGGTCGCCATGATCCCGAACTGCGCCGCCACCCGCCACGGCCACTTCGTGCTCGACGGTTCCGGCCCGGCCTACATGGAGCCGCCGTCGCTGTCGACCTGGCCTGACGTGCACTGGACCGCCGACACCGAAAAATCGCGCCGCGTCGACCTCAACACGCTTACCAAGGAAGAAGTCGCTTCCTGGAAGCCGGGCCAGACCCTGCTCCTGAACGGCAAGATGCTGACCGGCCGCGATGCCGCCCACAAGCGCATCCAGGACATGCTGGCCAAAGGCGAGAGCTTGCCGGTCGACTTCACCAACCGCGTCATCTATTACGTGGGCCCGGTCGATCCGGTGCGCGACGAGGCAGTCGGCCCGGCCGGCCCGACTACCGCCACCCGCATGGACAAGTTCACCGACATGATGCTGGAAAAGACTGGCCTGATCGCCATGATCGGCAAGGCCGAGCGCGGCCCGGCCGCCATCGAGTCGATCCAGAAGCACAAGTCGGCCTACCTGATGGCCGTCGGCGGCGCCGCTTACCTGGTGTCGAAGGCGATCAAGAGCGCCAAGGTGCTCGGCTTCCACGACATGGGCATGGAAGCGATCTATGAGTTTGACGTGACCGACATGCCGGTCACCGTCGCGGTCGACGCCAACGGCACCTCGGTCCACACCACCGGTCCGAAGGAATGGGCCGCCAAGATCGAAGCGCTCAACGTGCCGGTTATCTCGGCCTGAGTATGACCGTGCCCACCGTCAGCGCCGATGCCCCCATCGGCGTGTTCGATTCCGGCGTCGGCGGCTTGTCGGTGCTGCGCCATATCCGCGCGCAATTGCCGCACGAGCATTTGCTGTACTTCGCCGATTCCGGTTTCGCCCCTTACGGCAACAAGCCGGAACAGGTGGTGGCCGAACGCTCGCTGGCGGTGGCGCAATTTCTGATCGCGCAAGGAGCCAAGGCGCTGGTGGTTGCCTGCAATACCGCCACCGTGGCCGCCATCAAGCTGCTGCGCGCGCATTATCCGGCCATGCCGATCGTGGGCGTCGAACCCGGCCTCAAGCCGGCCGCCGCCGCCACGCGCAATGGCAAGGTGGGCGTGATCGCCACCAATGTGACGATTGCGGGCGAGAAATTTCTCGTTTTGCGCGACCAGATCAGCAGCGCCAGCGGCGCCCAGTTCCTGCTGCAAGGCTGCCCCGGCCTGGTCGAGCAGATCGAACGCGGCCAGCTGGACGACCCGGCCACGCAAGCCATGCTCGAACGTTTTATCGCCCCGCTGCTCCAACAGGGGGCCGATACGCTGGTCCTCGGTTGCACCCACTACCCCTTCGTGCTCACGGCGATCGAACGCATCGTTGCGCAGCATGCCGCAGGCCAGGTGGTGCTGGTCGATACCGGCCACGCGGTGGCACGCCAGCTGGCGCGCCTGCTCACCGCCGCCGGCACGCTCAACCCGTCCAACGATGCGCCGGCACGCCTGCAGGCGTTTACCACCGGCGGTGAAGCTGCGCTGAAAACCGCGTTCTCGAGCCTGCTCGGCCTGGAACAGCTGGTGTCCGAAGTGCATATCGCACCTCAAATGGCGGCCGGTGCAGTTATCTGAGAATTAGATTTGCCAGTTCGCCCAGAAGTTTGTATAATTTCGAGCTGTTCCGGAAACATCGGAAAAAATAGCAGATCAGTGGTGGCTGTAGCTCAGTTGGTAGAGTCCAGGATTGTGATTCCTGTTGTCGTGGGTTCGAGCCCCATCAGCCACCCCATTGTTCTCAAGCAGACAAACCACCCCGGAGGTGGTTTTTTTGTGTCCGCGCTTCCCTCCCGCCTCCTTTTTCAGCACCGCATATGCACGTTTTTGCTGCAATGCGCCATCCTGGGGCATTGCCTGCAAACAACGCGTGCTTGCCTTATAATGTTGGCCGCCGTCCACTCGAGAGACTGCACAACCACAATTTGGATACCATGAAAAAGAACTTCCTGATCGCCCTGATCGCTGCCGCCGCCATCGCTCCTGTTGCTGCAAACGCACAAGCCTACCTGGGCGCCACCGGCGGTATTGCTCATCAAAAAGCCACCTCGGCTGGCGATAGCACCCAACTGAAAGACCACGACGTCTCGTTCGAATTCCTCGGCGGCTACCAGTTCCACAAGAACTTCGGCCTGCAAGCCGGCTATGTTGTGCTGAACAAGCTGCGTACCGATGCCGACCCGTCGTTCACCATCAACCCGCAGACCCTCTACCTGGCTAGCACCGTGTCGTACCCGATTAATGCCAAGTTCGCCGTGACCGGCAAACTCGGCGTGGCCTCGACCCGCACCAAAGTGTCCTCGTTCACGATGCAGAACCGCGCATACCAGAACAACACGGCAGTGCTGGGCTTCGGCGTTTCTTACATCCTGACCCCGACGATCACCGCCGTCGCCGAATACGAAAACTTCGGCAAAGTCGTCAACCAGGATGGCGCCAAGCTCAAGGCCGACAACCTGGCCGTCGGCTTCCGCGTCAGCTTCTGATCCGCCATGCGCGATCAAAAAGCCGGCCGCGCGCCGGCTTTTTCGTTTGGTGCCGCCGAACGCGTAGAATCGACACCTCTTCTCCCTGGACTGCCCCATGAGCTACGACCTGATGGTATTCGCCCCCGATGCCGCCCCCGCCAAGAAACGCGCCCCTTTCCTCGACTGGTACGATCAGCAATCCGAATGGGAAGACGATCACGGCTATGACGATCCCGCCGTGTGTGCGCCCGCTCTGCGCGACTTTTACACGGAATTGGCCCAAACCTTCGCCCCGCAAACCGAGGATGACGGCTCCGGCACCGATTACACCATCGGCACGTCGCTCATCTACATGACTTTCGGCTGGGACAGCGTCGACGCCGCCTACGAGGCGGTGTTCCGCCTGGCCGGCAAGTACGCACTGGGCTTTTTCGACGTCAGCTCCGACCTCGCGGAAACCTGGCTACCGGACGGCAAGGGCGGCCTGTACGTCGCGCACACAGACTGATGCACCAGCACCCGGCCGCCATCTGCTGGCCGCTGGCCGCCACGGTCGGCCACATCACCGCCACCTCAACCATGATGCGCGGCCATTTTCCTGATGCGGCCGGCAGCAACGGGCACCTGTACTGCGAGCTGGTGCAGGCTGGCAAGTACCGCAACGGGGCGCCGCGTCTGTGGTGCCGCAGCCACCAGCAATACTGGGGCACCAAGGCTGATCTGGCGCGCCTCCCCGCCTCAGGCGAGCGCCAGTGCGCACGGGTCGCGGAAGCGGTCGGCTACGTGCTGGCCCCGCCCCTGCTCGACTTGCGCCAACCACTCGCGCCTCCCGTGCCCGCCACGGGCGCGCTGGCCGTGGTCTACGACCCGGCTTGCCAGCTGTTCGCCGCGCCCGGCATCGTGCAGGTCAATCTGACCCCGCCTGCGGTGCGCGCCTTGCACGCGGCCATGGACAGCGGCAAGCCGGTCGGCTGCGTCGATTGCAGCCGCTGCGGCCATCCGCACCTGGACCTGGGCGAATTCGCGCAGCGCGCCCATAAGCGCCACACCTGCGGCCACTGCGGCCACGACGCCACCTACAGCGGCGCGGCCTTGATCTCCAATCCCCTGTTCCCCTTGCTGCGGCTGTACGGAGAACGGATGCGCGCCGCGCTTTCAAGCGTGCGCGGCAATCTCGTGCTATAAAGACATCAACTCACGAGGAGAACAACATGGACGAGATCGAACGCCGTTCCCATGAGCGCCGCCAGGACCACGACACCGCCACCCAGATCACCGAAGCGGCCGCCCTGCAGCGCGCCTTCGGCAGCGACGCCGCACAACGCTTCCTCAAGCTGCGCGGCATCGGCGACCAGCTGGCGCAGGATCTTCTGATCGAGAACTACGACCGGCGGCAATTGGCGCGGCGCGAGCGGCTCGCTTCGTCCAACTGATTCCCCGGCGCGCAGGGCGCTTTTTTCCCGCAGATAAGATTGCGGGTGAGCTACACTGTGCGCATGAAAATTGCCGCCTCCCTCCTCCTGATTCTTTCCCTTGCCGCCTGCTCGCAAGGGCCGGGCACGCGCATGGTGCGCGCACCGTCTTCCGCGCCCCAGGTCGGCAAGGCTGAGCGCGCGGGCAGTCCCGCCGCGCGCTACATTGCCTTGTCGCACACTCTGCGCATGCAGGTGCCCGCCGAGGAACTGCAAGCGCGGTTCCAGGCCATGCAAGCCGAATGCGTCAAGCTGGCCTGCGAGATTCTGAGTATTACCAGCGAGGCGGGAGGGCGCAACAGTTCAGCCAGCGCCACCCTGGTGGCGCGCGTGCCGCCCGCCGCGTTCGAGCGCTTTTTCGCCGATACCCAGGCGCAGGGCAAACTCATCTCCCATGTGGCGCAGGCCGACGACTTGACCGCCGACGTGATCGACGTCGAAGCGCGTATCAAGAATCTGGAAGCGTTCAAGGCGCGGGTGATGGAACTGCTGGCCAAGCGCGCCGCGACCCTCAAGGAAACGCTGGAAGCAGAACAGCAGCTGGCGGCTACCCAAACCGAGCTGGACAGCATCAGGGAAAAGCGCCGTCAGCTGGCCAACCGGACCGACATGGTGCGCGTTGAAATCGCCATGGTCGCCAGCTGGGCCGGCAGCGACGGCGGCTGGTCGGCGCCGATTGCGTCCGCGCTGGGCGAGGCGGGCAACATGCTGTCGTACAGCCTGGCCGGTTTGATCACGTTCCTGGTGGCGGCGCTGCCGTGGGTGGTGGCCGGCTGGCTTCTGGTCTGGCTGCCGGCCCGGCGCGTCTGGCGCCGCCGCAAGCTCAATGCAGCGAAGGGCGCTGATCCGGCGCGCTGAGCGCGGGCGGGAACAGACCGTCGGCCGGCGCCGTTCCCGCCTTGACCGACGCGATCACCCATAAAGTCGCGGCCACGATTTTTTCGACGCAGTCCAGCGCCCCATGAAACACCTGGCCGCCGATGGTGGCCACCACGTGCCAGGCCCCGCTCGGCGCGTCGTGCACGATGCGCACGGTGCCGCCCACGCCGCAATCGAGCCAGCTGAACAGGTCGCCCACATCGCCGTGCAGGGCGTGGGGAAAGGCCGCCGGCGCCGCGCACGCCTGGACCGGCAGCGGCGCCTGCCCCAGCAGCGCCAGATAGGCGCGCCCCAGGGCTTGGTCGTCCACCATGCGCGCGGCCGCCGTGAATGCCTCGTCCATCGGATTGACCGCGATGCTGCAGCCGCCGGCGCTGGCATCGAAGCGGGCCCCGGCCAAGCCTTCCACGTGCTCGACGATGTTGAGGGCGCCGGCCTCATCGGCCAGCACGCTGATCGGCACCGGCCCCACGATCCGGTACAGGCCGTTGATGTAGACCGATGTCACGCTGCTCGCGCTGAGCGTGACCGGCGCATGCGCGGCCGGGTTGCCGGCAGCGTCGGCGACGCGGATGCAGGTCACGTAGGAAGCGAGGCTGAGCGCGGGCTGCAGCAGGCTCGAGGGCGGCAAGGCGATGCTGCGCCGGTTCCACAAGCCCGTGACGGGCGACTTGACCGCCTTGAGCAAGCCGTCGCGCGTGCGCGCCAGCACCACCAGCGCACCATGCAGACGGTCGTAAAACGGCGACACCGCGCTCACGCCCGACAGGATGCACAAGGGATGGCTCCAGGCCCCCGCCCGCGCGGCCTGCGCGCTGGCGCAGCTCACATGAAACAGTTCGCCCTGCGCATTCAATGCCCATAGCACGACCTTGCCGCCGGCCAGCATGGCGCGCAGGCTGACGATGCCCTCGAACAGCGCGCTATGCAGGAGCATGACGGCGGCGCCGTCGTGCTGGCTGCCGCCGGCAAAGTAATACAGGCCGCCGCCGGCCGCGGCGTACAAGTCGCTGGTATTGTCGGCATGGCGGCACACGGCGATGGCGTCGGCGCTGCGCTCGCCTGGCAGGCGCAGCATGCAGGCCGGCGCCGCCGGCTCGCCGCCCTGTCCGTGCAAGGGCGCATATTGCAGGCGGCGCTGGCCGCCGAAGGTGCCCAGCGTATACAAGCCTTCGACCGCGCTCGGATGGCCGGCCCGCCCCAGGCAGCTCATGACCCCGGCCGCGCGCGGCCCGGCGCCGCCGGCATGGGCGATCCATTCGGGCGCGTGCGGCGTGGAGAGGTCGAGGTAAAAGCGGCGCAGCACCGGCACCGCCTCGCCCGGATTGGCGACGATGTCGATCACGATCACATAACGGTCGGCCGCATCGCTGATGAGCACATGGGCGATCTGCAGCGGGTCCGGCGCGGCGCTCCATTCGGGATTGAAGGGACAGGCCAGCCAGCTCGGGTCGTCGCACCAGCCGGTGTCGGCGTCGGAATTGCCCAGGCTCAGGTACAGGTGGTCGTCGCTGCCGTCCGACAGCACCATCGCCAGGTCGATGCCGCCCGATTCGCCCTGCACGGCGCTAAAGCGCTTGCAGCTGGCGCCCCACGGAAAATCGCGGCGGATCTGCGCGCTCGACAGGTCGCAACGGGTCCAGCCATGGCTGCGTCCTGCCTCTTCGCGCGCCACGCACAAGGCGTCGCCGCTGCCGATAAAGAACAGCATGGCCCCGCCGCCCTGCCCTTGCACGGCTTCGAACTGGTGTTCGGCTTGCAGCAGGTCGGCCTGCAGCGCGTGCCGGGTCAGCCCGGAGGCGGCGGAGAGCTTGAACTGTCGTGCACTCATTGGTATCCCGTTGCTCCTGCACCGCGCTCGTGGCGCGGTCCGGAAAATTGCCATTAACCAACGGCTGGGTCGGTTGCATGTTTTTGGCGACAAATAGCGAAAGTTATGGAAAGCACGCTATTGAACGGGGGCTAGTCTAGCAGGATAAACTGTCCTTTTGAGCAATTATTTGCACAAAAAGCCACAAATTGGGCGAATTCACGTGTGCACGGGACGGATCACGTAGACGCAGCGCCGCGCGCCGGCCAGCAGATGTTCGGCCCGCTCAACCTCGCATCCGTCCCCCATCACACGTTGAAAAATCGCGAGCTCGGAACGGCAGAAATTCTGGCAAGTCTGGGCCGCCGCGCAAATCGGGCAATGGTTTTCGATCAGCAGCACGCTGCCGTCGGCCTGCGCTTCGGTCTCGGCCATGTAGCCTTCGGCATCGCGCACACGCGCCAGCGCCTCCGCTTTCGCGGCCAGGCCCTGTCCGCTGTCGACTTCCATCCGGTAATGCGCTTCGATGGCCTTTTCGCGCGCGACGATCAACTGCTCCAGCCCCGCCTCGCCAAACAGCGCGCGCGCCTGGTCGATCAACTGCACCGTCAGATCGGCGTGGCGGTCCGGAAAACGCGCGTGGCCGGCGTCGGTCAGGCGCCAGCGGCGCGCCGGACGCCCCACCTTGTCGGCCGTGTCGTCGAAGGCCACCAAGCCCTTGGCGAGCGCCGCTTCGAGCTGGCGCCGCGCCCCCATCGATGTCAAGCCCAGCACGGCCGCGAGCGCCTGCGCCGTTTGCGGGCCGCGCGACTTGAGCGAATACAAGATATGCTCGGACGACTTCATGGCGCGCCCTCCACCAGCGTCGATGGCCCGGCCATCCGTGCGCGCCAGCCGTGCAAACGCCATCCGGCCCAGGCCGCCAGCAGCGCGCCCAGCAGCAAGATCAGGCGGGTGTCGAGCAAGGTCAGCACCGAGCCGATCAGCGCCATCAAGATATTCGCCAGGCAAAAGGTCGTCGACAGCAACCCCATCACGGCGCCATGCCCGAACCCGCCGAAGCGTTCCGCGCACCAGCCCGGCACAATGGCGTTGTAGCACGCGTTCGGAATGCCGAACAGCACAATGGCGCCAATCCCGATCCAGACATTGCCCAGCGCAACGAGGGCGACCATGGCCGCCACCGCGCTCGCGTTCCAGGCGGCGCGGCGCAGCGGCGCGATCGTGCTGGGACGGCCGGCGACGAGCGACGTGAGCGTCATCAAGCCGCACATGACGGCCGTCAGCCAGGCGATCCCGGCGGCGCCGTAGCCGGCCACTTCCACCAGCCACAGCGGATAGAACTCGTAGAACGCCGTCACGCCGCAGGTATAGGCGAACTGGACGATGAACAGCATGCGCAATTCCGTGTGGCGCAGCAGATGGAAGGCGTGCTGGCCGCGCGCCACTTCCCACCACGACGTCGTCGCCAGCGACGGCGCTTCCGGCCGCAGCGCCAGCGCCACCATCAGCGCGGTGAGCAACAGCGCCGCGCAGGCGATCCAGAACGGCACGGTCAGGCCGAACACGACGGTGGCGCCGGCCAGCAGCGGCCCGGCCAGCCAGCCCATATAGAAGGCGCCGTTCAGCCACGACAGCGCGCGCACGCGCACGTCGCCGTCGAGCTTGTCGGCCAGCATGGCGCGCGCGACCGCGCCATTGCCTTCCATGAGGCCGGTGCAGAAACGGGCGACGATAAAGAGCGGATACGATTCGCTGAGCAAGGCCAGCGCGGTCACGGCGTGGCCGGCGGCGGCACCGATTGCCGTCAGCAGCAACAGGGGACGGCGTCCGTACCGGTCCGACAGCGGTCCCAGCAGGGCATTGCCGATCAACAGGCCCAGCGGATTGATGGTCAGCGCCAGACCGAACAGGAACTTGGGCGGCAAGCCGAGAAAGGTGTTCAAGCCATTGACCGCGCCCGAGGCGAACAGGGGCGGCAGGATCGGGTACGGCAGCGAGGCGCCGATCGTGGCGAACAGGCCCAGCAGGCAGGCGGCGGTGATCAGGAGCTTGTTGTGCATGGGGCCGACTATACGGCGGGCCGGGCCATTAGTAAACTAAATTGTTTACTAATTTAAAAATACGGAATGGCGCACTGCTCCACCGGCTGGCGCGCGGCGTCGAGCCGGAACGCGCACAGTTCGAAACGGATACCGTAGTCGAGGTCGATCCGCTCGATGTGGCCGTAGGGCAGCACCAGCTCGCGCTCCACGTGGCGCTTCGCTTGCAGCGCGCCCACATCGGGCGGGATGGTCATGGCGGCGTTCTGTTCGGGCCGGGCCGCCGTCTGGCTGCGGTCGACGTCGACGTCGAGGTCGAGCTCGACCACGACCCCGCTCTCGGTCTGGCGCACCTTGCCGAAGCGCCGGTGCGCGCTGAGCACGCCCCAGCTGCACAGGCCGGCCAGGTCGCACTGGCGCACCTGCGCCAGAGGGAAATGTTCGCGCGCATGGCTGAGCGAGCCCAGCGGCCAGGCCGAGCGCAAGCCGTCGCGCATGCCGCTCATGGGATTGACGAACGACAGGCTGTTGATCAGGGAAACGGGGGCATCCGGCGGCACGGTGGCGCACCCGGCCAGGGCGAAGGCGGCGGCGCAGACGAGGGAAAGTGATCGCATGATGAGCTTCCTGTCCAGCTGAAGAAATTGACAACAGGGGAAGCGTAACAGTGTGGCGCGGCAAGCAGCGCGCGGCTGAAGGGCGCCTGACCGGCAGCGCCGGTCAGGGAAGAGAGAATCAGTCGAGCTTCCAGGCGTAGTCGACTTTGGTCCAGGTCTGGGCTGGGGCGCCATCCTTGGTGCCCGGCTTGAACTTGCAGGCGGAAATCGACTTGATCGCCGCCTTGTCCAGGTTCTTGAAGCCGCTGGTTTTTTCCAGCTTCGATTCCACCACGCTGCCGTCCGGACCGACCAGGAAGGACATCGAGACCGTGCCCTGCTCCTCGTTCATCAGCGACGCTTTCGGATACTCGGCCTTGCAACTTGCAGCATTGAACACGGCAGGAACTTCGCCGGCAACGGCGGCGCTGCCCCAGACCGACATCGTCAACGCAGCCACAACACTGAGATAACGCGCATTGGTATTCATAACCATTCCCTCCACTTCCACTTCAACGAACCACGAAACGACCAATCAGAATTCTTCCCACTCATCGCTGGCGGCGCTGGCTGCATTGGCGATTTTCTTCGGCTTGGCGGCGGGCGCCGCGGCTGCGGCCGGACGCTTGAGCGCCGGCTTGGCCTTGGCGGCGGCGCGCGGGGCCGGCCTCGGGGCCGACGCCACCGGCGCCGTTTCCAGCACGGAATGCTGGGCCACGTGGACCTGCTCGCCTTCGACCAGCTTGAACACGCTGACCACCTGCGCCAGCTCGCTGGCCTGGTCCTGCAAGCTTTGCGCGGCGGCGGCGGCTTGTTCCACCAGGGCCGCGTTCTGCTGCGTCATGGCATCCATTTCGATGATCGAGCGGTTCACCTGCTCGATGCCGGCGCTCTGTTCCTGGCTGGCGTTCGAGATCTCGCTCATGATGTCGGTCACGCGCTTGACGCTGGCGACGACTTCATCCATCGTCACGCCGGCCTGGCCGACCAGCTTGGAGCCGCGTTCGACCTTCTCGACCGAATCGCCGATCAGGGTCTTGATTTCCTTGGCGGCCGCAGCGCTGCGCTGGGCCAGGTTGCGCACTTCCGAGGCCACGACCGCGAAACCGCGGCCCTGCTCGCCGGCACGCGCCGCTTCCACGGCGGCGTTCAGCGCCAGGATGTTGGTCTGGAAGGCGATGCCATCGATGACGCCGATGATGTCGACAATCTTGTTGGCCGAGGTGTTGATCGAGCCCATGGTGTCGACCACTTGCGAGACCACCTCGCCCCCCTTGCGCGCCACGTCGGACGCGGTCGCGGCCAGCAGGTTCGCTTCGCGGGCATTGTCGGCGTTCTGCTTCACGGTCGAGGTCAGCTCTTCCATCGCCGACGCGGTCTTTTCCAGCGAGCTCGCCTGCATCTCGGTGCGCGAGGACAGGTCGATATTGCCGGCCGCGATTTCACGCGAGGCGGTGCCGATGGTTTCGGTGCCGACCCGGACCTGGCCGACAATATCTTTCAGGCTGTTGCGCATTTCGCGCACTTCCATCAGCAGGCTGCCCTTGTCGGCGCTCGAGGTATCGATCGAGACCGACAGGTCGCCGTGGGCGATGCTGCTGGCGATACGGGCCGTGTAGTCGGGCTCGCCGCCGAGCTGCTTGATCAGGCCGCGCGTGATGACCACGGCGGCGACAATGCCCAGCAGCACGGCCAGACCGCCCAGGCCGAGCATCGTGTTGCGCGCGACGGTGTAGGCACGTTCGGCGTCGGCGGTCGCTTGGGCGGTGGACTTTTCTTCCAGTGCGGCCAGCTGTTCCAGCGCCGCCATCCATTTCTTCTGGGCTGGGCGGATTTCGCGGATCAAGACCTTGGTCGCGTCTTCCGCTTTACCGCCGAGCCACATTTCGGACGCTTTGGCGATGGCCGGCATGGCCACCGCTTCGTGTTCCTTGATCTGCTTGAGCAGGTCTTTTTCCTGGGCCGTGGTTTGCGCCCCGCTGTCGAACTTTTCGCTCAGCTTTTTCTGGGCGCCCTCATAGGCCGTGGCCAGATCGTTGACGCGCTTCATTTCCGGCGCCATGTCGTCCGGTTCGGACAGCAGGGTCAGGATGCGCAGCGAGGTGATGCGGTCGCCCACGTTGGTGCGCATGTCGATCACCAGGCGGTTGACCACGTTGTTCACACTGACGACGTTGTCGAGCCGATCCTGGATCAGCTTCATGTTGTAAATACCCACAACCGTGACGGCCACCAGGAAGAACAGAACCAGGCAGAAACCCAGTCCCAGACGGACACCGACCTTCATGTTGGATAAATTCATAACGTGTCTTTTCAATAGTGCGATTGATCGATTTCGCGGTCAAACCAGACGCGGGTCGCGCCTGCTCTGCCGGAAACTCAGCGGGTGAGTTTCTGCGTATTTCAGTCAGGATAAATCAAAAAAATGACTGCGGATGCAAAAATCTAGGGGTGTGCACTGATTGTTTCGCTAGAACAACACATTTCATTGTGTTTGTGTAAAGGAAACTATAATTTCTGTCAGGAATTATAAAAAAGCACGTGTCAGAGCAATCATGTTACGTGTCTGCGGGCAGCTTGCGCATGCGCGCGGCCGCTTCGCGCAGCAGGGCCGGATCGGCGCCGGCCAGCTTTTTCGGATCGGACATGGTCTGGCGGAACGCGCGCGCGCCCGGCAGGCCGGCCATCAGGCCCAGCATGTGGCGGGTGATGGAATTGAGCTTCAAGCCGTGGACCGCGTGCAGGTCGAGCTGGGCCTGGATGTAGGGAATCATCGCTTCGAGCACCTCCTCGCGCGATTTGACGGCAGCCGCGTCGCCATAGAAGCGCGCGTCGTAGTTGGCCATCGCATACGGGTTGTGATAGGCCTCGCGCCCCATCATCACGCCGTCCACGTGCTGCAGGTGGGCGGCGATTTCATCGTCGGACTTGATGCCGCCGTTGATGATGATTTCCAGGTCGGGGAATTCGCGCTTGAGCTGGTAGGCCACCTCGTACTTGAGGGGCGGAATTTCGCGGTTTTCCTTGGGCGACAAGCCCTTCAGGATCGCATTGCGGGCGTGCACGATGAAGGTGGTGCAGCCGGCCTCGGCGATGGTGCCGACGAAATCGCGCACGAAGTCGTAGTCTTCGTTGCGGTCGATGCCGATCCGGTGCTTGACGGTGACGTCGATGTCGACCACGTCGCGCATGGCCTTGACGCAATCGGCCACCAGTTGTGGCTCGGCCATCAGGCAGGCGCCGAACGCGCCCTTCTGCACCCGTTCCGACGGGCAGCCGCAGTTCAGGTTGATCTCGTCATAGCCCCACTGCTGGCCCAGCTTCGCGCTCTTGGCCAGGTCGGCCGGATCGCTGCCGCCCAGCTGCAGGGCGACCGGGTGCTCGTCCTCGTTGAAACGCAGGTGGCGTTCGACGTCGCCGTACACCAGCGCCCCGGTGGTCACCATTTCGGTGTACAGCCAGGTGTGGCGCGTGATCTGCCGGTGGAACACGCGGCAGTGGCGGTCGGTCCAGTCCATCATCGGGGCGACCGACAGGGTGCGCGGGGGCAGTCCCCGTTTCCCTGTTGCTTTGACGGCAGGCGCACCCGCGATGCTGATTCCAGATTCCATTTTATGTCATATTCCACAACGGTTTTCGCCATCGCCGGGGCCGGCAATGGCGAATGAGGCCGTTATGATAGCGCACTTAGCGCGGCTGGCGCTGGTAGCCGATCACCCGGGTCAAATCCAGATAGGGGGTGGTGTAATGATCGAGCACCACGATGGTGTCGCCGTCGTCGCGCAGCAAGGTCCAGCGACGGCCGGTGTAGAGCGTGCAGGTGACGCCTGCGGGACACACGCCGGCCCGGCCGGTGTTCGGTAGCCGGAAGACGGTCGCGACAACTTGGCCGCTGTCGAGCATCCAACTGTTGCCGCTCATGGAAGCGAAGCTACCGTCCAGGTTGACAGACGATTCAGTTCCGCTGAAATCGGCGAGCAAGTTGACGAAGAATTGCGGCATGATCCCCTGATCCAGGGTGGCCAGACTGCGCCAGTTCTGGGCCGCCAGGGCCGGGGTCCATGACAAGCCGGGCTGCACTTGCACCATCAAGGCCTCAATGAGCTGGAACTGGGTATCTTTGCTGTAGCGCACGATCCAACGCTCCATGCCCGCATTCGCGCTGCGACGCGCCAACTCCTGCACACTGCCGTCGGCAAACGCGATGCGCAGCTTGCCCTCTTGGATGGTCCAGGTCGCGCTGACGGCCGGATGGTCGAGCAGACTGGCGCTGCCGTCGGCGGCGAAGGCCACCCGCATCTGGTTGGTGGGCGGGTTCAGGAACACGTCGGACGCTGGCTCGAACAAATCGGGAAGACCGGCCAGCGTTTTTCCGCTGATGTCCTGTGCCGTCAGCGCCGGCAAGCTATCCCACGCATTGGCGGACACCACCGTCGTTTGCTTGTACGGGCTACGTACGCCATTGCCATCGATCATCGTGCCGGAACGCGTCATGGTGAACAGACCACGGTTCGGTCCGCCCGTCACTTGCCGCAATGCAATCGAATCGATGAAGGTGTCGGCCTGCCAGTCCCCATCGAAGGACGGGATCGGGCTCGCCATGGTGAGCAGCAAGTGATCGCTCCCCTTGGTCCAGGTGGCGCCATAGGTCTGGGTTTGGAGTCGCAGCTTGGCCTGTCCGTCCGGACGCATCATCAGCTCAGTGCCGTCAAACGCGCCGGAGTTGTAGTTGGCCGAGAGCAGGCTAACGATCCGTTCGCGGTCGGTGGCGAGGTTCAATGTGGACTGCAGGCGGAAATCTCCCAGAATATTTTCCGTCGCTCTGGTCACCAGTCCTTCCTGGGGCTGGAGGATGGCCTTGGCGAACGCGGCGTAGGCCGGCGTATCGAGCGCGAGCGCCAGTGTGTCGCTGATGCCCGCAGGCAGGGCGAAAGCAGGCGCGTCGAACAGGGGGGCGGTGACCAAGCGCAGCACACCTGCCGTTTGCAGCATTTCCTGGGCCGGCGCGATCGCCACGGCGGCATCGAGCTCGTCCTGGCTGGCCGGAATGCGTCCGCCATTGACCCGGCGCAGCGTCACATACTTGCCGGTCGAGATCAGATTGACGTTCAGATCGGCCCATTGCGCAGCGCCGAGCGTGCCCAGGCCATTGCTGGCGCCGTACAGCGAGGCGGCGCTGCCGGCCAGGCTGATCATCTTGATGCGCGCGTTCTCCGCGCCGGACGCATGGGCCGTGACCGTGACCATCTGCCCCGGCGCTTCCAGCACCACGGGCAGATCGTACATCGCGTCGGCGGCCACCGTCTGCGTGAAGTCGCGCGTGCCGACCGTGATCGTCACCGTGCTGCCGGTGGCGGCCGGCACGCCGACCTTGCCGGTCAGGCGCAGCGGCATGCCGACCGCGACCGTGGCCTCGGCCGTGGCGCTCATGCTGCCGCCCACGGCGCGCATGGTATAGCTGATCTTGTCCGGGCCGTAATAGCCGGCTGCCGGCGTGTAGACCAGCGCGCCGTTCTTGAGCGCGGCTGTACCGTGCGCGGCCGCGCCCACACTCACCAGTTCCAGCGCCAGATTGTCCGGATGGCTGTCGTTGGCCAGCACGGTCAGGGTTGCCTCCTGGTTGCCGGTGACCGTGAACGTATCGGCCAGCGCGACGGGCGCCTTGGGCTGGGCGGGCGGCGGCGTGCTGTCCCCTCCCCCGCCGCAGGCACTCAGGGTTGACGCGAGCGCCAGGCAGGCGGACGGAAAAAGCAAGCGGGGAAACGGCAATGTAAGCGACATGGGAAACGGACGCGGTAGCGGATGGAATGCGGAAACTGCGGGCGCTGCGGACGCAGGTGCCCGCAGCGCGGCGATCTTGCTTAGGACGGGTCGCGGAAGTAAGTGAGCACGCGCGCTTGCGTCGCTTGCGACCGGGTGTAGTTGTCCAGCACGGTGATGGTGTTGCCATCGTCGCGCAGCAGCGTCCAGTCGCGGCGGCTGTAGAGCGTGCACGTTTCGCCCGCAGGGCACACGCCCACGCGCGAACCGTTGGCACGGCGGTACACGCTGATGAGCAAGCGGCCCGAATCGAGCGCCCACGCATTGGCGTTCACATCCGTGCGGGTGCCGTCCGGATGCAGGGTCGTCTCCAGGCCGGTCAGATCCCCGTTCAGTTTGATGAAGTAGGCGCCGCTCAGTTCCGAGATGCCCAGGGTCCAGGTGTGGACGGCTTGCGCCGGGCTGGTAAACGCCAGGCCCGGCTGCGCTTCGGCCACTGCCGCGCCGTACAGCCGCACGTCGGCCGCGTTGGTGTAGCGGACCAGCCATCGCTGGTCGTTCGGGGCGGCATTGCTCACCCGCGCCATGTCGAATACCGTGCCGTCGGAAAACACCACGTGCACTTTGCCGTTGATCACCGTCCAGGTAGCGGACACGCCAGGCATTTCCAGCATGGACGCGGTGCCGTCCACGGCAAACGCGATGCGTGCCTGGGCGGAACTGGTCGAGGCCGACAGGAGCGGCAAACCGGCAAGGGTCTTGCCGGCCACATCCTGCGCCGTCACGGCAGGCAAGCTGTCCCAGGCATGGAAGGTGTACGTCATGGTCTCTTCATACGGCTCGACGAAAGGCGTACCGCCGCGCGTGTAACTGAACAAACCGCTGGTCGTCACTGCCATCAGACCGTGATCCTGGCTGCCCGTCACCTGGCGCAGCTTGACCGAGTTGATCAGGAAAACGCCGGAATCGTCGTGGGCCGTGAAGCCGTTACGCTCTACCGGGTTGGGAAAACCGATGTCCAGCGAGCCGATTCCCTTGCTCCAGCCACCCGCAGCCATCGTATTACCGATCGACACCTGGGCGCCGCCATTGGCAGCCAGGCGCACTTCGAGCCCGGGACTGGCGCCCGACTGCATGCCGTTGTCGAGCACCAGGGTGCGGTCACGGTCGAGGCCGATGCTCGGCTGCGCCATCTGGAACGTCTCCTGCAGCAATGTCTCCCGGGCCGTATTGATCAGTTCAGCCTGATTCTGGAAAACGTTCTTGGCGAAACCGACGTAGGCATTCTTGTTCTCGATCAGCGCCAGCGTATCGCTCACGCCGGCCGGCAGCGGCAGCGCCGGCTGGGTCAAGGACATTTCGTAACTGGCCAGTCGCATCATGCCTGCGATCAGATAGATCTGCGCCTGGGTGATCTTCTGGTTGGCCGCATCGAGCGCCGCCTGATCGGCCGGCACCGCGCCGCCGTTCGCGTCGCGCAGCGCGCCGTATTTCCCGCTCGACTGCAGGCTGACATTCAGGTCCGGCCATTGGCTGTCCTGCAGCCTGCCGCTGCCGCCGCTGGCGGCCAGCAGTGAGCGCGCGTCGCCCGCAAGCGTGATCATCTTGATGCGACTCGACGTGCTGCCGATCCCCTGCACGGTGATGCTCACCATCTGCTCCGGGGCCTCCAGCACCACGGGCACGTCGTAGTCGCGCCCCTCGGTCAGCGTTTGCGTAAAGACGCGCGTCCCCGCTTTCACGGTCACGGTGCTGTCCAGGCCCGAGCGGATGCCGATCTTTCCCGACAAACGCAGCGGCATGCCGACCGTGACGGTCGCCTCGCCCGTGGCGCTGGCCGTGCCGCCGGCGGCGCGGATCGTGTAGCTGATCTTGTCCGTGCCGTAGTAGCCGGCAGCCGGCGTGTAGACCAGCGTGCCGTTCTTGAGCGCGGCGGTGCCGTGCGCGGCCGTGCCGACGCTGACCAGTTCCAGCGCCAGCTTGTCCGGATGGCTGTCATTGGACAGCACGTCGAGCGTGGCCTCCTGATTGGCCGTGACGCTGAGCGTGTCGGCCAGCGCGACCGGCGCCTTGGCCTGGGTCACCGGCGGCGTGCCGTCGGCGCTGCCGCCGCCGCAGGCGGACAGGAAGGTGGCCAGCGCCAGGCAGGCGATGGGAGAAAAACGGGGGAACATCGGTCTGGTCATGAGAAGCGGTCTGCAAGATGGGAAAAATAGCCCAGCAGTATCCGCGATACATGCACAATCGTCAATTTTTATTGTGAGAATTAGTTGTTTTACGACGTCAATTTTTGATTACCGCAGGACGCAAAAAAAACCCGCCGGCCCGTGGTCACGGGAGCGGCGGGG
>Ga0209023_10000264_pt1 | contig 87694 bp, 72 predicted proteins | sample LakOneMetagenome_FD_187468 | JGI IMG/M metagenome (GOLD analysis project Ga0209023, IMG submission 187468) | Freshwater and sediment microbial communities from Lake Erie, Canada (SPAdes) (version 2) | ecosystem: Environmental > Aquatic > Freshwater > Lentic | place: Lake Erie, Canada... | reverse complement strand
CCGCCGGGTACGGCCGCTTCGACGACATGGTCCGCGGGCTGCGGATGATCACCCCGACCGGCGTGCTGGACCTCGGGCGGGCGCCGGCCTCGGCCGCCGGCCCTGATCTGCGCCAGCTGGTCCTGGGCTCCGAAGGCGCGTTCGGCGTCATCACGCAGGTGCGCGTGCGGATCCACCCAACACCCGCCACCACCCGCTACGAGGCGTGGTCGTTCCCGGACTTCGCGACCGGCGCCGACGCACTGCGCGCGGTGGTGCAGACCGGTACCGGTCCGACGGTGATCCGGTTGTCCGACGAGGCCGAGACCGGGATCAACCTGGCCACCACCGAGCACATCGGGGAACAGCAGATCACCGGCGGCTGCCTGGCCGTCACCGTGTTCGAGGGCAGCGCCGAGCACACCGCGAGCCGGCACGCCGAGACGCACGCGGTGCTCGCCGCACACGGCGGTACCTCGCTGGGTGAGGCGCCGGCGCGGGCCTGGGAGCACGGCCGCTTCGGCGCTCCCTATCTGCGCGACGGACTGCTGGCCGCCGGTGCGCTGTGCGAGACCCTCGAGACCGCCACCCAATGGTCCAACGTCGGCGCGCTCAAGGCGGCCGTGACGGCGGCACTGACCGACACTCTGGCCGATTCCGGCACGGCAGCCCTTGTGCTGTGCCACATTTCGCACGTGTACCCGACCGGCGCATCGCTGTACTTCACCGTCGTCGCCGCCCAGCGTGGCAACCCGGTCGACCAGTGGCGCGCCGCCAAGGCGGCGGCGTCGGACGCGATCATGCGGACCGGCGGGACCATCACCCATCACCACGCCGTCGGCACCGATCACCGGCCGTGGCTGACCGAGGAGGTCGGCGAGGTCGGCGTCCGGGTGCTGCGGGCGGTCAAGGATTGCCTGGACCCCGCGGGAATCCTGAACCCGGACAAGCTGATTCCGTGATCTCGCACGTCACCGTCCTGACCAATCCGGCCTCCGGGCACGGCAACGCCCCGCACGCCGCCGAACGGGCGATCGCCCAGTGGCAGCGTCGCGGCCTGGACACGGTCGAGATCGTCGGCCGGGACGGCACGCATGCCCGGGAGTTGCTGCGCGATGCACTCGACCGGGGCACCGATGCGGTGGCGGTGACCGGCGGCGACGGCGTCATCGCGTTGGCACTGCAGGAACTCGCCGGCGGCCGGGTGCCGTTGGCGATCGTGCCGGCGGGCACCGGCAACGACCACGCCCGCGCGTTCGGCATCCCCTGCGACCACCCGGAGGCCGCGGCCGACCTGCTGCTCGACGGGCAGTGCCGGACCGTCGATCTGGGCCGCATCGACGGGGCCGACGGCACAAGCAAGTGGTTCGGCACCGTGGTGGCAACGGGTTTCGACGCATTGGTCAGTGACCGCGCGAACCGGATGCGCTGGCCGCGCGGGCGCATGCGCTACAACGTGGCGATGATCGCCGAGCTGTCGCGGCTGCGGCTGCTGCCGTTCCGGCTGTCGTTCGACGACGGTCCGACCGAGGATGTCCAACTGACCATGACCGCAATCGGCAACACCCGCAGTTACGGCGGTGGGATGCTGATCTGCCCGCAGGCCGACCCCACCGATGGATTGCTCGACATCACGATGATCAGCTCGGCGTCGCGCACCCGGCTGGTCCGGCTGTTCCCGACCGTATTCAAGGGAACCCACGTCGATCTCGACACGGTGAGCACCCGGCGGGCGCGGACCGTCGCGGTGGAGTGCCCGGGGATCAACGCCTACGCCGACGGCGACTTCGCATGTGCGCTGCCGGCCCGCATCACCGCGGTTCCGGACGCGCTGCGGATCGTCACGCCGGCCTGATTGTCATACCGCCCGCGCACACTGTCGACAACCAGACAGGAAGGTGCGACATGTGCTGGATGTGTGATCATCCCGGGGCAACGATCCAGGACGCGCTCGACAACGTGCGCGCGAAGATCCGAAAACACGGCTGGGCCGTGCAGTACGTCGAGCCCGAGAAGAACCGAGCGTCGTTCGCCTACACCATCGGACTGCAGAAGATGGGACTGCCGGAACTGGTGATCACCGGGCTGGAACCCCTACCCTCGCTGGGTTTTCTCAATCAGATGGTCGGGGAGGTGCTGTGCGGCTTCCCGCTGCGCCCGGGCTCCCGGGTCGACGTCAGCCCCGATCTGACGTTGGAGGTCGTCGACGTCGAGCACCCGGATGCACACCTGTGCTATGCGGTGGCCATCGAGGGGCCGATCGCTGCGCGTCAGTTGGTGTGGAGTGACCCGCACGGCCTCATGCCGTGGGAGCGTGGGTTTGCGCACGGCCGCGTGGTGCAGCCGGTGTTGGGTGCGCGGGACGCTACCCCACACCCCGGCTGAGCCAGCTGGCCTCTGCGCCGTCGCCGCCGTTGCGGCAGGCCTCCAGCGCCTCGTCCCATGCGGTACCCAGCACGGAGTCGAGTTCGGCCGCCAGGGTGTCGGCGCCGGCGGACATCAACGAGCGAAGCCGCATCTCCCCGACCATCGTGTCGCCGTTGGCGCTCATCGCCCCGCTCCACAGGCCGAGCTGGGGGGTGTGGCAGAACCGCTGGCCGTCGACCCCCTCGCTGGGATCTTCGGTGACCTCGAACCGCAGCACCGTCCACGACCGAAGTGCGTTGGCGAGCTGTGCGCCGGTGCCCACCGGCCCGCGCCAGTTGGTGACGGCGCGCAGCTGCCCGGGGATCGCCGGCTGCGGCGTCCACTTCAGGTTGGCGCGCGAATTCATGGCCGATGACAACGCCCACTCGGCATGCGGGCACACCGCGGCGGGCGAGGCATGGATGTACACCACGCCCGTGGTCACGTCGGCGAGTTGGTTCGACGCACGCATCTTCTGCTCCTTCGGTTCCACGAGGGACGTCTTCCCCAACGACCTGGCGGATCCGCAGAGCATCACAACTTGTGTGTCTTGCGTGTCTATTGTGCCTTGTGGGACTCCTGTTGCGCTAGTGTGCGCCGAATTCTCTCAGGACTCCATCAGAGATCGCGGGCCACAACGGATGGGCCCAGTCGCTGAAATCGCGATTCGTCAGCACCACCAAGGCCAGCTCAGCGGCCGGATCGACCCAGATGAACGTGCCCGCCTGACCGAAATGACCGAACGTCCGCGCGCTGTTGTCCGCACCCGTCCAGTGCGGCGATTTCCCGTCGCGCAGCTCGAAACCCAGGCCCCAGTCGTTCGGCCGCTGCCGCCCGTAGCCGGGCAACACGCCGTCCAGACCTGGAAACTGCACGCTGATCGCCTCGGCGTGCATCGGCGCCGAGACGACCGCCGGCGCCAGCAGGTCGGCGGCGAACCGGCTCAGGTCCGCCACCGTCGAGGTGGCGCCAACCCCCGCCGCGGCCGCCCCGCCGTCCAGCGTGGTGGCCGACATACCCAGCGGCGCGAGGACCGCCTCGGTCAGATAGTCGTCGAACTCGATGCCGGCGGCCTGCTCGATGGTCCGCGCCAACTCCGCGAACCCGGTGTTGGAGTAGATCCGCCGGGTGCCGGGCGGCGCCAGGACCGTGTCGTCGAGCATCCCCAGTCCCGAGGTGTGCGCCAGCAGGTGGCGGACCGTGGATCCAGGCGGCCCCGCGGGAGTGTCCAGGTCGACGGCCCCCTCCTCGACGGCCACCTGCGCGGCCCGCGCGACGATCGGCTTGGTGACCGACGCCAGCCGGAACGAAGCACCGACATCACCGTGGGTGGCCTGGACCCCGCCGGGGGTGAGCACGGCGGCCGCCGCTTCCGGGACCGGCCAGTCGGCCAGGACATCGAGGGCGCTCATGGCGCCACCCACCCTACGGGGCGGCGGCGCCGACCAACGGTCCGCAGCGCACGCTGTGACGTTCGGCCGCCGCGTCGAGGATGCCGCGCAACTTGTCGCGCTCCCGGCGATGCGTGCGCGCGAATTGCATATTCGCCAGCAGTTGACGCGGCATCGGATACCACCGGTCGAAGACCAGACCGCACTCCCGGAACGCCCGCAGCCCGATGCTGTCCGCATACAGGCTCAGGTTGTACTGCACCAGCGAGATGAGCGTGTAGGCGAAGGCCTTTCGCGACGTGTGATACATGTCGTACACGTCCAACTCGTACAGCGGAACCTCACGGATCTTGCCGGACAGCAGCAGATGGGTGGCGAAGTACGCGGCAAACGACGTGAGATGCAAAGTGGCCGAACGAATCTGGATCGACAGCACATTGCCGCTGGGTGAGATGTAGGGCTCGTAGGGCTGCTCACGTGTGGTGAGGTAGCCGGTGCAGTTGACGAACCAACTGCCGGGTTCGACCCGTCGTTCGGCGCCGCTGCGCAGGCGCAACGTGGCACCGTCGGCATCGTCGACGACGTCCACCAGATGGTCCATCACCACGTCGTTGAGCCCATCGGTAATGACCCGTTGCTCCGCTTCGGACAGCACCCCGAGGGCGAAGTTGCCGGTCTGCGGCGTCACGGCCAGACCGCAGGTCGCGCGGTGCCAATCCCACACCTCGGCCTCGTTGGTGCCGTCGAAGCGTCGGACGACCTCCGTCGCCAATGTGCTGACCAGCATGCCGCGGTGCCATCGCGCCAGGCCCTGCGGGAAGAAGAAGTCCCGGTTGTGGAAGAAGGTGCCGCCGCCGGCCAACAGGTTCACCTGTCGGCCCGGGTAGGCCTGCACTAGGGCATGCACGGTGTCCATCGCCGTCTTGCCCCCACCTACGACCCAGACCGGTGCAAAATCATCCCGGATCGGGGCGGAACGCATGTCACAGGTGTCCGGCGACACCGAGTGCACAGCCCGGCTCGACAGCGCGAGCGGCTCGTTGGGCTCCACCTCGAACCCGTGGGCCTTGATCAGCTTGGCCGTCTCGATCACCATGGTGCGCCCATCGGCGCCGCGACAGTGGACCCGGACGACACCGTCGATCTCCTCCTCGGATTCCAGTGTCCAACCGAAGAATTCGTCGACCCGGAGATCTTTCTCGATGACAGAGAGGCAATGCGCGAAGTGGTCCAGCACCTCGCCCTTGGTCGCCAGGTATGACGGCTCCCGCCCCAATGTCCATTCGATGTTGCCCGCAGTGAACATCGAATGCGGTTGATGCAGTCGGACGTAGGGATAGGTGTCGACCCACATCCCGCCGACGCGCGGGCGGCGGTCCACCAGGATCACGCGCTGATCAGGGGTCAGGTATCTGCTGGCGACGAATAACGCGTTCATTCCCGCCAGGCCCGCACCCACGATGCACAGATCGCACTTCTCGACAGGATCCGACATGTTCCACCCCCCGGTAGACGCTGGTGGCGTCAGCGTAGACCCGCGAGTCGGGCTTGTCAGTATCCTTCGTCGGACATGCGTTTGGACACTGTTCCAATACCGAGCGGAGGCACTAGGTTGTAGCTCATGCCTCAGACAGTGCGTGGTGTGATTTCCCGGTCCAAGAAGCAGCCCGTCGAGGTGGTCGACATCGTGATCCCTGATCCAGGGCCCGGTGAGGTGGTGGTCGACATCATCGCCTGCGGGGTGTGCCACACCGATCTGACCTACCGCGAGGGCGGCATCAACGACGAATACCCGTTCCTGCTGGGCCATGAGGCCGCCGGCACCGTGGAATCCGTCGGCGACGGGGTCACCCACGTCGCCCCCGGCGACTTCGTGATCCTGAACTGGCGGGCGGTGTGCGGACAGTGCCGGGCCTGCAAACGCGGACGCCCCTGGTACTGCTTCGACACCTTCAACGCCACTCAGAAGATGACGCTGACCGACGGCACCGAACTGACCCCGGCACTGGGCATCGGCGCGTTCGCCGACAAGACCCTGGTCCACGAGGGCCAGTGCACCAAGGTCGATCCGGCCGCCGACCCGGCCGTGGCGGGCCTGCTGGGCTGCGGGGTGATGGCCGGGCTGGGCGCGGCGGTCAACACCGGCGCCATCGGCCGCGATGACACTGTCGCGGTGATCGGCTGCGGCGGCGTCGGGGACGCCGCGATCGCCGGTGCAGCCCTGGTCGGGGCGCGCACCATCATCGCCGTCGACACCGACAACAAGAAGCTGCAATGGGCCCGCGAGTTCGGCGCCACCCACACCATCAACGCCAAGGAACTCGACGCCGTCGAGACGATCCAGGACCTGACCGACGGGTTCGGCGCGGACGTCGTGATCGACGCCGTCGGGCGGCCGGAAACCTGGAAGCAGGCGTTCTACGCCCGGGACCTGGCCGGAACCGTTGTCCTGGTGGGTGTTCCGACACCGGACATGACGTTGGAGATGCCGCTGGTGGACTTCTTCTCCCGCGGCGGCGCGTTGAAGTCGTCCTGGTACGGCGACTGCCTGCCCGAACGCGACTTCCCCACCCTGATCTCGCTGTACCTGCAGGGCCGGCTGCCCCTGGACAAGTTCGTCTCCGAACGCATCGGGCTGGATCAGATTGAGGACGCCTTCCACAAGATGCACGACGGCGAGGTCCTGCGCTCGGTGGTGATCCTGTGAGTGGCATCGAGCGGGTTGTCACCAGCGGCACCTTCGAACTCGACGGCGGCAGCTGGGATGTCGACAACAACATCTGGCTCGTCGGTGACGACAAGGAGGTGATCGTCATCGACGCCGCGCACAACGCGCAGGCCATCGAGGACGCCGTCGCCGGACGGCACGTCGTCGCGGTGATCTGTACCCACGGCCACAACGACCACATCACCGTCGCACCACATTTGTCCGCCGATCTGGACGCGCCGGTGTTCCTCAACCCCGCCGACGACATGCTCTGGCGAACGACCCACGGCGACAAGCCTTTCCGCGCCATCGAGGACGGCCAGGTGTTCACCGCCGACGGGATCGAACTGCACGCCATCGCCACCCCCGGCCACTCCCCCGGCTCGACCTGCCTCTACGCCCCCGCGCTGGGCGCGGTGTTCTCCGGCGACACGCTCTTCCAGGGCGGGCCCGGCGCGACGGGTCGCTCGTTCTCCGACTTCCCCACCATCCTCGGCTCGATCAAGGACAAGCTCGGCAAGCTGCCGCCGGACACCATCGTCTACACCGGACACGGCGACACCACCCGCATCGGCGACGAGATCGTCAACTACGACGAATGGGTCGCCCGCGGCCACTGACGATGCGGTGCGAGGAACGAGCTGCGAGGAGGAAGTGGCCAATCAGGGCAAAGCCACTGACGATGCGCTGCGAGGAACGAGCTGTCAAGGTTCTACTGGGGTTGGCGGCCGCCATCGCCCTGGCCCTGACGGGCTGCACCGCCGAGTCGCCCCGCCACATCGGCTCGACGCCGCCGCGGGCCGTCTTCGGCACGTCGGGCAGCTCCCTGACGATCGATGGAAAGCCTTGGTGGCCAACGGGTCTGAACGCCTATTCGCTCGGCACCAATTGGGCCGTCAACGCCGGGTGCGGACCGCAGGTCGACCTCGACACCTACTTCTCGCGGCTGCCCCGCCGTTCGCTCACCCGGGTCGCGGTGGTGTCGAACATGGCGGTGAACAAGCACACCGGTCGCCTCGACTTCAGCGCACTCGACGCGGTGTTCGCCGCAGCCGAACGCCATGACCAGCTGCTCATCCCAGTGCTGTCCGGGCAGGATGGCCACTGCGAGAACGAGTTCTTCAAGGATTTCACCTGGTATGCCGCCCGCTGGCGCACCGACACCTCGCATGGTGCACCGATGCCTTTTGCACAATGGCTCGACACGGCGGTGACGCGGTGGGGCGATTCGCCCGCCGTGGCGGGCTGGACCCCGGTCGGCGAGCCGACGCCGAGCATGTGCGTGGACGGCCAATGTGATTGGCGCACGAACACCTGCCCGGTGGACGCGGCCGCGGTGCTGCGCGGATTCTTCGACGCGACGGGCGCCCGCATCCGCGAACTCGATCCGGGCGCCGTCATCTGGGATGGCCGCGTGGGCGGGAGCCAGTGCGGCTCGGTCGGTGACGATTACCGCAACGTGTCGACGTCCGACGGTATCGACGTGCTCGAGTACCACGACTACGAGCAGGGCGGCAGCCTGCCCGGTCACGAGGCCGGCGATCTGGGACAGCGACTGGATCAGGCACACGCGGTGAACAAGCCCCTGGTGGTCGCCGAGATCGGGATTCCCGCCGGGAACTGCCGCAGCCTGGACGACCGGCACGCCGGCCTGGCCGAGATCATCCGGCGGGAGCGCGGCGCCGGGGCCGCCGGCGCGCTGCTGTGGGCCTTCGTACCCGAGCCGCGGGTACATGACTGCACGCTGGACATCGGGCCGTCCGATCCGGCGCTGGAACTTCTCGGCAGTTAGTTTCCGTCGAGCACCCGACGCTTCTCCTGCTCGAACTCCTGCTGAGTCAGCGCACCGGAATCACGCAGTGCCACAAGGTGTTTGATCTGTTCGATGCGGACACCTTCGTCGGTCAGGGTGTAGGCACCAAGCGGCTGCGACGCGGGCGCCACCGCGCCGGCATCCGCCGCGAAATCCGCCGAGAGGTCCGGCGATCCCAACAGCTCCGGCCCGGGTGCCGCGGAGCGCCGGCGGGACATCCAGATCAGCGAGATCACCAGGTCGGCGATCGAGACCGCCAGCAGCGCGCCGAATGCCCACGGCAGCCAACCCAGCGTCGAGCCGTGGCCGAAGGCCAGTCGCGGTTCGATGAACGCACCGACGTTACCGTCGGCCCTGATCCGGTAGTTGCCCTCGGTCGGAATGTGGGCGACCCACACCCGCCGGCGGATGTCGTTGTTGACGCTGGTGGTACCGCCGAAGTTCTCGACGACATCGGGATCTGCCAAGCCGGGCGGCGGATCGATGCTCATGCTCAGCTGCGGGATCGGCAGGCCGCCGCCGCTGGCCGCGCCGACCGCGTAGGTGTGCAGCGTGACCGTGACCTCGCCGGCCGGCAGGTGCAGGGTCGCCGTTCCAGGGATGGGGACCTCGCCGTAGGCGTCGTAGCGGTCCAGGGCGAAGGCGTTCACCATGATCGAGCCGACCAGCCCGACGATCGACACCACCAGGGTCACGATCGCAATCGTCAGTAACAGTGCCGGTGCGGAGCGGGGACGTCCCATCGCCGAAGTGTGTCACGGCGCTTCGTCGACGACTACCGTGAACAACCATGGATGCAACGGTCGCCGCCCCGCGGACGGGCTGAGCGTTGCCCGAGTCGAGCATCGTGGTGCGGCCGGAGTCGCCGGAGAGTCCGGCCTATACGGCTTCGTCCAGACTGAAGGCAGCCGGATTGCATTCGGCGGTAACGCTTTTCGCCGGCGTCGCGGGTTTGGTTCCGATCCCCAAGCCGCCACACCCGGTGGTGCTGGCCGATTACGGCGCGGCAACGGGGCACAACTCGCTGCTTCCGCTGGGCGCCGCCATCGACGTCCTGGGCGCCCGGATCCGCAAGGACCAGGCGGTGCTGGTGACCCACACCGACGTCGCCGACAACAACTTCACCACGTTGTTCCAGACCCTGACCGACGACCCCGACAGCTATCTGCACCACCACCCCGCCACCTTTTGTTCGGCTGTGGGGCGGTCTTTCTACCAGCAGGTTCTCCCGTCGGACAGCGTCACGCTGGGCTGGTCATCGTGGGCCATCCAGTGGTTGTCACGCACGCCGGAGCCGTCGGGCGGTCACCTCTTGCCGACGTGCAGCGCCACCGAGTCCGTACGCACTGCCGCCGACCGCCAGGCCGCGCAGGACTGGCACGAGTTCATTGCCTTCCGGGGCCGCGAACTGGTGCCCGACGGCCGCCTGATGGTCCTGACCGTCGGTCGCGACGAATCCGGCGAGGTCGGGATGCGCCCCCTGATCGATGCGGTCCAGGCCGCGCTCCAGGACCTCGTCACCGACGGCTTGATCACCGCCGACGAGGTCGCCGGGATGACGATCCCGATCGTCGGCCGCAACGAGAAGGACCTGATCTCGCCGTTCGCCCCGAAGGACCGGTTCGAAGGGCTGTCTGTCGAACATCTCGAGGTCAGTAGGGCCGAAGACCGGTTCTGGCACCAGTTCCAGACCGACCAGGACGCCGACGGGTTCGGGGCGAGCTGGGCGGCGTTCCTGCGTGCATCGGTATTCGGTTGCTTGTTCAACGGGCTGGCCGGCGGTGCCGCAGATCCCCGCGTGCCCGAGTTCGCCGACCGGGTCGAGCGCGGCACCGCCGCACGGCTGGCCGCCGCCCCGGCGCCGGTGCCGATCACGCTCGCCAGCGTGGTGCTGGTGAAGAATCGCCCGATCTGACTGTCAGCGGATGGTACCCGCCCCGGGGATGAGGGGCAGATCCAGTGGCGTGACCCAACCCGGAGGCAGATCGTTGACCGCCGCTACGGCGTTGAGCGCCCGCAGGCCGGTGGCCAGGCAGCCGGCGGTGGCCGCATCGCGGCCGGAGCCGTCGGTGAACCGGAATGCGGTTTCCTGGAAGATGCTCGGAGTGCCCTCGATGTCGACGCGGTACACGTCGTCGTCGTTGCCCGACGGCCAGTCCGGGGCAGCGTCGGTGCCGATCCGGTTCACGTGTTCGAGCTGAATCCTGGTCTCGCCCTTGTAGTTCCCATTGATCGTGAACCGCACCGCGGCGACGTTGCCGGGCGCGATGACGCCCTTTGCGGTCTTGCGTTCGGCGGGGGTGACCCACTTGTCCCAGGTGGTGGTGACGTCGTCGAGGTCAATGCCGGCGGCGTGCGCCATCATGAAAACCGTTGCACCCCAGGCGAAGATCAGGATATCCGGGTTTTCGAGTAGCGGGCGGAATTCCGGCTCACGGCCGATGCCCATCTCGAATTCGTAGTCGCCCTCGTAGTTGGTGTAGTCGAGCAACTCGGAGGCGCGCACCTTCCGCACCTCCGAGCACAGGCCCATCAGCGTCATCGGGAACAGGTCATTGGCAAAGCCGGGGTCGATGCCGGTGGTGAAACACGACGCTCCGCCTTCGGCGCAGGCCTCCTCGATGGGCGTGATCCAGTTCGGCGGGTTGAGCTTCATCTGCGGCCACACCCACGGCGTCATGGCGGTGGAGCAGACGTCGATGCCGGCGCGCAGGAACCTCGAGATCAACGCGATGTTGTCCTCGGCGTGCGCCGCGGTGGGCCCGTAGTGCACCAGATCACGATCCGTTTCGGAGCGGTATTGGGCATCAAGCTTCCTCTCGGTGGTCGGGACGGCGCGGTGACACCACTTTGGCACGGCGGGATCCGCGCGCGTCCGCGATCACGACGTTGCGCACGCCGACGCCGCGAGCTGAGCCGCCGAGGGCCGTGAGAAGGTCGACCCATGAGTCGACTGGACGGCAAGGTGGCATTGGTGACGGGCGCGTCGGCCGGTCTCGGTGCGGCGACCGCGCGACTGTTCGCGCAGCGGGGCGCCTCGGTGTTCGGCATCGCCCGCGACACCGACCGGTTGGCAGAGGTGTTCGCCGGGGTGCCGGGCGGCCGTTTCGCCGCGGTCGACATCGGCGATCCGGACGCCTGCCGACAGGCGGTGGCCGACTGCGTGGCGGCGTTCGGGCGGCTTGATGTGCTGGTGAACGTCGCGGGCTTTCACCAGATGCGCCACACCGTGGCGACCACCGACGACGACTGGCAGCGCGACCTCGCCGTCAACCTGAACGGCCCGTTCTTCCTGTGCCGCGCCGCGCTACCCCATCTGCTCGGGGCCGAGGGCGGCAACATCGTCAACGTGGCATCGATCGCGGGTCTCGAGGGCGAGGTCTACTCCGCCGGGTACTGCGCCGCCAAGCACGGCCTGGTCGGCCTGACCCGGTCGCTGGCCATCGAGTTCACCCGAGAGCGGTTGCGGGTCAACGCAATCTGCCCGGGTGGCATGCTGACCGCGCAGGTGACGGATTTCGCCGCACCCGACGACGCCGACTGGGATCTGATCATGCGGATCGCGTCCCCGCGCGGGTTCATGGATGTCGCCGACGTGGCGAAGACCATCGCGTTCCTCGCCAGCGATGACGCGGCCGCCGTCCACGGCGCGGTCTACCGGGTCGACAACGGCAAGGGCGCCGGCTGACGGTCGCCGGACGCCGCAGAAGACACGCCGCGCAATCTGTGCACAGATTCGACCCGGTGGACAACTTGCGTTGTACCTTTGCTACGGCAGTTACCAGTGTGACTCAAGAGACATGTGGGACCAGCGATGACGGAACCGCGGCACCTCCTCCGCCTCACCATGACGGCATGCGCGGTCGCAGCGCTGAGCGTCGCGCCGCCCACCGCCCTCGCCGATCCCCCGTCGAGTTCGGTTTGCCCCGAGGGGGCGTTGACCTCCGTGCCGGACGGCCGCCTGCAGTGCCGGGCCGGGCAATGGCAACCGTCCACCAACACCGATCCGGGCGCCGGCCAGTGGCTCACCTACGGCCCGCCCCTGACCCTCTCGGGAACGGGCCGGCGCAACCCGGAGATCTCGTCGGGCAGCTGGATCGGCCAGCCGCAGGAGCCGAAGTCCCGGTGCCACGCCGAACAGGTCCCGCTGGCCAACCCTGCCGACACCACGGCCGTGGCGACCGGCGACCCGGGTCAGCCGCTGAGCGTGCACATCCCGCCGACCCTCTACTCGATCACCCTGTCGGGTGACTGCCTGTGGCAGCGCGTCAGCTGACAGGTCACAACTATCGAAGAGGTTGATAACAAGGCGATCACACGCGGCGCGCGCAACCCGGACCGCCGCCGACCGGACCGTAGCTTGCCGTTGTGAAGCGACGATTCACCGCAGGACTCACCGCACTGCTCGCCGCACTGCTGCTCACCACCGGGCCGGCGGCTCCGACCGCGCACGCATATTCCAGCGTGGCGCCCGTCGAACAGCTGGACGTGCCGTCACCGTCGATGGGCCGCACCATCCACCTCGCGTTCTACAACGGCGGCCCGCACTCGGTCTATCTGCTCGACGGCCTGCGCGCGCAGGAGGATTCCAGCGGCTGGGACATCAACACGGCGGCCTTCGACTGGTTCAACGGCTCCGGGATCTCGGTGGTGATGCCCGTTGGCGGTGAGTCCAGTTTCTACACCGACTGGTATCGGCCGGCCAAGGGCAACGACGGCGTCAAGACCTACAAGTGGGAGACGTTCCTGACCCAGGAACTGCCCGCGTGGCTGGCCGCGAACCGCGGCCAGAGCCCGTTCGGCAACGGGGTGGTCGGCCTGTCCATGGCTGGCGGCGCCGCGCTGACCCTGGCCGCCTGGCACCCGCAGCAGTTCGTCTTCGCCAGTTCATTGTCCGGATTCCTGAATCCCTCGCAGGGGTTGTGGCCCACGCTGATCGGCCTGGCGATGAGCGACGCCGGCGGGTACAACGCCTACGACATGTGGGGCCCGTCGGGCAGCGCCACCTGGCAGCGCAACGACCCGATGCTGAATATCAACCGGCTGGTGGCCAACCGCACCGCCCTGTGGATCTATTGCGGCTCAGGACGCCCCACGGACTTCGACACCGGCACCGACATCGGTGTCAACTTCAGCGCGCAGTACCTGGAGAACATCACCCTGAACACCAACACCGAGTTCCAGCAGCGCTACCGCGCCGCCGGTGGTCGCAATGCGGTGTTCAACTTCCCGCCCAACGGCACCCATAGCTGGGGCTACTGGGGCGCCCAGCTGCAGGCCATGAAACCCGACCTGGTGCGCATCCTGAACACCCCGCCGCCGGCGCCCCCCGCACCACCGCAACCCCCAGCCGCACCGGCGCCGGCGCCGGCTGCCCCGGCTGCCGCGGCTCCCGCCCCTGCTGCCGCGCGGTAACCGAAAAGGCTTACCGCTCAACGATTCAGGTGGATCCGCCACCGCACACCGGGAATCCGCCGGAATCGCTCGACATGCGAGAACGCCCAACCTGGCCGACTCTTGGCAGATGTCCGCCCCCGTGCGGACACCGGAGGCGCGCGGGCGGTCGGGTTGCGGCTGCGGGAGTTTCCGATGACCTCGGCGCGGATCTGGCGGGCACTGAACGCCGCGAGCTAACCTGCACGCGTGTGGGTGCGCGTACTCCTGGCGGTCGGGGCGGTGATCGTCAGCGGCTGCTCCCCCGCCACGCGCACCGCGACGACCACGATGGCGGCGACAACGACCACCGCAACGACCACCGCAACGACCGCCGCAGCGACCGTCACCACGACGACGGGGCCGCCCACCTTCCCGGCACCCTCGACCCGCAACTGGTTCGAATTCGAACCCGGCGACTGCCTGACCGCCCTGCCACAGATCGAGCTCGGCGATGTCGCCGTCCCGGTGGTCGACTGCTCGGCCCCACACGTCGCCGAGGTGTTCCTGCGGGTGCCGGTCGAGGTCGACGCCGCCGTCACCGGCGTCGCCGACCAGAAGTGCCGTGCCGGGCTGCCCGGATTCACCGGTGGCCGAACGGCGTACTCGGTGACCTACCTGATCGACTCAAACATGGATCGCACGGGCCACACTCCCCTGCCGAGCACCGTGATCTGCCTGCTGCAATCGCCCGGCGGACAGCCGCTGACCGGCTCCGCCGGACACGGGTAGCGCACTACGCTAGCCGTGGCCGCGGCTCTGGAGCAGTCTTCCGGTCATGAGCAGTGCCGCCCCGGAGCTCGCCAACCCGGCGGGGCACCGGGATCCGCTGCGGTGGTCCACCTACCGCCGCTGGATCCTGGCCGCCGCCGGGGTCAGCGCGGCCGGCGGCGTGATCGTCTTCGCGTTCCTGATGTACTCCGCACCCATCGTGCTGACGCCGCCGGAGACCCGAAAACTGTTACTGCGCAGTGGTTCTGCCCTGGTGATCTTTCTCGTCGTCGCGGTTCCGCTGCTGCTGCGGATGCGGCGCCGGCGTTTTGCCGCCAGCACCGCCTGGATCCGGCAGGGCCGCCGGCCCACCGCGGCCGAGCAGCGGATGGCGTTGGGCGCTCCCGGGCACGCGGTCCGGGTGTCGGCGGCCATGTGGGCACTGGGAGCGGTGTTCTTCGCGGTGCCCAGCGCACCCGCCGAGCCGGCGGCCGCGCTGTACATCTTCGCCACCGTGATGCTGGGCGGCGTCAGCACCAGCGCGGTGTGGTACCTGATCGTGGACCGGGTGATGCGGCCGGTGTCGGCGCGGGCGCTGGCCGGCGGGGCGTTCGGCCGGCAGTTCGGGCCGACCATCCAGCACCGGCTGATGATGGCCTGGACGCTGGGCACCGGGGTTCCCCTGCTGGGCATCGCGGTGCTGGCGGTCGGGTACCTGTCCGGGGTCGAGTTCGAGGTGCAGCGCACCTTCGGGGCCATCCTCATCCTGGTCTGCGTCGCCCTGCTCGTCGGGTTGTTCGCCATCCTGGTGGCGGTGCGATCCGTCAGCGAGCGGATCGGCGCACTGCGCGAGGCCCTGGTCCGGGTGCAGGCCGGCGAGTTCGGGGCCCGGGTGGTGGTGGACGACACCAGCGAGATCGGCCGTCTACAAACGGGTTTCAATACGATGGCGGCCGGGCTGGCCGAGCGCGAACGCATCCGCGACGTGTTCGGCACCTACGTCGACCGCGACGTCGCCGAACACATCCTGCGGTCCGGCGCGACGCTGGCCGGCGAGGAACTCGAGGTGACGATGATGTTCGTCGACGTGCGTGGGTTCACCTCGTTGGCCGAACATCTGCAGCCCGCCGAGGTGGTGCGCACGCTCAACCGGCTCTTCGAGCGCATCGTGCCGGTGGTGCATCTGCACGGCGGCCACGTGGACAAGTACGCCGGCGACGGGCTGTTCGCGGTGTTCGGCGCGGCGCGCCGGCATCCGGACCACGCCGACCGCGCACTGGCCGCAGCCGTCCAGATCGCCGATGTGGTCGAGGAGGAGTTCGCCGGGGCACTGTCGGTGGGTATCGGGCTGAACTCCGGTCCGGTGGTAGCCGGCAACGTCGGCGGGGCGGGGCGTTTGGAGTACTCGGTGATCGGCGATGCCGTCAACGTGGCCGCACGCGTGGAGGCGGCGACCCGGTTGACCGGTGACGCTGTTCTGCTCAGCGAACGCACCCTCGCGATGCTCACGGCGCCGCGCTGCCAATTCGCCGAACGGCCGGCGATGTTGCTCAAGGGCAAGGCGGTTCCGGTGCAGCTGTACGCGCCGCGCTGACTTCCGTTCCGCCGGTGTGACTTTCGGGCCCGCAGTGGCCGCACAGCAAACTCTGCGAATTCAGCGGGACAGTGTCACATTCACCGCGATAAACTCAACTGCTGTCAACCGAGGAGGTGGGCGCATGGATGGGGGTCCCCGAGCGTCGATCGACGACTTGCTGGATCGCGCTCTGCGCGGCGGCAACCCGGAGCATCCCGCTGTGCGCACCCCGGCCGACGAGGCCCTGGGCCCGGATTCCGGGGAGCCGGACGACGGCGACGACGATCTGCTCGGCGGGGTGGACAACAGCGGCGAAATCCGCCGTCTCACATTGATTTTCATCGATCTGGTGGACTCGACGGCGTTGTCCACCCGGGTCGAACCGGAGACCTACCGGACGCTGGTCAGCAGTTACCGTACCCAGGCGGCCCGGTTCGTCGAGCACTACGAGGGGCATCTGACGTCCACCAAGGGTGACGGATTGCTGGCGGTGTTCGGCCACCCGCGGTCGCACGAGGACGACACGCACCGCGCAGTGGCCGCAGCGCTGGACATCGCCCGGCTGGTGTCGCAGTTCAGCGAACAGGCCGAGCAACGTTACGGCGTGCGGGTCGAGGTACGGATCGGCGTGCACCGCGGCCTGGTCTACCTCGACACCGTCGAGGACGACGTCTACGGGTTCGCGGCCAACTTCGCCTCCCGCATCTCGAGCCTCGCCGGACCCGGGGAGGTCACGGTGTCCGACGCGCTGGCCGCGCTGGTCGGCGACGCGTTCGAACTGATCGAATGCCCGGCCGCTCTGGTCAAGGGCGTCGACACCCCGGTCACCTACCACCGGGTCATCGGCGAGCGACAGCACGCGCCGCCGGCGCCGTCGACCCCGCTGATCGGCCGCAGCCGGGAACGCAGCTGGCTGCAGCGGGCCTGGGGCGCCGTGTGCGCCGCGCAGCCGACGGGCGCGGCGGTGGCCTTCCGCGGCGAGGCGGGCATCGGCAAGACGCGGCTGGTCCGGTCCGTGACGGACGCCGCCCGAGCCGCCGGCGCGGCCGTCGTGGAACTGCGGGGTTCGCCGCTGCACACCGGCAGCGGTCTGCACCCGGTGCGCCGTCTGCTGGAACACCGGTGCGGCTTCACCCGGTTCACCGACGACGCCCAGCGGTTCCGGCTCCTGCGCGCCGAGATCGACACGGTCGGCCTGGATCCCACCGAGATGCTGCCGCTACTGGCCCCGATCCTCGACATCGGTCCCGAACACGGCTACCAGCCCGCCGCGGCCGAGGGGCTCTCGCTGTACCAGACGATCAACGCGGGGGCACTGCGGTACGTGCTGTCCTGCGGCGCGGGCGGTCCGGCCCTGCTGGTCGCCGAGGACGTGCACTGGTACGACCCGTCCACGCTGGACCTGCTGGATGCGGTCCTCACCGCCCGCGACGATTCGCTGCTGGTGGTGCTGACCGGCCGCGACGGTTCCTGGCTGCGCCCGCACTGGCCGGTGCAGCTGTTCGAGCTGGGTCCGCTGGGTCCGCGGGACTGCGACGCGCTGGTCGACGTGCTGTGTCCGGACGCCACCATCGCGCAGCGCGTCGCGGTCCGGCATCGCTGCGACGGCGTGCCGTTCCACATCGAGCATCTGGCCGGAATGCTGCGCGCCGACAACAAGCATGCCGGCGTGCCCGAGGCGCTCTACGACCCGCTGTTCACCCAGCTGAACACGCGATCCGCGGCGCTGCCGGTGCTGGAGGCGGCCGCCATCATCGGCCGCAGCGGGGACATCCCGCTGCTGGGCGCCGTTCTCGATCCGGCTCCCGCCCTGGCACCGAACCTCGACGACGTCGTCGGGGAGCTGTTCGCCGCACGGGTGCTCGAACCCACCGGGACCGACGGCTGGCGATTCCGGCACGAGCTCTTCTGGGACGTCGCGGCCGAATTATCGCCGCCCAGCCGGCGGCGGGACCTGCACGCCCGCACCGCTGAGGCCCTGGCCGGCGCGCGGGGCGCCCAGCCCGACTGGCGGGTGGTGGCCGAGCACTACGCCCAGGCCGAGCGGCCCGCCGATGCCTCCGCCGCCTACCGGAAGGCCTCCGATGCAGCGCGCCGGCGCGGCGCCCTCCTCGAGGCGGTCGGCTGCCTGAGCGATGCGCTGACCCAACTCGGTGCGTGCGTGCCGTCCCGGGACCGCGACCTGGACGAGATCGCGATCCGGCTGGCCCGCGGATTCCTGGTCGCCGCCACCGTGAGTGCGACGACCGGCGAGGGGCCGGCCGACCTCGAGCGCTGCCTGCAGCTCGCCACCGCGGGTGGCTATGACGAGCAGCTGCTCATCACGCTGATCACGATGCTGGGTTACTACATTCCGCGGGCCGAACTGCGATCGGCGCGGGATCTGCTCGAGTCGCTGCCCGCCCGGATCGGTGCGGCGGACCGGCGCTGGACACACCCGGTGCTGACCTCGTCGCTGGGCACGGTGTGGTGGCTGGAGGGCCGGTTCGACGCCGCCGAGGAATGCCTGCGGGACGCGATCGCACGGTGCCCCGACGCCGATCCCAGAGCGATGGACGCCGGCTGGATGGTGACCACGGACCCGATCGCCGTCGCGCACACCTACCTCGCGCTGACGCACGTGCTGCGGGCCGACGTCGCCAGCGCGCGGGCGTCGATCGGCGAGGCGGTGCGCCGCTGTGGAGAGCTGACGTTCCCACGCAGCGCCACCAACCGGGCCCACACCTATTTCAAGGAGATCTGGGTGTGCCTGGAAGGCGGCCGACTCGACGAGGCCGCCGAGCTCGCGTCGGCGATGCACCGATGTGCCGACGACGCCGGCATCGACATGTGGAAGATGGTGGCCGGCACCCAGCACGTCACCGTCCGGGGGCTGACCGCGCTGGCCGCGGGAGCGGACGCGGACACGCTGCGCCGGCGCGCCGACCGGCTGAGCGCTCTGGTCGATGCCGCCCGTGCGCTCCAGCTGCGCATCTACCTGACCTATCACGACGGGGTGATCGCGCGGCTCCTGCTGGCCGCCGGGCTGCCCGTGCTGGCGCGCGAGCGGATCGACATGTCGCTGCGGCTGGCCGAGAAGTCCGGTATGCGATTCGAGGATGCCGATCTGTTGCGGCTGCGGGCGCACACGCTCGATGAGCCCGCGGAGCGGCTGCAGGCGCTGGAAATCGCGCGGGAACGCGCCCGGGAGCAGGGGGCCTTGTTGTTCGAATTGCGTTGTCTGCTAGATCATTTCGACCTCAACCAGGACGCCGACGAGGCTGCGCGCAGGGCGCTGGCCGACTTGTTGACTGGCCTGCCGCCCGACCCTGCGCTGCCGGAATGGGCTCGTGCACAACGGATCCTGCTGTGACCTCGGACGATGGTGCTGCCGGTGTCGATCGACCACGCGATGATGCGGTTCAGGTTGGCCACCACGTCGTCGATGCTGCGGGCCTGCTCGAGGAGCGCGAGTCGGGGTGTCGCGGTTATCGTCGTCATCCTCCCCAGCGTGACGCGATGGGCGCCGGTCGGCGTGCGTATTCCACTACCCGAGTCCTGTTCACATCGGCGACGCCGGTTGCGCACATTCTGGAAACATGGGCGGGTGAGACTGACCCGTCCGCACACCGGCAGGAGAAGTCAGTGACCGATGTCGTAAGCCCGACACCCGGAGATTCCATCAACGGCAGCTCGATCCCCCAGCCCGCTCCGACCGGTCAGACCCGGTCCGGGATGACCTCCGAGGCGATCAAGGCGGCCGTGTCCGATCACCTGATCTACTCGATCGCCCGGCCGTCGGTGGCGCTGACCCCCGACCACTACTACCGTGCGCTGTCGCTGGCCGTGCGCGACCGCATGCAGAAGCGCTGGATGGCCACCACCCAGGACTGGCTGGACCTGTCCAACAAGGTCACCTGCTACCTGTCGGCCGAGTTCCTGATGGGCCCGCAGCTGGGCAACAACCTGCTCAACCTCGGCATCGAGGCTGAAGCGCGGGCCGCCCTGGCCGATCTGGGTCAGGACCTCGACGAGGTGCTGGTCTGCGAGGCCGAGCCCGGCCTGGGCAACGGCGGCCTGGGCCGGCTGGCGGCCTGCTACCTGGATTCGCTGGCCACCCTGGAGCGGCCGTCGATCGGCTACGGGATCCGCTACGAGTTCGGCATCTTCCGGCAGGAGATCGCCGACGGCTGGCAGATCGAACAGACCGACAACTGGCTGGCGCACGGCAACCCGTGGGAGATCGAGAAGCCGGATGCCAGCTACACGGTGAACTGGGGCGGGCACACCGAGGAGTACGAGGACGTGGCCGGCAAGTTCCGGGTGCGCTGGGTGCCGCAGCGGGTCCTGATGGGCGCGTCGTACGACACCCCGATCCAGGGTTACGGCGTGAACACCTGCAACACGCTGACGTTGTGGAGCGCCCGGGCGGTCGAATCGTTGGCGCTGGAGGCGTTCAACACCGGCGACTACTACAAGGCCGTCGACGAGGAGGTGGTCTCCGAGACCGTCTCCAAGGTGCTCTACCCCAACGACGAACCCGAGGCGGGTAAGCGGCTGCGACTGCTCCAGCAGTACTTCTTCGTGACCTGCTCGCTGCAGGACATCATCAACATTCACACCCAGCGGGTCGGGTTGCCGCTGACCGCGCTACCGGACAAGTGGGCCATCCAGCTCAACGACACCCACCCGTCGATCGCGGTGGCCGAGCTGATGCGACTGCTGATCGACGATTACCAGTTCACCTGGGACGACGCGTGGGACATCACGGTCCGAACGTTCGGGTACACCAACCACACCCTGCTGCCCGAAGCGCTGGAGACCTGGCCGCTGCGGATCTTCGGGGAGGCGCTGCCGCGACACCTCGAACTGATCTACGAGATCAACGGCCGCTTCCTCGACGAGGTCCGGGCGAAGTTCCCCGGCGACGAGGACCGGGTGACCCGGATGTCACTGATCGGCGAGGACGGCGGCAAGTGTGTCCGGATGGCGCACCTGGCCACCGTCGGCAGCCACTATGTCAACGGCGTCGCCGCGCTGCACTCCGAGCTGCTCAAGGAATCGGTGCTGCGCGACTTCTACGAGATGTGGCCGAAGCGGTTCGGCAACGTGACCAACGGGGTGACCCCGCGACGCTTCCTGGCACTGTCCAATCCGGGCCTGCGCGCCCTGTGCGACGAGACCATCGGTGACGGCTGGCTGACCGACCTGCAGCAGCTACGCGGTCTCGAGGCCTACGCCGACGATCCCGCCTTCCGCAATCGGTGGCGAGAGGTCAAGCGCGCCAACAAGTCCCGGCTGGCCGAGTACGTGCACGGCGTCACCGGGATCGAGCTGGACCCCAGCTGGATGTTCGACGTCCAGGTCAAGCGGATCCACGAGTACAAGCGTCAGCACCTGATGGCACTCGGCATCGTCACCCAGTATCTACGACTGCGGGAGAACCCGGGCCTGTCGATCGCGCCGCGGGCCTACATCTTCGGCGGCAAAGCCGCACCCGGCTACTTCATGGCCAAGCGGATCATCAAGCTCATCACCGCCATCGGCGCAACGGTCAACAACGACCCGATCGCCAACCGGTACATGAAGGTGGTGTTCCTACCCAACTTCAATGTGAAGACCGCGCACCTGGTCTACCCGGCGGCCAACCTCTCCGAGCAGATCTCGACGGCCGGCAAGGAGGCCTCCGGCACCGGGAACATGAAGTTCATGATCAACGGCGCGCTGACCATCGGCACGCTCGACGGTGCCAACGTCGAGATCCGGGAGGAGGCCGGGCCGGAGAACTTCTTCCTGTTCGGGCTCACCGAGGATCGGGTCGAGGCGGTCAAGCGCGACGGCTACCGGCCGATGTCCTTCATCGAGCGCGATCCCGAACTGGCCGCGGTGCTCGAGTTGATCGCGAGCGGCCGGTTCACGCACGGCGACAACGAGGTCCTGCGGCCCGTGGTGGACAACCTGATCCACGATGACCCGTTCCTGGTGCTGGCCGACTACCGCTCGTACGTCGACTGCCAGGACCACGTCAGCCGGGTGTGGAACGACCGCGACAAGTGGAGCCACATGTCGATCCTGAACTCGGCGCGCAGCGGAAAGTTCTCGTCGGACCGTGCGATCGCCGAGTACTGCGATGACATCTGGCAGGTCCCGCCGATGTCCGTGGATCTTTAGCGGTCGGCCAAGGCGTTGGCGCTCAACGGCTGTCGCGTTTGGCCTGTCTGCGGGCACCGGCGGCGATCGACCCGGCCTCGCGCTTCTTGCGGCCCGGGGACTGGCGGGTCTTGTCGGTCAGCACGCGCTTCTTGACACCCGCACTACGCGGCGTACCGGCGGCCTTCGCCGGCGCCGGGCTGTCCCTGCGCACCTGGGCGAGTCGCTCCTCCTTCAGGGCACGGGCACTCTGCGCGGCGGCGGTGGCGAGTTGGCGGCTCACCCGCGCCAGCGCCTCCTCGAAGATCTCGGCACGCGCGGCGTTCGCCTCACTGCCCCGTTTGGCGGCGCCACGGGCGCCCTTGGCCGACACCCGCGCCGCCCCCTGTCGGCGATAAACGCCGACATGTTTGTTGCGGACGCGACGGACCCGGGCATGCAGGTCAAGCAGGGCGTCCTCGTCGAGCGCACTCAGTTCCGCCGGTTCCGTTCCCAGGATCAACTGGAAATCCGCTTCGCTCAACGAACTGAGCAGCTTCTGCGTCGCCATACCCACATCCTTTGGTTCGTGGAATGTCGAGTTGTACCACGCCGGGAGCGCCGGTCAGGTGACATCCGTCGGCGCGGGTGAAATCGCCTACACCCCACGTTCCACCGGGAGCCGGCCACTGTCGACGGCCGCGACCAGTAGGGCGTGGTCGGCCTCGGTCTGATCGGCGTAGCGCCGCGCGAACACACACAGGGCGTCGTCCACGCGTTCGGAGCCACCCATGTATCCGGCGATCATCGAGGCACCGCTGGTGCGGGCGTGCCCCTTGGCGAGCAGCTGGCCGACCACCCCGGCGTAGTCGATCAGAGCGGCCGCGTCCATCGCGTCCAGCGGAATGGTGCCCTTCATGTTCCGGAACTGGCGCACGTAGAACTGCCGGCCCTGCACCGTGGTCCAGCCCAGGAGCGGGTCGCTGACGGTCTGCAGCGCCTGCTGGTATTCGACGACGCGCTGGCCCTGGTGAGCGTGCCAGGCCGATTCGCCGTGCACGTAGCGCGCCAGCACCGAGCGCCGGGCCTGCTTGAGTTGCAGGAAGACGACGTCCTCGGCCGAGGACCCTTCCAGCAGGGCAACGTACGCGCGCAACCCGACGCTGCCGACCCCGACCACCTTCTGCGCGACGTCGAGCAGGGTGTAGCCGCCGAGCACCCGGCGCCAGTGGGTGGACAGCGTCGTCAGATAGTCGTCGAGCGCCTCGGCCAGTGCCTCGACCTCGTCGTCGGGCAGGCGAGTGATCAGCGGCGGCTCTTCGATGATCCGGCGTTGGCCGTCGACCTCCTCGGTGAACCGGGGCAGTGCGCGGTCGCTGGTGCGGCTGCGCGCCCGCGCCGCCGACCGCTCCACTTCCTGTTGCAGCGGTCCGGCGGTCTGGCCCGCGAGCCGGTCCACGTCCAGTCGCGTGAACGACCGACCGAACAGTGGTTCGTCGGCCAGCCGGCGCAATTCCTGGCGGTAGGCGGCGACGCACGATCGGACGGCCACCGCCAGCTGATCCTCGGAGGCACCGTTCTGCCGGCCCGCGACCCAGATGCTGGCGACCAGGCGTCGCAGGTCCCATTCCCAGCCACCGGGATGCGCTTCGTCGAAATCGTTCAGGTCGATCACCAGGTCGCGTTCCGGGGAGGCGTAGAACCCGAAGTTGCCCAAATGCGCGTCCCCGCACACCACCGGCGTGATGCCGGTGGACGGCAGCCGCGCCACGTCCTCGGCCATCACCACCGCGGTGCCGCGCAGAAAACCGTACGGGGAAGCCACCATTCGGCCCACCCGGATCGGCAGGAGTTCTTCCAGCCGGCCCTCGTGGTTCTCCTCGATCAGCCCGACCGCGTCGGGCCGCCCCACCGGCGGGGTCCAGTCCGCCAGGGTCCGGCGCGGCACCCGATGCCGCAACTTGCGGCCCAGCGCGTACCGCTCGGCACGGCTGATGGGCCGCTGGCGCAACGAGTGGTAAGGGCTGCTCTCGGCCTCCGCGAGGACGGTGTGCTGCCCGTTCGGGGTCGGCATCGATCAATCGTGGCACGGCCGCCAGCGGCCGAGACCCTGTTTGCGCTCCTCGAGCCAGATCGACGTCACGGCTATGGTTCGGGCACATACCTGTCGAAATCCGCAACCGCCGTGTCGAAACTCGTGCCATCACACCGAGCGCAAACCTGAGGTCGACATCGCCCAGATGGTCCTCAGGGCAGCCCTGAAGTCGATCTGGCCGCACGTGGACGTCATCGGTCACGACACCACGGCGGCCGTGAGGTCGATCTCGACGAGATCGACAACGCGGCGACCTTGATGTCAATCTCACCGAAATCTGCTCTGCGGCTGCGCTTTTCCACAGTTGAGCTCCGATCCACAACCACGACGCAGATCTCGCTCGAGCACGCGGAACGGGTCCCCGACCTGCCGCAGGGTGGCGCCCATGGGATACGGCGAACCATTCATCGGCAGCGAGGCACTCGCCGCGCGGGCGCTCACCCGCGGTGAACTGCGTTGGAAGCACACCGCCCTGCTGCCGAACATCTACCTCCCCAAGGACGCCACCCGCGACCTGAAGGTCCGAACCAAGGCCGCGTGGCTGTGGACCGGACGAAAAGGCATCATCGCCGGGCAGGCAGCCGCGGCGATCCACACCGGAGACCCGCTGCATGATGACTCCCCCGTCGAGTTGATCGCCAAGGCACGCCGGAACCAATCCGGGGTCATCATCCGCACCGAACGCATCGACGCCGACGAGCTGGCCGCATGGCATCACATGCTGATCACCTCGCCCGCGCGCACGGCACTCGACCTCGCCCGGTTCCTGCCGCGTGAACTGGCGATCTGCCAACTGGACCGACTGGCCGAGAAGACCGCGATCACCGAGGAAGACCTCTATCGGCTCGCCGATCGTTATCGAGGTGCTCGCGGTATCAGCACGGCCAGGCAGGTGATGTATCTGATGGACCCGGGCGCGGCCGGCCCCGAGGAGAGCAGGCTGCGACTGGCGCTGCACGACGGCGGGCTACCGCGGCCCGAGACCGATATCCAGCTCGGAGTGTGGCCCTGGTCCGCGCGGATATCGTTGGGCTGGAGGCGTTTCAAGGTCGGCATCCACGTTGAGAGCGATCCGCCGCCGACCGATCGAACCCTGATCAACCTGGCTGCCGCAGAGGCCGAGCGCCGGGCGATCCACGGCTGGCTGCTCCTGACCGCCACACCGCAACGCGACGTCGGTCAGCTGATCAATTCGGCGCGCCAGGCACTCCGGCAGGCACGAGCTCGAACACCGGGATGACGCGATCAGTCAGCTTCTCGTATTCACCGAAGCCGGGCGCCAACTCGACGATCGTGCGATACAGCGGATCTCGTTCGGCGCGGGGCAGTTCACGGGCGGTGACGGCGCGCGGCGGGTCGGCGCCGATCTCCACCGACGCCACGGGCTGCGCGCGAATGTTGAACACCCACGCGGGATCCCGGTCACGTCCTGCCGACGAGCCGACGACGTAGAGGTGACCGTCGATGTCGAAATACGCCACCGGATTGACCCGCTGGGCCCCGCTGCGGGCCCCCGTCGAGGTCAGCAGGAGTAGCGGGAAGCCCTCGAACTGGCCGCCCACCTTTCCGCCGTTGCGGCGAAACTCATCAATATTGGACTCGTTGAACTGTCGCTCGGCATCGTCGACCATGCCCGCCATCCTGGCACGTTTCGGCCCGTGCGACCGAGGATCTCTGTGAGGATGGGCAACATGCTGCTTCGCTTCCTGTGTGTGTTCGCTGCGTGTCTGACGGTGGTCGGGGCCCTGGTGAGCACGCCCGTGCCGGCGGCGGTCGCCGATCCCTGCCCGGACGTCGACCTGGTGTTCGCCCGCGGCACCGCCGAGCCGCCCGGTCTGGGCCGGGTGGGCGACGCCCTGGCCGATGCGCTGGAACCGATGCTGGGCGGCCGCAGCCTGGGCAGATACGCGGTGAACTACCCGGCCAGCTACAACTTCCTGACCACCGGTCAGGGCGCCGACGACGCCCGCGGCCACATCGCCTGGATGGCCGACAACTGCCCGGGCACCCGCATCGTGCTGGGCGGATTCTCCCAGGGCTCCTCGGTGGTGTCGATGCTGGCGGGAGTGCCGCCGGTCGGTCAGCGGATCGGCAGTATCGGTTCGGCTCCCGCATTGGATCCCGCGCTGGCCGGTCGCGTGTCGGCCGTCGCCGTCTTCGGCAACCCGGGTAATCGGTTCGGCAGCGCACTGTCGTCGACCGGGCAGTTCGCCGGGCGCGCGATCGACCTGTGCAGCCCGGGCGACCCGATCTGCGGCGCGGGGCTGAACCGCTCCGCGCACAGCAACTACGAGCTCCCGCCCTACCCGGGCCAGGCGGCGTCGTTCATCACGGGCCGGGTCTGAACGCGTGACCGCGGTGGACCGGTTCTTCGAGATCTCCGCGCGCGGATCGACGGTCGCCACCGAAATCCGGGGCGGCATTGTGACATTCATCGCGATGGCCTACATCATCGTGCTGAATCCGATCATCCTGTCCGGGGCCGCCGACGTGGCCGGGCACAAGCTGGGCTTCACGCAGGTCTCGGCGGTGACGGCACTGGCCGCGGGTGTCATGACCATTCTGTTCGGCGTCGTCGCCCGGCTGCCGTTCGCGTTCGCCGCCGGGCTGGGCATCAACTCGTTCCTGGCCAGTTCCGTGGTGGGCTCGCTCACCTGGCCCGAGGCGATGGGCCTGGTGGTCATCAACGGTCTGATCATCGTCGCGCTGGCGGTCAGCGGTCTGCGCAAGCTGATCTTCGACGCCGTGCCGATGCCGCTGAAGCTGGCGATCACTGCCGGCATCGGGTTGTTCATCCTGTTCATCGGTCTCATCGACGCCGGGTTCGTCGGCTCCACCGGTATGCCGTCCCCGCCGCTGGGGCTGGGCGTCAAGGGCGCCGGGTCCATCACCACCATCCCGACGCTGATCTTCGTACTCACCCTGTTGGTCACCGGCATCCTGGTGGCGCGAAAAGTCCGGGGCGGCATCCTGATCGGACTGATCGCCGGCACCGTGCTGGCCGTCGTGGTGGAGGCCATCTGGCATCTCGGCAAGGCGGTCGACAAGCCCGGCGGGTGGAGCCTGTCGGTGCCGGCCCTGACCGGTTCCCCGTTCGCGGCGCCCGACCTGTCGCTGGTCGGCGAGTTCAGCCTGGACAGTTTCGGCCGAATCGGCATCCTGGCCGGCATCATGCTGGTGTTCACGCTGGTGTTCACCAACTTCTTCGACGCCATGGGCACCTTCACCGGTTTGTCCCGGCAGGCCGGGCTGGCCGACGAGCAGGGCAACTTCCCGCGCCTGCAATCGGCACTGGTGGTCGAGGGCGCCGGCGCGGTGGTCGGCGGCGCGGTGTCGGCGTCGTCGAACACGGTGTTCATCGAATCGGGCACCGGCATCGGCGAGGGCGCCCGCACCGGGCTGGCCAGCCTGGTGACCGGCGGCCTGTTCCTGGCTGCGATGTTCCTGACTCCGCTGGCCGCCATTGTGCCGTCGGAAGTGGCGGCCGCCGCCCTGGTGGTGGTCGGCGCGCTGATGGCATCGGTGTTGCGCGACATCGACTTCGACGACTTCAGCGTGACCCTGCCGGTCGTGCTGACCGTCGCGGTGATGCCACTGTCGTACTCGATCGCCAACGGCATCGGCGTCGGTTTCATCGCCTGGGTGGTGTTGCGGTCGGCATCCGGGCGGGCCCGGGAGATCAGTCCCCTGTTGTGGGTGGTGGCCGTGGGCTTCCTGCTCTACTTCGCCCGCGGCTGGATCGACACATTGGTTGGAATGTGACGATGCACTGGTTCGCGGACAGCCCGCTGCTCACCCTGTTCTTCTGTGTCGGCGTCGGCAGCCTGTTCGGCCGAATCCGGTTCGGGCCCATATCATTCGGCCCGGCCGGAGCGTTGTTCGCGGCGCTGGCGATCTCGGCCATCGAACCGGATGTGGCGCTGCCTCCCCTCGTCACGTCGCTGTCACTGTGCGTGTTCTGCTACATGGTCGGCATCGCCGCGGGCCCGGCGTTCGTGTCGGCACTGCGCACCGGCTGGCAACCGGTGATCGTGTCGCTGCTCGCGGTAGCGGCGATGGCCGGCGCCGCACTGGGCATCGGGAAGGCCTTCGGCTTCGACACTGGCACCATCGCCGGCGCGTTCTCCGGCGCCGGCACCGCGACCGCCGCACTGGGTGCCGTGCAGCAGCAGCTCGCCGACGGCGGGAACATCCCGCCCGAGCCGGCCATCGGATACGCCGTCGCGTACCCGATCACGGTGCTGCTGACCATCGTCGCGTGTTCGTATCTGATCAGCGCCGGCAAGCGCAAGCCGACCGCGGAGGACCGCGAGAAGCTGGCGCCCATCGTGGTGCGCACCCTCGAGCTCGTCGGCGATCCGGGCTGCACGGTGCACGAATTCGAGGCCCTGCACCAGGCCGTGGTGTCGCGGCTCACCCGCGGGCATCGGACCGTCGTCGCGCACGAGGCCGAACCGCTGGCCGCCGGGGATCTGCTGACCATCACCGCCCGCGAGGACGTCGTGGAGAGTCTCGTCGGGCAGCTGGGCCGAGCCGCCACCGAAGAGCCGTGGCTGGACCGCAGCGAGATCGACTTCCGCCGTGTGACGCTGTCGAATTCGGCCTTCGTCGGTCGCGAGCTGCGCGACCTGCGGATGGAGGAACGGTTCGATGCGGTGGTCAGCCGGGTGCGCCGCGGCGACATCGACATCATGGCCACCCCGGACCTGGTGCTGCAGAGCGGCGATCGGCTGCGGGTGACCGCACCACGCGAACGGCTGGCCGAGATCTCCACGGCGCTCGGCGATTCCGAACGCACCGCTGGCGACATCAACGCGATCGGCCTGGGACTGGGCCTGGCCATCGGCCTGCTGCTGGCGTTCGTCAAGATCCCATTACCCGGCGGCGGCGTGCTGGTGCTGGGCACCGCCACGGCGCCCCTGATCGCGGGCGTGGTCCTGGGCGCCATCGGCCGCACCGGCCCGATCATCTGGACCCTGCCCGGCAACGTCGCCAACACGCTGAATCAGTTCTCGCTGTTGATCTTCCTGGTCGCCGTCGGCACCGGTGCGGGTTCGGGTCTGGTCAGCGCGCTGTCCACCAACGGCCTGCAGTTGGTGCTGCTCGGCCTGGCGATCTCGGCAGCGCACGCGCTGATCTGTGTCATCGGGTTGCGTTCAGTGCTGCGGTACGGCACGGCCCGTGCCCTGGGCGGGCTCACCGGCTCCCAGCTCAACCCGGCGCCGTACGCCTACGCGATGACCAAGATGCCCGACCAGCGCGTCGCGGTCGGCTACGCCGTACTGTTCCCGGTGTCGATGATCCTCAAGGTATTCCTGGCCCAGCTGATGGTCGTCTATTTCTGACCCAGCCAGCGCTCTAGACTCTGGCGATCGTGAGCGAGCAGCCCCCCGAAGTGTCTCCGGAGCCCCCGACGAAGCCGGTGGAGCGGCGCCAGCACCTCATCCGGTTGGCGGTGTTCGCCGCCTTCCTGCTGGTGCTGTTCTATCTGGCGGCCGTGCAGCGCATCGTCGACGTCGACGAGGTCCGCAACCTGGTCCGCGCCACCGGACCGTTGGCGCCGCTGACCTATGCCGCGGTGTCGGCGCTGCTCGGGGCGATCTTCGTGCCGGGTCCGATCCTGGCCGCCGGCAGCGGTTTCCTGTTCGGTCCGATCCTCGGCACGTTCGTCACCCTGGCCGCGTCGGTCGGCACCGCCGTGGTGGCCAGCCTGGCGGGACGGCGGGCCGGCCGGGATAGCGCGCGGGCGCTGCTCGGCGCGCAGCGGGCCGAGCAGATCGACGATCAGATCCGCCGGCGCGGGTTGTGGGCGGTGGTCGGACAGCGGTTCGTGCCCGGCCTGTCCGACGCGCTGGCCGCATACGCCTTCGGCGCCTTCGGAGTTCCGTTGTGGCAGATGGCCGTTGGCGCGTTCATCGGTTCGGCGCCACGGGCTTTCGTGTACACCGCGCTGGGAGCTTCGATCGGCGATCTGTCGGCCCCGCTGGCCTATACCGCCATCGCCGTGTGGTGCGTGACGGCCGTCATCGGGACGTTCGCCGCCCATCGCGGCTACCGCAGGTGGCGCGGCGGCAACCGCCCGTCCGGGTGACCGTTGAATCCCCACCGTCGACGCGCACCGCAACTATGAGCTCGGGCCAGCGCCGGCCGACGCCGCGCAGCTCATCGCCGCCGCTGGAAGTTCGGCCGGGTGCAGTCGGCCGTGCCCGCTCCGGCCTGATCAGCCGATGGACTCCCGGAATCCAATGCCCTCGGTGGCGGCCTGGATCCAGTCGGTGATGTCCACCACCGGATAGATCTGGAATTCGTTGGACGGAGCGAACTTCGCCGTGCCGTCGAGCAGATCGGCGACGTTGTCGGTTTCCACCACCGCGAATCCGCCGCTGCCGTCGATGCGGCCGACGAACTGCTCGAACTTCAGACCGGCCGGTGGTGTCCACTTGGTGAAGGTCTCCACACCGCGCTTGGCCGTGTTCTCGTTGTCGGTGGCGCTACCGTGATAGCGGGTTGTCCAGCTCATCACATACTTCATCAGAATCCCCCTGTTGATTCCTGCAATCACCGGAACCGGTGATCACCCTTCACTGTCCTCGCGCAGCGCCGCCAGCTCAACCACGTTGGGCGCCATTGCTTGCATCCGCAAAATCTAGTGCGGCAAATCAATGCTTGCCGTCCGGGCGGGCGCACCATGACCGGTCATTTCGGCCGGTAACTGTGCGGCGGTCCGGCGGACTCCGTTGTCGCCATTTCGGCCGCGAGCTCTCCACCGTCGACGATCCGGTGCGCCAGATCCATCAACTCCCCGGCGTTCAGACCGGGCCAGCCGTTCAGGATTCGATGCCAGCTCGACGGCACGGAACTCGCGCCGTACGCCGCACCCAACAGCCCCGCCGGCGATCGCCGACCAGGCGCCCTGCAGCGCGGCGACGCTGGTCGCCGACCAGGCGCCCTGCAGCGCGGCGACGACCCAGCCGTTGTTCGCGGTGAAATCGGCGGGGCTCTTCAGTTCGGCCTCATCGATACGGGATGCCCACAGGTCGCGACGGGCGCTGTCGATGTGGCCGAGGCCAATTCGCACGTCCAGCGCCCCGGCGGGTGTCCATGCGCGGTCAGGCTGATCTCCGGACCCTTCAGCAGGGTTTCGACGGCCACATACAGCGGATCGCCATCGCTCGAAGCTCGCACCAACTGGTCGAACTCGGTGAAGTGGTTGCCGCCCAATTCTTTTCGCAGGACATCGATCGAGTCCTGATGCCAGCACGCGTGGACGACACGCAAATGACCGAGGTCGAGCCACAGTGGTTGGGTCCGGAACCAGTCGAGGTACCCGATCCGCTCGTCCCCTTTTCGTGAGCTCCCGTGATAACGATAGGCCTCGCGGACCTCGGTTCATCCCCGCGGTGCCCGGACCGCCCGCACCAGCACCGCCAGCGCCGCCGCAAGCAGCACCCCGGCCAGCACCGCAAGGATCGTCCGGATGCCCGCGCCGGCGTCCAGTCCGCGCCGCTGCAACGTCTCGAGCGCCGTGCCCGCGACGGCCACGCCGACGCCGGCCAGCGTGACCAGCGACGTCAACGTGACCCCGGCGGCGCCGCCGGCCCGTTCGGGTGCGACGACGGCCTGGGTGGCCACCGTGGTGAACGCGTAGACCAGGCCCATGGTGAAACCGCACACCGTCAGTGCGCACAGATACGGCACCCAGGCGACCGAGGCCGCCAGCGCGCCGAGCGCCAGGGCGGCGGCCGCGCAGGCGACACCCATCACCGGGACCGGGGGCAGCGGCGGCGACAGCCGTCCCGACAGGATGCCGACCACCGCCGCACCGGCCGACGGCCCGAGGAAGGCCAACCCGGCCAGCAGCGGGTCCAGTCCGCGCACCTGCTGCAGGTTCATCGTCGAGAGATAAACCGTTACGGCATAGGCGATGTTGGCGACGGCGCCTGCGACAACCAGCGCCGTGAAGGTGGGACTGCGGAACAGCGACAGTTCGACCAACGGCCAGCGCGCCCGATTCTCGACGACGACGAAGGCTGCCAGCAGGACGACGGCGACCAGCGCGGCGCCGATGGTCACCGACGACATCCAGCCCCAGGCCGGCGCCCGGTCGAACGTCAGGGTGAACAGTCCGACACCGGAGACGATCAGCGCCAGGCCGGTGAGGTCGATCCGGCGCGGCACACTCTCGTCGAACGATGCGGGAATCGTCTTGGCGCCCAGCGCAAGTGACAGCATCACGAACGGAACCAGTAGCGAACCAGTAGCCAGAACACGGCGCGCCAACCGAGGGTATCGGTCAGCAGTCCGCCGACCAGCGGTCCGGCCGCGTTACCCAGGCCCGCGATGCCGTATGCCGTGCCGATGGCCCGGCCGGATGTCTCGGCGGGAAACGCATTGGTCAGCACGCTGACGGACACCGGGAAGATCAGTGCGGCGCCGAGGCCCTGCAGGCCACGGAACGCGATGATCGCACCGGCGCTCGGCGCGACGGCGCACAGCACCGATGCGACGCCGAACAGCGCGATCCCGACCAGCAGGGTGGGCCGCCGCCCGAGAATGTCGCCGAGGCGGCCCGCGGGCACCATGAACGCACCGAGCACCAACATGTAGATGCTGACCACCCATTGCATGTCGGTGGTGGTGCTGCCGAGGTTCCCGCTGTCCGCCTCCCCTGTCACCGGGTCAGCCTACGGCCAGCAGCCAGGTGGTGCCCTCACCTTCGCCGGACCCGATGACCGTCGTACCGGGGAAGGTCGCGAGCAGTTGGTCGCAGGAAACCCCGTAGCGTCCCGCGCTGAGTGCGCAGATCGCCAGCAGCCCGCTGACCGCCAACCGTGCGGTGATCGCGTCCGCCAGCCCTGGATCCCAAAATCTGTAGCACACAATCACATTCGCGGGCTCTCCGGGCGGCAGGCCGTCGTCCAGGTCGAGGACCTCGAAGTGGCACCGGTCGGCGACCCCGTTGGCCCGCGCGAGATCCCGCGCCCGTGCCACCGCGACGGGCGAGACGTCCAGACCCCGCATCGTGACGCCCCGCTGCGCCAGCCAGACACTGAACGCCCCCTGCCCGCAGCCCAGATCCAGCCCGCGTCCGGTCGTCGGGAACGCGTCGACGAACGGTGCGAATTCATCTGGGAGCGTGAGGTGGTCGGGCAGCGACCGTGCGGCATGCCGGGCATCCCAGCGCCGGCGGTCGTCGTGGGTCATCCCGGCAGGCGTGCATAGCGCGCGACGAACCGGCGCAGGATCTCCGGCGCGGACCCGGCGTCGCGCCGCCGGGCGGCGGCCTTGAGTTCGCCGGCGGTCTCGGGCGGGAAGTAGCCGTAGTTCTGGTACACGTCGATCCGGGTGCACAGGCCGTCGAAGTCGAGTTCGGGATGGAACTGGGTGGCGTAGACGTTGGCGCCCACCCGGAAGGCTTGCACCGGACAGTCCGCAGACGAGGCCAGATGCGTTGCGGTGGAGGGTAACACCGCAGCCGCTTCCTTGTGGCCACCGTACGCGTCGAACGTATCGGGTAGCCCGGCGAACAGCGGATCGGCGTGGCCGTCGGGTGTCAACGTGACGGTCACGGCGCCGACGGGTTCGCTGTGATTGCGGTCGATGATCGCACCGATCACCGTGCCCAGTGTGCCGACGCCGTAACAGCAGCCGAGGAAGGGGACGTCGGCGTCGACGACGCGGGCCACCAGGTCGAGAAGCTCCCCCTCGGCCCGCACCTGGACCGCGGATTTCGACTCGGCTGGATCGCTGACGTTGAACGGCCCGCCGCCCAGGATGATGCCCGACCAGTCACCGATATCGATGTGGCCCAACGGTTCCCGGGTCAGACGGATGCTGTGCAGCGAGTCCTGGCCCAGCCCGCCGAAGCGCGCCACCGAACGGTATTCGTCGTCGGCCGCCTCGTCCTCGGCGCGGATCGACAGCAACAGGAACGGCGCCCGGGTTCGCACCACGGCCATCACGAGCCCAGGACGTTGACGACGGACGCCACGATCACCGAGCCGAACACGAACGACAGCAGTCCGTGGCCCAGGGCCGTTCGGCGCATCCGGGCCGACGTGAGGTTGGTGTCGGAGATCGCGAAGCTCATGCCGACCGTGTAGGCGACGTACGCGAAGTCGCTGTACTGCGGCAGGTACTCCTGCTGGTTGAAATCGATTCCGCCGTAGGGCTCTTGCCAGTAGTAGATCCGGGCGTAGGTCAGCGCGTAGAGCGTGTGCACGGCCAGCCAGGAGATCGCCACGGTGGCGATGCCGATCCAGATGGCCAGCCTCTGGCTCATCAGGAATCCGACCACGACCAGGCTGGCCAGCGCGCCCGCGATCACCAGCATCATCACGACGTCGACGGGCGGCTCTTCCCGTTCGGCGTCGTCCCGCGTCTCGGCCGGAGTCATCCGCCACAACTCGCCCCACGTCAGGACCATGAAGACCAGCCCGAGCAGATCCCAGCCGCCGAGCAGCGCCAGGCCGGCACGGTCACCGACGCTGGTGGCGTCCGGCAGGGACCGCCAGGTGACGATCGCGGCGAGGACACCGGCGACGGTGGCGACGATCAGGCGCAACTCCGACGTACCCGTCCAGTTCCACCGCTGTTGGGCCTGGGCCATCCGATCACCGCCTTTCTCGGCATCTACATCCTGACCGGCCCACGATGGAATATCGCGCAGCGCCGCCCGGAGGCACCCCATGGAGTTCCTGGTCACCCTGACGGCCCTGGATGCACAGGAGGTCGAGGTCGACCGCGACGGCACCCGGGGTCAGCTGCGGCGGCTGTGGCACGCGCACGGCGACGAGCGGGTCATCGGACTGTTCACCGCCGAGAACCGCGGGCTGCTGGACAAGGTGCTCGCGGGCCTGCCCCGGCAGATCCGGGTGGCCGAGGTCGCCGAGTTGGCACCGCATCCCGACGACCCGGCGGCGACGGGTCTGACCGGCCGGCCCGGTGTCGGGCCCGAGTATCTGAGCGTTGGCAATAACTGATCGGTTCACGCGCAGCGTAATTCGGGCCCGTCGACACATCTTGGGCGCACGGACCGGGCACCACCAGTTCGGTGTGCACCGGGGCCGGCCGGTTCGCCCGCAACACGGCGGGAATGAACCACAACAAAGCGCTGCGCCGCCAGCGACCATTGCGGGCCAGATCCAGAACCTGCGGCCAAACAGCGTCGCCAGGTGCATGGCAATAGAGTATTGACACAGCGGGAGCGCTCCGACGGCAACGCGCCGGGCATTTCACATTCGGATCACCCACCCCACGGCTTTCCCCACCTCTAGGCTGTGAGGTATGCGCGAGGGCCGGGGGCTCCGGGCGATGATCGCCCGCTGGGCCCTGTGTTGTCTGCTGGCCGGTTTGCTGACGGCGGGTCTGCTCTTTCCGGTCGCCGGGGGCATCGGCCTGGTCGCGATGCGGGTCTCCGACTCGGTGGACGAGGACACCACCCACATCGTGCAGGGCGAGATCCCGATCGTCTCGACCATGGTCGACTCGGCGGGGACGCCGATCGCGTGGCTCTACACGCAGCGCCGCTGGATCGTGCCCACCCATCGCATCGCCGACACCATGAAGCTGGCGATCGTGTCCATCGAGGACCGCCGGTTCGCCGAACACAACGGGGTCGACGTGCAGGGCACGCTGACCGGACTGTTCGGCTATCTGCAGGCCAGCGAGGACACCCGCGGCGGCTCCACCATCGAGCAGCAGTACGTCAAGAACTACAACCTGCTGGTCAAGGCGCAGACCGACGCCGAACGCCGGGCGGCCATCGCCACCACCCCGGCCCGCAAGATGCGCGAGATGCGGATGGCCGTCGCCCTGGACAAGATCCTGACCAAGCCGGACATCCTGACCCGCTACCTGAATCTGGTGCCGTTCGGCAACGGCGCGTACGGCGTCCAGGATGCCGCCCGGACCTACTTCGGCGTCAACGCCGCCGACCTGAACTGGCAGCAGGCCGCGCTGCTGGCCGGCATGGTCCAGTCCACCAGCGCGCTGGATCCCTACACCAACCCCAAGGGCGCACTGGCGCGACGAAACCTCGTGCTGGACACCATGATCCAGAACGTGCCCGATAGGGCCGCCGAGCTCGAGGCCGCCCGGACCACGCCGCTGGGCGTGCTGCCGCAGCCCGACGGACTGCCGCAGGGCTGTATCGCCGCACGGGACCGCGCCTTTTTCTGTGAGTACGCCCTGCAATACCTGGCCCGCGCCGGCATCTCCAAGGACGATGTCATGCGCAATGGCTATCTGATCCGCACCAACCTGGATCCGCACGTGCAGGACAGCGTGAAGAAGGCCGTCGACAACGTGGCCTCACCCACCGCCGACGGCGTCGCCAGCGTGATGAGCGTGATCCGGCCGGGCCGCGACGCCCACCGGGTGATGGCGATGGCGAGCAATCGGACGTACGGGCTGAATCTGGCGGCGGGCCAGACCGTGCAGCCGCAGCCGTACTCGCTGGCAGGCGATGGCGCGGGGTCGATCTTCAAGATCTTCACCACCGCGGCGGCCCTCGACATGGGCCTGGGGATCAACGCGCAACTCGACGTGCCCCCGGTGTACCGGGGCAAGGGTCTGGGCAGCAGCAACACGCCGGGCTGCCCGCCGGAAACCTGGTGCGTGAAGAACGCGGGCAACTACCGCAGCCCGATGAACGTCACCGACGCGCTGGCGCAGTCGCCGAACACCGCGTTCGCCAATCTGATTGCCCAGGTGGGCGTTCCGCGTGCGGTCGACATGGCGGTCCGGCTGGGCCTGCGGTCCTACGCCGAGCCGGGAACCGCACGCGCCTACGACCCGAAGTCCAACGAGAGCCTGGCCGACTACCTCGAGCGGCAGAACCTCGGTTCCTTCACCCTGGGCCCCATCGAGATCAACGCACTCGAATTGTCCAATGTCGCAGCCACGTTGGCCTCTGGCGGCATGTGGTGCCCGCCGTCGCCGATCGACAAGATCATCGACCGCACCGGCCGCGAGGTGGCCCTGCAGACCCCCGCGTGCGAACAGGCGGTACCGGTCGGGTTGGCCAACACGCTGGCCAATGCGCTGTCGAAGGATGCGGTCAGCGGCACCGCGGCAGCCGCGGCGGGGTCGGTGGGCTGGGGCCTGCCGATGTCGGGCAAGACGGGTACCACCGAATCGCACCGGTCCTCGGGCTTCCTGGGCTTCACCAACCAATATGCCGCGGCGAACTACGTTTTCGACGATTCGCCCACGCCGACGGGGTTGTGCTCGTATCCGCTGCGCAAGTGCAGCTACGGAAATCTTTACGGCGGCAAGGAACCCGCGCAGACGTGGTTCCAGGCGATGAAGCCGATCGCGAACGATTTCGGGCCGGTGTCGTTGCCGCCCACCGATCCGCGTTATGTCAACGGCGGCCCGGGCGGCGAGGTACCCAGCGTGGTGGGCCTCGGACTGGACGCCGCGCGCAAGCGCATCCAGGACGCCGGGTTCCGGGTGGCCGGCCAGCCGACGCCGGTCAACAGCTACTCGGCCGTGGGTGCGGTGGTGGGCACCACACCCAAGGGTAAGACGATTCCGGGGTCCATCATCACGATCAACACCAGCAACGGCGTCGCCCCCGCGCCGGTGTACGTGCCGCCGGTGTCGACGTGGCAGCCGTCCAACCCGGCGCCGGCCGCACCCCCGCCGCCGGACGCGCTCCCGCCACCGCCACCGGCGAATGTGATCATGATCCCCGGCCTGCCGCCGATCACCCTGCCGTTCGGGCCGCCGCCGCCACCTCCGCCGCCCGCCCCGGAGCCGCCGCTCCCACCCGCGCCGGAACCGCTCCCTCCGCCGCCGGAGCCAGTCGTGCTACCGCCGGCCGATCCTGGCCTGCCGCCGCCCCCGCCGCCGCCGGTGTAGACGCCGTACCCCGAGGAAAGGGACCAAAGCCACTTTCCCCGGGTCATGCTGTTCAGCGATCTTTGACATGCAAGGCCAGCCATTGCAGGAAGGTGGCCCCCGAGGGTGGGCTTCGGGGGCCACCTTTTCCGTCGTTCGCGGGACGACCGTCGACCTATGGCACGCAGAGAGCGGTTTCGCGTGCCATATCGCTACGCGCGTCAGGCGCCGTTGCACACCCCGGAGTACCGGATGACGTTGCCGTACACCTCGGCCGTCACGATGTTGGCGTGGATCTGGCCGGCCGGCAGCTTGTGCTTGACCTTGTCGCTGATCTGGGTCAGCTGATACCAGAGATGGAAGATCGAGTCGCCGTTGTAGAGGGGTGAGTACTCGCTCTGGTCCGGGTAGTTGGTGATGTACAGCGTGTGCGCGCGGGGATCCAGGAACGCCGCCGACTGGTCGAGGTTGGCGGCCAGGACATCGGCGGCCGCCTGCACGCCTGGCGCGCTCCACACGTCGTGCGCGGCGTCCAGCGCGTCACGGAAGCCTTTGGCTTGGTTGATCAACGTGTCGTACTGCGCGTTGAACCACTGGCAGGAGTCCCGCTGAGCAACGACCTGCTCGGGTGTCACCCGGGTCTGCCACAGGTTGTACGGGAAGGTGACGTAGTCCGGACTCCAGTCGGAGGGGTGCGGCGTGAACACCGGCAGCGAGGGGGCCGCGTCGGCGTGGGCGGTTGCAGCAGAGCTGACGAAGACGCCGGCCGCGCAGAGGAGGGACGCGGCGCGGATCCGGTTTCGGGCAGACATATATCGATTGTGGCAAATGACGGGCGTCTGCCTACCGCCTTCGCGCGAAGTGCTCCCGGTAGGTCTCGGCGGCGGCCGCCAGTTCGGGCCGTGCGTCGAGCACCGCCGCCATCCTGGTGGCGGCCTGTTCACGCTTGTAGGGGAGGAATTCGGTCGGGAAGTCGCCGGGATGCGGCCGGTAGTCGCGCAGCACCCGGCGCGCGACGGTGGCGATGTGCACCTCGTCGACCCCGTCGGCGATCCCCATGGTGGGCGCCGCGGCGTACATCGCCTGGATCGGGGTCAGGTCGGTGGTGCCCAGCGAGCCGAGAACGTGCAGCGCGTCGAACGACACCTCGCGCAGCACCCGGGCCATGGTGAACTTGACGGCGGCTATCTCGGTGCGGGCCTCCTGGGTGGAGGTGTTGTCGATCTTCCATGCGGTCTCGAGCACGAACAGCCGCAGCATCTTGATCTTCGCGTAGGACTCGGCGATCTTCTCCTGCACCATCTGGTGCTCGCTGATCACCTTGCCGTGCGAATGGCGGCTCAGTGCGCGTTCGCACATCATGTCCAGGGCCAGGTTGCACTGCGCGATGGTGCGCATCGCATGGTGGATGCGGCCGCCGCCAAGTCGCCTCTGCGCCAACACCTTTGCCCCGTCCTCCGGACCGAGCAGGTGGTCGTCGGGCACCCGGACGTCCCGGTAGACGATGTGGTTGTGGTTGCGCGGTTCGGGCATGATCTCGACTCCCGGTGTCGTCCGCGGCACCACGAACATGCCGTTGGTGCACATGACGAACAGGATGTCGGCCACCCGGCCGGCCGAGGTGAACCACTTCTCGCCGTTGATGATCCAGTCGGCGCCGTCGCGCACGGCGTGGGTCTTGAACAGGCTGGGATCGCTGCCGCCCTGCGGCTCGGTCATCGAGTAGGCCGAGAACATGTCCTGGTTGAGCAGCGGTATCAGCCAGCGCTGCTTCTGCTCCTCGGTGCCGTAGGCCGCCAGCATCTCCATGTTGCCGGTGTCGGGCGCCGACGCGCCGAACATGTGCGGGGCCCCCGCGTAACGGCCGATGATCTCGTTGAGCAGGCCCAGCCCGAGCTGCCCGAAGCCGGGCCCGCCGAGTTCGGCGTCGAGGAAGATGGCCCACAGGCCCTGATCCTTGACCTCCTGCTGCAGTTCTCGGACATAGGCTTTCACCGCCGGGATCGGCGAGCGCACCGCGTGCGGGAAGATGTGGTCCAGCGGTTCGATCTTCTCCTCGCAGAATTGCTTGACCCAGTCCAGCTTTTCCTGGAACGCCGGTTCGGTGCTGAAATCCCATGCCATGGGTCCTGTGTAGCAGTCGGGGCTTACCCGGGTGGCTACATTGGGCAGGTGACCGAGGCCGGCTCGACGTGGGCGCCCCTGCGCTCGCCGATCTACCGCGCACTCTGGATCGCCCAGCTGGTCTCCAACCTGGGCACGTGGATGCAGACCGTCGGCGCCCAGTGGATGCTGGTGGGCGATCCGCGCGCGGCCGTACTGGTCCCGTTGGTGCAGACGGCGACGACGCTGCCGGTGATGCTGCTGGCGTTGCCGTCGGGGGTGCTGGCTGATCTGGTCGACCGGCGCCGCCTGTTGATCGCCACCCAGGCCGCCATGGCCGCCGGGGTCGGTGTGCTGGCGTCGCTGACCGGAGCCGGGCTGGCCACCCCGGCGGTGCTGTTGACGTTGCTGTTCCTGATCGGCTGCGGGCAGGCGCTGACAGGTCCGGCGTGGCAGGCGATCCAGCCGGAACTCGTTCCCCGCGAACAGATTCCGGCCGCCGCGGCGCTCGGGAGCATCAGCATGAACGGCGCGCGGGCCATCGGCCCGGCGATCGCCGGAGCGCTGGTGTCGCTGTCGGGGCCGACGCTGGTGTTCGCGCTGAACGCGGTGTCGTTCGTCGGAATCGTCGTGGTGCTGATCATGTGGCGGCGTCCCGCTGTCGAACGCCAGCTTCCCGCCGAGCGGCCGCTGGCCGCTCTGAGCGCCGGGGGCCGGTTCATCCGCAGTGCGCCAGTCATTCGCCGGATCCTGTTGCGCGCGGTGCTGTTCATCGCGCCGGGCAGCGCGCTGTGGGGTCTGCTCGCCGTGATCGCGAAAGACCAACTGGGACAATCCTCGTCCGGTTACGGCCTGATGCTGGGTGCACTCGGCGCCGGGGCGGTCCTGGGCGCGGTGGTGCTCGACCCGCTGCGCCGGGCGTTCGGCCAGAACGGGCTATTGATCGTGGCGGCGCTCGGGTTCGCCTCGGCGACAACGGTATTGGCGTTGGTTAACCAGGTGGCCGCCGTACTCGTGGCGCTGGTGGTCGGTGGCATGGCGTGGTTGGCGACGCTGGCAACGATGAATGCCTCGATGCAGCTGAGCCTGCCGGCGTGGGTGCGCGCCCGCGGGCTGTCGGTGTACCAGTTGGTGTTCATGGGCGGGCAGGCCATCGGCTCGCTGGTGTGGGGGCTGCTGGCCGGCGCGACCAGCAGCGTCACCGCCCTGCTGGTCAGTGCGGGACTGCTGGTGTTCTGCGCGCTGTCGGCGTGGTGGTGGCCGCTACACGCACGGACCGCCGACCTGGATCTGACGCCATCGGCGCACTGGCCCGAACCGGCGCTGGTGTTCGAGCCCGAGCCGCCGGACGGCCCGGTGCTGGTACTGACCCGTTACCGGGTGGAGCCGCACAACGAGGATGAGTTCTTCGCAGCGATGGCACGGCTGGGCCGGTCCCGGCAGCGCTCGGGCGCGTCGCAGTGGCGGTTGTTCCGCAATATCGAGAAGGACAACACGTTCGTCGAGGCGTTCGTCGTGCGGTCCTGGGGCGAGCACCTGCACCAGCATCACACCCGGTTGACCGGACAGGACCTGATCATCGAGCAGGCCGTGGAGCGCTACATCGATGGGCCGCCGGTGTCCCAGCATCTGATCGCGGTCAACCCCGAGGGTTAGGCGGCGGCCACACCGGCACCGGCCCCGGTGTCGGTGTGGGTCGCCGCCGGGGCCCGGCCGACCGGCTTGGTATCCGGCTCGGCATCGGGCTTCGTATCCGGAGCGGTGTCGGCCTTCGGCGCGGACGTGGGATCCGTCTTCACGTCCAGAGTGGGGTCCGGCTTGGTGGTCGGTTTCACGTCCGATTCGCCGGTCGATTCGCCCGTCGATTCGTCCGTCGACGAGGTGTCGGTGGTCCCGGACTCCGTCTCGGAACCGTTCACCTCATTCGTGGCGTCCGTCGTCGCACCCTTGACGTTGTTGGGTGTCACCTCGGGCGCCTCGGGCTCGACGACGGCGGGTGTGACCGTCGGTTCCGGCGCCGGCGCGGTCGTGGGTCCGGTTACCGGGTCGTCGACGGGATCGGTGGCAGCGGGCTCCGGCTCGGGCACTGCGGACTTGTCACCCGTCGACACCGGCGCATCGCCGGCTGGCGGCTTGGCCGCCGATGTGTCGACCGAAAGTGCTTCCGCTGCCACGGATTTCTTCTCGGGAGTGGCTGCGGTGACGTCCACGGTCAGCGTGCTGGGCTTGGTGTACCCGATCCCGAACAGGTTCTCGAGCTGCGCGGCACCCCAGTCCAGCAATGCCTGCACGGCCTGGCCGATGCGCCCGCCGATCGAGTTCCAGGTGGTGACGGCGGCGTTGACGGTGGCGTTGAGGATGCCGACGTCGACGGTGTCGAAAACCCACTGGTTGCCGGCGTTGATCATGTCGTGGGCGAACCCGGTGAGCGCATCGCCCTCGCCGGCGATGAGCTTCCAGCCCTCCTGGATCTGGAAGTTGACCACCGGGACGAACGGGATGAACGAGATCGCGTTCAGGGCGTTGCCCACCGCGTCGACGCCGGTGCCGATGCCGCCCTTGATCGGTTCCCAGATGTTCCAGATCCCGTTCGACACATCGGCCACGAGTTGAGACGCCCCGGCCACGATGTTGCCGAGACCACCCTCGGGCAGGTCGGCCCATGGCGGACGTGGGATGGGAATGGGCACCGGCGGCAACGGGATCCAGGCGCCGACCTCGTCGATCCCGAGCCAGACCAGGGCCAGGCCGGCGTCGACGACCCAGTCGGCGACGTTCTTCAGGGCGCTGCCGTCGCCGCGCATCCAGTCGGTGGTGTTGAACACGCCGCTGTTGATCAGCGACTCGACGAAGTTGTAGACCACCATGATCTGGTTGGAGAAGATCCCGACCCACGGGATCCAAGCGACCACCGAGGCCGCGACCTGAAATCCGTAGCGCACCCACGGTTCGACAGCGTTGTAGAGGTTGTCGATCGTGTCGGCCAGGCCGTCCACCGGGGTACTGGGTGTGGGGTTCAACGCGTCGGCGACCGCGAGCACCTGCTCCTCGGTCAGCGCGGAGACGGCGGCGACCAGCTTGGGCGGCATCACCAGTTCGGTGCCGGCCCGTAGATCGACCTGGGTGGAGACGATCCGTTCGGGGTGCGTCAGCACACTGGCGGCCTGCGGCGCGGTGGTGGCGGTGAAGGTCAGCGCGCTCGCACACAGCGCGGCAACACCGGCGGTCAACGCGGGACGGATCGTCACAGCAAAACATTACGAAGGCCCGAACCCCGGGCCATCCCCCATAACGGGGGAAATCTCAGGAATATCCGGCGGTGCCGGCCGATGGACGAATCGGGTGGGTGGCGTGATGAGCGTGGTCGGGATTGGCGACGGGCGCCGCGCCCGTCTTCGGCGGTGCGCTGCTGGCGATGGCCGGCGGTCAGCTCGTGCGCGGCCTGAATTTCCGCGGCGGCATCAAGAACGACCTCGAGTTGCTCGAACTCCTGCCGGAGGACTAGGTCGAATGGCGAGAAGCGTTGCGCGCCAGCATTATCGATCGAGTCGACGGCCTGGTGGCCGCCGACGCGAAGCACCGGCGCCTGCAGTCGGCCGCCTCTCCTGATCGTCGCCGCGGTGGTCACCGGGATCTATGCCGCCCGGGGAACCCGACTGCTCGTGACGCGCCGCCGCAAGTGAGGCGCCGGTCGAACGCCTGAACCTCCGTCCGGATGGCGGGCGCCACGGTCCTCGCGGTCCGGCCGACACTCTGTTCGGACGCCTCGAGCGACTTCGACACCACGGCAGCGGTTCCTCCGCAACACTGCGAATACCGCGTCCGTGGTGTCGATCTCGGTCACAGGCTGCGGACCACATCCCTTGACGTCGATAGCGCCCAAGTTGTCATCAGGGCTGCCCGGAGGGCGATCTGGCTTCGGGTCAGCGACATCGGTCACGACATCGCGCCGGCCATGAGGGCGGCCCTCGGCGAAATCTGCGACACGGCAACCCTGATGTCGAGCTCGCCGAAAAACACCGCAGGGTCGTGGATTTCCGGTGACCGGAATGAATCCACGACCCTGCGGTCGATCTCACTCGAGCGTCAGGACTGCATCTGCCCCAGCGTGACCTGCACGGTCTGCGAGTTGCCCGAAGCATCCTGGTAGGTCACCGCGACGTTGTCACCGGGCGACTTGGACCGCACGGCGGCAACCAGGGCCTCCGGACCGTCGATCACCAGGTCGTCGATCTTGGTGATGGTCGCGCCGCTGGGCAGACCCGCCGACGCGGCGGGGCCGCCGTCGGCCACCCCAGCGATGGTGGCGCCGGTGCCGCTCTGATCGTTGCTGAGCTTCACACCCAGCGAGGCGTGCTGCACCGTGCCGGTGGACACCAACTGGTCGGCAATCTTCTTGGCCTGATCGACCGGGATCGCGAAGCCCAGACCGATCGAGCCGGCCTGCCCGCCGCCCGAACCGTCGCCGCCGCCCAGCGAGGCGATGGCCGAGTTCACGCCGATGAGCTTGCCGTCCATGTCGACCAGCGCGCCACCGGAGTTACCCGGGTTGATGGCGGCGTCGGTCTGGATGGCGTTCATCACCGAGTGCTGTCCGGTGGACTCGTCGCCGGTGGTCACCGGGCGGTTCAGCGAGCTGATGATGCCCGTGGTGACGGTGCCCTGCAGGCCCAGGGGCGATCCGATGGCGACGACGTTCTCGCCGACCTGGAGGTCCTTGGACGATCCGATCTCGATGGGCGTCAGGTCCGACACCCCTTGTGCGCGGATGACGGCGATGTCATCGGCCGGGTCGGCACCAACGACCTCGAACGGCACGGTCTTGCCGTCGGAGAACGTCACCGTGGCCGTCGGGGCGGCATCGTTCTGCCCGAATCCGCTGGGCGCCCGTCCACCGGGGATCAGGCCGCCGAACGGACCACTCTGGTCGTCGGAGCCCTGGCTGCCGGGGGACGCGTTGGCGGCCGCGACGACGTGGTTGTTGGTCAGAATCAGGCCGTCGGCGCTCAGCACGATGCCCGAGCCCTCTTCGCCCTGTTGACCCTGCTTGATCTGGATCTTCACGACGCTGGGCAGCACCTTGGCCGACACCTGCGCGACGCTGCCGGCCGGCGCGGCGGCCTTGGGAACCACCGGAGCGGCCACCGGCGTCTGCTGCTGTTGCGGCGCGGCCACCGGTGCACTGGCCGCGGTGCGCGTGGGCGCAGGCGCGGAATTGTGGGTCAGCGCCAGGGTGCCGACGACACCAGCGGTGGTGGCGACGACAGCCACGCCGGCGATCAGCGGCGCGGTGCGAGAACGCTTGCGCGGCGGCTGATTTGGCTCCACCACAGGCATCTGGACAGTCTGTTGATAGGACTGCTGGGGATACCAGTACTGCGGATACTGTTGTCCTGATTGGTAATTGCGGGCCGACCACTGGTCGTCGTGCTGCGGCGGATGTCCGAACCGATCCGTCATGATCTGCGTTGTCTCCTGTTTGGGTCAGCGATGTCCCCTAGAGAATGCCGGGGACGGCTGAGCGGTTGCTGAGAAGTTGGCTCGAGCAGGCCAAGACTTTGATGACGATTCGAATTCGTTTGCGGGCTACGTCACACCCGGACGGCCGTAGAACAGATTCGTGTGGTCGCCGATTATCGATTTGCCCATCCGCGCCAATACCATCTCCATCGACATGTCTGACAGCACGCTTCTCACGGCCGAGGCACAGCGCCGCCGCACCTTCGCCGTCATCAGCCACCCCGACGCCGGTAAATCGACACTGACCGAGGCACTGGCGCTGCACGCCCGCGCCATCACCGAAGCCGGGGCGATCCACGGCAAGGCCGGCCGGCGGTCCACCGTGTCGGACTGGATGGAGATGGAAAAGGCGCGCGGCATCTCGATCACCTCGACCGCGCTGCAGTTCCCGTACCGCGACTGTGTCATCAATCTGCTCGACACTCCCGGCCACGCCGATTTCTCCGAGGACACCTACCGGGTGCTAACGGCCGTGGACTGCGCCGTCATGCTGATCGATGCCGCCAAGGGTCTCGAGCCACAGACGCTGAAGCTGTTCCAGGTGTGCAAGCACCGCGGGATTCCGATCATCACCGTGATCAACAAGTGGGATCGGCCGGGCCGGCACGCCCTGGAGTTGATGGACGAGATCCACGAGCGGATCGGGTTGCGCACCACTCCCCTGACCTGGCCGGTCGGCATCGCCGGCGACTTCAAGGGTGTGCTGGACCGCCGCTCCGGCGAGTTCATCCGGTTCACCCGCACCGCGGGCGGGGCGACGGCGGCTCCCGAGGAACACATCGCCGCCGCCGACGCGGTGGCAGCGGCCGGGGTCGACTGGGAGACCGCGGTCGAGGAATCCGAACTGCTCAGCGCTGACGGCTCCGACTACGACCGTGACTCCTTCCTGTCCGGGGAGAGCTCGCCGGTGCTCTTCACCTCGGCCGCCCTCAATTTCGGGGTGAACCAGTTGCTCGACGTGCTGGTGTCGTTGGCGCCGCCGCCCGGCGGTGCGGTCGACGTTGACGGCTCCCGACGTGCGGTCGAATCTCCGTTCAGCGCTTTCGTTTTCAAGGTCCAGGCCGGGATGGACTCGTCGCACCGGGATCGGATCGCGTACGCCCGGGTGGTGTCCGGCACCTTCGAGCGCGGCGATGTGCTCACCCACTCGGCCACCGGCAAACCGTTCGTCACCAAGTACGCCCAGTCGGTGTTCGGTCAGCAGCGTTCCACCCTGGACGACGCCTGGCCCGGTGACGTGATCGGCCTGGCCAACGCCGCCGCGCTGCGGCCGGGCGACACGCTGTATCGCGATGTGCCCGTTGCGTTTCCGCCGATCCCGAGCTTCTCCCCCGAGCATTTCGCGGTGGCCCGCAACATTGATCCCAGCAAGCACAAGCAGTTCCGCAAGGGAATCGAACAGCTGGACCAGGAAGGCGTGGTGCAGGTACTGCGCTCGGACAAGCGCGGCGAGCAGGCCCCGGTGCTGGCGGCTGTCGGGCCCATGCAGTTCGAGGTGGCCACCCACCGGATGGCGGCCGAGATCGGCGCAGCGATCGCGCTGGAGTCACTGCCCTATCAGGTGGCGCGGATCGTCGACCCCGAGGACGCCGAGTTCGTCAACCGGCAGGTGTCCGCGGAAGTCCTGGCCCGCACCGACGGCGTGATGCTGGTGCTGTTCTCCACACCGTGGCGCCTCGAGGGCTTCCAGCGGGACAACCCGTCGATCACCCTGCGGAGCCTGGTCGCGGCCGAAGGGTAGCGCGTCCGGTTCGGCGGTGGTCGAACTCCGAGATCAGGCGTCCACCAATGACGCGATCTCGTCGAGAGTGCGCCGGAGTTCGTCGACCAGCCAGCTGTCGCTTTGTTCCTCGAACACCTGCAAGAGACTTCGGTAGTACCACAGGTGCTCATTTGGATCACTCACGCTGAACCGCGTCCACAGTGCAGCACCGCACAACTGAACGTCGCGCAGGATTGCTCGGGCGTTGTCGACCTTGTCGGCCAATGACACCAGAAGGGTGTCTTGCGACGCGCTCGACAAATGGTCGATGTACCGCTCCTTGCGTGCGCGCCACGGCGGCTTCGGCACTTCGTCGGTATCGCTGCACTCGGACACGATCGTCGCGACCGCGTCGCCGAAGCGAGATCTGATCTCGGCCAGGGTCGGCGGTCCGCCCTGATCCTCGACGGCGTCGTGCAACAACCCTGCGATCGCCTGAGTTTCGGTACCACCGGCCTCGATCACCAACGCCGACACCGACATCAGGTGCCCGATGTAGGGAGTGTCGCCACCTTTTCGGATCTGCGTTCGATGCAAGGCGGCGGCATAGGCCAAGGCCTCGCCGAACTTACTGCCCAACCTCGGCTTCATCGTCTCCATACGGTCCCCTCCTTCGACGTTGATCTCAGTCTCGCTCAGGGGTGTGACATGCAGCGTGACGGGCCAGAGCCGACCCTACTTGTCGACGTCCATCTCGACGAGGACCCGGCGCAACAACTTGCCGGTCGCGTTGCGCGGGAGCTCATCGATGAAGACCACGTCACGCGGCACCTTGTGCCGAGCCAGGTTCTCCTTGACGTAGAGCTTGATCTCGTCGCCGTCCGGGCTGGCGCCGGACTCGGGAACGACGAAGGCGCGCAACCGCTTTCCCCACTCCACGTCGTCGACGCCGACGACGGCCACCTCGGCGATGTCGTCGCGTTCCTCGAGCAGGTTCTCGACCTCCTGCGGAAAGACGTTCTCGCCGCCGGAGACGATCATGTCGTCATCGCGGCCGTCGACGAACAGCAGGCCGTCGTCGTCGAAGTGGCCCATGTCGCCGCTGGACATGTAGCCGTCGATGATCTGCTTGGTGCGGCCGTCGGTGTAGCCGGCGAACGGCGCGCCGTTGCGCACGAAGATACGGCCGCGCTTGTTGCGGCCCTTGACCCGCTGGTCGTTGTCGTCGTAGAGGACGACCTCGCAGGTGACCGGCGCACGGCCGGCAGTCCCTGGCGCCTTGCGCAATTCGGCGGGCGTCGCGATGGTGGCGATGGCGCACTCGGTGGATCCGTACATGTTGTAGAGCACGTCACCGAAGGCGTCCTGCGCCTTGTTGGACAACTCTGGGCTGAGCGCCGATCCGGCAACCAGAATGACCTTCAGCGACGACGTGTCGTACTTCGCGTGGATATCGGGGCCGAGTTCGACCATGCGGTGCAGCATCGTCGGCACCGCGACCAGCATGTCGGCCTTGTGGTCGGCGATCATCTTCAACGTCTTCTCGGCGTTGAACCGCCGGCCGGTGACCACCTTGTTGCCCAGCGCTGCACCCGCCAGGTAGGTGGCCCAGCCGGTGCTGTGGAAGATGGGCGAAACGATCACCATTGTTCCCTTGCGCGGGAACGGAACCCGATCAGCGAGTTGCGCCGACGCGAACGGCGACACGGTGTCGCGGGGGGCGCCCTTGGGCAGGCCGGTGGTGCCACTGGTGAGGATGACCGACCCGCCGGGCTTGCTCGGCGGCGGCAGCGGCTCGGTCGAGTTGGCGGCGACCATGTCCTCGAGGGTCTGCGCGCCGTCGGGCAGTTCGGCGCCCTCGTCGACCCAGGTGATGATGCGGGGCAGCTCGGGCGGCAGGGCGTCCAGCAGGCCGAGGAACTCGCTGTCGTGCATCACGACCTTGACGCCCTCGCGGGCGCAGACCTCGGCGAACTGCGGTTTGGCGAAGCCGGTGTTCATCAGCACCAGTCGGGCGCCCAGCTTGCCACAGCCGGCCATCGCGATGATGAGGCCGCGATGGTCGCGGCACAGCAGCCCGACGACGGAGCCCTCCTTGACGTCGAAGCGCTGCAGGGCGTGCGCCAGCGCCCAGGACATGTCGTCGACCTGCTTGTAGGTCAGCGCGCCACGCTCGTCGACGACGGCCGGCAGATCGGGGAACCGCCTGCCGCCCTGGATGGCCATGGTGGCCTGCGGGCCGTAGGTGGCCGCCAACTTGGCGGTCTGGACCGTCGAGCCGAGATCCAGGGGTTCGATGAACCCGCGGGCGACCAGACGCGTGACCGCGTGACCGTTCTCGACGACCTGCGTCAGCTTCTGGCGAATTCCGTTGACGATGTCCATGGTGTTTGCCCCTCTGGCCGGTTGCGATTGGACCGTAGCAGGGTACGTAGCGCTGCTCAGCCAGATGGTGGGAGCGGCCCCGATCCGTACGGTGGAACTCATGAAATTCCTCGATGTTGACTGACTCGGCCAGGTCAGCCGGATCGGTCTGGGCACCTGGCAGTTCGGTTCGCCCGAGTGGAGAATCGCGATGCGCTGACGGCCGCGCCTGGGGCGCCGATGACAGCGTTGCCGCCATCGAGGTGGGGCAATGATCTTCGGCCCGGCGCCGGCCGTGCTCCTACCAGTTGCTCCGCGAATAGTCCTTCAGGAAGCAGCCATACAGATCCTCACCGTCCTCGCCGCGCACGATCGGGTCGTACACCCTGGCGGCACCGTCGACCAGATCCAGTGGGGCGTGGAATCCTTCATCTGCTAATCGAAGTTTTGTCGGATGGGGCCGCTCATCGGTGATCCACCCGGTGTCCACCGCGGTCATCAGGATTCCGTCCTGCTCGAGCATCTCTCCCGCGCTGGTGCGGGTCAGCATGTTCAGCGCGGCTTTGGCCATATTGGTGTGCGGATGGCCCGGACCCTTGTACTGCCGACTGAACTGACCTTCCATCGCCGACACATTCACGACGTACTTACGACGGGCTCGGGACGAGGCCATCGCCGGGCGCAGCCGACTCACCAGGATGAACGGCGCCGTCTGGTTGCACAGCTGCACTTCCAGCAGTTCCATCGCATCGACCTCATGCACGCGCTGGGTCCAACTGTTGATCGCACTGGTGTCCGGCAGCAGGCCACCTGCGTCGATCGCGGTGCCCGCGGCGATTCGCTCCGGTGACGCACTGCGGGCCAACAGGGCCAATTCCGTTACTGCATGCGGTGTTTGGTGCTCGGCGAGGCTGCCCGCCAACGCCGCAGGGTGGGCGTCGCTGACGTGATCGAACGTGATCACGTCGACCCGGTCGACCAGCTCCCGGGGCGGCGTGCGCTCGGCTTCGACCAGCGCCGCGTACGAACCCGGCGGTCGCCGCACCGTCTGCGCGGCGTTGTTGATGAGAATGTCCAGCGGTCCCTGCGCGGCGACCTCGTCGGCCAGCGCCACCACCTGTGCCGGGTCGCGTAGATCGATGCCGACCACTCGCAACCGGTGCAGCCAGTCGGCGCTGTCGTCCATCGCCCCGAAGCGGCGCACGGCGTCGTTGGGGAATCGGGTGGTGATGGTGGTGTGCGCACCATCGCGCAGTAGCCGTAGCGCGACATACATGCCGATCTTCGCCCGCCCGCCGGTGAGCAGAGCGGTGCGGCCGGTGAGGTCGGTCCGGGCATCGCGTTTGGCCCGGTTCAACGCGGCGCAGTCCGGACAGAGTTGGTGGTAGAACGCGTCGACCACGACGTAATGGTTCTTGCAGATGTAGCAGGCCCGCGAGCGCAGGAGCGTGCCCGCCGACGCACCGGCCGCGGTCGACACCAGGGGCAGGCCCTGGGTCTCGTCGTCGATCCGGCCGGGTGCACCGGTGGCAGTGGCGGCGATGACGGCCCGGTCAGCGGCGGCCACCGCATCACGCTTGGCGTGCCGGCGGGCCAGCTTCACCGCCTTGTAGACACCGGCGGTGGCGCGGCGCACGGCAACGGCGTCGGGGTGCTCGGGGGGCAGTGACCGAACATCGGTCAGCACCTCCAGGCAGATCGCGAGCTTGTCGGGATCGATCGAATTCACGGTGCAACGGTACGGGCTCCGCGGCCGGCGACATGCCCCTCAGCGTGAGCCCACGCCCACCGGGAACAAACACCTCCGTGCCCCAGTCGGCCCCAGAGCATGGCCCCAGCCCACCGGACCACCACCCAGCCAACCCATGGACCGGACTGAAGTGCTGCACGAACAGGTTGGCGGTCAGGACCGTCGCCGGGGCGATCTTCGGGGTGGTCGTCTACGCGCTGAGCGGCGCCCGACCGCAGACCCCGGAATTCGACGAGTTCCTCGACGGCGACTCCCCCGCCTGGTATTCGCCGCCCACGGTGCCACCCTGGCCGAGGACGCCGGTTTCCACGCCTGCAGCCTCGCTGTCGAGGCGGCACCGACCTGGCAGGGCATCGTCGAAACGGCCGACCGGCATGGCGCGAGCGTGATCGTGCTCGGCCCGCATCGCCGTTCCCGGCTGCTGGGCCAGCTGGATGGCAGTGTGGTCGGTGCAGTGCTGGCGCACACCGACATTCCGGTTCTGGCGATCCCGGAATTATCAACCCGAACACGTGCTCTCGGCATCCGCGGCGCGCTGACCGGGCGCCACGGTCGCGAACCGTTCTAGGCTTGGCTCATGACCTCTCTGCGCACGCTGACCCGCATCGCCCTGGGCGGATTCATGACCTTCGCCGGCATATCGCACCTGACCTTCGCCCGCCAAGAATTCACCGCGCAGGTGCCCAATTGGTTCCCCATCGACACCGACGTCACCGTGCTGGCCTCCGGTGCGGCCGAAATCGCGCTCGGCGCTTCGTTTCTGGCGCTGCCGAAACACCGCAGACTCATCAGCCGGTTGCTCGCCGCGTTCTATGTCGTGATCTTTCCGGGCAACATCGCGCAGTACGTCGAGCACACCGACGCATTCGGCCTCAACAGCGATCAGGCCCGGCTGATCCGCTTGTTCTTCCAGCCGGTCCTGATCGCCGCCGCGCTGTATGCCGGCGGCCCACAGCGCGACCGATCCACGAAGTAACCCGCTCGCCACCACTCTCGACGTAGCGGGATCGACGCCATACCGTGGAGAAATGACTGATCAGTCCCCCGCGGTGTCGCTGTCGCACCCGCCCGCGGCGCTCATGCGCATCGTGAACCCACTGCTCGGGGTGCTGCTGCGCACCCCGCTCGGCGGCCCGATGCGCACGCAGATGATGGTCGTCACGGTCACCGGACGCAAGACCGGCCGGCAGTACACCATTCCGTTGACCGCCCACGTCGTCGACGGGATCCTCTACGCGATGACCACCGCTGCGTGGAAGAACAATTTCCGGGACGGCGCCACCGCGCAGGTGCTGCACAACGGCACGACCGCCACCATGCACGGTGAGCTCATCACCGACCCCGACGTCGTCGCCGGGCTCGCAGTGCGGTGTGCCCAGTCCTACGGTGCAAAACGCGCACAGACGATGATGGGCCTGAAGTTCCGCGATAACCGGGTTCCGACGCTGCAGGAATTCACCGAGGCGGTCGAGCGGGAGCGTTACGTGGCCGTCCGGTTCACGAACTAGGGCACCCGCATGTACGTCGACGTGATGACGGTCCCGCAGCCGCTGACCAAGATCGGCGACCTGGCCCGGCAGGTCCGAGCCGCCGGCTTCTCCGGCCTGCTGTTCACCGAGACCGGCCGCACCGCCTATCTCAACGCGGCGGTGGCCTCTCAGATTGCACCCGGCCTGGACCTGTCGACCGGCGTCGCGGTCGCGTTCCCGCGCAGCCCGTTCGTCACCGCAGCCTGCGCCTGGGAGCTGCAGGAGGCCACCGGGGGTCGGTTCCGCCTGGGCCTCGGCACCCAGGTGCGAACCCATGTGGTCCGACGCTATGGCAGCGACTTCGAGCGACCAGGGCCGCGGCTACGTGATTACGTCAGAGCGGTCAAGGCCTGTTTCACGGCGTTCCGCTCCGGAAAGCTGGATCACCACGGTGATTTCTACGACCTCGACTTCATCACGCCGCAGTGGAGCGCCGGACCGATCGACGCACCCGATCCGAAAGTCGATGTCGCCGCCGTCAATCCGTGGATGCTCCGGATGGCCGGCGAGGTCGCCGATGGCGTGCACGTCCACCCGTTGGGCGAACCCAGCTACCTCGCCCGGCATGTCATCCCGAATGTGGCTGAGGGAGCGGCGAAGTCGGGCCGCTCACCGTCGGACATCGCGCTGATCGTCCCGGTCATGACGATCGTCGGTGACACCGACGAGGAACGCCACCGTGAGCGCGAACTGGTGCGAACGAGCATGAGCTTCTACGGCAGCACGCCCAACTACGCGTTCATCTGGGATCAGGCCGGCTTCGACGGCACCACCGCGAGAATCCGGGAGAAGCAGAAGGCCGGCGACTTCGCGGGCATGGCCGCCCAGATCACCGACGACCACATTGCCACCTTCGCCACCGAATCAACCTGGGACGGGCTGGCCGACGCCCTTGCCGTGAAGTACGGCCGGGTCGCGACACGGATCGCGCTGTACAACGCCCTGGGCGATCCCGAACGCACCGAACGCTATGGCACGGTCGCGAAAACCCTTGCCGGCTCGCTCCTCGATCCGTAGTCCTGGCTTTTCACCCGGCCGGGATCGGCGCGCTCTGCGCCGAGATCACTCCCGCGGGGTTACGGTCGGACCAGCCCGCATACTCGCTGGTTCTCAGCGACCCGGGTCCGCCGATGGGATGTCATGACTCGAGCAACCCAGAGAAGACCTCATGAGTAGGTTCACCGCAACGATGTGGGCCAACGCCCACGCGAGTGCGAAGGGCATGGTGACCGGCGAACCCCACACCCCGGTGCGGCACACCTGGGCAGAGGTGCACGAGCGGGCCCGGCGCATTGCCGGCGGGCTGGCGGCGGCGGGCGTGGCACACGGCGACGCCGTCGCCGTGTTGGCCGGCGCACCGGTCGAGATCGCCCCGATCGCACAGGGGGTCTGGATGCGAGGTGCCAGCCTGACAATGCTGCACCAGCCCACCCCGCGGACGGACCTGGCGCGCTGGGCGCAGGAGACCACCGCAGTCATCACCATGATCGACGCCAGGGCCGTCGTGGTCTCCGATCCGTTCATGGCGGCCATACCCGTGCTCGATCAACTCGGGCTGCCGGTGTTGACCGCTGAACAACTGCTCGACGCCAGCCCGGCAGATCCGGTCCACACCACCGACGACGACATGGCGTTCCTGCAGTTGACGTCTGGATCCACCGGACCCCCCAAGGCCGTTCGCATCTCCCACGCAAACGTCGTGGCCAACGCCGAGGCGATGTTCGTCGGCGCCGCAGTCGACATCGACACCGATGTGATCGTGAGTTGGCTGCCCTGCTTCCACGACATGGGCATGACGGGCTACCTGACGGTGCCGATGTATTTCGGCGTCGAACTGGTCAAGGTGACGCCGATGGACTTCCTGCAGGATGCGTTGTTGTGGCCCAAGTTGATTGACACGTATCGCGGCACGATGACGGCTGCGCCGAACTTCGCCTACAACCTGCTGGCCAAGAGGTTGCGCAGACAGGCCACACCCGGCCAGTTCGATCTGTCGTCGCTGCGCTGGGCACTCTCGGGCGCGGAGCAGGTGGACCCCGCCGTCGTGGAGGATCTCTGTGACGCCGCCGCCCCGTTCGGCCTGCGCGCAGAAGCCTTCGTACCCGCCTACGGGATGGCCGAGACGACGGTGGCGGTGTCGTTCACCGAATGCGGCGCCGGGATGCTGGTCGATGAGGTGGACGCCGATCTGCTGGCCGTCCTGCACCGGGCCGTGCCGGTGACCCGGGGACGCACGCGGCGGCTGGTCCGCCTCGGCCGGCCGCTGCCGGGTATGCAGGTGCGCATCGTCGATGAGCAGGGTGCCGTCCTGGCGGCGCGCGGCGTCGGGGTCATCGAGGTCCGTGGCGAGCCGGTGACCGACGGCTACACCACGTTGGCCGGGTACCTTCCGGCACAGGACGACCAGGGTTGGTACGACACCGGCGATCTGGGCTATCTCACCGATACCGGCGACATCGTGGTGTGCGGCCGTGTCAAGGACGTCATCATCATGGCCGGCCGCAACATCTACCCCAACGACATCGAGCTCGCCGCGGTGCGGGTCGACGGCGTCCGCCCGGGCTGTGCGGTGGCGGTGCGTATCGACGCCGGCCAGTTGCGGGAGACGTTCGCGGTTGCGGTCGAATCGACATCGTGGGAAGAGTCCGACGAGGTGCGCCGGATCGAACGCCAAGTGGCCCATGAGGTTTTCACCGAGGTGGACGTCCGGCCACGCAATGTGGTGGTGCTCGCGCCGGGAACGATCCCGAAAACACCGTCGGGCAAGCTGCGGCGGATACACGCGCAAGCACTGGTGCACTGAGCGGACCGCGGGGCTATCCGACGAGAGCGGCCCGCATCGCCGGCGTCATCAGTTCGGCGATCTCGGCCCACGGCACCGTCACCGGCAGATAGTCCCCAAGCACGTGCGCGACAGGCACGTAGACGTGGAACCCCTCCGGCGTCGGCAGCCAGTCCAGGACGTTGTCCATCGTCGCGGGATCCAGCGGGCCGATGCGATCGTCGATCCGGACCACCAGGGTCGAGAGCTTGGCGGCGGCGGCCTGTGGATCGGTCCAGACATCTTTCAGCAGAATCGGTTTCGCGGTCCGCGCGTCGATCACGATGGTCGCCACACTGTTGTTGGGGTGCGCCGCGCCCTGGGCGTACCAGTTGAAAATGGCCACGCCCCCAACCACATTGGGGCCCAGCGTGGTGATCCGGCTGCTGTCGCCGTCCAACAGCGAGCCGTCGTAGATCGCCGTGTCGACGGCCGGCCCGAGCAGATCCTCGAGCGCAGCGTGCATGCCGCTGTTGAAGCGGTCCCGGACCGCCGGCGTCCCACCGGAAACCTGGGGCAGGGTGACGTCGACGGTGTTGGAGCCACGCGTCTCGTTGACCACCAGCTTGGTCGCCGCGTAGGCCGGCGCCGGCGAACTGTTCGCCGTCCCGGCGCTGGTCGGCGCCGTCACCGTCTCCGACGTGGTGGACCCGGCCTGCTGGCCGCACGCCGTCACGCCGGCCAGCATCAACATCACCACGACGTGCCGAAAGATCATCGCTCGATGTTAGGCCGCGCCTGCGCTGCCCAACGGCGCAATCTTGCTTTAATCGGCAACATGACGGAGCCCGGTCTGCGTGAACGCAAGAAGCAGGAAACCCGCGCCGCCCTGTGCCGGGCGACCCTGGACCTCGCACTGCGCGACGGTTACGACGCCGTCACCGTCGACGCCATCGCCGAGGCTGCCCACGTCTCACCCCGCACGTTCCGGAATTACTTCTCCAGCAAAGAAGATGCGGTGCTGTCGCTGCTGGCCGATGTCGAGCAACTCCACGCCGACACCTTTCTGGACCGCCCGGTCGACGAACCCGTCCTGGACTCGCTCGAGGCCGCCGCGATCAACCTGCTGCAGTCCGGTCCCGACGTGGAGAAGACCATGGCGGCCACCCGGATGATCACCGAACACCCGTCCCTGACCGCGCACGCCGCGGTCGTGCACCGCCGCACCTCCCAGCAGGTGCTCGAAGAAATCGCCCGCCGACTCGGCCGCGACCCCGACACCGACCTGCTGCCGCGGCTCATCTTCCACGCCAGCCGGGCCGTGACCGCCTCCGCGGTCGAGTTGCTCGTGCACGGTACCGAACCGGCCGAGGACGCCAGTGCGCTTATCCGCCAAGGGTTTTCGCAGTTGCGCGACGGCCTTCACCCGGCCGGCGGTTCGCTGATGGCGGCCGGCTTCTAACCCCCAGCGGGTCTTCACATTTTATTGCCAGAAACGGCAATTTTGCGCATTATTGAACCAGGGTGCGTTGACCCTTCCGGGCCGGCGCGGGGTGGTTCAGGAGCGTCTCATGAAGAAAATGGTGACCGCCGGACTGGCGGCCGGATTGGTCGGGTTCGCGGGGGGTATCGGCGCTATCGCGGCGGCCCCCACTGCACTCGCTGAATGCGGCGAGTTCTACATGTGGGGTAACGGCGGCGGCAACTGCGACGGGCCCATCGGCCCGGATGGCAGCTTCCAGCGCTGCACGACGGTGTACGTGATGGGGATCGGCGGGACCAACTGCTTCATCGTTCCCGGCCCGCCGCCGGCACCCATGGCCGGACCCCCGGCTCCGGCGCCGCCACCACAATTGGCGTAGCGACGGTCACGCGCGAGCACCGCCGAGATCACGCTGTGCGAATCGCTCGGCATCGCGCCGGAACGGCTCTCGTTCGGCAACACCATCAAGAAGGGAGGTGGTGCTCGCGACCGACAAACCGTCGGACGACGGCCGCCGTTGGGTCCACGGGATCGAGCCGCTACGGGCCCACCACACCGAATGAAGAAGAATGATGAGCACCTACGGGCACCTCGACAATGTCATGATGATCGGCTTCGACTCGATCGGCTGCGGCACCCTGCCGCCCTTCCTGCGGCACTTCGACATCGAGCCGAACCGGATAACCGTGCTGGCTCCCAACGACGACAACGACACCGTCCTCGAGGATGCCGGCGTCACCCGCGTCGACGCGTTCCTCACTCCCGACAACTACGCCGAGGTGCTCGAACCACTGCTGGCGCCGGGCACTTTCGTGGTGAACCAGGCGGGCACTGCACCGTCCGCTGGAGGAACGCCACCTGATCGGCCTTGGCCCGCGGGTCCAGATAGATCTGGAAATGACGGTAGGGGTAGCGGAGTAGTTCGGCACGTGGTGCCTGCTGGGCAGCCTTGACCGCAGGTGCCGCCGGCGTGATGGCGTCCTGCTCGCACACGGTGATCAGCAGCGGCGACTTGATGTCCTTCGCTTTGCGGCCAGGTCGATAGAACGGGAACTTGAACATCAATCGAGCGGCAAACTCATTGCGCCACTTGCTGTTCAGACTTACGACAGCCGCGAAGTCCGACTCGTACTGCGGCGCCGTAATGACAGCGAACGTGCCCGGCGCGCCAACGGCCGGGACCAGGCGCGGCGGGCGGCCTCGCCATGCTCCGAGCTGATCACGCAGCGCGCATCGCGGAATGCCTCGGCGTATTCGGGCAACCCGTCCTCCCGGGTCCCCGTGAAGCCGTGGCCCATGACGACGCACGGCGCATTGCCCTGAATCGTGGCGGGTCGGTACACGTAGGCAGCCAACTGCTCGCCCTGGCACGGAATCCGCACGTCCTCGACCACGGCGGGAATGTACGCGCCGAAATTGTGACCCACCAGGGCCCAATTCGAACCCTTCGCTCCGAAAGCGCATTCGCACGTTTACAGTTGGTTCGACACCCGCTGAGGACGATCGGTAAAGCGGCCGCACCCGTCAGGAACCGACGACGTTTCATCGCGCCTCCCCGTTGTTGGGCTGACGCATCGCCGCCAAGTGCGGGCCCAGGTGCCGCGCGTGCGCCCCGGGGGGATCGACGCTCCGAACGCCAAAGCCATCTGGCAGCCTCTGATCGACACGTTTGCCTCTGCCCCGGACGATGTCAAGGTGCTCGAGCCGATAGTGGCGAAAGCCAGGCCCTCCCAGAGTTACTGGGACGCTGAGTACTTGCAGACCAACGCACCCCGGGCGATCGTGCACGACGACCGCCCGGGAAGTCCTGCCGGCAACATCTTGTGGGCCGGCAATCAGGACGAGGTCGGGGTCTTCCTCTACGGCTACCGTTCAGGTTTCGCTGCTGGCATCCGATCGACAGCAGACGCTGGTGAACGCACTGTTCGCTGCGAGCCGACATCACCGGACCACGCTGCACTTCAACAAGGCACTGGCCGGCGCCCCCGAATCAGTGCGCGCCGAAATCGGCGATACCGCAATCAATCCCGCTGTCGCCCATGCGTTTGCATTGGCGATCGTCGCCGACGGCCAGGGCCCGGCGTTCCCCGATGTTCCCGGCCACACGCCCGATCTGACTGCGGGACGTCGTTCGGCCGAGGCCATCAACCAGGCAATGGATGCGCTCCTGGAGGCTGCTCCCGGCGCCGGCTCCTATCTCAACGAGGCCGATTTCTTCGACGAGAACTGGCGACAGTCCTTCTGGGGCTCCAACTACGACCGCCTGCTGTCGGTCAAGAACCGGTATGACCCCGACGGCTTGTTCGTCGTCCACCACGGCGTCGGAAGCGAGGCGTGGAGCACCGACGGGTTCACCCCCGTCCATAGTTGACACCTCGATATCGGAGTAGTCCCGCACGTGAGTCCCTGCGTGAGTCTGTTAGCCGACACGCGGATCGCCCATCCGGGGGCTAGCCTGCATCCATGAACAAGCCGCAGGTCGCGGGGCTACTGACCGCGTGGTGTGTCTTCCTCGTCGCACCCGCCTGGATCGTCTACTTCACCTTCCGCGGCGCGGACGTGAACACCCCGGTCCTCGGCCCCGCCATTGCGATCTGGACCGTCGGCTATCTCATCCAGTTCGGCATCTTCATGGCAGTGGCCCGAAAGTCCTCGGGTAACAGCGTCGTGGGCTGGCTGCTCGCATCGACAATGCCCTTCGTGGCTGACTGGACCGTGCCGGTCGCGCCGTGGTCGCCCGCCGCCGTACTGGTAGTCGTCGGCGCCTACGCCGCTTGGTTCTACTCCCGGCTGGTACGCGGTGATGATCTGCAGCACAACGGAATTCCGGCGACCGGTACAGTACTGGAAGTCAAGAAGCCAGTCATGAACATGATCATCAACAGCGTGTACATCCGCCGAACAATGACGCTGCGCATCGAACGTTCCGACGGCACCCCAGCGTACGAAGCGAAGTACTCGGGCACCTTCATGCTGGGTGAGATCCCGGGGCCGGGCGATGTGTTCAACCTGCGGGTGGATCCCCGGGATCCGATGCACTTCGAGACGACCGAGGATGCACCATCATCCGCTTCCCCGACACCGCCCGCGCCGACATGGGTACCGCCGAACGATCCGACGATCGCCGAGCAGCTTGCTCAGCTCGAGGAGATGCACCGCCGTGGCGCACTGACCGACGAAGAGTTCGCGGCCGCCAAGCAGCGGGTACTGCGGGGGTGACCCCAGATAGGCCGGTAGCCGCGAACGTCGAGCACCGAGGCGAGGATGGCGGCCTGGCGCAGAACAGTCCAAGAAGCAAGGCTGTCTTGGTGGGGCGGGCGGGGCTCGAACCCGCGACCAAGGGATTATGAGTCCCCGGCTCTAACCAACTGAGCTACCGCCCCTCGGCGCCTGAACGCGGCACCCATGGTCGCATGCGACCTCGCCGAACCGTGAACCGGCGCTGGCCGTCGACTTATGGCACGCGAAAACGGGCATTGCGTGACGTATCTCGACACCGACCGCCGAGGAGCCACTTATCGCCCTGGAGCGGCCGAAAGTCACTTATGTGACTTCTCGTGACCAGCCGTCAGACCAGCATCGAGGACAGGTCCGTCCGCATCAGGGTGACGTTGTAGTTCCCCCAGATCGACATGTTCCAGTACAGGTACGCCGGGTTGTCGGTCCCGCCGGAAGCCGTCTTCAGCAGAGAAGTCCCCGACCACGGGTGGATCATCGGCGCGTACAACCCCGGGTACTTTGCCGAGGTCACCAGCGTCGTCGGCGCCGACCACGTACCCGTCGGGTCACTCGCCGTCCGCATCACCACGTTGTTGCCGGAGTCGGTCGACAGCATGACGTATTTGTTCAGGTAGGTGTTGTACTGCACCGATAGTTCGCCGGCGGTCGGATACGTCGTCCAGCTGAACAACCCGAAGAAGCTCTGCGTGGTCCCCGGCAGCACCGGCTTGGCCGCCGAGGGTGTACCCGTCACCCACTTGCTGCCGGTCCAGTACTGGTACTTGCCGACGTCCAGGATCTGCGACGACTGCACCCGCGACAGGTAGACCGTGCCATTGCGCCCCGACGGAGTGCCGTAGGCGTAGATGTAACCCGCGGTCGCATCGGCCGAACCGTCCGGCGGCTTGACGAAGCTGACCATCTGGAAGTTCTCGTCGCCCGCCTTGTACGCGACTGTCGAGCTGATCCACCCGCCCGAGCGCACCGACGACTGCGGCACCTGCGTCCAGTTCTGCCCGTTGTCATCGGAGTAGGCGATCGCGTTGTAGTTGGTGGTCCACGATCCGGGCCAGCCCCAGTTGTTGACCGACATGAACGAAACGTATTGCCGCGTAGCCCCGTTCACCCCGGCGCCGGCAACGGAGATCGCGCCCGTGGGGATGACGGTCACCTGCGTCCACCAGGTGTAGGGATACTTGCCGATGATCTGCCGGGCGTAGTTCGGCACACCGGGATCCATCGGCGAGCCGCTGAACATGCCGAGCGGAATGCCGGGCAGATCCGGGATGCCATCGGGAACGCTGATGCCGTTGGACAGGACGTTGTCCGCAGTGCGCAGCAGGACATTGCTGCGCCAGCCCGACGACATGGCCGCATTGGTGAAGGTGTCGCCGAAGGCCATCAGGATCTGACGCTGGCTGCCGGTCAACCCGTTGTCCCACATGATGCCGAGGTCGGTGCCGTAGATGGCGAACCGCTGCATCGTGTTGTTGATGCTGTTGACGCCGGTGACCCAGCCAAGATTGACCGTAGTGGGCGCGGCGATGGCGGCCGCCATGGTTGCGAAGTCGAGCGTGGTGGTCCCCACCTCGGGGCTGGCCACGCTGGTCTCGTCGCCGTGGATCTCGCGGCGTGCTCCCAGACCGAAGAAGGCGATCACTGCGGCGGCCAGCGGGTTGTTCGCCGACCAGCCCGATGCGCTCGGGGTGGCGCCGATCCAGCCGAGCATCGTGGTGAACACCGCGTCGACGACCGTGCTGACCGCTTCGATGACGCCGTCCAGCAGCGTCTTTGGCTGCGCGAGGGTGGTGAGGGCGGTGGGCACCGCTACCGACTCGGTGCGCGCCACCGAGGGCTCAGGATCGGTGGTGGTCTCGACGGTTCTCGACTTCGCCGGATCGCTCGTCTCGGCGACCTTGTCGGCCGCCGTCTCGGTGACCTTCTCGGTCGTGGCGCGCGCCGGCGTCGTCGGTGCCACCGTCTCGGTCTCGGTCTTCGTCGGCTCGGGTGTCTCGGTCTTCGTCGGCTCGGGCGCCTCGGTCGGCTCCGGCGCTTCGGTCGCGGACGGCTTCACGGACGGCTTCACGGACGACGTGGGCTCGGACGTCGATCCGCTCTCGTCCGATTCCTCCGTCGGCTCCTCGGTGGCCTCCGCCGTCGGATCAGCCGATTCCGATTCCGATTCCTTGGTGGGCGCCTTTGTCGGCGAATCCGTCTCCGCGGTCGGGTCCGAGGAGTCCTCGTCCTTGGCAGGTGCGGGGTCCGTCTTGTCGGTCTTGTCGGTCTCGGAACCGCCGGTCCCGAACGAAGACTGCGACTGCGATGATCCCGTCGACGACGGCCCGCTGTCGCCGGACTCCTCGGTGGCCGAGGCCACCCCGCCCGTGACGACGATGCCGACGGCCAACGCGACCGCCAATGTTCCAACCCGACCGGCAACCGATCCTGCATGCATGACAAACCTCGTAACCATGGCCCCCGGTACCCGCTGAAGTCCCAATAGTCTCATCTTTCACAGCAATTGACCAGAGAATCTGGTTGGCTGAACCGGATGATCGCCCCCTCGTCCGCGTTCGCCTCGGATAACGCCGCCCCGGCACATCCGCAGGTCATCGACGCTATTGTCGCCGCGAACACGGGGGCGATGCCGTCCTACGCCGACGACGCGGTCACCGGACATGCGGCCGACGCGCTGCGGGCCACCTTCGACTCCCCCGACGCCGACGTGCTGTTCGCGCTCACCGGCACCGGCGCCAATATCGTCGCGCTGGCTGCCGCAGTCCGGCCCTGGGAACAGATCCTGTGCAGCGACATCGCCCACGTCATCGTCGACGAGGCCGGCGGCCTGGTCCGCGTCTCCGGCGCCACCCTGACCGCTCTGCCGAGCAGCGACGGCATCATCGACCCGGGCGAGCTCGACCGGGTGATCACCGCCCGCGGGGTCGTGCATCACTCCCAGCCGCGGATCGTCACCTTGACCCAGTCCACCGAGAACGGGCGGGTCTGGAATCCACCGGCCATCGCCGAGTTCATCACGCACGCCCACGACCTCGGCCTGCTCGTGCACATCGACGGCTCGCGGATCGCCAATGCCACCGCGGCCCTGGGCGTCGCACCGCTGACGGCCACCGGTGATGCCGACATCATCACCGTCGGCGGCACCAAGAACGGTGCGCTGTTCGGCGACGCGGTGCTGGTCCGCCGGGCCGCCGAATTCGACGGAATCCGCTTCGTGCACAAGCAGATCGGTCACCTGGCGAGCAAGCACCGCTTCGTCGCGGCGCAGTTCGCCGCACTGCTCGACGGCGGCCTGTGGCTTCGCCTGGCCGCGCATGCCAACGAAATGGCGGCCCGACTGTCGGGCGGTCTGGTGGACCTCGGCGTCGAGCTGGCCGTGCCCACCGAGGCCAACGAGGTGTTCGTCAACCTGTTCCCCGAGGTGTGTGCCGAACTGTCCCAGCACTATTCGGTACACAAGCCCGATCCGCTGGCGCCCACGGTGCGGTTCGTGTGTTCGTGGTCGACCACCGCCGACGAGGTCGACGACGTGCTTCAGCTATATACGGGGTTGCCGTCGGCACCCAGCGCGTAGCATTCGATGCCCTCGCTGACCCGCACGGCGTCAGCGACCAGGGCGACGGCCACCTTGTTGGCCGCGTTGCGCATGATGTCCAGGGTCAGCTCGACCGCCTGGTCAGGGGTGAAGTGCGCCAGCAGGTCCGCGCCGTCGACCCGCGACGGTGTCCAGATCAGGGCGTCGACGTAGCGCAGCGCTGCCTTGTGGCGCTCGGACAGCCCGGAGTTCTCGTAGTCGTCGATCGCGTCGTAGAGGTCCTCTGTCCCGCCAGCCTCCAGCGCGGATCCCTCCCGCAGCGACTTGCACAGCCGGCAGTTGTGCGCCCTCGCACCTCGCAGCCGGACAGGGCGGCCAGGTCCGGTGGAGCCAACGCCAACAGGCGGTCCAGTTCGGCGATCACGGACCGATTATCGCTCCGCGGGCCGGGCCGGCGCCCGGGTTCAGGAGCACTGAAGGAACACCAGGGGACACCAAGGGACACCAAGGAGACATAGCCTCTCGAGTGCTCGAGCCAGATCGACTCCAGGGCGGTGGAATTCCAGGCGAATCTCTCTATCCGCGACCGTGGTGTATGTCTGAGCCCCGTCGATGACCGGGCTGACACGATGCGCATCGCGGCCACATCGACATGAAGGCAGCCATGACGTGGTACTCGTTGAGGGTGAACGCCGCCGTGGTGTCGATGTCGGCGAGATCGACGTCAGGGCTGTGGCGGTGTCGGTGTCGGCGAGATCGGCATTGAGGCTGCCGCCATGTGAATGTCGACGACATCGACAACCGTGAGGTCGATCTGGCTCGAGCATCGAGAAGGGTGTCCGCCGGAAGCCGCGGCGGCACAACGCCCGACATGCGGAGGCCGACCAGCACCGGCCCAACCAACGATGGCCCGCAAAGCGCCTATTGCGCCTGACTGACCGAGGACATGTGGAAGTCTGGGATCCGCAGCGTCGGCATGGCGGCCCGGTTGAACCAGTCCCCCCACTCGCGCGGCAGCGTCGTCTCCGACACTCCGGCCTCGGTGGCCCGGCGAACCAGATCCAGCGGCGACTCGTTGAACCGGAAGTTGTTCACCGCCCCGGTGACCCGGCCGTCCTCGACCAGATACACCCCGTCGCGGGTCAGACCGGTCAGCAGCAGCGTCGTCGGGTCCACCTCACGGATGTACCACAGGGTGGTCAGCAGCAGGCCGCGCTCGGTGGCGGCCACCATGTCGGCGGTCGACGCCGATCCGCCGGTCATCAGCAGGTTCGAGCACGGCACCGTGACCGGCACCCCGAACTCCCGCGCCGCGGCGCGCGGATACGCCAGTGCGTTGATGACGCCTTCACGGATCCAGTCGACCCGTCCGACATCGAGACCGTTGTCGAACACCGAGACGGTCTCCGACGAACTTCCCACGGCCACAAACGGTTCGCACGCCAGACCCGGGGCGCCGGGGTCGGAGTACAGCGTCAGACCCAGGTCAGTCAGCTTCTCCCCCACCCGCGTTCCGCCACCGGGTGCCGACAATGCGGTGCGACCTTCCTGTGCGCCCCGACCGTCCATGGTCCACATCAGGTAGATCATCATGTCCGACACCGTGGACGGCGGCATGATCGTTTCGTAGCGTCCGGCCGGCAGCTCCACGGTGCGCGCCGCCCAGCCCAGCCGCGTCGACAGATCGGCCAGCAGCGCCTCGGCGTCCACCTCGGTGAACCACGGCGTACTAACCCCGGCCCAGGCACTGGCCCTGTCACGTTTGGCGTTGATCTCCACCGACCCGGTCGGCTGCTCCCATCGCCGCCGCACACCCGTCGACGTCGCCAGGAACGTCGTCTCCACCGTGTGGTGCGCGAAGCCGTACAGCGCATCCGGCCCACGGAACCCGCGCGCCAATTCGGTTGCCAGGGAACCGAACACCTCTGTGCCGGTGCCCGCGATCGGGCCGTCCCAGTCGTCGGGACCCGCGGTGCCGGCGGGCAGCTCGAAGCTGTCACGGGCCGCCGGGGCCGACCGGGCGGCCGCCTGTGAGGCCGCCACCAGTTCGGGCAACATCGCCGGATCGACCTCGGTGGTCTCCAGCGATACCACGTGCGCGCTATCACCCTGGCGCACAATGGAAATAACTGTCGTCGACCGGCTGAAGGACACCCCGTTTGTGGTCATCGAGTTGCCCGCCCAGCGCAGCGACGCCTCGGCGTGATCGCTGACCAGCACGATGGTCTCCACGGCGCCGGCCGCTTCGAGAACCAGGTCGACGACCTGCTGTGCGGGAATCATTCAGTGACCCCCTTCCGCACGAGTGTTGAGCACGTTGACTCTTCGGAACAACGCCGACGGGCAGCCGTGACTGACGGCCGCCACCTGACCGGGCTGCGCCTTGCCGCAGTTGAACGCCCCGCCCAATCGCCACGTCGATGCGCCACCAACGGCCTCCATCGAGTTCCAGAAGTCGGTCGTCGTCGCCTGGTAGGCGACATCGCGCAACTGGCCGACCAGCCGGCCGTCGCGGATCCGGAAGAACCGCTGCCCGGTGAACTGGAAGTTGTAGCGCTGCATGTCGATCGACCACGACTTGTCGCCGACGATGTAGATCCCGTCCTCGACGCGGCCGATCAGATCGGCGGTGGAGATGTCCTCCGGCGAGGGCTGCAACGACACGTTGGCCATCCGCTGGATCGGCACGTGATGCGGCGAATCGGCATAGGAGCAGCCGTTGGAGCGCGCCACGGCGGAGTCGTGGAACAACCTGCGAGCGAACACCCGGTCCAGCTGGTAGCCGACGAATATCCCGTCGCGGACCAGGTCCCAGCTCTGCGCGGCCACCCCTTCGTCGTCGTAACCGATTGTGGCCAAGCCGTATTCGACGGTCCGGTCGGCGGTCACGTTCATCACCGGGGAGCCGTAGCGCATCGTCCCCAGCTTGTCCGGCGTCGCGAACGACGTCCCGGCGTAGGCGGCCTCGTAACCGATTGCACGGTCGTATTCGGTTGCGTGCCCGATGGATTCGTGGATCGTCAACCACAGATTGGTCGGGTCTATCACCAGATCGGTCGGGCCTGCGGTCACGCTGGGCGCCTTGGCCTTCTCGGCCAGCAGCTCGGGCAGCTCCCGCAGCTCGGCGGACCAGTCCCACACGTCGTCGCCGGCAACCGCCTCCCAACCGCGTCCCATCGGCGGACACAGAGTGCGCATCGACTCGAAGCTGCCCTCGGCGGCGTTGACGGCCACCGCGTCGAACACCGGATGCATCCGCACCCGCTGCTGGGTGATCGACGATCCGAAGGTGTCGGCGTAGAACACCTGCTCCTTCACCGCGTTCAGCGAGCTGGTCACGTGATCCACGCCGTCGGCGGCCAGCAACCGGCCGCCATACTCGTCGAGCACCGCGATCTTGTCGGCCGTCGGGATGGCGAACGGGTCGACCCGGTAGCGGGACACCCAGGCGACGTCACGGTAGACGGATTCGTCGGCCAGTGCGATGGGCTCGGCGTTCAGCGGTGCCAGCGTGCGGGCCACCTGCACGGCACGCCGCGCGGTGTCGGCGGCGATTCCGGTGGACAGCTCCGCGTGCGAGGCGAATCCCCAGGTGCCGTCAACGATCACCCGCACCGCCAGACCGACCTGCGTGGTGGTGACCGCGGTCTCGAGATCGCCGTCGCGGATCTGGATGGTCTCGTTGACGATGCGGTGCACCCGCAGGTCGGCGTACTGCGCCCCGTCGGCCAGTGCCGCGGACAGCGCGGCGTCGGCCAGTTCATGACGGGGCAGGCTGAGGAAGGCGGGATCCACGTCGGCGATCACGGATCCCTACCGTAGCGGTCGGATCAGGCGCGTGCGCCCGCGTGCAACCCGAAGGGCACCGCACCGACGACCGTGACGGTCTGCAGCGATCCCGTCGGCAGCTCGTATTTGCGCCGTTCCCCGACCCGGGCGTCATTGATCGCCGCGCCCAGCGGAGAGGCGATCGAATACACCTCGATGTCGCCGTAGTCGGCCTCGCGGGCACCGAGGAGGAACGTCTCCGTATCCCCGTCGTCGAACATCACCGTCACGACCATTCCCGGTTCGGCCACGCCGTCGTTGGGCGGATCCTCCCCGACCACCGCGTCGACGAGCATCTCGTGGATCTGCTGGATGCGGCCCTGCTGGGCGCGGCGCACGGCAATGGCGTTCGGGTCGTCCGGGGTAGAGGTGTCCAGGTAGCGGCGCAACGCGTCGAGTTCCTGCCGCAGGCGGTCGTAGGCAGTCGGCGTCAACCAGATGGCCATGGTGGTTCTCCTGTCGGGAGGACTTGCTGTCAGGGGCGGGCCGGAGGGCTGGCGCCGCCCCTGACAGCCGGAGTGAAGCTGGTCCCGCCATCGTGGCAGGGACATCGAGTCCCCAGTTTGTGGAATCCGACAATCTGAGGATCAAGAATTATCGGATTGCGGCAATGCCGCCAGTTCGATCATCAAGGCCACCCGTTTGCGGCCGTCGGCGAGGTCCACGGAGCTGACCTCGGCCATCTTGCGGAGTCGATAGCGCACGGTGTTCTCGTGCACACCGAGTGTCGCTCCCGCGCGCACCGGATCGCCCTGCGCCTCCAGCCAGGCCCGCAGCGTCGCGACGTACGGCGTTCCATAGGCCTGGTCGTGGCGCCGGAGTTCCGCGATCGGACCGCGCGACGGCCCGCGGCCCGAACCGGCGACCGTGCGCAGCCGCTGCAACAGCACGTCGTCCCAGGACTCGTCGTAGGCCGGCGGCTCGGCGTCGGAGTCCAGCTCGTGCAACGCCAGGCACTCGTCGGCTTCCCGGCGAGCGGATGCCAACTCCCCGGCGCCGGCCGGCCCGCTGATGCCGGCCACGACGGCGGTGCCGCGCGGTAGCCCGTCGCGCAGCGCGCCGACCCAGCGCCGGGCCGCGTCCGCATCGTCACAGGGCAACACGGTGTAGACGGTGTTGCCGGCCAGTGCGGTGCGGCCGGGGCGGGACCAGCCGAACCCGGATGTCGCGCGTTCGAACACCACCAGCAGGGCGGTGTGCGGTTCGCTCTGCAGACGGGCGCGCAGGGCGATCACCCGCAGCGGGCCGCCGGCCAGCCCGAGCCGGCTGGCTACCGTCACCGCGTCGGCCGCACCGTCCAGAAGACATAGGACCGCCTCGGATTCGACCTGTCGTTCGAGGTCGGCGCTGGCGCGCGAGCGCAAGAGATGCAGCGCCACCGTGCGGGCTCCGTCGCGCAACGCGGCCAGCGCCGGTCCGCGCAACTCCGTGGGGGTGATCACCCACACCGACCCCAGCAGTTCGCGGCCCACCCGCGCGGCCACCACCATCCGGCCCACCGAGCCCGACGCCGGATCGGGTGGTACGAACAGCGGCTCATCCGAAGCGTTCAGATGCACGAAAACCCCACGACGCTCCAATGATTCGCGCACGGCGTCCGGTGCGCAGCGCGCCAGGATGGTCTGCACCCAGGCGTCGTCGGCGTCGTCGCCAAGCTGCGAATAGGACAGCACCTGCGCGCGCCGCCCCTCGATGACCACCGCCGCGCCGATCGCAGCGGCCAGGCTGTCGGCGAGCGCGAACAGGTCCGTCGGCCCGCGGCCGGACTCGGTCTCCCGACCCTCGAGGACGAGCCCGTAGACCACCGCGGCCAATTCACTCCACGGCACCGCCGGGTCGACGGTGAGTACCGCAACGTCATCGACATCGTCAGCCACGTCGATGCGCACGATCGCGGCCACCGCGCCGGCCTCCCGCGCCCAGCCCAGCGCCTGTGCGGGTGCGTCGGCGCCGATGGCCAGCACGACGTCGCCCGTGACCCCCGGCTCGGGGATCACGACGCGGCGCAGCTCCGCCGTCCGCGGCACCGAACCGAGGCGCGCCACCACGCCGTAGCCGCCCAGGACGTTGACCAGCCGGTCGAGGGTGATCACGTCGCCGAGCCTATGCCGCGACGATCACCACGGTTTAATGACGCCATGCTTCGAGTCCTCGCCGCGGCGTCCCTACTCCTGTTCGCCCTCGTCGGCTGTGGCAAGTCCGGACCGCAGGGACCCACCGGCGAGGCCGCCTGCACCAAGGTCGACGCACCGCTGATGGATGCAGGAACGAACTACGACAGCGAACCGCGCGTGAAGCTCCCGGTGCCCGACGGCTGGGAACGCTACGTGGGCATGGACGCGGGCGTCGCCCGCCTGGCGATCATCAAAAGATCGCTGATGAAGAACGGCTTCACCCCCAACGCGGTCTACACGCTGGACAAGCTCCCCGGCAACATCGACGCGAGCAGGGCGCTGAAACAGGAACGCGACGGCCTCGAAAAGACCGGCGGGGCCAAGGATCTGGTGGTCACGCAGGACACCGTGTGCGGCTTCCCCGGGCAGACGATCCACTACACCGGGACCATTCCGCCGTCGGTCGGGCCACACCCCGGCGTGATGCGCGAAGCGGTGCTGAACTCCGGGAACAACACCTACGTCATCACCGTGGTGCTGCAGACCACCGACCCCGACAATCCGGTGTGGCAGCGGGACAGCAAGACGATTCTCGACGGCCTGCAGATCCTGCCGCCGGCGAACCCGAACTGACGCGCCGCGGGCGCCGAGCGGGTCAGCGGGCGAAGACGGTCAGTTGCAGACCCAGTGCCACCGCGCACACCGCGAACACGACGAACAGCGCCACCCAGTCCCGCAGCTTCGGGCCGGACGGCGCGGCCGCGATCTGGCCGGTGCCGCCGCGCGCGGTGATGGCATCGCCCATCTCGTCCCCGCGACGCAGCGCCACGGTCATCCCCGCGGTCATCATGTCGACCAGCTCGTGCGACCAGCGCCGGCCCCGATTGCTCGACACATGCGGCTTGGGCCGCAACCGCCGAGCCGCCAGCAGCACCCGGAACTCGTCCAGCAGCATCGGGAACGACCGCAGCGCCAGGGCGGTGGTGGCCGCCCAGTCGCCGACGGGCAGCCGGAAGATCTTCAGCGGCCGGCCGAGTTTCGCCAGCGCCGGTGCGATGTCGGCGGTGTTGGTGGTCCAGGAGATCAGCATGCAGACGCCGAGCAGCACCAGTGCCACGAGGGTGATCCGCAGGAAGCTCAGCAACCCGCCGAGGCCGATGTGCCAGCCGCCGACGTCGACCATGGGCTCCCCGCCACCGAGGGTCGCGGTGATGCCGCCGACCGCCAGCAGCCCCCAGAACCACCACGGGATCGACGGTAGGGCACCGGCCGGCACCCGGGCCAGCCGGGCGGTCAGCAGGATCAGCGCCGACAGGATGGCCAGCACCACCCAGTCCGGGTAGAAGGTCAGCAGCACCGAGATGACCAACACAGCAATGAGTTTCGTGCCGGCCCACAGGTCGTGGATGGGCGAGGGGCCCGGCACCGCGCGCAGCAGCGCCACCGGGCGGCGTTGCTTGTTGCGGGGCGCGGGCCCGGCCGGCGCGGTCATGACAACTCCCCCGCCGACGCCGACTCGGTCGCCTGGAGGCGCTGCACCCCGGCGTCCAGATGCACGATCCGCGGGCACAGTTCCTCGAGGCCCACGAAGTCGTGCGAGATGACGACCACTGTCAGCCCGGTCTCGCGGCGCAGATCGACCAGCAGCCGCACCAGGTTGCGTTGGCTGGCCGCATCCAGACCGGCCAGCGGCTCGTCGAGGATCAGCACCCGCGGCCGGCGGGCCAAGAGCCCGGCCAGCACCACCCGGCGCATCTGCCCGCCGGAGAGCTGGTCGATCCGGCGGCGGGCCAGCGCCGCGTCCAGCCCGATGGCAGCCAGCGCCGCGGCCACCCGCGGGGCATCGTACGGCGAAAAGCCAGCTGCCGCAGCCACATCCAGGTCGACGCGGGGCCGCAGCAGCTGCAGGCGGGCGGCCTGGAACGCGACCGCGACGGTGCCCACCTGCTGGTCGGCGGGCAGCCCACCGACCAGGCAGGTCCCGGTCGACGGTTTGAGCAGGCCGGCCATGATCCAGGCCAATGTCGACTTGCCGCAGCCGTTGCCGCCGTGGATGAGCACGCCGTCGCCGGCATGCACCCGAAATGTGATGTCGCGCAACGCCGTCTTGGCCCACGGCGTGCCCGCGGCGTAGGTGTGTCCCACGCGGTCCAGCTCGATGATCGTCGCGCCGGCGGGCCGCTCGGTGGCGGCCCGCGGGGCCGCGGCGATGTCCACCATCCCGGACGTGTTGTCCAGGGACTCGGAGAGGTTGACGACGCGGTCGGCGACCTCGGCCTCGTTCGCGTAGTGCGTGATCTGCACCAGGCCCAGGCCGTGCCGGTCGGTCAGGCCCGCGAGCACGTCGCGCAGCGCGTCCCGGCCGGCCTGGTCGACCATGCTGGTGACCTCGTCGGCGATCAGCAGCGCGGGTTCACGCGCCAGCGCGCCGGCGATGGCCAGGCGCTGCAACTCCCCGCCGGATAGACCACCGGTGTCGCGCTCGCCCATGCCGCCCAGCCCCACCTCGTCGAGCAGCCGGTCGATGACATCGGGGCCGACGGCCCTACCGGCCGGCAGACCCCACACCACATCGTCGGCCACCCGGCTGCCCAGCACCTGCGTCTCGGGATGCTGCAGCACCACGGCCGTGCCGCCGAGTTCACCGAGGCCGACCGCACCGGGCCGGTCCACGCTTCCGGTGGTCGGCGGCCGGCCCGCCAGGATCAGCATCAGGGTGGTCTTGCCGGAGCCGTTGGCCCCGACGACCGCGACGTGCTCGCCGGGGTCGATGTCCATGCTCATCGGAGCCAGGGCGTCGTGATCGGCGCCCGGGTAGCGAAAGCCGATGTGGCGCAGACGAACCGGCAGTGGACCGACCGGACCGCGCGGCGGCGTCTCGAGCTTGTGGACGTCGGGCACGCCGCGCAGCGCCTCGAGCACCATCGAGAGGGCCCAGAAACCGATCACCGAGACCACCATGATTGCGAAGATCGCGTAGCCACCCACCAGCAGCGGCCAGTACCGCAGGGCGGTGGCGGTCATATTTCGCACCAGGTCGGCCGATATGTGCATCTGGTCGGCCAGCTGCGCCATTCCGATGCCGCGCAGCGTGTCGGCCAGATACTCGACGAAGCGCGCCGAACCCTCGACGTTGGCGGTGATGGTCTCGAAAATCAGGTGCCGCAGTCGTGAGAGCAGCGCCAGTGCGCCGACCGCGAACACCCCGAATGCCGCGCCGGCGATCAGCGACGCGAACAACATGGTGGGCCAGCCCCGGCCGCGACGTTTGATGACACCGGTCAGGCCGCCGATGTAGGCGCAGTTCACCACCGTCATGAAGCCGCCCAGACCGGCGACCAGGAAGGTGATCATGCCGCCGGCCACCAGCGCGGCAATCAGCACCCGGATGCGATAGCGGTAGGCCAGCAGACCCATCGGCACGTTGCCCAGCAGCGAGAACACCTGGCCGAACGGGACGACGACGGCGATCACCGCGCAGGCGGCGCACAGCGCGGCCATGACGGCGGCCTGCGCCATTTCGGAGGGACGAAGGGGGCCGGTGGGACGTGGCGCGCCCGGGCTCCCATACGTCATCAGACGATTCTGCCAGCCGCCGGCGGGAGGCCGTGCACGCGACGGCGGCGACGGCGTGCGGTTTCGTCGACAAGCGCCGTGGCGCGTCGGAATCGGCCCGCTCGGCACACCCCGTTGACTGCATAGTAAACCTATGTAAACTGTGGGCATGGCTGCGGCAACCGACCTGGGCGTGGACCTGCTGAGCATGGTCGCCCTGCTCAACCGGTTGGCCACCCAGCGGATCCGGATGCCCGTGCCGTGGGCGCAGGCCCGCCTGTTGTCGACCATCGACGACCGCGGCGAGGCCCGCATCTCCGATCTGGCCGCCCTGGACAACTGCTCGCAGCCGACGATGACCACCCAGGTCCGCCGCCTCGAGGACGCCGGACTGGTCACGCGCACCGCCGACCCCGGCGATGCCCGTGCCGTGCTCATCGCCATCACCGACGAGGGCCGTCGCACGCTGGCGCAGGTTCGCGCCGACCGCGCGGCCGTCATCGACCCGGCGATCGAACAACTCGACGCCGCCGACCGGGAAGCTCTCGGCGCTGCTATCGACGTCATGCGCCGCCTCCTGGACAACGTCTCCAACGCCTCATCCGAATAGGAGTACTCGCGCGATGTGGCGCTGACCCTCACCTCATCTCATGGTGCAGATCCGGCTCGGGTCAGGAGTGGTCAGCGCGAGCTCATCGGGGTCCACGTGCTCGACGCTACCGGTCGGCTACGAGATCGCCGCGCCGATCAGATCACCGATGAGATAGGTCGCCCCGACGGCGACGGCACCGAACAGCAACTGCCGCAACGCACCCAGCCACCGGGGCTGCTTGGTGAAGTGCGCCGCGAACGCTCCGGCGATCAGCAGACCGACGCCGCCACAGATCAGGCCGATCGGCAGCGAGCCTAGGCCGAACAGGTACGGGATCAGTGGGATGACGGCTCCGATCGCGAACATCAGGAACGACGACCCGGCCGCCACGTACGGCGAGGGCCGATGGCCGGGTTGGATGCCGATCTCGTTGCTCAGGTGCACCGCGATGGCCTCCTCCTCGTCGGCGTGGATCTCCTCGACCGCGTCGCGGGCGGTCGCCTCGGACAGACCCTTCTTCATCAACATCCGGACCAGTTCGGCCTTCTCGGCTTCGGGGTTACGCGCGATCGCTCTGCGTTCCACCTCCACCTCGGCGTCGATCTGTTCGTTGGCCGTGGTCACCGAGGTGAACTCGCCGAGCGCCATCGAGAAGGCGCCGGCCGCCAGCCCGGCCACCCCGGACAACAACACGGTGTGCTCGCCGGCGGCCGCCCCGACGCCGGCGATCAGCGCGGTGTTGGTCACCACGCCGTCCATCGCCCCGAACGTCGCGGCACGCAACCAGCCGCCACTGACGTCGGCATGGGTGTGATCGAAGTCGTGCGGGTCCAGTAGTTCGGTCATGGCGCAATTGTTCTCCAGCGCTGTGACCCTGCTCAATTCAGGTTTGCCTCATCCGGCAACGGGCTACCGTGCGGTATGAGCACCACCGCGGCGCACCTGCGCAACGCACTCGACGGACGCTTTCGCGACGTGAAGAACCGCGTTCGCGCCGAGCTGTCCAACGAGGTCTTCAGGCCGCACTACACCCCCAACACCGTCATCGCCCGGACCAAGGTCGGCGAGCAACTGAAGATCATGGCCGCCGCCGGTGCGGCGGAGGACGGTTTCAAGAAGGAGCACGGCGGCAACGGGGATGTCGGCGCGGCCGTCACCCAGATCGAGATGCTCGCGATGAGCGACCTATCGCTGATGGTCAAGGCCGGCGTGCAGTGGGGCCTGTTCGGCGGCGCCATCGAGAACCTCGGCACCGAGCGGCACCACAAGGCCTACGTGCACAAGATCATCGACCTGGAACTGCTGGGCTGCTTCGCGATGACCGAGACCGGGCACGGATCCGATGTGCAGTCCCTGGAGACGACGGCCACCTACGATCCAGCCACCCAGGAGTTCATCGTCGACTCCCCCACGCCGTCGTCGCGCAAGGACTACATCGGCGGCGCGGCCCAGACTGCCCGTGTCGCAGCGGTTTTCGCGCAGTTGATCACACCCGACGGCGAGAACCACGGGGTGCACTGCCTGGTGGTGCCGATCCGCGACGACGAGGGCAACGACCTGCCGGGCATCACCACTGGCGACTGCCAGTACAAGGGCGGCCTGCCCGGCGTCGACAACGGCCGGATCATGTTCGACCATGTCCGGGTGCCGCGGGAGAACCTGCTCAACAAGTACGGCGACGTCACGGCCGACGGGGTCTACTCCTCCCCCATCGAGAACGTCGGCCGCCGGTTCTTCACCATGCTGGGCACGCTGATCCGCGGCCGCGTCACCGTCGGCGGCAGCGCCGGCGCCGCCGCGCGTGTCGCCCTGGACATCGCCACCCGGTACGCGTTGCAGCGCAAGCAGTTCGACGATCCGGACACCGGCCAGGAGATCGTCATCATGGACTACCTGGCCCACCAGCGCCGGCTCCTGCCGCTGATCGCCAAGTCCTACGCGCTGCAGTTCGCGCAGAACGAACTGGTGGCCAAGACCCACGACCTGCAGACCGCCGAGGATCCCGACCCCGAGGAGCAGCGCGAGCTGGAATCGCGCGCGGCGGGCCTGAAGGTGGCCAACACCTGGCACGCCACCCACGCCATCCAGGTGGCGCGCGAAGCCTGCGGCGGCGCAGGCTATCTCGCGGAGAACCGGTTGATCGCCCTGAAAGCCGACACCGACGTGTTCACCACCTTCGAGGGTGACAACACGGTGCTGACCCAGCTGGTGGCCAAGGCGCTGCTGACCGCATACGCCGACGACATCAAGGGCATGAGCCCGGTCGAATGGGTCCGGTTCGCGGCCAACTTCGCCGGCGAACGCGTACTCAAACGCACTGCGGCCGAGACGATCATGCAGACCATCCTCGACACCCGGCAGGACAACGAGGAGGAAGGCTCACTGTTCAACCGCGGCACCCAGGTCAAGATGTTCGAGGACCGCGAGGAATACATGGTCGCCTCGGTGGCCCGCCGGCTGCAGGGAAAGTCCAAGGAGATGAGCGCGTTCGAGGCGTTCAACTCCGTGCAGGATCACGTGCTGCACGCCGCCGAGGCCCACATCGAGCGGGTGATCCTGGAGGCGTTCGTCGCGGGAATCGACGGATGCACGGACAAGGAGACCCGCAAGATCCTCGGCATGGTGTGCGATCTGTACGCCCTGTCCGTCATCGAGGACGACAAGGCCTGGTTCATCGAGCACCGGTTCCTGTCGACCGAACGCGCCAAGGCCGTCACCCGCGGCATCAATGACCGATGCAAGCGGCTGCGCCCCCACGCCGAGCTGCTGGTCGACGGGTTCGGCATCCCCGAGCAGTTGCGGTACGCGGAGATGCTGCATCCGGAGCACCTGCCGGCCTGAGGGTGCCATCGCCGGTTCACATCGGTTCACTGCCCGAACAGCACTGCCCGGTAGGCGGGCTCGGTGAGGGCGTACCGTCGTGAGCAAGTGGTTTCCCACCTCAGCGGCGGTGTCCGCCGCCGGATGTGAATCCTCCCCCAGCGTCCCGCGTGGCGCCCACAAGCAGGGATGAACATCCATGGATCCGAACGACTTCACCCTCAGCGGCCGGGGAATCGCAACCCCCCGGGATCCACGGGCTGTCCGCGCCAGCCTGGCCGTCGAACTCGGGCGACCCATTGACGGGGCGTGGTGGCCACGCAGTGCGAACATCGCCCGCGAGCTACCCGCCTTCGTGAAGTTCGCTGGCAGCCAGATGGGCGAAGTGAGCGGCATCGCCATCAACTGGCCGAATCATCAGCGCCCACCGGACCTGAATTGGAACGGGTGGAAAGACGTCCCGCAGCACCTGATCGTCGTACACAGCGCCCACGCCCGGGCCACAGTTCTGGTGATTCCCTACGAGACAATCCAGACACTCGCACGAATGCTGCTGCAGCTGGCGGCATTTCAGCCAGTGACGGGCAGCGACCGGACAACGACACTCTTCGGGACGGCTCAGCAGATCCTCGACGCCGCCCGACAACAGCGCCCGTCGGTTGCGGACCCGAGCTGAACCCAGCTGCGACCTTCGGCGGGTAACTCGCTCGACTCCGTGAACGCACGGATTCGCTGGGGCCGAGGCCGGCGACGTCGAGGGTAGCCCCCCACCATCCCGTGACCGCTGGGGCTCACGCGACTTGTGCGACACCTGTGATTCGCGGCGAACGACACACCCCCGGACACGCCCGCGGCGGCGGCCGATTGTCGGCCCGGTGCCCTATCTTGAACCGTCCGGACCAGAGGTACACACGAACAGGAGCCAGGTGGACGACAACGCATCATTGTCGGCCACCGAGCTGCTCGAACTCAATCGCGAGATCCAGGCCTCACCCACCGTCCGGCTGCTGGCTGCCAACAACCTGGGCCTGTATGCGGCCCTGATGGAGCGGCACCTGGCCGGCGGCGTCATCCCGGAGACCGAACTGGTGGTCCTGCTCGAACGCGACCTGGACGACCTGGGCCACCCCGACGGGCAGTCCGGGCTCGCGCTGATCAAGTCGTGGGCCAGCCAGGGCTGGCTGCACCGCGTCTCCGACACCCGCAGCGGGTACGAACGCAACCTGTGCTACCTGACCCAGGACGCTCGGCGCGCGCTGGACTTCCTGCGCGGGATGCGCCGCAAGGACACGATTGCCACCGGCGGTTCGATCAACGGCATCGCGTCGCGGCTCAAGCAGGTCGCCATCCGGGTCGGCACCGACCCGGACCGCATCCGCGCGGGTATCGAGGCCGAAATCGCCGCTCTGCGAGCCGAGCTCGATACGCTCGGGACCGACACCGAGGTGCATCGGTCGGATTCCGACCTGACCGACGCCTACGACGAGGCCCGCGCGATCGCGCTGCAGATGGAGCGGCTGATCACCGACATCGGTCAGTACGGCACCCTGATCGAACAGGCCACCGCCGCCCTCGACGAACCCATCGACAGCAACACCGCCTACGCCGACCGCCAGCGCCAGATGTACGCCGACTACCAGACCGCCTGGGACTCCCAGGGGCGCGATTCGCACCGCGCATTCCTGCGCATGATCAACGATCCCGACCAGCGCGCCGAGTTCGAGTCCGACGTCCTCGCCGTCGCCGACGCCCTGCCGGCCCTGGACCCGGCGCTGCGCACGGTGATGGCCGGCTTCTTCGAGTTGGTCGGCCACCAGATCGACGAGGTCGAACGCATCCAGCAGCGCTGCGCCCAGCGGGTCAAGCGTTTCACCGCGTTCGGCACCCTCGAGCAGAGCCGCGGGGTGGCCCGCCAACTGGGCGACGCGATCGGCGCGGCCCGCAATCTGCTGAAGTCGTCGCTCATCGATTCACGACTGGACATCGAACTGCCCCTGGCCCGCCACACCATCAGTTCCGTTGGGGCACTGAGCTTCCGGATCGGCGACCTGTCAAGTCCGAAAGCCGCCGAGGCGGCCCGGGGTGACATCGACCTGGCCAGCTTCGCCGCACTGACCACCCAGGTCGACGCGCCGGCGATGTCGGAACTGATCAACAACGCCATCGTCGACGGGCCGCTGTCGCTGCCGGACGCGGTGGACCTGCTGGACTCCGCATACCTGGGCCACGTCATCGTGCTGTGGTCGTGGGCCCTCAAACAGCCGGGGCCGGCCGATGCAGCGGAATCGCAGATCGTGCGGTTCCAGTCCCTCGACGGGCGCGACCGCGAGATGGAGGTCCCGCGTCTGATGTTCACCGAACCGATCTCGACCCTGGCAGGAGCCCAGTGACCGACACCGACGCGGTTGACATCGCCGCACTGTCCGCACTGCCCCAGGTCGACCAGACCGCACGGACCCCGCAGCCGCGCCGGCCCCGCTTCGAGGGCGACGTCAGCGAACTGCCCGACCGCGCCTGCTGGGCACTGCAGAACCTGATGACCCGGCGCTACATCAGCGCCGACTCCGACGCCGACCTCTACAGCTGGGTGATGGAGTACCGCGGCCCGATCGAGGTGCGACTCTGCGAACTGGACCTGCAACTGCGGGTCGTCGAGGGTGTCTTCGACAACGGCGGTATCGCGTTCGTCGAGCAGGCCCGGTACGAATCCGCCAGGGGTGTAAAGCTTCTGCGGCGTGAACCGCTGGGCACCTACGACTCGATCCTGGCGCTGCACCTGGCCCAGTTGATGCGCGCCTCCGGCGGGCAGAACGTGGTGATCAGCCGCGAGGAGATGCACGGCATGTTCACCGGCGTGCCGGGCGGCGTCGACCGCGACGTGGTGGCCTTCACCGCCCGCATCGATGCGGCGATTGCCCGCCTGGCCGGGCTGGACATCCTGCGCAGGACCCGCGACGACGAGAACAGCTACACCGTCAGCCCGGTGATCACCGCGGTCTTGACGGCCTCGGTGATCACGGAATTGCAGCAGCAGTTCGAACTGCTGCTGAACGGCGGGGCACCGGCGCCCCAGGACGAGGAGGACGACCCCGATGACTGAGCAGTTCCATCTGGCGCGCCTGCAGGTCGTCAACTGGGGCGTCTTCGACGGGTATCACGATATCCCGTTCAGCAAGGGCGGCGCCCTGATCGCCGGCGCCTCCGGTAGCGGCAAATCCTCACTACTGGATGCAATCTCACTCGGCTTCCTGCCGTTCAACCGGCGTAACTTCAACGCCTCGGGAGACAACACCGCGGCCGGGTCCAGCGCCGGCCGGCGAACTGTCGACAAGTACGTCCGCGGCGCCTGGGGGCAGCGTAGCGACGCCACCACCAGCAAGGTGATGTACCTGCGCGGCGACGGAACCGCCTGGTCGGCCATCGCCGTCACCTATGCCTCCGACAGTGGTCGGGCCGTGACCGGCCTGGTGCTCAAGTGGCTCACCGGCGATTCCCGGTCCGATTCGTCGAGCCGGTTCGTGTTGGCCGACGGCAACCGCGATATCGAGGACATCTGCAACCGTTGGGCCGCAGGACGATTCGACACCGGGGTGTTCAAGGACGATTGGCGGTTCACCACCAAGGTGGAGTCGCAGTATCTGGCCCAGCTCTACGCCACCATCGGCATCCGGGCCTCCGACGCCGCCCAACAGCTGCTGGGCAAGGCCAAATCGCTCAAGAGCGTCGGCGGCCTCGAGCAGTTCGTCCGCGAATTCATGCTCGACGAGCCCGACAGCCTGGCCCGGCTACCAGAGGCGCTCAAGCAGATCGACCCCCTGGTGGAGGCGCGCGAGCTGCTGGCCGTCGCGCAGCGCAAACGCACCATCCTCGGCGACATCGAGAAGATCCAGCAGCGCTACGCCTCGGAGTCTTCCGACCTGGGCATCATTGATCTGGTGGACGCACCGATGGTGCGCGCCTACACCGACCACATCCGGCTGGCCCAGTGCCCGGCACAGATCACGTCGCTGGATCACACCATCGATCAGCTGGGCAACGAGTACGAGGATGTCACCCGAGCGCTGAATCTGGCCAAGGCCGAAGCGGATTCGCTCAATGCGCAGATCAGCGGATCCAGTTCGAGCATCGGCCCGCTGCAGTCGCAGGTGGCCGCCGCCGAGGCCCAGGCCGAGGAGGTCTCGCGGCGGCGCGCGGCATACGAGATGCTGCTCGGCGCGCAGGACATCGACCTGCCCGACATCGCCGACGAATTCTGGAACCTGCGTGAGGAACTGACCACGCAGACCACCGAACTGCTGGCCCGCCTTGACCGCGGGCGGGAGACCTCCACCGACGCCGAGTACACCCAGAAAGTCGCCCGGATGGCCCGCGACGCGGCCACCAAGGAACTCCGGCGCGTCGAGCAGGTCGGCTCGGCGCTGCCCGAGTCCGCGATCACCATGCGCGAATTCATCTGCGCCGCAGTCGGTCTCGATGCGGCCGAACTGCCGTATGTCGCCGAACTGCTGGACCTGCGGCCCGAGCACAGTCGCTGGCGGGTCGCCGTCGAGAAGGTGCTGCGCGGGGTCGGGCTGCGGCTGCTGGTGCCCGACCGGCACTACGCGGCCGTGCTGCGGTTCGTCAACGAGACGGACATGCGCGGACGGCTGCAACTGCACCACGTGCGCGCCGGCCTGGTCGGCGCCGTGCCCGTCGAGGCGGACCCGAACACGTTGGCGGGCAAGCTCTTCGTCGTCGACGCCACGCACCCGTGCGCGGCCGAGGCCGCCGATATCGTCGCCACCGCCGGCGACCACACCTGCGTCGACACGCCCGACGTGTTCCCCCGGTTCCGCCGCGCCGTCACCGATACCGGCCTGTACAAGGACTCCGACCGGCTGGCCATCAAGGACGACCGGCGACCACTTCGGCAGTCCGAGTACATCTTCCAGGGCGACGTCACCAACAAGATCGACGCCCTGACAGTTGACCTGGCGGCCGCCGAAGAGTCCTATCAGAAGGCCCGCCGCGCCGCCGACGACATCGCCGCACAGCGGCAGCAGTGGCGCGACCGGGCCGCGGCCAACAAGGCCATCTGCGAACAGTTCCCGCAGTGGAACCAGATCGACTCCGAGACCGCCGACAACCACGCCGACCGGCTGCGCGAGCAGTTCGAGATCCTGCTGGCCGACCATCCCGATATCGAGGCGTTGTCGGCCCGGGCCGAGGAGTGCTGGTCGGAGATCCAGACGCTGATGACGCGCCGCGGGGCGATCCAGACCCGACGCGACGACCTCGACAGCCGGCGCACCCAACTGCTCGAGCTCGAGGACCGGCTGAGCCCGGCGTTCGTCTCCGAGCCGCTGACCGAGCTGCTGCACCGGTACGCGGCCGCGCTGCCGGTGCCGCTCGAGGTCCTCGGGCCCGAGCCGCACCGCGAGGCGCTGTTCGCCGCCATCCGCCGCGAACGCGAGCAGCTGCGCGAAAACCGCAGGCGCTCATACGATGAGCTGGCCCGTATCCTCAACACGTTCGACACCGCGTTCCCCGACGCGATCCCCAACGACAGCGAGGTGTTCGACGAGCGGGTGCACGACTACGTCGCGCTGTGCCGTCACATCGACGAACGCGAGCTGCCCGAGGCCTACGAGCGGATGATGCGACTGGTGACCGAGCAGGCACCCGACGCGATCCTGACCCTGCACCGGGTGGCCGAGCAGGAGACCCGGCGCATCAGCGACCAGATCACCCGGGTCAACACCGGTCTGGGCTCCGTCGAGTTCAACCGCGGTACGCGGCTGACCCTGCGCGCCACCCCGCGGGCGCTGACCGCGGTGTCCGAGCTGACCGACATCGTGCGCAAGATCTCCGGCCGGATCGCCGAGGTGGGCCTGGGCGACAAGCAGGCGATCCTGGACCAGTACGCCGACATCCTGCGGCTGCGCAACCGGCTGGCGTCGGCCGCACCCGAGGACAAGGCCTGGACCCGCGACGCGCTGGATGTGCGCAACCGGTTCACCTTCGACTGCGCCGAATGGGACGCGCACAGTGACGAACTGATCCGCACCCACAGCAACGCCGGCGACAACTCCGGCGGCGAGCAGGAGAAGCTGATGGCGTTCTGCCTGGCGGGCGCGCTCAGCTTCAACCTGGCTGCGCCCTCGACGGCCGACGGAGATGAGGCCAACAAGCCGGTATTCGCGCAGTTGATGCTCGACGAGGCATTCTCCAAATCGGACCCGCAGTTCGCCCAGCAGGCGCTGCAGGCCTTCCGCAAGTTCGGCTTCCAGTTGGTCATCGTGGCCACCGTGCAGAACGCGACCACCATCCAGCCGTACATCGACAGCGTCGTGATGGTGTCCAAGCGGGAGGCCACCGGCCGTGACGCCCGGCCGGTCGCCACCGTCGCGACCAAGACGATCTCGGACTTCACCGCGCTGCGCCAGGAGATGGGCGTTGCGGGGCGAGTACCCGCGGGAGTCTGACCAAGAGCCTCACCGTCCGCCCGCGGGCACCTATGCTGCGCGCATGCCCGAGTTTGCACCGTCACTGCCCCCGGAGCTCGACGATGTCCCGCTGGTCACCGCCTTACCGACCACCGCGGATCTGACCGGGCGGCCCTATGCACTGCCGGTCGACCTGCTCGGCGAGCTGTACGGGCCGCTGTTCTACGGCGAGTACAGCGGCGTCCGCAAGCTCTACGCGTGCTCACTGGAACTGGTCGAGGAGCTCTGCGACGAGACCCGGTTCGCCAAGAACCTGACCGGAACGCTGGCCAGGGTCCGCCCGTTGGCCGGCGACGGTCTGTTCACCGCCTACCACGGCGAGCCGAACTGGCAGAAGGCCCACGACGTACTGCTGCCCGGATTCAGTTACGCCGGGCTGCGGAACTACCACGCGGCGATGTTGGAGATCAACGCCGCACTGGTGGCCCGCTGGGATGCGGCGGTGGGCCACCACCCCGTCGACGTGTCCGGCGACCTGCAGAAGCTGGCAATGGACACCGTGGGCCTGGCCGGGTTCGGCGCCCACTTCGATTCGTACGACCACGACGGCCTGGCCCCCATCCCGCAGACCTTCATGTCGGCGCTCGTCGAGGCCGTAACCAACGGCACCACAACGGAATTCGAAGCCGACCGGGCGACCCTGCACGCCTATTTCGACGACCTGATCGCTGAACACCGCGCCGACGGCACGTCCCAGGACCTGTTGACGGTGATGCTCGGGCAGGGCGCCGACGGAACGCCACTGTTGGAGACCGAGAACATCCGCAACCAGATCATGACGTTCCTGATCGCCGGTCAGTTGACCACGTCGGAACTCATGCCCACCACCGTCTACAACCTGGTGAACCACCCCGCGGTGCTGGCGCGGGTGCGCGACGAGGTCGACGAGGTCTTCGGCCCGGACGACGACCATCTGCCGACATACGACGATATCGGTCGGCTGTCGTTCTTGCGTCAGGTGATCAGCGAGACGCTGCGGCTTTCCCCGCCGGTGCTCAATTTCGACCGGATGGCGCTGCAGGACACCGTCATCGGCGGGCGCTACCCGGTGAAGCGCGGCGAGGCCGTCACAGTGCTGACCGGTGCGCTGCACCGGCAACCGCAATGGGGCGACAACGTCGAACTGTTCGACCCGGGGCGCTTCGACGCCGACCGGGCCGCCGAGCGCCCCACCGCATTGTTCAAGCCGTTCGGCACCGGCGAACGGTCCTGCATCGGGCGGCAGTTCGCGCTGCACGAGGCCGCGATGGCGATCGCGCGACTGGTGCACCGCTACCGCCTGATCGATTCGAAACACTATGTGCTGCAGTGGGACAGCCCGGGCAGCCGACGGCCAGTGGGGTTCCAACTCGACCTCGTCCGGCGCACCCCGGACGAGCGTCGTCGCGCCGAACCCACACCTGCCCGGGTGGAGCCCGCCGCCGCAGTGACACCGATCAAGGCCGGCACCACCTTGGCCGTCCTGCACGGCTCCAACCTCGGCACCTGCCGGGCACTGGCCAAACAACTCGCCGAAGAAGCAACCGACATCGGCTGTTCCGCGACAGTAGGCCCGCTCGACGATGCGGCCGGCGGGCTACCCGACGCGGATGCGGTCCTGATCGTCGCCTCCTCGTACAACGGTCAGCCGACCGACGACGCACGCAACTTCATGACCTGGCTGCGCGCTGGAGACACAGCGCTGCAAGGAGATCCGCTATTTGCCGTGCTCGGTGTCGGCGACCACAACTGGGCCGACACCTACCAGGCGATTCCCAAGGTGATCGACGAACGCCTGACCGAACTCGGTGCCACCGCCCTGGTCCCGCGCGCCTCGGCCGACACCTCCGGCGATCTGAGCGGCACTCTCGAGGAGTTCACCACCGCACTGTGGGCGGCACTGTCGCAGCGCTTCGGCGACCCGAACGCCGCGCCGGTGACCGCCGAGGACGAGCCTCTCTACGACCTGCACCCCATTCTCGGGCCGGTGACGACGGCCATCGATGCCCGCTTCGCTGTCGAGCCGATGACCGTCGTGCTCAACGACGAATTGGTCGATGTTCCCGGACAGGCCAAAAGGTATGTGCGCGTGAGCCTCCCGGATGGTGTCGAGTACTCCACCGGTGATCACCTGACCGTGCTGGCCGACAATCCGCCCGAGCTGGTGGACGCCGTGACCGACGCCCTGGGCATCGATCCGCGGTTGCGGCTGTCGATCAACCCGCGCCGGACGTCGCGCCGGCTCATTGCGCTGGATCGCGAGGTCAGCGTGCACGAGCTGCTGACCCACTTCGTCGAACTGCGTAAACCAGTGACGCACAATCAGCTGCGCAAGCTGGCCAGCTCCAATCCCTGTGCACCGGAACGGGAACGACTCGAACAACTCGCCGACTCGGAAGAACCGTGTGCGCTCAGCGTCATCGAGTGCCTGCAGGAATTTCCCGCCTGTGCGATCACCGGCGCCGAGCTGCTCGAGCTGCTCGAACCCATGACGCCCCGGCACTATTCGATCGGATCCTCATCAAAGCGCTCACCGCGCGAAGTGGCCCTGATCGTCAGCGTGCTGGACACCCCGGCTCGGTCCGGCCAGGGCGTGTTCAAGGGAGTCGCCTCCAACCACCTCGCCGGAGTGACCCCCGGCACCCAGATTCGTGCTCGTGTCGATCCGGCTCGGCAGGCCTTTCGAGCGGGCGCGGAACCGCAGAAGAGCGTGATCCTGGTCAGTGCGGGCACCGGCGTCGCGCCGTTCTGCGGATTCCTGGGCGATCGGCTGGCAGCCAAGGACGCGGGCGAACCGTTTGCACCGGCGCTGTGTTTCTTCGGGGTTCGTGATCCCGATGTCGACTACATCTTCCGCGATCTGTTCGAGGAGGGCGAACGTCTCGGGATCGTGCGAATGCGGCCGGCGTTCTCGCGCGCCCCGCAGGACGGGGTGCGCTACGTCCAGGACCGGATCGCCGCGGACGCCGACGACGTCTGGGCCCTGCTGGGCGATCCCGCCACCGACACGCACGTCTACATCTGCGGGGACGGCGCGCGGATGGCGCCCGCGGTCCGGCACTCGTTCCTCGGCATCTACCGGGACCGCACCGGCGCCGACGAGGACACCGCGAAGGACTGGCTCGAGGCGCTGGTGGCCTCCGGCCACTACGTCGAGGACGTGTGGGCGGGCTGACCTACTCCATCCAGCTTCCGTTATATCCAGGAAACCTGGCGTGGCCCCGATAACTCATCGCCCGGTCAATAGCCGGGGCGCTGATAGGGAGCGTTCGTCGTGGTCGAGGTCGTCGCTGGGGCCGGCGGACTCGGGTCACTCGGGGTCAGCCGCGTTGCCGTGTACCGCGCTGTGAAGTGTGCGAGCTGACCGCCGTCTTCTTCTTCGCCCGCGTGGCGGCAGGGACGTCGGCCTCCCTCCCAAAGCGCTGGTACGCGGCCTGACGGCTGATGCCCAGCGCGGTGCCCACCATCGCCCAGGTGTCGCCCGCAGCACGGGCTGCGGCGACGGCAGCGTTCAGTTCGACCTCGGCAGCACCCACTGCCTCGGCGGCGGCGCTGATACGACGCATATGCCGACCGTCTCGGGCTTGTGCCGCGTCTACGTCGAGGTTGTCAAGCCAGTGACGGCGCTCGTCGAAATTCCTCAGTTGTGCTCGGTGGAATTCCTCACCTGTGAGCAGCGGTCAGTGTAGTGGTTGGCGGGTTCCGGTGGTGGCTCGGCGTAGGGCGTCGGTGGCGGCATGGTGGTCACGTAGCCGGTAGGACTCGCCGTCGAGGTTGATGACTACCGAGCGGTGCAGGAGTCGGTCGAGCATGGCGGCGGCGACGGTGGTGTCGCCGAGGACCTCGCCCCAGGCGCCGACGCCACGGTTGGTGGTGATGACGATGCTGGTCTTCAGATACCGTTGGGACACAACCTGAAACAAAGCTGAAGCGGCTTCGGCGGGCAGTGGCAGGTAGCCGAGTTCATCGATGACCAGCAGTGTCGGGCCGGCGTAGAACCGCATGGTGGTCGCCCAGCGTCCTTCGAGGGCGGCGCGGTGACATCGTGCGGCGAGATCGGCGGCGGTGGTGAAGTACGTCCGGTATCCGGCATGTGCTGCGGCCCTTGCCAATCCGACCGACAAGTGTGTTTTTCCTGTCCCGGGTGTTATCAACGGGTAGTAACACGCTCGAATCTATGTATGCAACAAAGGGGTTGAAGCCTCGTTTGTCATTGTTGTTGCCGGTTTATCGGCGGGTGTTCTTCGACGTGAAGGAACGGCAACGATGGCGT
>Ga0209023_10000263_pt1 | contig 87719 bp, 83 predicted proteins | sample LakOneMetagenome_FD_187468 | JGI IMG/M metagenome (GOLD analysis project Ga0209023, IMG submission 187468) | Freshwater and sediment microbial communities from Lake Erie, Canada (SPAdes) (version 2) | ecosystem: Environmental > Aquatic > Freshwater > Lentic | place: Lake Erie, Canada... | reverse complement strand
CCGATCTGCTTGCCGGGTCGGGTGAGGGGTGTCGGCTCGACGTTCGAAGGTTGGCGCAAGCACCCCTCATCCGGTCGCTCTCGCGACCACCTTCTCCCCCAAGGGGAGAAGGCTTCAGCGCGATGCTTTCTTCGGCTTGGCGGCCTTCTTCGCCGTCGGCCTGGCCGCCTTCGGCAGCGCCTTCTGCGGCAAAGTCAGTTCGAAGACCGAGCCCTGCGACCCCGTCTCCACCAGCGTCACGTCGCCGCCATGCGCCTGGGCCAGCTCGCGGCTGATGGCCAGGCCCAGTCCCGCCCCGCCCGCGCGGCCTGAGCCCGCGAAAGCCTGGAACAGCTTGCCGCGGATCTTGTCGGGGATGCCCGCGCCGTCGTCGGCGACACGAATGACCAGGCTGGTCGGACCGCGCTCGGCGGTGACGCGCACGGCCCCGCCGCGCCGCTCGGCCGCCTCCACCGCCTGGCGGGCGTTGCGCATCAGGTTCACCAGGATGCGGTGCAGCTGCTCGGGATCGACCTCGACCGACAGCGACTTGGGGATCTTGCTCTCCAGCGCCACCCCGCCCGGGGCCAGGCCGGCGTCCTCGCCCGCGGCGTCGACGGCGGCGCGCAGGCCGACCCGGCGCAAGGCGGGCGCGGACTCGGTGCTCTTGCCGTAGTTCAGCACATCGCGGGTCAGCCCCAGCGCCCGGTCGAGCGCCCGCTCCAGCCTGGGCAGGGCCTGGGCCACCGCCGGGTCCCCCGACCCCGCCAGCCGGTCCGAGGCCATCTGGGCGGAGGTGAGCATGTTCCTGAGGTCGTGGTTGATCTTGGCCACCGCCTCGCCGAGCGCCGCCAGCCGGGCGCGTGACCGCAACGCCTGGCGCACCTCGTCCTGCATCTGGGCCAGTTCCTCCTCGACGCGGCCGATCTCGTCCTGGCGGCCGGTCGGCTCGGGCGGCGGGGCGGCGCCTTCGGGGTCGTCGCGGAAGCGCTCGATGGAGGCGGTGATGCGCACCATGGGCCGCACGATGAAGGCCGCCAGCGCCGCGTAGATCAGCCCGCCCGCCAGCACCGAGATGGCCACCGACAAGGCGAGAATGCGCAGCAGGTAGGACCACAGGTCGCGCTTCAGCGGCTCGGCCGGGGTGACGATCTCGATGAACTCGGCGGTTCGGCAGCAGGGGGCGGCGATGGCGCGGATGGTGCGGTCGGGCGCCCCAAACAGGGTCTTCCAGGGCGCGGCGATCCAGCCCAGCACCCGGCCGCGCCGCAGGTCGGTGAAGTCGGGCGTGGAGTCCATCTGCGGCGCGGCCAGCACCAGGCGGCGGCGTCCCTGCTCCTTGATGGCCACGGCGGTGACGCCCGCCGAGGTCAGCAGCCGCTCGGCCAGGCGGTCGGGCACGAAGTTGTCCGGCGCCACGTCCACGGCGCCCGCCGCGATCTCGGCGCGGCGAATGCGGTCGAGCAGCCAGCGCTCCTCAAAGGACGACAAGGCGGGCGCGAGGATGAACAGGTCGGCGACCACGACAAAGAGCGCGGTCAGCAGAAGCAGCCGCGAGGAAAGGCCGCTGGGCCATCTCAGTCGGCCGAACGGCCGGGAGAGCTCCATTGGATCAACCGTCACGGACCGGAACGGTCCGTCCTAGCGGAGGTATGTCACCCGACTCGCTTGGGCAAGGAAAGGCTTGGGTTTGGTTACCCTAGGGCAGCCTCTCAAGTCGGCTGACCGCACATCCTCGAAGTTCAATGTAAACGATGTCGCTGCGCGTGCCCGTGACATAGGCCAAGTCGTGGATTTGCTGGCCCGAGGCATCGCGGCATCGCAGGAAGACTTCGCGATCGCCCACCAACGGATGCACAGAAATTGTCAAACCGGGCCTAGCCCGAACCCAACGCGGCGGCGACCGATCAAGCGCCGCCGCCGCGACCGTTCGGGGTTCGGACTGCCAAGTTGCGATGACGACACGAGGAGGCCCTACGTAGGGTCCAAAGAGAACTGCCGCCCACAGTAGGGCGAACAGCCCGCCCACGATCAGCGCAACCCGAATGAGGCTCGCCATTGAATTTCCTCGCGCTGGGACAAATCATGAACATTGTGTCGTCGTGCTGTCAACCACTAAGGCGTCCACTCGCGGAACGGCACAGGTCGAGTTTGAAGAAGCCGATATTTGAGGGCTAGGCGCGCGATCGTTTCCGCGGGCATGCGAGGCAATGCTTCTCGCAGCACCCGACCGTTATGGTTGTTGATGAGATCCATGATTTCTTCGGGGAGCGGTTGTCGTGGCGCCCCGCGTTCGTGAGCATCTTGAAAATCCTGGGCTCGGCAGGGTCCGAACCTTCCCGCCAAAGCAGCGCCCCAGGCCGTGTGACGCTCAGCATCGCCGGCGTCATTGTGGCCCGGAATGTCTCTGCGGAAACGGTCCGCATAGCCCTTTGCCGGCACTCCAGCTATCGGGTCGCGGAGGTACTGCCAGAGCTCATCGTGACCCACGGCGCGGTAACCGAGGCCCTGCGTCGCTGCGTATATTTCAGAGGTCGAGGCGTCTGGGGGAATGGGTGAGATCAAACGGCTCCTGAGATCGGGATTTCGCAGAGCAGCTTGAAAGACACGTTCATCCTCCGCTGCCTGTTGCTGAGGCGATTGCGGACGCCGAGGCCAGCTGTAGGGCGCGGCGTATCGCTGCGGCGAACCGCGAGGTGGGCGATTGTCAGGCATCGATATCTCCGGATTGAGGGTCGCATCCAGCGCGCAAGCGCGCTCACGGCCCCGCTTGCGGAGCCGCGCCGATGGCGACTGTTGTCTGTTGTTGGAATTTTCGGGCCGCACTCCGGCCCATTCCAAAATTGACCCTTGATCCGGCCTATCTCGTCAAGCGTTTTTCGACGTCCTACCCAATCCGTTTGAGCAAGCTGACCAGCGCCCGCGTCCGCCCCGAGAACAGGATCGGGCTGTAGAAAGCCGAGGCCAGGCGCTTGTGGATTTCGCCGCGCGTCGGATAGGGCGCGATGAAGTCGGTGAAGGCGCGCAGCTTCAGCTTGCTGGTCATGGCCAGGACCCAGGGGTGGATCAGCTCGCCAGCCCCCCTGCCGACGATGGCGGCGCCCAGGATGGCGCCCTTGGGGTCGAGGATCAGCTTGGCGAAGCCGCGCGTGTCGCCTTCCGCGATGGCGCGGTCGTTGCCGCTGAAGGGGACGCTGAGGACCTTGACCGCGTCGCCGTGGATCTTGCGCGCGTCAGCCTCGGACAGGCCCACCGCGGCGATCTCGGGGTCGGTGTAGGTGACGCGGGGGATGACCAGGGCCTCGACGTCGGTCCCCTGGGCGAACAGGGCCTTGCGCACCACCAGGCCGGCGTGGGCCCCGGCGACGTGGGTGAAGGCCTCGCGCCCGGCGGCGTCGCCGATGGCGAAGACGGCCGGGTTGGAAGTGGAGCGGAGCTGACGGTCCAGCACGATGCCGCGCGCACCGGTGGTGACCTCGCCCGCCTGCAGGTTCAGGCCGTCCAGCACCGGCTCGCGGCCGACCGCCAGGAGCAGGTGGCTGCCCTCGATGCGGTGGCCGCCGGAAACGACGGCGATGCCCGCCTCGCTGCGTTCGACAAGGTCGACGGTGCGGCCGGTGAACAGCTCCACCCCGTCGGCGGCCAGCTGCTCCAGCAAGGGGGCCACCAGGTCGCGGTCCTCGCGCGGCAGTGGCTCGGCGGCTTCGACGACCACGACCTCGCTGCCCAGGCGCCGGAAGGCCTGGCCGAGCTCCAGCCCGATCGGCCCGGCGCCCATGACGATCAGCCGGCGCGGCAACTCGGTCAGGCCCCAGACCGTCTCATTGGTCAGGAAGCCCGAACCCGCCAGTCCGGGGATCGGCGGCGCCTTGGCGCGCGATCCGGTGGCGATGACGATCTTGCGGGCGGTGACCTCGACCGAGTCCGAGGCGATGGTCCGCGGGCCGGTGAAGCGGGCCGCCTCGCGCACCACGGTGACGCCCAGGCCCTCGAAACGCGGCTGGCTGTCGTGGGGCGCGATCGTAGCGACCGCGGCGTGGACGTGGGCCATGACGGCGGCGAAATCGACGATCGGGACCGCGGTTACGCCCATCCGGACGGCGGTGCGCGCATCATGAGCGGCGTGGGCCGCGGCGATCAGGGCCTTGGAAGGGACGCAGCCGGAATTGAGGCAATCGCCCCCCATCTCGCCCTTCTCGAACAGCACCACCCGCAGCCCCAGCTGGGCCGCGCCAGACGCGACCGACAGCCCGCCGGAACCGGCCCCGATGACGACGATGTCGGCCTTCAGCTTCTTCATGCCGCAGCCACCGACTTCTTGCCCCGCAAGGCTTTCCACACCGCCGGCACGAAGCTGAGCGCCGCCAGCCCGACCAGCGGCCAGAGGAACTGCGGCTCGAGGATGATCTTCAGATTGGGCGTTTCGCCACGCCGGAACAGCTCGCCCAGCCCAGCGCCGATGCTGGAATAGATCACCGTGCCCGGGATGATCCCGAGCAGGGTAGCCAGCGCGTAGGGCCGCAGCGGCGCGGAGCCCAGGCCCGCCGCGGCGTTGACCAGCCAGAAGGGCGCTGCGGGGATGAGCCTGAGCGACAGCACGTAGCTGAAGGCGTTGCCCTGGAAGCCGTCGATCAGCTTCTTGAGCAGGCCGCCCGACTTCTCCGCCCTGTGCCGCAGGGGTTCGCCGAGCGAGGTGCGGATCAGCCACCAGGCCCCGATGGCCCCCAGCGTCGCGCCGACCACCGTGGCGGCTGCCCCCACGACAGTCCCGAACAGGAATCCGCCCGTCAGCGTCAGGATCGAGGCGCCGGGGATGTAGGTGCAGACGATGAGAAAATAGGCGCCGACGAACACTGCCAGCGCCAGCCACAGGTTGTCGGCGACAATGGCGCGCAGGGCCGCCTCGTTGGCGCGCAGGGCGTCAAGCGACAGGTACTTGTTGGCGCCGGTCAGGAAGAGGGCGGCGATGGCGGCGGCGATAAGCAGCAGCGGCCAGGCGCGTTTGATCAGGTTTGTCATGCAGCCCTGTCTACGTTGGCGGCGGCGCGGCGGTTACTCCAGAGCTTCCATAAAGCCGGGATCAGCGACAGCAGGCCCAGTCCCATCAGCGGCCAGAAGATCTCCGGCGCCATGAAATTGATCGCCTCGCCCTTGTCGAAGATCTGCTCCAGCCCCGAACCGATGGCGGCGTAGACCGTGGCCGAAGGCAGCACGCCCAGGAAGGTGGCGGCCAGATAGGAGCGGATAGGCACGGCGGCGACGCCGGCCAGCGCGCTGATGCCCACGAACAGCATCACCGGCGGCACCCGCAGGCCCAGCAGGTACCAGAAGGCGTCCTTTTCCAGCCCCTCGCGCCACTGCCGCGCACGCGGATCGGCGTAGGCCTTGCGGCGCAGGCTGTCGCCGAGCGCGCTGCGGGCCGCATAGTAGTAGCCTACCGAGCCAAGGGTGGCGGCTACAGCGGTGGCCAACCCTCCGACCCAGGGCCCGAACAGGAAGCCGGCGATCAGCTGCAGCACGCTGGCGCCCGGCACGGCGACGAAGGTCGCGGCCATGAAGATCAGCAAGTAGAGGCCGAGCCCGAGCAGGAAATTGTGCTCGACGAAGGCCTTCAGCTCGTGGTGGCGGTGACGCAGTTCGCCGAACGAAACGTAGTGATACAGGCCAGAAAAATAGACGGCCGCCCCCGCCCCGACCATCAGCAGCAGGGGGAGCCAGCGGCGCAACTGGTCGCCCAGGGTCGGAGGCGGCCCGGGGGAAGCGGGCGGCGGCGCGGCGGGCGGTGCGGCATGGGTCACGGCGGGGAGCGCTCCGGAGTTGCGCCTGTCTAACGCATGAGGCGGGGCCGCGTCCTCAGCGGCAAGCGCTCATACGCAGCCGGCGCGCCGTTCGCTCACCCGGGGACGGAGATCGGCGCGGGCGGCGGGCGCAGGTCGCCGTGGCAGCGCGCGTCCAGGATGCTGTCCTGCTTGGGGTCATAGACGACGTCGATCGCGTCGCAGCCGCCGTCGCCGATGATGGGCAATTCAGCGATGCGGACGCGGTGGATTCCCGGCGGACCCTTGCGGGGGTCGGCCGCCGGCCGCAGCAGCACCCCGACGATGAGCGCCCGATCCCTGGGCAGGCTCAGCGAAGGCGGGACGGACACGCGCAGGTCCGCGGGCGTTCGCGGACGGACGTCGGCGTAATAGCGGACATAGCCGGCCACCCGCAGCGAGGCGTCGCCCAGGCCCTCGACCGGATAATTGTCCAGCTGCGCTTCCAGGCGGTCGACGTAGGAGCGCTCGGGCACGGCGCGAAAGACGGTGTAGATCACCAGCACGAGCAGGATCACCGCCAGAACCGCGGGCCGCTTCCAATCCTGCTCCGGCGAACTCACTTTCAACGCCCCCCGGCGATGCGGCAAATCTGCCCACGATCTATGGCATATCGTTGACAGGCGCGCCCCTGCGGCTTATACGCCGCGCCTCTTTCGCCGGAAGCAAGCCCTGCGTCCCGCCTTCTTTTGTTTGGAGCCTCACCGTGAAGCGGACCTACCAGCCGTCGCGACTCGTGCGCAAGCGCCGCCACGGCTTCCGCAGCCGCATGGCCACCAAGAACGGCCAGAAGGTCATCGCGCGTCGCCGCGCCAAGGGCCGCAAGCGCCTGACGGCCTGATCACCGGTCACCCGTTGACCTGGCATTTCACGCCGGCTGCTCTCGCGGCCGGCGTTTTTGCATCCGGAACACGCTAGGCTCGCCCGCCATGGCCGCCGATTCTCCAATCTCCGCTCCCGGACCCAGGATCGAGCGCCTGAAAACGCGCCCGCAGTTCCTCGCGGCCGCCAAGGCCGCCTACCTCTCCAGGGGCGCGGTGGTCATCCAGGACCGCGATAGGGCCGACGGCTCGGACCATATCGGCCTGGGATTCACCGCCACCCGGAAGGTCGGCGGGGCGGTGGTGCGCAACCGCGCCAAGCGCCGTCTGCGCGAGGCGGCGCGGCGTTTGCTGCCCCTGCACGGGCGTCCCGGCCATGACTATGTGCTGATCGCCCGCATGGGCGCCACGACGCGGCCGTGGGAGCGGCTGCTTGACGATGTGAAAACCACGCTGATAAGGCTCGCCGCCGGCGACGCCCGCCCCGGCGCCTGAGCGCCAGCCCCTTCCGCCGAAAAAGCGAACCATGCAGCCAGAAAACAGCCGCAACACCATCATCTTCGCGGTGTGCGCCGTCATCATCCTGATCGCCTACCAGTTCGGCGTGATCATGCCCGAGGCAGCCCGCAAGAAGGCCGAGGCCGCGCGCCACCCGGCCGCCGCCGCCTCGACCCAGTCCGGAGTGGCTGGCGCGGCGCCGGGCGCCGGGCCCGCCATCGGGACCTACGCCACCCGCGCCCAGGCGCGCGCCGCCAGCCCGCGGGTGCCGATCGAGACGCCGATGCTGCACGGCTCGCTGTCGCTGCGCGGCGGCCGCATCGACGACCTCTACCTGACCCAGTACCGCCAGACGCTCGACCCCAAGTCGCCGATGGTGGAACTGCTGCGCCCCGAGGGCCTGCCCAACGCCTATTTCGCCCAGTTCGGCTGGGCCGGTCAGAACGTGCCGGACCTGCCGCGTCCGGGCACCCTGTGGACGCTGCAGAGCGGCAAGGTGCTGACCCCCACCACCCCGGTGGTGCTGAGCTATGACAACGGCCACGGCCTGCGGTTCACCCGCACCATCTCGGTCGACGCCCAGTACATGTTCACGATCTCCGACACGGTCGCCAACCTGAGCGGCCAGCCGGTCTCACTGCTGCCCTGGTCGACCGTGCAGCGGCGCGGTTTCCCCGCCGACGCCAACCGCAACATGGTGGTGCACGAAGGCGCCGTGGGCGTGCTCGACGGCGCGCCGAAGATGATCAAGTACAAGGACTGGACCAAGCTGAAGGAGGCCTTCGACAAGGCCACCCATGGCGGCTGGCTGGGCATCACCGACAAGTACTGGATGGCCGCCCTGGTCCCCAATCCGACGGAAGCCGGCCACGGCAAGTTCCGCGTCACCGACCTGAACGGCACCAAGGTGATGGAGGCCGTGTTCGAAGGCCGCCTGGTGAACATCGCCGCCGGCCGGCAGATCACCCGCGACACCCACCTGTTCGCCGGCGCCAAGCGCAATGAGATCCTGAAGACCTACCAGGACAACATGGGGGTCGCGAAGTTCGACCTGGCCATCGACTGGGGCGCGCGTTTCTGGATCTTCACCCGCCCGCTCTTCGCGGTGCTGGACTTCTTCTACAAGCACATCGGCAATTTCGGCGTCTCGATCCTGCTGCTGACCGTCTGCGCCAAGCTGCTGTTCTTCCCCCTCGCCAACCAGGCCTTCGCCTCGATGGCCAAGATCAAGAAACTGCAGCCCAAGCAGGAGGAACTGAAGAAGAAGTACGGCGACGACCAGACCAAGCTCCAGCAGGAGATGATGGCGCTGTACCAGAAGGAGAAGATCAATCCGCTGGCCGGCTGCCTGCCGATCCTGATCCAGATCCCGGTCTTCTTCTCGCTCTACAAGGTGCTGTTCGTCACCATCGAGATGCGGCACGCGCCGTTCTTCGGCTGGATCCACGACCTGTCGGCGCCCGATCCCACGACCTTCCTGAACCTGTTCGGCCTGCTGCCCTTCGACCCGGGCGCCATTCCCTATGTGGGCGCGCTGTTCGTGGGCACGGGCTTTTTGCACATCGGCCTGTGGCCGCTGTTCTACGGCCTGACCATGTGGCTGCAGACCTCGATGAGCCCGTCCTCGCCCGATCCGACCCAGCAGCAGATCATGCGCTGGTTCCCGATCATCTTCACGGTGATGCTGGCCAAGTCGCCCGCCGGCCTGGTGATCTACTGGGCCTGGTCGAACCTGCTGACCATCATCCAGCAGTACATCATCATGCGCCGCCACAAGACGGCCAACCCGATCGATGGCCTGATCGCGCGCCTGCAGGGCAAAGAGTACGTGGTTCCCGGGTGAGCAGCTTCGACGAGGACTATGTCGAAGCCGCCCGGGTGATGTTCGCCCGGCCCGCCGAGTTCATCATGGGCTGCGCCAAGATCGAGCAGCTGCCGCCGCCGGAGCTGCCCGAGGTGGCCTTCGCGGGCCGCTCCAACGTGGGCAAGTCCAGCCTGATCAACGCGCTGGTCAACATGAAGAAGCTGGCCCGGGCCTCGAACGAGCCCGGCCGCACGCGCGAGGTGAACTTCTTCCGGGTGGGCGAGGCGTTGAGCCTGGTCGACCTGCCGGGCTACGGTTGGGCCAAGGCTTCCAAGACCGAGGTGAAGAAGTTCCAGAACCTCGGCCGCGCCTACCTGCAGGGCCGCCCCAACCTGAAGCGCGTCTACCTGCTGATCGACAGCCGCCACGGGCTGAAGAAGGTCGATGACGAGGCGCTCGACGCGCTCGACAAGTCCGCCGTCAGCTACCAGGTGATCCTGACCAAGGCCGACAAGATCAAGCCCGGCGAGGCCGACAAGGTCGCCGCCGAGACTCTGAAAGCCATCTCCAAGCGCCCCGCCGCCTTCCCGCGCGTGATCTGGACCTCCTCGGAGAAGGGCACGAACATCCCCGAACTCCGCGCCGAGATCGCCTTTGCGATGGATCCGACGGTGTAGGGGTTCTCCCTCCCCTTCATGGGGAGGGACAGGCCGCGAAGCGGCCAGGGTGGGGTGCGTTCGGCAAGCCCCACCCGGCCCTTCGGGCCACCCTCCCCATGAAGGGGAGGGAGATTCCGCTAGTTCCGCACCACCACCTCGCCGCCCTTCATCACGAAGGCCGGGTGTTCGAGCAGGCTCACGTCGCTGAGCGGGTCGCCGCGCACCCCGACCATGTCGCCCCAGGCGCCGGGCGCGATGACCCCGACCTGCCCTTGCCAGCCCAGCGCCTCGGCGCCGTTGATGGTGGCCGCCTGGATGGCCTGCAGGGGCGTGGCGCCATAGCGGACCATGACGGCGAACTGGCGTGCGTTCAGGCCGTGCGGATAGACCCCGGCGTCGGTGCCGAACAGCATGCGCACCCCCGCCTTCAGGGCCTTGCGGAAGTTCTCGCGCTGGATCTCGCCGATGTCGTGATCCTTGCGGATGTTGTCCGGCAGCACCCCGTTCTTCAGCCCCTCGGCCTGGGTGTAGTCGGTGTTGTAGATGTCCATGTCGAACCAGGTGTGGTGCAGCACCGCCAGGCGGATGCCCTCGTCGTCGACCAGGGAGGCGTGCTCGATGGTGTCGACGCCGGCCAGGATGGCGGCCTTGATGCCGGCGGCGCCGTGGGCATGGGCGGCGACCTTGAGGCCCGCCATGTGAGCCTCGTCGCAGATGGCCTTCATTTCCTCGAAGGTCAGTTGCTGCTGGCCCGGCTCGTCGCCGTGGCTGAACACCCCGCCGGTGGCGCAGATCTTGATGACCATGGCGCCGTACTTCTTCAGCTGGCGCACCCGCAGGCGGCCCTCGTCGGGGCTGTCGACATTGTAGGGCCCGACCTCGTCCATGGAGGGCGGGAAGAAGGTGGAATCGCAGTGCCCGCCGGTGGCCCCGATGGCCCAGGTGGCGGTGACGATGTGCGGTCCCGGGACCCAGCCGCCGTCGATGGCCTGGCGCAGGCCCACGTCGTTCCAGGCGTCGGAGCCGACGTTGCGCACGGTGGTGAACCCGGCCTGCAGGGTCTTCAGCGCATTGGCCGTCTGCACCACCGACCAGAAGCGGTCGCCGTACTCCAGCCCGTTGTAGCCGCCGATTTCGGCCACCGCGTCGAGATGCACGTGCATGTCGATCAAGCCCGGCAGCAGGGTCACGCCGGGCAGGTCGATGCGCTCGGCCCCGGCGGGGATGGAAATGCTCTCCGCCGGCCCGGCGGCGGTGATCTTTCCGTCGACGATGACCACGCGCGGATCGGCGATGACCCGGCCGGTCGCGACATCGATCATGCGCGCGGCGGAGACATAGACGGTCTTGGCCTCGGCGCCCGAGACGCCTCCGGCGGCGACGAGCAGGAAGGCGAAGACAAAGGCCAGGATGCGCATGGAAGGTCCCCCGAAATCTGGGGGACGCTACCGCGCCTGTAGCGGCGCCGCTAGCCGCCGCCGACGCGGGCGTTGGCGCGGCCGGTTCCCTGGCACATGGGACAGATGTCGCCGCTCAGGGTCGTGCCCGCGCCGCGGCATTCGGGGCAGACGCCGGGCTCGACGGTCTGGCCCTCGGCCGGGGTCTCTTCGGGTCCGCCCAGGTCGCGGTCGTCGATGTCATGTTCCTTCATGCAGGCAGAACCCTTGAGTGAGCCGCCGGTTTCCCCAAGAGCTTTCCATCGACAGGGCCCGGCCTATCCCGTATTCGCGCGGCGATGAGCGACAAAGACGACGACCAGACCGGCGAAGGCTGGGCCACGGCGAAGACCCTGGCCGAGGCCCTGCCCTATATCCAGATCTACGACCGCGAGACCGTGGTAATCAAGTACGGCGGCCACGCCATGGGCGAGTCCGAGGTGGCCAAGCTGTTCGCGGCCGACGTGGTGCTGCTCAAGCTGATGGGCGTCCATCCGGTGGTGGTGCACGGCGGCGGGCCGCAGATCTCGGCCATGCTGGACCGCGCCGGGGTGAAGTCGGCCTTCGTCGACGGCCTGCGCGTGACCGACGCGGCCACCATGCAGATCGCCGAGATGGTCCTGTCGGGCTCCATCAACAAGGAAATCGCCAGCTGGATCACCCTGGCCGGCCAGCAGGCGGACGTGCGCGGCGTGGGCCTGTCGGGCAAGGACGCGCGCCTGCTCACCGTCGAGCGCGCCCGGCGCACCAAGCGCGACCCGGATAGCAACATCGAGCGCATCGTCGACCTGGGCTTCGTGGGCGAGCCCAAGGAGGTCGATCCCAAGCTGATCGAGGCCCTGATCTACGCCGAGAGCGACTACGTCCCGGTCATCGCGCCCATCGGCGTCTCGGTCGAGGGCGAGACCTACAACCTGAACGCCGACACCGTCGCCGGGGCGGTGGCCGCCTCGCTCAGCGCCAAGCGCATGCTGCTGCTCACCGATGTGGCCGGCGTGCTGGACAAGAAGGGCGAGCTGATCCGCGAGCTGACGGTCAAGGAAGCCCGCGCCCTGATCAAGGACGGCACTGCCCACGGCGGCATGATCCCCAAGCTGGAGACCGCTATCCACGCCGTCGAGCACGGCGTCGAGGCCGTGGTCATTCTCGACGGGCGCCGCCCCCACGCCATGCTGGTGGAGCTGTTCACCGAGCACGGGGCGGGCACCTTGGTGAAGGCGTAATGGCCCCCGACCTTCGCCACATCGACGTTTGGGTCTTCGATCTCGACAACACCCTGTACCCGATCGAGACCGAGTACATGGCCCTGATCGAGGGGCGGATGAGCGACTTCGTCATGCGCCAGACCGGCCTGGCCTATGACGAGGCCCGGGCGCTGCAGAAGAAGTACTATCACGAGCACGGCACCACCCTGGCCGGTCTGATGGCCAACCACGGCGTCGATCCCCAGGCCTTCCTCGATGAGGTGCACGAGGTGTCGATGGACCGGTTGAACCCGGACCCTGAGTTGCGCGCGGCGATCCAGCGTCTGCCGGGCCGCAAGCTGGTGTTCACCAACGGCGGCTCGAAACACGCCGAGCGGGTGCTGCGCCGGCTCGAGCTCGACGACCTGTTCGAGGAAGTCTTTCACCTCGAGGCGGCGGGCTTCACGCCCAAGCCCAATCCGCAGACCTACGCCCTGATGAACCAGCTGCACCGGATCGACCCGGCCCACGCCGCCTTCTTCGAGGATTCCGAGAAGAACCTGGCTCCGGCCGCCGACATCGGCATGACCACCATCCTGGTCGGGCCCAAGGCGGAAGCCGCGACCGGCGAATTCGTCCACTATCGCGCCCGCCACCTGACCCCGTTCCTGAATTCCGCGATCCTTAGGCAAGCCGCATGACCGACACGACCGCCCTGCGGGCGACCATCGACCAGGCCTGGGAAGACCGCGCCGGGATCACCACCGAGACGCGCGGCCCCGTGCACGAGGCGGTGCACGCCGCCCTGGCCATGCTGGATTCCGGCGAGGCCCGCGTGGCCGAACGCGGCGCCGACGGCCAGTGGACGACGCACCAGTGGCTGAAGAAGGCGGTGCTGCTGTCCTTCCGCCTGCACGCCAACCAGATGATGGGCCGCGAGGCCGGCCCGCAGGCGCCTGGCCCCTGGTGGGACAAGGTGCCCAACAAGTGGGGGGACTGGGGCTCCGACCACTTCACCGAGGCCGGCTTCCGGGCCGTGCCGGGCGCGGTGGTCCGCCGCGGCGCCTTCATCGGCAAGAACGTGGTGCTGATGCCGTCCTTCGTGAACATCGGCGCATATGTCGGCGAAGGCACCATGGTCGACACCTGGGCCACGGTGGGCTCCTGCGCCCAGATCGGCAGGAACGTGCACCTGTCCGGCGGGGCCGGCATCGGCGGCGTGCTGGAACCGCTGCAGGCATCGCCCACCATCATCGAGGACGGCTGTTTCATCGGCGCCCGCGCCGAGGTCGCCGAGGGCGTCATCGTGCGCGAGGGCGCGGTGCTGGCCATGGGCGTCTATCTGTCGGGCTCGACCAAGATCGTCGACCGCGCCACCGGCGAGGTCTATCGCGGCGAGGTGCCCGCCTATAGCGTGGTGGTGCCGGGCGCCCTGCCCGACCCCAACGGCGGCCCGTCGCTCTACTGCGCGGTGATCGTCAAGCGGGTCGATGCGCAGACGCGGGCCAAGACGGGCGTGAACGAGCTGCTCAGGGAATAGGCATGCCGAGCCGGGGGATCATCGAGCGGGGCGCGGGCAAGCAGCCCATTCCCGGCTGGCTGTGGTTCATCGCCCTGCTGATCCCCACCGCCGCGGTGCTGGTCTGGCTGTTCTGGGCCCAGCTGGCGACCAATCTGGGCCCCGGCGTCATCCCCGTCCTCAGCCCGGTCCTGCCGCGGCCGTCCGGCGCGCCGGTCTCCGCGCGGGCCCGCTACGACGAGGAGCAGGGCGTGGTGTGGTTCGCCTGCCGCGAGGGCGGCGGCGGCCATGTCTCGGCCGAATGGTGGAGCGACAGCGGCTTCTACCGCGCCTGGATCATGCCCCACGGCGGCTGCGCGCGGCCGGCCAATGACGAGACGCCCGGGTCGCTGCGGCTGCTGCGCAAGGGTTCGCCGGTGCTGGTGCTGGTTCCGCTAACCGCCTCGCCCCAGGCCAGCCGGCGGCGCGAGCTGTGCGACGCGGCTCACGCCCGCGGCCTGGGCGAGCACATGGCCGTGGCCCGCGCGGTGGGCGCCGACCCGGCCTCGGGCTTGGATCTCAGGCTGGTGCTGGGCGGCTTCGTGGCCGCCGCGCCGGGCTTCCAGTCGGCGCGTCCGGGCGGCTCGGTGATCTCGTCCCAGCTGTGCAACTTCCGCACCGATCCGCCGCCCAGCGAGGGTGAAACCTCAGGCTACCTGGGCGTGGACATGTCGCTGGTGCAGGACCACCCCTAGCAGGCGGCGGGGCTGTCGCTCCTCAGGACACAGGCGATTTTCGCGCCCCGCGTCGCGCCATAGCGCGCCACCAGCTCGCCCTTCAGCGTGGCCCACTTCACCCGCGTCTCGTCGCGGGCTGCGGCGACAGCGCGCTGGAAATTACCGTTGACCTTGCCGCGCGTGCTGTCCCCGGCGCCGATGCGGTCCTTGCCGGGCTCGATCACGCCGGTGTCCTTGTTGATGAAGTCGTGCTTGGCCCGGAAGGTCCCGGCGTAGTTGCAGAACAGCCGCTCGGGCTTGCCGCCGAAGCAGTCGGAGATCAGCCCGTCCGGGAAGGCCGCGCCCGTGCGCCAATCCAGCCAAGGCGCCGGGCCGTCATGGCCGAGGCCGGGCGGATTGTCTGGCCCGGTCGCGCCCGGACGGGGACGGTCCACCCAGTTGGAGTGGGAATAGAAGTCCTGGGCCGCGTGCAGGGTGGCGCCGAAGGCCTCCAGCGCGCGGCACTTGGCCGACGGCTGGCGCCCGCCATAGCCGACGCAATCTGCCGATGCCTGACCCGGCAGGATGGCGCCGTCGGCGCCCAGGATCCCGCCCGCCGCGGCGCCGGCCTTGTCGATGTTGCTGCGCATCCAGTCGCGGCAGGCCTCCAGCGCCTCGCGCGCCTTGGCCCGGGTCTGCGGGTAGCTCGGGACATCGAGCCAGTCGCCGTTGTCGCAATGGGCGCTGGACTGGCTGACCTGCGACACGCTCAGGTCCGGCCCGCCGACCATGCCCACGTCGCCCGTCTTGCCGGCCAGCACGTCGAGCGTCCTGGCCTCGAAACAGCCCCCGCCCACAGACGCCGCGCCGCCGCAGCGCAAGGCCAGGCGGGTGACCTTCTCGTGCTCGGCGTGCTGGCCCAGGTGGTTGATGGTGCCGAAGGCCTGGGCGGCGGTGGCCCCGCCAACCACGCAGGCCGCTGCGGCGGCGAGAACGCGAAGACGCATCGGTGATCCCCCGGTCGGCGCCTCCCCTCATCGAGGGAGAGGAAGCCCTTTGTCTCTTGGCGAGATGGCAGCGCCTTGGGCCAGGCGTGTCAAGGACAGGGTCATGCGGACCCTGCCGCGCCGCCCAAGGCGCAACGCTTCCGGCAAGAGAAGAAGGGCGGGGTTCGGGCGGCGCGCGCGACGGCGAAAACATAAGCTATTGATATTATTCCAGTAACGCGGATTTCACCCCTGACAACCCCCTGTATTCCGGGGTTCAGACGAGCTTGTCCGCCTTGCGCAGCTGCGGGAACCACCAGGCCCACAGGCCGGTGGAGACCACCGCGCCGACGCCGCCGAACACCGCCGCCCCGATCGGGCCCAGGAAGCGCGCCGCCAGCCCGCTCTCGAACTCGCCCAGCTCATTGGACGCGCCGATGAACAGCATGGAGACCGACGAGACCCGGCCACGCATATGATCGGGCGTGGCGATCTGGACCAGGGTCTGGCGGATGTTGACGCTGATCATGTCGGCGGCCCCGGCGATGAACAGGGCCACGACCGACAGCCAAAGCACCGTCGAGACGCCGAAGACGATGGTGGCGACGCCGAACACCGCCACGGCCCCGAACATCCAGGCCCCGGCGTGGCTGGTGATGGTCCAGCGCCAGAGCAGGAGCGTGATCATCAAGGCCCCGCCCCCGAAGGCGGCGCGCATCAGGCCGTAACCCTCGGGACCCACGTGCAGGATGTCGCGGGCGTAGATGGGCACCAGCAGGGTCGCCCCGCCCAGCAGCACCGCCGCCAAGTCCAGCGAAATGGAGCCGAAGACGATCTTGTTCTGCCAGACGTAGGCGACGCCCTCCTTGATCAGCGCCCAGCGCGAGCCCGTCTGCGTCTCGGGCTTGGTGGGGGTGCGGATCAGCGTGATCAGCAAGGCGGCCAGCATGAACAGCCCCAATGCCGTGGCGTAGGCCGCCCAGGGCGACACGCCGATCAGCGGCCCGGCCAGCGCTGGCCCGGCGATGGAGCCGAGCAGAAAGGCCAGCGAAGAGGTGACGATGGCGCGCGGAAGCGCAATCCGGGGCACCAGCATGGGCAGCATGGCCTGGCTGGCGGGCGCCAGATAGGCGCGGCTGGCCCCGAACAGGGCGGCGACCGCCAGCAGCGACCACAGCGGCGCGTGCCCGTGCAGGGTCAGGCCCAGGAACAGCGCCGCGCACAGCGCTTCGGCCCCGACGCACAGCGCCATGACGGTCTTGCGGTCGTGCCGGTCCGCCGTCTCGCCGGCGGGCAGGGTCAGCGCCAGCAGGGGCAGGAACTGCATCAGCCCGACCAGGGAGACGTAGAGCGCCGCCTGCGGGATCGAGTAGTGCCGGTCGCGGGCCACGTCATAGACCTGCCAGAGCAGGGTCGCGCCCTGGATCTGGATGGCCAGCACCGCCGCGGTGCGCGCGAACCAGAGCAGCCGGAAATCACGGATGCGAAATGGGTTGTCCGAGGGCTGCGGGTCGGGCGGCGGTTCGATCACTTCGTGCGGCGCTCGGTCTTGGGATAGGGGGTTCCGTCCTTGTGGCTGTACCCCCCGCCGAAGCGCAGGTCGATGTCGGGATATTCGCCGTGATCGCCGCCCGGCAGGCGCGTGCCGACTTCCAGCAGCACCGCTTCCTTGCCCGAGCGGTTGACGAGGTGGTGGCCGTTCTGGACGCCCGCCTTCCAGCCGGCGCAGTCGCCGGCGCGAAGGATGGTCTCGCCCTCGTCCTCGATCAGGACGACCTCGCCCTCCAGAACCCAGCAGAACTCGTCCTCGCCATGGTGCCAGTGGCGCTGGCTGGACCAGTCGCCGTCGGCCAGGCGCAGCAGGTTGACCCCGAACTGGTCCAGCCCCACCGCGTCGCCCAGCTTCCAGCGGCGGCGGCCCAGGCAGGGCTTGTCGTAGGGCTCGGGATACATGGTCCCGTGGCCGGTCGGTGCGTTTTCGATATCGATCTTGGGCATCGGGCCTTCTCCGGGCGCGTGGCGACGCTTAAACCGAGACTCATGAGCCTCGACCCCGTTCTGCTGGCCCGCGACCTGATCCGCAAGCCGTCTGTGACCCCGATCGACGCGGGCGCGATGGACGTTCTGCAAAATCAACTGGACGGCATGGGTTTTCACTGCCGGCGGATGAAGTTCGGCGAGGTCGAGAACCTCTACGCTCGGCGCGGGACCGCCTCGCCCAACCTCTGTTTCGCCGGCCACACCGACGTGGTGCCGCCGGGTGATCCGCAGGCCTGGCGCGCCGATCCGTTCGAGGCGACCGTCGAGGAAGGGGTGCTGGTCGGCCGCGGCGCGGTGGACATGAAGGGCGGCATCGCCGCCTGGGTCGCCGCCGTGGATCGGGTCGGCGAAGTGCCCGGCTCGCTCAGCTTCCTCATCACCGGCGACGAGGAAGGCGTAGCCCTGGACGGCACCAAGAAGGTGGTGGCGTTGCTGCAAGAGGAGGGCGAGGTCATCGACCATTGCCTGGTCGGCGAACCGTCGTCGGTCACCGAACTGGGCGACACCATCAAGGTCGGCCGCCGCGGCAGCCTCAACGTCTGGATCACGGTCACCGGTCGCCAGGGCCACGTGGCCTATCCCGACCGCGCCGCCAATCCGGTCCCGGTGTTGAACCGGCTGCTGCACCGGCTGCACGACCGCCAGCTGGACGAGGGCTACCCCGAGTTCCCGCCGTCCAATCTCGAGATCACCACCATCGACGTGGGCAACACCGCCACCAACGTCATCCCGGCGATCGCGCGCGGCCGGTTCAACATCCGCTTCAACCCGACCTGGACGGGCGCGGAGCTGATGGGCTGGATCGAGGAAGAGACCCGCGCGGTCGAGGCGGCCAGTCCCGACTGCAAGATCGCGCTGGAGTTCCTCCACTCCGGCGACGCCTTCCTGACCGAGCCCGGGCCCTGGGTGGAGCTGGTGGCCGGGGCCATCAAGGCCGAGCTGGGCGTCACGGTCGATCCCAACACCAAGGGCGGCACCTCGGACGCGCGCTTCATCCGCGCGCTCTGCCCGGTGCTGGAGTTCGGGCTGATCGGCCAGACCATGCACCAGATCGACGAGCGCGTGCCGGTGGAGGAGATCCACCGCCTGTCGGGCGTCTATGAGCGGATCATCCGGGACTATTTCGTCCGCTTCGCCTAACCTCGGCGCGTGATCGAAACCTACATCCTGCCGATCCTGCTGGGCCTGGGGCTCGCCGCCTCCACCGGTCTGCGCACCTTCCTGCCCATGCTGATGCTGGCCGGGGCGGCGCGGTTCCACCTGTTCGGGATCAAGCTGAACCACGCAATGGCCTGGCTGACGTCGGACGTGGCCATGATCGCCCTGGGCGCCGCGACCCTGATCGAGCTGATCGGCGACAAGATCCCCGCGGTCGACCATGTCCTGCACGCCATCGGCTTCGTCACCCGGCCGCTGGCCGCGGCGGCGGCGGCCTATGCGGTGTTCGGCGGCATGGACCCGACCGTGGCGGCCATCGCGGCGGTGATCGTGGGCGCGCCCACGGCGCTCGCCTTCAACGCCGCCCAGGGCGGCACGCGGCTGGCCTCCACGGCGACCACCGGCGGGCTGGGCAATCCGGTCGTCTCGACGATCGAGGACGGACTGTCGATCGGCACGGTGCTGATCGCCTTTCTCGCCCCGGTGTTGATCCCGGTGATCCTGCTGGCCCTGCTGTGGCTGGTCTTCTTCCTGGCCAGCCGACTGAAGCGCTCGCCCAGGTCCACGCCCGCCTAGGCCCAGGCGTCCCTGAACCAGCGCCGCAGGTTCAGGCCCAGCACCTTTTCGATGGCGCGGTCGCGGTAGCCGCGCTTGCGCAGTTCGTGGGCGACGATGGCGGCGCGGTCGGGACGGTTCAGGCCCTCGACAAAGGGCGGCGGGCCCTCGCCCGGCGCGGCGATGCCGGCGGCCTTGCGGCGCTCGGTCTCCTTGGCCCAGGCGGCGAGGTTCTCGGGCGTGGTGTCGAAGGCGGTCATGATGGCGTCCGAACCGATGCCCACGCCGTCCTCGCCGCAGACCTTCAGGGCGTGGGTCATGTGGGCCATGTAGTCGTCGATGGTCGGCTGGCGCACGCCGCCGTTCAGGTAGCTCAGCTCGAAGATGCCGATCACCCCGCCCTGGTCGGCCAGCTTGCGGAGCAGGGCGTCGGACTTGTGGCGCGGGTGATCATGGACCGCCTTGCAGCCGGCGTGGGTCACCGTCACCGGCCGGGTGGACGCCGCCATGACGCCGAAGCTCGATTTCTCATCGGCATGGGCGATGTCGATGGCCACGCCCGAAGCGTTCATCTGGGCCACCGCGGCGCGGCCCTGCTCGGTCAGGCCTTGCGACGGCTGGGGCGACATGACGCCCGACGCCCACTGGGAGGGCAGGTTGTAGGAGAGCTGCATCACCTTCACGCCCCTGGCGGCGAATTCGGCGATGCGAGACAGCTTGCCCTCGTGCATCTCCACGCTCTCGAAGGAGTAGATGATGCCGATGCGGCCATCGCGTTCGCAGGCGTTGATCTCCTCCACCGTGCGCACCTGCCGCAGCAGGTCGGGCATCAGGCCGATGGCCTTGTCGTAAGCGGCCAGCTCCGCGACCGTGTCGGCGTAGGGACTGCCGGAACCGCCCATCGACACCTTCATGGCCGTCAGGCCGGAGGAGCGGAAAAGGGCGATGGTTTCCGCGTCGAGGCGCTTCTCGTCGTCCAGGGGCGGCACCAGGTTGCCGTTGATGACGATGGCGCGGCGGTAGAAGTCTGCCTCGCGCTCGGCGCTCGTCGCGGCCAGGGCCGGCGCGGCGGCCGCGCTCAGCGCCGCGGCCGCGCCGCCCAGAAGAACACCCCGTCTGTCGAACCGAACCGTCATGCCCGCCTCCCGAAAACAATCGTTGCCCCGGATATGCGTAAGCGCTTACCAATGAGTCAAATGAACGATTTGAAAGAGAGCGGAGAATTCCTGCGCGACATGGGCGGCGCGGCCCTGGGCGCGTGGCTGCGGCGGCTGTCCGAGCGCATCGATCGCGAGGCCGGGCGGGTCTACGCCGAACACGGCGCGGACTTCGAGCAGCGCTGGTTCGGGGTTATGAACCAGCTGGCCCTGCACGGCGCGCTCAGCGTCGGCGAGGTGGCCCTGGCGCTGGGGGTCAGCCACGTGGCGGTCAGCCAGACGCGCCAGTCGCTGGAGAAGGCCGAGCTGGTGGTCACCGAGCCGGACGCCCACGACCGTCGCAGCCGCAAGCTGCGCCTGACCCTGAAGGGCCAGCAGTTCTACCTGCGCATGGCCCCGATCTGGGAAGAGCTGGCCCGTGTGGCGGTGGAACTGGACCGCGAGGCCGGCGGGGTGGTGGCGGTGCTGGCACGGCTGGAGCGGGCGCTGGACCGCAAGCCGATCCCCGACCGGATCAAGCCGATCAAACCTGCAAAGATCCTGCCCGAGCGCTAGTCGCGCGCAGGCTGTTCACCGTATTCCACGCCGGTCAGATACAGCCCCTCCGGCGGCGCGACCGTGCCGCAGCGCGTGCGGTCCGCCGCGGCCAGTGCGTGGGCCATCTCGCCCGCCTTCCAGCGCCCCAAGCCGACCTCGACCAGCGAACCGGTCATGGAGCGCACCTGCCGGTGCAGGAACGAGCGCGCCGCGAAGGTCAGGTGCACCTCCTCGCCGACCCGTTCCACCTGGGCCACGTCGAGAGTCTTCACCGGGCTCTGCGCCTGGCACTGGGCGTCGCGGAAGGTGGTGAAGTCGTGCCGGCCGATGAGCGCCTGCGCCGCCTGCGCCATGGCGTCCACGTCCAGCGGCTTCTTGATCCACCACACCCGCCCGCGGTCGAGGGCCGGGGCGGCGCGGCCGTGCAGGATGCGATAGAGATAGCGCCGCCCGCTGGCCGAGAACCGCGCGTGGAAATCGTCGGCGACAAGGGTCGCCTTAAGGATGCTCACCGGCTGGGGGACCAGGTGGGCGTTGATCGCCTCCATCACCGTGCGCTCGGGCCAGGCCTTGGCGAGATCGACGTGTGCGACCTGGCCGGTGGCGTGCACGCCGGTGTCGGTGCGCCCGGCCGCGCCGATGCGCACCGCCTCGCCGCTGAAGGCCTCGATGGCCTTCTCAACGGCGTCCTGCACGGAGGGGCCGTTGGCCTGGCTCTGCCAGCCCCTGAACGGTCCGCCGTCGTATTCGATGTCGAGCCGGTAGCGGGGCATCAGCCCAGCATCGTGCCTTCCGGCACGGGGAAGCCGCGCAGGAAGTCTTGGGCGTCCTGCGGCCCCTTGCCCTCGCGTTGCACCCGCGTCAGGCGCACCGCCCCTTCGCCGCAGGCCACCAGCAGGGCGTCGTCGATGACCTCGCCGTCCTTGCCGGCGGCGGGGCTGACCTGGCTCATCAGCGCCTTCACGCGCACCGGGCCCTTGGCCGATGGCGCCTCGAACCAGGCGCCGGGAAAGGGCGACAGGCCGCGGATCTGGCGGTCGACTTCGGGGCCGGGCCGGCTCCAGTCGATGCGCGCTTCCTCGGCCGAGATCTTGCGGGCGTAGGTCGGTTCGCCCTCCTGCTCGGTCTCCGTCTGCCCGCCCCGCTCGATGGCGGCGAGCGCGCGCGGCAGCAGGGAGGCGCCGATGATGGCCAGGCGGTCGGTCAGGGTCCCGGCCGTGTCGTCCCACTCGATGGCGGTGACTTCCGAGAGGATCACCGGCCCCTCGTCGAGGCCCTCGCTCATGCGCATGACCTGCACCCCGGTGACCGGATCGCCGGCCATGATGGCGCGCTGGATGGGGGCGGCGCCGCGCCAGCGGGGCAGCAGGGAGGCGTGCAGGTTGAAACACCCCAGCCGCGGCGCCTCGAGCACCTCGCGCTTGAGGATCTGGCCATAGGCCACCACCACCGCCGCATCGAGGTCCAGCGCCTGGAAAGCCTCGATCTCCTCGGGCGCCTTCATGGAGGCAGGCGTGCGGACCTCCAGCCCCAGGCCCTGGGCGAACGCGTGCACCGGGGAGGGGGTGAGCTGCTGGCCGCGGCCGCGCGGCTTTGGGGGCTGGGAATAGACAGCCACGATCTCATGCCCGGCCGCGACCAGCTCGGCCAGGGCGCGCACGGCGAAATCGGGGGTTCCCATGAAGGCTAGACGCATTCGCCGCCTCTATCGGAGCATCCAGGCGTTGTCATCCCGGAAGCCGCGCAGCGGTTATCCGGGACCTCATGGACGGCCGGAAATCGGGGAGGTCCCGGATCGGCTCTTCGCGCCGTCCGGGATGACAAGCGAAAGGGTTCAGTACCAGCGCGTATGGACGCCGCCGCCCTCGTCCCATTCGCCGCCGGCGTCGAAGACGTCGCTCATGTCGATCAGGCGGTCGATCAGGATGCCGGCGACCACGCCGATGGCCAGCAGGCCCATGACCGTGGCGGCCGAGCCGATGCCGGCCTTCTGCATGCGCGACAGCTTGCGGCGTTTGCCCGGCCGGGACCGGTCGCCGAAGCGCAGCTTGGGGGCGTGGAGTTCCATCAGGCCGCATCCCTCGTGAGCTTCTTCACCTTGGCGACAGCGCGGTCGCGCTTCAAGCGCGAAAGCTTGTCGATGAAGAGAACGCCCTCGAGGTGGTCGAATTCGTGCTGGATGCACACCGCATAGAGGCCCTCGGCCTCTTCCTCGACGCGCTCGCCGTTGTAGTTGAGGTAGGTCAGGCGCACCCGGGCGGGGCGTTCGATCTCGTCGTAGATCTCCGGCACCGACAGGCAGCCCTCCTCGTAGGTGAAGAGCTCTTCGGAGCGCCAGGTGATCTCGGGATTGACGAAGAACTGCGGGGCCGGCTCATCCTCGCCGCCCGCCAGGTCCATGACGATGACGCGGATCGGCTCGCCGATCTGGATCGCGGCCAGGCCGATGCCGGGCGCGGCGTACATGGTCTCCAGCATGTCGTCCATCAGCGCGCGCAGGGCGTCGTCGACCTGCTCGACGGGTTTCGAGACCTGCTTCAGGAAGGGGTCGGGGACGGTCAGGATGGGGCGGATGGCCATGTCGGTCAGGTAAGAGGGGCTTAGTTGAGCGTCAAGGTGGGAGATGGGGCTCAGGGCCTGAGCTTGTCGGCGAACATGAAGGCTGTGGCCGCGATAAGACAGCCGAAGGCGGCCAGGTGGTTCCACTTCAGCTTCTCGCCCATGACCACGGTGGCGAAGACGCCGAAGACGCACAGGGTGACGACTTCCTGGGTGATCTTCAGCTGACCCAGGGACATGCCCGAGGCGAAGCCGATGCGGTTGGCCGGCACCGCCAGGCAGTATTCGAAGAAGGCGATCGCCCAGCTGCCCACGATCAGCATCCAGATCGGCTTGTCGTGGAACTTCAGGTGGCCGTACCAGGCCGTGGTCATGAAGATGTTGGACACGACCAACATCAGGACGGTGATCACGCCGCGCCGTCCTTCTTCACGACGCTGAGCGCCGGTTTGTCATCCACCAGCAACTCCGGCTTGGTCAGCGACTTGGGGGTCATCTCGACCAACGGAATCTCGTCGATCTCCTTGCCTTCGTAGTTGGCGTGAAGATCCTCGAAGCGGCGGGCCTGGGTCAGCACGTTGGTCTCCAGCGAGGCGACGAAGCGATTGAAGTTCTCCACCGCCGCGCCCAGCCCCTTGCCGACCCGGGTGACGTGCTCGCCCATCACCGACAGGCGGCGGTAGAGTTCACGGCCCAGGCCGGCGATTTCCTGGGCGTTGGCGGCCTGGCTCTCGGCGCGCCAGCCGTACGCGACGGCCTTGCACAGCGCGAACAGGGTCGAGGGGGTGACGATCACCACCCGCTTGTCCATCGCCTCGGACAGAAGGTTGGGCTGGGTGTCCAGGGCGGCGGCCAGGTAGCCGTCGCCGGGCACGAACATGGCCACGAAGTCCGGTGTCGCCTCGCCCTTGAACTGGTCCCAGTAGGCCTTGGCCGACAGGCCGGTCATGTGCGCCTTGATGCTCTGGCCGTGACGGATCAGGGCCGCCTCGCGGGCCGCGTCGTCGGTCAGTTCCTGGGCCTCCAGGAAGGCGTTCAGCGAACACTTGGCGTCGATCACGAACATACCGCCGCCGGGCATCTTCACCTTCACGTCGGGGCGCCGGCGGCCCTCCTCGGTGTCGGTGGAGGTCTGTTCGGAAAAGTCGAAGCGGTCATTCAGGCCCGCGTGCTCCAGCACGTTGCGCAGCGCCTGCTCGCCCCAGCGGCCCTGCACCCCGGCTCCGCGCCGCAGCGCCGTGTGCAGCTTGCCGGCCTCGGTGCGGGTGGCCTCGGAGGCCTGCAGCAGGGCGGTGATCTGTTCCTTCAGCCCGCCGGTCTCGGCGGCGCGCGCCTTCTCGGCCTCCTGGACCTGCTTTTCGAACTTCGCGAGGGTCTCGGCCACGGGCTTGAGCTGGGCTTCGATGCGCTGCTGGGCCAGCAGTTCGCGGTTGCGGAAGGTCTCGTCCGTGCGCTTCAGAAGCTCCTCGGCCACCTGCCCGGCCTGTTGCGCCGCCAGCGCGCGCACCCCCTCACCGGACTGTTCCAGCATCGACAGGCGCAGCTCGGCGCGGTCGGCGCGGCCCCGCTCGCGCAGGGCCCAGACCAGGGCGGCGACGGCCGCGGCGGCGGCGATCAGGGCGAAGACCAGATAGGGCGTGGCGGCGTTCATGCTCCGTTCCTTACCCGGAGTCGGAGGCCTAGGCCAATGCCTTCACCAGCCCCCAGCCGCCGAAGACGGCGATCCCCAGCGCGCTGGCCAGGTTCAGCCGCCGGATCCAGCGCGGGTCGGTCAGCACCTTGCCCAGGCCCGCGCCGCCAAGCGCGAAGGCCGACTGCACGATCAGGCTGCCCAGCCCCAGGACCACCGCCACCACCGCCTGTTCGGGCAAGGGCGCGCCGGGCGGGATGCGGCCGGTGAAGCCCAGGAAGAGGATCACCGTCAGCGGATTGACCGCCGTCAGGGCCAAGGTGGTGAGATAGGGCTTGGGCTTGGTCGGCTTGGCCTCGGCGGGCTTCTCGGGCTTGAGCAGCCCCCAGGCCATCCAGGCGGCGAAACCGATCAGCGCCAGGGCGGCGGCGATTTCGAAGGCCTGGCGGTGCGGGCCGATGGCCTTGGCGACAGCGGCGCCCACCGCGAGGGCGGCGACGGCGTAGAGCAGGTCGGCGGTGGCCGCCCCCGCCCCGGCGCGCAGGCCCGCCCACGGCCCTAGCCGCAGGCCGTAGTTCATGACGAGGATGGCGATGGGTCCGACGGCTGCCGCAATGGTCAGGCCGAACAGGAAGGCTTCGAGGATCAGCATGGAAAGACAGCAAGGTCAGCGGCAAGACGGCCGCCTTGTGCCGGCGGTATGGCCGGGGCGGCGCCTATAACCCGCGGCCGCCGCCCACGGCAAGGCTTGCAGCACGAAGCACCCCCCATCGTGGCCGCGGCGCCGCAGGGTCGCGCTTGCGCTCCGGCTCATCTACCGCCATATGCCGCCGCGGAGACTGGCGCGGGCGGAGGCCTCGCCAACCTGGTCAGGGCCGGAAGGCAGCAGCCACAACGAGTTCCCCTCTGAGTCGCTGTCCAGTCTCCACCTCACCCTACCGCCAAGCCTGTCGATAAATCGGACCCCGCGACTCCCGTGCGGGCGGCCAAGTGCTATGTGAGGGTCATGGCCGACACTGACCTCGATTCCGGGACCGACACGCCTCCGTGGGAGGATGAAGCGCCCGACGCTGTCGAGCGCGACCCGGACACGTCGGACATCTTCGGCGAGGAGGCTCCGCCAGAGCCCGCCAAGCCTAGCCGTGTCACCACGCCCGACGGCCCGCCGGTCGATGGCTCCGACGGCGAGGCCTACACGGTGCTGGCGCGCAAGTACCGGCCGCGCACCTTCGAGGACCTGATCGGCCAGGAGGCCATGGTCAGGACCCTGACCAACGCCTTCGCCACCGGCCGCATCGCCCACGCCTTCATGCTCACCGGCGTGCGGGGGGTCGGCAAGACCACGACGGCGCGCCTGCTGGCCCGCGCGCTCAACTACGAGACCGACACGGTTGACCGCCCGTCCATCGACCTGGCCGAGGAAGGCCGGCACTGCCGCGCCATCATCGAGGGCCGGCACATGGACGTGCTGGAACTGGACGCCGCCTCGCGCACCAAGGTCGACGAGATGCGCGAGCTTCTGGAGAGCGTGCGCTACGGCCCCATCGAGGCGCGCTACAAGGTCTATGTCATCGACGAAGTGCACATGCTGTCGACCGCGGCGTTCAACGCGCTCTTGAAGACCCTGGAAGAGCCGCCGCCGCACGCCAAGTTCATCTTCGCCACCACCGAGATCCGCAAGGTGCCGGTGACCATCCTGTCGCGCTGCCAGCGCTTCGACCTGCGCCGGGTAGAGCCGGAGGTGCTGCTGCTGCACCTGGAAAAGATCTGCGCCGCCGAGAACGCCCTGGTCGAGACCGAAGGCCTGTCGCTGATCGCCCGCGCCGCCGAGGGCTCGGTGCGCGACTCCCTCTCCCTGCTCGACCAGGCCCTCGTCCAGGCCGAGCGCGGCCAGGTGGTCAAGGCCGAGGTCGTGCGCGACATGCTGGGCCTGGCCGACCGCAGCCAGACCATCGCCCTGTTCGAAAGCGTCATGGGCGGGCGCACCGCCGAGGCGCTGGACCAGTACCGCACCCTCTACGGCTTCGGCGCCGACCCCGCCCAGCTGGTCAGCGACCTGCTCGAGCACTGCCACGGAACCACCATCGCCAAGACCCTGGGCCCAGACGCCACGCGCCTGCCCAACGACCAGGCCCAGCGGCTCGCCGCCATGGGAGCGTCGGTCTCGGCCGGCACTCTGGCGCGGGCCTGGCAGTTGCTGCTCAAGGCCTATGACGAGGTCCGCCGCGCCCCAGACCCGGCCGCGGCCGGCGAGATGGCCGTGGTGCGGCTGTGCTACGCCGCCGACCTGCCCGGGCCCGAGGAGGCGCTGAAACGTCTGCAGGCCGGCGACCCGATGACCGGCGGCCCCTCCGGCGGGCCAAGCCCTGGCGGCGGCGGCGGCGGCGGGGCCGCGCGCGCCGCGGTGCAGATCCGCGTCGCCAGCGAGCCCGAGATGGCCCGGCCGCAGAGTTTCGACGATGTGGTCGCCCTGATTTCCCAGCGCCGCGACATCGGGCTGAAGCTGGACGTCGAGCGCTTCGTGCGCCTGGTCTCCTTCGCCCAGGGCCGCATCGAGTACGAACCCGGCCCCAACTGCCCGGCCGACCTGCCGCGGCGGCTGTCGGCGCGGCTGAAGGAATGGACCGGCCAGACCTGGCTGATCGCCGCCCAGGGCGGCGGCGGGGCCGAGAGCCTCTACGAGCGCGAGCGGCGCGAGAAGAGCGAGGACCGCGAGCGCATCGAGGCTGATCCTTTCGTGGTCGAGGTGAAGCGCGTCTTCCCGGGCGCCGAGCTGATCGACGTGCGCACCCTCACCGAACAGGTTGCCGGACCGTCGGCCGGCACGACGGGCGAGCCGGACGAGGGCGCGGACGGCGCCGACGAAGACTAGCCCTGAGCGCATGCGCACGCCCGGCCGCGTTCCCTCGTCGGGCTTGAACTGACGCTCGCCGCACAAACATTGCTGACTGTCCCCCTTTCTTCCGAGAGTACCGCCCGATGACCGACCTCAACGCCATCATGAAGCAGGCCCAGGCCATGCAGGAAAAGCTGCAGGCGGCCCAGGGACGGATGGCCGACACCACCGCCCAGGGCACCTCCGGCGGCGGCATGGTGGAACTGACGCTGAAGGGCGGCGGGGAACTGACCGCCCTGCGGATCGACCCGTCGCTGATGAGCGAGGCGGAGACGGAAATTCTCACCGACCTGATCATCGCCGCACACGCCGACGCCAAGCGCAAACTCGACGCCGCCCAGGCCGAACTGATGCGCGAGGCGGCCGGACCCCTGGCCGGCATGCCCGGCATGCCCAAACTGTTCTGAGGATCCTGATGAAGCTCTCCGCCGCCCTCGCCGCCGCCCTCGTCCTGAGCGCCGGCTCCGCCCTGGCGGAGAGCCCCTACCACCGCCTGCCCGCCGATCTGGCGGCGGCGGCGGAAGCCTATGACGCCGCCCAGATCGAGGGCGACGGCGCGGCGCTGCAGCGGCTGGTGGCCGACGACTATGTGCTGGTGAGCGGCGGGGCCGTGGTCCAGGACAAGGCGCGGCTGATCCACGACTACACCGACCCCAACTTCCACCTCGATCCCTTCACCATCGAAGAGCCCGTCGAACAGGTCTGGTCCGACGGGGCGGTGCTGGGCGGGCTGGTCGACATGCAGGGTAGTGACGGCGGCCAGCGCTTCGCCATGAAGGTCCGCTTCGCCGACGTCTGGGCGAAGCGCGACGGCCAGTGGCGGGTGGTCTATACGCAGGTAACCCGCCTGCCCGCCCCCGCCTCCTGAGGATCGCTTGGCCTCTTCCGCCGGACCCGAGATCGAACGCCTGATCGGCCTGCTGGCCAAGCTGCCCGGCATGGGGCCGCGCTCGGCCCGGCGCGCCACCCTGGCGCTGCTGAAGAAGCGCGACCAGCTGCTCACTCCGCTCGCCGAAGCCATGGCCGACGCCGCCGCCAAGGTGCGCGCCTGCCAGGTCTGCGGCGCGCCCGACACCCGCGACCCTTGCTCCATCTGTTCCGACCCCGAGCGCGACCAGGCCCTCATCTGCGTGGTCGAGGAAGCCGGGGCGCTGTGGGCCATGGAGCGCATGGGCGCCTATCACGGCCGCTACCAGGTGCTGGGCGGCCTGCTGTCAGCGCTGGACGGCATCGGCCCGGACAATCTGAGGATCGCGCCCCTGGTCGACCGCGCCACCGACCCCGCTGTGCGGGAGGTGATCCTGGCGCTGCCGGCCACGGTCGATGGCCAGACCACCGCCCACTATCTTACCGACCGCCTGGCCCAGAGCCATGTCAGCGTGACATCGCTGGCGCGCGGCGTGCCGGTGGGCGGCGAACTGGACTGGCTCGATGATGGAACGATCGCCCAGGCGTTGCGGGCGCGGCGGCCGGCCTAGCGCGCCGAACAGCTGGCGCCGCCCAGGACGCAGAACTTGGCGCAGTGGGGGTGGTTCAGCGCCACCTCGCCCAGGGCCTCGCCCAGCGTCGCCCCCATCTCGAACTGCGGATCATAAGGCACGAGCGTGCAAGCGAGGACGACGGGCTGCCCGGCGCCCCGGCGCTTCACCACCATGCGGCTCGTGGAGCACATGACGTCCGAGGGGGACTTATTCAGGATGCCCCAGCAGGCGGTGGTGATCTCGGGCACATCGACCCGCACATCCATCTCGGGGAACAGCACCAGCCGGCCGGGATCGCCCGCATCCACCGGAATGGCGTGGGCGTCGAACAGGCGCTGGAAGGCGGCGCGGGCGTCAGCCTCATCCTCGTACGGCAGGTGGCGCCCGGCCACGGCCAGGTTGAATCCGTGCTTCGCCAGCCAGGTCAGGCCGTCGAGGGTGCTGGCGAAGGAGCCGTCGCCGCGCTCGGCGTCGTGCACGGCGGCGGTCGGGTGATCGAGGCTGATCCGCAGTGTGAGACGGTCCGGGTGTCTCGCGCGCAACGCCAGCAACTGGCTCTCGAAGCGCCGCATCGGCCGCATGGCGTTGGTCAGCACCAGGGCCTCGAAGCCGCGCTGAAGCGCCGCCTCGATGATGGCGATGATCTCACGGTTCATGAACGGCTCGCCGCCGGTGAAACCGATCTCCCGCGTCTTCAGGCCGAGCGCGGGGATCTCGTCCAGATAGGCCTCGACCTCGGCCGCGGTCAGATAGGCCAGGGCGTCGTTTTTCGGGCTGCTCTCGATGTAGCAGTTGAGGCAGGCGATGTTGCAAAGCGTACCGGTGTTGAACCACAGGGTGTCGAGCCCGGTCAGGGCCACGGTCGCCCGCGCCTCGCCCTTCGCCGTGACCAGCCGGTCGCGAAACTTCAATGGATCAAGCGCCGTGGGATCGGCGGCGACAAAGGGGCTGAGGGACGTGATCACGACGGTCATTACGCGTCACCATACGCCATGGTTACGCCGCTGGATCGCGGCGCGACGAGGTCGTCCTCATGGAATGGCCGCAGCGGCCGCAGAAGTCATTGGGCCAATAGCCGGGAAAGCCGCTGTAGGTCCGGCCCATCCATGACCCGCAACGCAGGCAGCGTCCCAGCCAACCTGCCAGCGGCCCCTGGACCAGCACGCCGGCAACCACCAGAAGGAACACGGGAAATAACGACCCGAACAGGCGCTCGATCCATATCGACGCCGCCAATGCCCCGACGACCATCGCCCAGCCGACGACCACGGCCGTCCAATACCATCGCAGCGGAGTGCGCTTCGCCATCCTGGGCTTCCCTTCCGCCAGCCACTAGGGATGCGGCGTGTCGTCCATCAACTGCTGGGCCAGGTAGACGTAGTGCCGCGCCCAGCGCCGCGCGTTGGCGCGCGGGTCGGCGTCGTAGCTGTGGCCGCCCGAGGTGTCCTCGTAGAAGACCGGGTTGTAGCCGTACTCCATCATCCGGGCGGTGAACTTGCGGGCGTGGCCCGGGTGGACGCGGTCGTCACCGGTGTTGGTGGTGACGTAGACGCGCGGATAACGGGCGTCCCAATTCACGTTCTGGTACCCGGAATAGCGCGCGATGAAGGCGGCGTCGGCGGGGATGCGCGGGTCGCCGTATTCGCCGATCCAGCTCGCGCCGGCCGGCAGGTAGGGATAGCGCAGCATGTCGATCAGCGGGCTTTCGATGACCGCGGCGTTGAACAGTTCCGGGTGCTGGGTGATCGAGACCGAGGTCAGCACGCCGCCGTTTGAGCGGCCGTAGATGCCCAGGTGCTGGGGAGAGGTGATGCCGCGCGCGATCAGGTCCTCGGCCACCGCCGCGAAGTCATCGAAGGCCAGCTGGCGGTTCTCGCGCAGCACGCTCTGGTGCCAGTTGGGGCCGAACTCGCCGCCGCCGCGGATGTTGGCGTTGACGTAGACCCCGCCCTTCTCGAGCCACAGCTTGCCCATCTCGGCGATGTAGGCGGGCGGCTTGGAGACCTCGAAGCCGCCGTAGCCGTACATGATGGTCGGGGCCTTGCCGTCCATGGCCAGGTTTTTCGGACGCACCACGAAGTAGGGAATCTTGGTCCCGTCCGAGGAGACGGCTTCGTACTGGTCGACCTGGAAGTTGGCCGCGTCGAAGCGCGCCGGCGAAGTGCGGACCGTCACCGCCTTGCCCGTGCTGACGTCGCCCAGCATCAGGGTCGGCGGGGTGATGAAGCCCTCCACGCCGTAGAACACCTGGCTGTTGGACTGGCGGCTGGCGTCGACCAGGTTGACCGAGGAATTGGCCGGCGCCGGCAGGTTGGTGCGCGTCCATCCCGTCCGGCCGGGCGCGAAGGACACCAGGCTGCCGCGCACATTGTCGTAGATCGAGGCCACCACGCGGTCGCGGGTCAGCACCACGGTCCGGGCATAGCCGGCGACCCCGGAGTTCACCGACTGGCGGCTTGTGGGTTCGAACAGCAGGGCCTGGGCTCGGTCGAGCGTCCCGGCGTTTCCAGTCAGGGCCTTCAGCGGGACGGCCAGCAGCGAGCCGGCCTTGAAGCTCTGTCCGCCAATCGACCAGTCCTCGGCGTTGACCAGGATCAGCCGGTCGCCAAGCACGCCATAGAGGGCGACCTGGGCCGGCAGGGCCAACTTCTTCGGACCCTGCGGGGTCAGCAGGTATTGCTCGGCGTGGAAGGTGTCGATGGGCCGCTCGATGACGGTGGCCAGCACCTTGCCGTCCGGGTCGCGCATGACCTGGGCGCCCACGCCGTAGCCGCCGTCGCCCTGGGCGCCGCGGAAGATCTCCGTCGCCTGCGCCAGGGTCTGGCCGCGCTTGAGGATCTTGACGATGTAGGGATAGCCGCTCTCGGTCAGGGTGTTGGGCCCGAAGTCGGTGGCGACGATCAGAGTGTCATGATCGATCCAGGACACGCGGTGCTTGCCTTCCGGCAGGTGGAAGCCGCCGGCGACGAACTGGCGCGTGTGGGTGTCGAACTCGCGCAGCTCCACCGCATCCTTGCCACCGTCGGACAGGTTGATCAGGCAGTCGCGCTCGTCGGAGCCGAGGCAGTCGGCGCCCTTCCAGATCCAGTTTTTGCCTTCGGCGCGCGCCAGGGCGTCGACGTCGAAGACGGTCTCCCACTGCGGCGTCGCCGATCGGTAGGAGGCAAGGGTGGTGCGCCGCCAGATGCCCTTGGTGTGGGCGTCGTCTTCCCAGAAATTGTAGATCGCCTTGTCCTGGAAGTTGGGGATCGGCGTGCGGTCGGTGGCCGACAGGATGGCGTAGGCCTCCTGGCGGTAGGTCTCGAAGCGGCGGTCTTCCTCCAGCTTCACATGGGCGTCGGCGTTGCGCTCATTGACCCAGGCCAGGGCCCGGTCGCCGTGCACCTCCTCCAGCCACAGGTAGGGGTCGGCCGCCTTCACCCCCTCGGGCGAGAGGTCCGCCGGCATGGCGTTGGGACGCGACGGCGCGGCCAGCGGACCGGCTGGCGTGGTGACCGTCACATTGGTGGCGTCCGGCGCGCTGCCGGTGGCGCAGGCGGCCAGCAGGACGGCGGCGGACAAAGCGAAAATCTGGCGCATGCGCGGTCAGTTCCTTGAAAGGGCCGCGCACCCTAGCGGCGCGCGGCCGACGTCTCCAGCGGAGCGGTTGGCCGCCCTCAGTCCATCAGCTTGCGCGTCAGGTAGGTCCACTCCAGCGACACGCGCTTGGCGGTCTCGTTGAGATTGGCCGCCGCCGCGTGGCCGCCGTCGGTGTTCTCGTAGAACAGGACCGGGTAGCCCAGCTCCTCCAGCCGCGCCACGGCCTTGCGGGCATGGCTGGGGTGGACCCGGTCGTCCTTGGTCGAAGTCTCGAAGAAGGCTTCCGGATAGGGCCGCCCGGCCACCAGGTTCTGGTAGGGCGAGTAGCGCAGGATGTATTCGCGCTCGGCCGGGATGGCGGGGTCGCCATACTCGCCGACCCAGGACGCGCCGGCGCCGATGTGGGTGTAGCGGATCATGTCGAACAGCGGCACCTGGATGACCGCCGCGTTGAACAGCTCCGGCCGCTGGGTCATCACCGCCCCCATCAGCAGGCCGCCATTGGAGCCGCCTTCCATGCCCAGGCGCCTGGGCGAGGTGATCTTTCGCGCGATCAGGTCCTCGGCCACGCCGATGAAATCGTCGAACACGCGCTGGCGGTTCTCCTTCAGCCCCTGCGCCCACCACGACGGGCCGAACTCGCCGCCGCCGCGGATATTGGCCACGACATAGACGCCGCCGCGCTCCAGCCACAGCTTGCCGACGGTGCCCGAATAGGCCGGCGTCTCGGAGCTCTGGAAGCCGCCGTAGGCGTAGAGCAGGGTCGGGTTCGACCCATCCAGCTTGATGTCCTTCCGGTGCACCACGAAGTAGGGAACCATGGTCCCGTCCTTCGAGCGCGCCTCGAACTGCTCGACCACCAGCCCCTCGGCGTTGAAGCGCGCCGGCGCCTGCTTGACCTTGGTCGTCGCCCCGGTGCTGGCGTCCAGCAGCAGGAGCGTGGTCGGGTCCAGATAGCCGGTGACGGTCAGGAACAGCTTGTCGTGCCGGTCGTCGACCGAACCGATGCCGACCGAGACGTTCTGCGGCGTCTCGATCTGGCGATGGCTCCAGCGGCCCGCCTTGAAGTCATAGATGCGCGCCCCGCCGCGGACGTTCTCGTAGAGCGCCACGACCAGGTGATTGCGGGTGATGGCCAGGCCCTCGACCGACTCGCGCGCCGTGGGGCGCAGGATCAGGGTCGCCGGCGCCGCGGCCGGGTCGCGCTTAAGGGCCGCGAGGTCGATCGACAGCACGTCGCCGGTCTTGAAGCCGCGCTCGGGCCAGTCCTGCTCGAGGCTGATGATCAGCTGGCCCTGCATGAGGCCCTGGACGGCGGTCTTCAGCGGGAAGGGCAGCTTCACCGGGGCGGGGCCGTCCATCAGCCAGTATTCGCGCTCGAAGAAGGACACGCCGCGCACCATCAGCAGGGCCCGCTCGACGCCGTCCACATCGCGCACCACCCAGGGCGACACCGACACGTCGGTCTTCTCGCCGCGGAAGATCTCGCGCGCCGCCGACAAAGGCTGGCCGCGCTTCAGTTCCTTGATGATGTAGGCGTAGCCGCTCTCGGTCAGCTCGCCCGGGGCCCATTCGCGGCCGACCAGCAGGGTGTCCTTGTCGCGCCAGGTGACGTTCTGCTTGCCCTCGGGCAGCACGAAGCCGCCCTCGACGAAGCTGCGCGTCTCGGCGTTGAACTCGCGCAGGGTCACCGCGTCCTTGCCCCCGTCCGACAGGGTGACCAGGCAGCGGGTTTCGTCCGGCGGCAGGCAGTCGGCGCCCTCGTAGACCCAGTTGGCGTTCTCGGAACGGGCCAGGGCGTCGATGTCGAGCACCGTCTCCCAGGCGATGTCGGCGGTGCGGTAGCTCTCCAGCGTGGTGCGCCGCCACAGGCCGCGCACGTGGGTCGCGTCCTGCCAGAAATTGTCGATCTGACCGGCCCGGAAGCCGGGCATCGGAATGCGATCGGTGGCGGTGACGATGCGCAGCGCCGAGTCGTAGAGCCCCTGGTAGCGCGGGTCCGATTGCAGCAGGCCCAGCGACCGCTCGTTCTCGTGCTTGACCCACTCCAGCGCGCGCGGGCTCTCGGCCTCCTCCATCCAGGTGTAGGGATCGGCCGGATCGCCGGGGCCGACCGGCGGGATGGTTTCGGCGGCGGTGGCGGCGGCTGAGGTCATGAGAATGGCGGCGATCGCTGCGAGGACTGGACGCATGGTGGGGCGGGCTCCCTGAACGGCGGCGACCCTATCTGTCGGAATGGGTTGCGAAAAATTACCGGTTTGTAATGCGTCCGCGTTCCGCTCACGGCGCCGCGCGCCGCTGCAGGCGGTGGCCGCAGGCCTTGCAGAACCCGGCGTCGAAGTCGTGGCGCTGCAGGCCGCAGCCGGCGCAGGTCTCGTGCGACTTGCCGCCGCCCCGGAACAGCGCCTGCCCCAGGCGCAGGAACAGGGTCACCCCCACCAGCATGATGGCGATCGACATCAGCCGCCCGCCGATGCCCGGCAGGATGACGTCGCCGTAGCCCGTCGTCGAAAGCGTCGTCACCGTGAAATAGAGGGCGTCGACGTAGCCGTGCACGTCCGAATGGCGTCCGGCGAAGGCGGTGTAGACAAAGCCCGTGGCGATGAAGACGAAGGTCACCAGCGCCGCCATGGCCCGGGTCACGTCCTCCACCCGCGTGTCGTCGTAGCGCCGCCCCACGGTGCGCCAGAAGTGGTCGCTGTTGAGCAGGGACCACAGGCGAAGGATGCGCAGGAAGCCCAGGTTGAAGAACCAGGCCGGGGCCAGCAGGGTGGCCAGCACAAACAGGTCGACCCAGGTGATCGGCCGCCGGAACCACTTGCCCCAGTCCCCGTAGGCGTAGCCGCGCGCCAGCAGGTCCACCGCCAGCACCGCCGCGATCACATAGTCCAGGGCATAGAAGGCCCAGCCGCCGTCCTTGAGCAGCGGCGCCGCGATGAAGAAGGCGATGATCAGGACGTCGATCAGGACGACCGTGATGCGAAACCGCACCGCCCCGGCCGAGGCCCCGTAGTACAGCCGCCGCAGCCGGGCCCGGAGCGGCCCCTCGTGGGCGGGCTGCGGCGCCGGCGCGTGCTTCTGCATCGGCGTTTTCGCCGGTCGGCGGGCGGGCGTGGCCTTGCGGCGGGTCGCGGTCATCGCGGCCAGCTTGCACCGGGCGTCTGACGAACACCACGTTTTCGCCTATATGACCTCCATGGGCCGGCCCTATGTGAAGATGAACGGCCTCGGCAACGACTTCGTCGTGGTCGAGGCGCGCAATGACAAGACCGGAGGCGACGCCTTCCGGCCGACGCCTGAGCAGGTGCGCGCCTGGGCCGACCGCGAGCACGGCATCGGCTTCGACCAGCTCATCGCCATCGAGCCCAGCGACAAGGCCGACGCCTTCATGCGCGTCTGGAACGCCGACGGCGGCGAGGTGGAGACCTGCGGCAATGCGCTCCGCTGCATCGGCTGGCTGTTGATGGAGGCGGGGGGCAAGGACGCCGCCTCGATCGACACCCTGGGCGGCCTGACCCGGGCCGCCCGCGCCCCGGACCGCGGCGGCGAGCGCCGCGTCTCCATCGACATGGGCGAGCCCGGCCTGGACTGGACCCAGATCCCCCTGGCCGAGGACATGGACACCCGGGGCATCGAGCTGCAGGTCGGGCCCATCGACGCGCCGCTGTTCCACACGCCGGGCGCCGTCAGCATGGGCAATCCGCACGTGGTCTTCTTCGTGCCCGACGCCGACGCCGTGGCGGTGCGCGAGGTCGGCTCCCTGGTCGAGCACCACCCGATGTTCCCCGAAGGCGTCAACGTCGGCTTCGCCGAGCCGCGCCCGGGCGACCGCATCCGCCTGCGCGTCTGGGAACGCGGCGCCGGCCTGACCCGGGCCTGCGGCACGGGCGCCTGCGCGGCCCTGGTGGCCTGTTCGCGGCGGGGGCTGAGCGGGCGCCACGCGACGATGATACTGGACGGCGGCGAGCTCGAGGTCGAATGGCGCGAAAGCGACAACCACGTGATCATGACCGGGCCGCTGCAGATCGAGGGCACCGGTACGCTGCCGTGAGGCCGGCGGTGGAGGGGGCGCAGGGGATGGCGGCGTGAGGGATTACAAGGCGCGGCCGTTCTTCTCGGTGTTCAATGTCGCCATCGGCGGCTCGGTGCTGCTGAGCGGGGCCCTGTCCTGGGGGCTGCTTCAGCTCTTGCTGTCCAGTCCGCACGAGCGCGTGCGGATCGGCCTGGGGTCCTTCGTGCTCCTCTTCGCCGTCATCGCGTTCATCTTCGCGCGCTGTCCGCGCTGCCTGACCAGCGTCATTCGGTTCGGCCGCGGCGCGAAGAATGAGGCCAGCCTGCGCTGCACACGCTGCGGGCTGGATTTCGAGCGCAACACCTACTGGACCCGCCCCTTCACCAACCCCGACCGCCGTAAAGTCCAGTGATCGCCGGCGACGCCTACCTGGCCTCGTCGTAGAGCGGCGGCGTCAGGCGAGGGTCGGACGTTCCGTCCTTCAGGTAGCGGTCCACCACGTCGATCAGTTCGCGCGCGTCCCGGACGCTGCGCGCCAGCGCCTGTTCAGGGTCCTCCCGCCGTCCCCGCAGCACGTCCATGAAGCTCCGCCCAGGCGCCGGCGTCAGGGCGCGGCCGACGCGGCCGTTGCGGAACTCTGTGCCGTTCCGGACAAACAGGCTGATGGCGATCTGCGGCTCGCCGCCGCGCCAGTCGGGGTGGAAGTCGATGATCTCGGACCGCCCGTCCCGGAAGCGCACGAGCATGGTCGGCGAATTGGGCCGGGGGTATTCGGGCGGCAACGCCGATGCGCGCTGGAACCCCAAGGCTTCGGCAACCGGGATCACCTCAAGCTCGGTTGCGCGAGACAGGCGGTCCTGGAAGGCCAGCGCCGCCCTTTGCCGCTCGCCGGCACGCCCTTTCAGCGCCGGCTCGACAAGCCTGAAATCGACCGCTGGCAGGGTTGGGTCCGCGAAGTCCGGGCGGTAGCCGCACAGAGCCGCGGTCAGCACTATCGGCGCGTCGAAGATGTGGTCGACGTTCTCGTTCCCGGGCTCCGCCTGGGCGCGGCGCAGCTGATCGAGAACGGCGCGGAACTCGGCGGGCGGCGTACCCTCGACGATGACGTCGCGCGGGGTCTTGTCGACATCATGCACGACCGACCAGACCTGCTTTCCATCCACGATTCCGTAGGCGGCGCTGTACATGACGACGTCATAGGCCTGCCCGCCGAAGGCTTCGCCGGACTTCACGGCGGCCGCCACGGCCTTCGGCTTGAAGAAATCGAACTTGCCGGATTGCAGGACGGTCCAGCCCGGCAGTTCGGCGACCCCCAGATCGGGAAAATACACCGTCTCGACCTCGCCGGTCTCGATCAGGTCGAAGCACTCCAGCACCCGCGCCTTGTCCACGCCCCGAACGGCGACCCAACTGGTCTTCATGTTCATCGAACCCCCTCCAGGGTTCTGGCGGCCGTCAGCGGGGGAACCGTCGCCCCGAAGCTCAGGCCTGGCCTTGGCTTGTGGCCGGCTCGTAGTATGTCGCCGGCATGATGTGGGGATGCACGGCGCCGTCCTTCAGGTGCCGGTCGAGGATCGGCAGCAGCTCGCGCGCCTCGTTGACCGCCGGGCGAGGGCGACATCGTCCGCCTCGGGCTTGCGCCCGGTGAACGTCTCCATGAAGCGCCGCTTGGGCGGCGGAACGATGGCCTGGCCAGCGCTGCCGGAGCGGGTCTTGGACTCCTCCTCCACGAAGAACCGGATCGGGATCTTCGCCACGCCATCGTAGAGCCCGTATTCAAAGTCCAGGGTTTCCCTCAGTCCATCGCGGAAGCGGACGAGCGTTCTGACGCCAAGGGGGCGTTGGGGGATTGGGGCGACGTCGCTGGCGCGCTGAAAGCCCATCGACTGGGCGAGAGGAACGAGGTCAGTCCGGATCGCCTCGGCCATCCGATGCAGGAGCGCGATCCTGGCCGCCTGTCGCTCGCCGGCGGCGCCGCTCTCGATCGGCTCGACGACGCGAAAATCCGGGCCCATCTGCTGGCGCATCGGATCGTAGCCGGTCAGCGCCTCGGTCAGGGCCATGGGCGTCTCGAAGACGAAGTCGACGTCGTCCCACCCGGACTCAGCCTGTCTCAGTTTGATCTGGGTGCTGACCGCCTCGAGCTCCCCGGGCGGCGTTCCCTCTACCTTCAGGTCGTCCGGGCCCCGTTCGCAATTGTGTTCGACTGACCAGACCTCGCGCCCATCAACCAACATGTGGGCCTCACTGAACATGACGGTTTCCGACGACATCCCCCAGATCACCTCGCCCTGGGAAAACAGGGTGGAAGCGTCGTCGGGCTTCAACGCCCAGCTCTTGCCGTAGTGCAGGATCGTCCAGCCGTCCGGCAATTCGGCAACGGCGATCTTGGCCACGAGGAATCCCTCCTCCTCGCCCGTCTCCACCAGTCCCAGCGACTGCAAGAGCGCCGCCTTGCCCACTCCATTCACGCAGACCCAGGTCGTTTTGAGACCCATGACCAGCCTCCCCGCTGTCGCGACCGTGTCACTCGGTGACGAAGCAGCGCCACCTTGGAACAAACCACGAACTTAATCCTTTACTCGCCCCAGAATCAAGCCCCACGCTTAGCAATTCACACCAATGGAGGGACACGTGGGAGACATACTGCGCGATGGGCTGAACGTCGTAGAAGCGGAAACTCGGCGTTGGATGCAACAACGGCGGGCTGAGCTACAGGCCGCACGTCAGGCAGCGAAGTGGGGACAGCGGGTTTGGGCCGTCACACCGCGAGTGGTTGCCCAAATCGTTGCGCGAGCTCCGGGGGAGCTGCGCGCCGTCACAAGCGGTTTTATGGGCACGCATTCCCCTCCTGCGCCCCCGCGACGGATCCCGCCGATCGCGCGGACCGCATCGGGCCGGCCGCGGCCTACCGCCCCGCGAACGCGAGTCGCTCCCGACCGTCTCACGACGATTGACTGGGGGGACGTGGCGCAGGGCGCCCGAAACCAGGCGACGGCGGCGATACACGGCGAGGCCGACGAACTGTCGTTCGGGTTGGCGGACCGGGGGTCCGCTTTTGCGCGTGCTCTGGTCGAGCCCGGCGCAATACAGGATTTTGGCCGCCGATACTCTCAGCACATGGATCAGGAGCGGGCCCAGGACCGGTACGATTCCGAACACTTCCACACCGCCAGACTCGGTGGGCAAGTTGGCGGCGCCGTCGCGTCGTTCTTCATCCCAGGCGGCGCCTTCGTACGCGGTGGCAAACTTCTCCGCGGCGCCGCGGCTTTGGCGTGGCGAGAGAAGGCGGCCTTAGCCGCGGCCGCTGCGGCCGCAGGGGCTGGTGGTCAAGTGGTGGTCGACGGAATTTCGGGTAGGCTAAGTTCGCCAAAGGACGCTCTGGGGGCAGCGGTGGGCGGCGCGGCAGGCGTGCTTTCATTGCCTTTGACGCGGGGGAATCCTGGCAGGGCTGCTGCAGTCGACGCTTCGGTGACTTCCGCCATGCAGGACCTCCTCAACGGGCGACCAATCTCTGTGGAGCGGGCCACGCGGGCAATCATAGAAGCCCGGGCCCTCGGGACCGCAGCCGGGGCCTGGGGCCAGCGCGTCAGCAGCTCCCGCATACCTGCCGATATGGAAAGGCTTGGAGTGCAGTTTGGCCGGCTTCGGAGCCGGATCAACGGCTGGCGCCTCAATCCTGGAACGCCAAAGGCTGACCGGCTCTCGCGCAGTTATTGGAAGCCTGACGCTCAAAGCGGCGACACCCTGTTTGAATATAAGGGAGGTTACAGCGCGGGCCTTAGCACCCAACAGCGTCTCGCCCAGGCTGAACGGGGGGCAAGGTTCGTCTATTACCACACGACGCCTGACGATATCGCTCACCTGATCGGCGTGCCAACGGGTACGATCGTGCGTGGCCCTGGTCGGGACGAACTCGGGCATCTTTCCGAAAGGCCATGGCGGTTCGAACTCGAATAGGTCGGCTCTCGGGATCGCAGATTCCGACCCGCCTTGTCTCGCTTGTCCGCACCAACCGTCGCACTTCTCGCTCCCTCCTCGGCTGGAGGGGGACGCGGAAGCTGGCCCCCTAAACCCGCGCCCGCCGCATCAACTCCCGCAGCGACCTTTCCACATGTGTGGACAGCCGCCCCTGTGCGCGAATCGCCCACTGCAGGACCGCGCCGTGCCAGTGGGCCTCGATCAGATCGACGGCGGCGGCGCGGTCGGCGGGGTGGGCGCCGGGGCGGGGGTCGAGGCGCTCGCCGATGGCGGCGCGGACGGCGGCCATGCGCTCGGCGGCGAGCTGGGCCAGGGCCGGATCGGTGAGGTCCTCGCGCAGGAAGGCGAGGTGGCCGCCGAAGCGGTGGGGGCCGCCGAAGCCCTCGGCCAGGTCGCCCAGCAGGGTCGGGATATCCCCTTGACTCTGCGCCTCGAGCCAGGCGCGCAGCCAGCCGTTGGCGTAGGCCATGGCGGCGATCAGCAGGCCGGTCTTGGTGGCGAACCGCTGCACCAGGGTGGGGGCCGCGACGCCGGCGGCGGCGGCGACGCGCGAGAGGGTGAAGCGCTCGCGCCCGCCCTCGGCCAGGACCGCCAGCGCGGCCTCCAGCACCCCTGCGTCCGAGACGATCCTGCGCCTGCCCATGGCCTCGATTATTTGTTTATTAATGGTCGTTTATATTCTGTGGACAAGCTTGTCCACAGTTTGCTCCTGAGTCCTGCACAGGGCCCAAGGGCGCGGATCGGCGGCGGATCGGGCGATTTCGACCCGGCTGGAGCGGCGGCGGGGCGGCGGCCGGCCGAATTCGGCCCGGCGGCGAATGCCGTCGCCACGTCGGCTGGAACGGCGCAGGATTCCGGCAAGGATTTGGGTGCTAGGCTGAGCCTCCCGGATCAATCGAAGACGCGGTCGGCGGGGTCCTGGATCTCGCACAGGCTTGTCCCGGATTGTGGAAGACTCGCCGCCACGGCCACGGCCGGCGAAATGGCGGGCAAGGGCGAGCCGGGATCGTCCCGGGCGCGCCCGCCGCTGCATCCACAGCCCGGCGCCGGATTGTGGATAACCGCGCGCCGGGCCTTCGGGCGGGTCGAACGGAGAGCCGGCGAAGCGATCACGGCGCGCCCGGAGGTCTGCCGAGCCCGGCCGCGCGTCGCCGGCGATGGCGACCCAGGCGCCGCCAGCCCATCCACCGCCGGGCGCCGCATTGTGGATGACTTCGCGCGCGCGGGCGCACCGGTCCCGGGCACGCACGCGCTTCCCGATCCGTCGGGGCCGCGACATGCGGGGCCAGGACATGCGGGGCCAGGACATGGACCCTCGCACGGCGCGACCCTGTCGGCTTCGCCCGCCCATACAGCGGCCAACACGCGGACCCACTCGGCGGCCCACACGGGGGCGCCGGATTGGGGATGGATTGGACCCGGGCCGAAATCCCCCGCCGCGTCCCGGATTTGGGATTACGGGGACAGATCAGGCGCGGCCGAAAATCTCCGCCAGCAGGACGCCCTCGGCGGCGCGGCTGGAGCCCGCCCGCCAGGCGACGACGATCTCGCGGCTGGCATGGGCGGCGGCCAGGGGGCGCACGGTGATGGCCGCATGCTCGGTCAGGCCGGCCTCCACCGCCATGGCCGGCAGGAAGGTCACCCCCAGGCCGGAGGAGACCATCTGCACCAGGGTGGGCAGGGAGGTGGCGGCGAAGCCCTCGTCGTCGGAGGTCTTGGGCGGGCTGAGGCCGCAGGCGGCGAGCGCATGGTCGCGCAGGCAGTGACCGTCCTCGAGCAGGATCAGGTCGTCGCCCTCCAGGTCGCTGGCGGTGACGCGGGCGGACCCGGCCATGCGGTGGTTGGCCGGCGCGGCGGCCAGCAGTTCATCGTCGCTGACGTGCGTCCAGCGCAGGCCGGCCATGTCGTAGGGCAGGGCGATGAGGGCCGCGTCCAGGGCGCCGGCGCGCAGGTCGGCGACCAGCCGCCCAGTCAGGTCCTCCCGCAGGAACAGCTTGAGCTTGGGAAACTCGCGCCGCAGCAGCGGCAGGGCGCGCGGCAGCATGTAGGGCGCGATGGTGGGGATGACGCCAAGCCGGAAGCGGCCGCTGAGCGGCTGGCCCGCGGCGCGCACGGCCTGCACCAGGTCCTCGGCCTGGGCCAGGATGGACTGGGCCCGGCCCGCCGCCTCGCGCCCGGCGGCGGTGAGGATGACGCCCGAACGGGCGCGTTCGACCACCGGAGCGCCCAGGATCTTCTCCAGCTCGGCGATGCCCGCCGAGAGCGTCGGCTGGGTGACGTGGGCCGCCTCGGCGGCGCGGCTGAAGGAGCCGTGCTCGTTGAGCAGCTTGAGATATTGCAGCTGGCGCAGGGTGGGGGTCATGGCGGCTTATATAGAGCGCGTCTATCTCATTTCCAAAAACAATCGATTGGACCCTCAGCGGTCGAGCGCCTACATCGGCTGCACACGGCCCGACCGGGCCAGGATTTCAACGGAGACTGAGACATGATCGGCGTCGGCGAGAAGCTGCCTGAATTCGACATCGTGGGCGTGAAGCCCGGCTTCAACAGCCACGAGGAAAACGGCGAGAGCGCCTTCCAGCCGCTGGACGCCGACAGCTTCCCCGGCAAGTGGAAGGTGATCTTCTTCTACCCCAAGGACTTCACCTTCGTGTGCCCCACCGAGATCGCCGAGTTCGCCCGCCTGGGCAAGGAATTCGCCGACCGCGACGCGGTGGTGCTGGGCGGCTCGACCGACAATGAGTTCGTCAAGCTGGCTTGGCGGCGCGACCACGCCGACCTGAGCAAGCTGCCGATCTGGCAGTTCGCCGACAACGGCGGCCGCTTCGCCCGCGACCTGGGCATCCTCGACCCCAAGGAGGGCGTGGCCCTGCGCGCCACCTTCCTGGTCGATCCGCACAATGTCGTGCAGCACATCACCGTCAACGCGCTCAGCGTCGGCCGCGCCCCGGGCGACACCCTGCGCGTCCTCGACGGCCTGCAGACCGATGAGCTCTGCGCCTGCAACCGCCCCGTCGGCGGCGAAGTCCTCAAGCCGGCGGCGTAGCCTAACGCCGACTTGCGCTCGGGGGGCGGCCCTCCCCCCAGTATCCGTCCCCCGAGCCCCTATCTTTCAGATACAGATCCCGGAGCCTGCCCCATGAACCTCGACGCCCTGCGCGAGCAGATCCCCGCCTACGCCAAGGACCTGTCCTTGAACCTGGGGAGCCTGGCCGGCGAAACCACGCTGAGCCCCGCGCAGCTGCAGGGCTGCTTCCTGGCTTCGGCCTGGGCGGTGGGCGTGCCTGCGGTGGTGCGCGCCGTCGAGGCCGCCATCGACCAGCTGAGCCCCGAGGAAAAGGACGCCGCCAAGGCCGCCTCGGCCATCATGGGGATGAACAACGTCTACTACCGGGCGCTTCACCTCATGCATAACCAGGAGTACCGCACCCTGCCCGCCCGCCTGCGCATGAATGTGCTGGGCAACCCGGGCGCGCCCAAGCTGGATTTCGAACTGTGGTCGACGGCGGTTTCGGCCATCAACGGATGCGGCGCCTGCCTGGACGCCCACGAGGGCGAATTGCGCAAGCACGGCGCGACCAATGTCCAGGTGCAGGCGGCCCTGCGCATCGCCGCGGTGGTGGCCGGCGTCAGCCAGGTGCTGCGCGCGGAGGCGGCGGCGACGGAGTAGGCCGGACCGGACGTTGAAGTTTGACTGGTCCCGGTCCGCGTCTCCGTTCGCGGCCGGGATTCCTTTTGGGCGGGGTTGGCCGTTCTCGGCGGATCAACGGACGATTTCCGGATGTCCCGCCCCTCCCAGTCCCGACGCAGCCGGCCTGGCGCACCGTGGGCCCGGCCGCCTGTTTTTGCGAAACAGGCGATAACAGGTAGAAACAGGCGTTTTAAAGGGTTTGCGGGCGCCCGGTCAGGCCGCCTCGAAGCGCACCGGCTCGCCCCAGAAGGTCTCCACCAGGCCCGACTGCAGCCCGGCCTTGCCGGTGGTCAGGAACCGCCGGGCGCCGGAGGTCCCGGTCTCGTACTCCGGGTGGCGCGCGAAGTAGCGCTCCAGCGCATCGGCCGTGGCGTCGGGCTGGTTGATCAGCGGCGTGCCGGGCGGCAGGGCCTCGGCGAACAGGTCGGCGACAATCTCGTAGTGGGTGCAGCCCAGGATGGCGCGGTCGGGCGCGCGGCCGATGCGGGCCTTCAGCGCCCCGGCGTGGCCGTCGATGACCGCCTTCAGGTCGCCCCGCGAGGCGCCCTCCTCGATCATCCCGGCCAGGCCCGAACAGGCCTCGGAGAAGACGGCGATGTCCTCGCGGCGCTTGGCGATCTCGATCTCGTAGACGCGGCTGTCGGCGGTGGCGACGGTGCAGAACACCCCGATGACGTCGAGCTTCTCGATCTTGTCGCCGCGGGGCGCGCTCTCGTACTCCCAGGGCAGGCCGGTGGCCGCCTCGATGGTCGGCACGATCAGGCCCAGGACGTTGACCTTGCGGCCGGTCTCGCGGCGGTAGGCCGGCAGCCAGGTCTGCTGCAGGCGGCGCAGGGCGATGGCCGAGGCGGTATTGCAGGCCAGCACCACAAGGTCGCAGCCGGCCTCGAACAGCCGCAGCACCCCGGCCTTGGTCAGCGCCACGATCTCCTCGCCGGGGCGTCCGCCGTAGGGCGCATTGGCCTGGTCGGCGAGGTAGACGAAGTCCGCCCGCGGGAAGCGGGTGACGAGGGTGCGGTGGACGGTCAGTCCGCCCACGCCGGAATCGAAGACGCCGATAGCCATGATGCAAGGGCTTTAGCGGCGCCGCCCGACCCATTACAAGCCGTTCATGTGACGTTGCTTTCGCCGTGCCATAGGGTGCGCGCCGAAACATGTCGGCCAAGGAGCCGTTCCCCTTATGAATCGCCGTAATTTCCTCGCCGCCTCGACCGCGGCCGCTGCCTTTGGAAGCTTCTCGATGGGCTCCGCCGCCCAGGCCGCCGCATCCGGCGCCGCCTCGACCAACCCGCTGCTGGCGCCCTGGAAGGGCCCCTACGGCGGCGTGCCCGCCTTCGACAAGATCAAGACCCCCGACTTCATCCCGGCCGTGAAGGACGGGATCGCCATGTCCAAGGCGGAGATCGCGCGCATCGCCGACAATCCCGCCGCGCCGACCTTCGAGAACACCATCGTGGCCTTCGACGCCGCCGGCCTGCCGCTGCGCCGCGCCGCCCTGACCTACGGCGTCTACAACTCGACCATGGACGACAAGCCGATGCAGGAGGTCGACCAGGCGGTCGCCCCCGTCTTCGCCGCCTTCCAGGACGAGACCACCCAGAACCAGAAGCTCTTCAACCGCATCAAGGCCGTCTATGACGCGCGCAACGCGTCCAACCTGACGCCCGAGCAGCAGCGCCTGACCTGGGTCACCTACAACGGATTCGCCCGCCAGGGCGCGGGCGCCGACGCGGCCGGCAAGAAGCGCCTGGCCGAGATCAACCAGCGCCTGGCCACGCTCTACACGACCTTCACCCAGAACGAGCTGGGCGATGAAGAGGCCTACACCATGACGCTGGAGCGCGCCGACCTCGCCGGCCTGCCCGACGACGTCATCGCCGGCGCCGCCGCGGCCGCCAAGGACAAGGGCCTGGAAGGCAAGTGGGTGATCACCAACACGCGCTCCTCGATGGAGCCCTTCATCACCTACTCGGATCGCCGCGACCTGCGCGAGAAGGGCTTCCGCATCTGGGCCTCGCGCGGCGACAACGGCGACGCGCGCGACAACAACAAGATCATCACCGAGATCCTGGCGCTGCGCGCCGAGAAGTCCAAGATCCTGGGCTTCCCCACCCACGCCCACTGGATCACCGCCAACCAGATGGCCAAGACCCCCGACGCGGCCATGGATCTGATGCTGCGCGTGTGGGAGCCGGCGAAGGGCCGCGTTCGCGAGGAAGTCGCCGACATGCAGGCGATCGCCGACAAGGAAGGCGCCAACATCACCATCGAGCCGTGGGATTACCGCTACTACGCCGAGAAGGTGCGCAAGGCGAAGTACGACCTCGACCAGAATGAGGTGAAGCAATACCTGCAGCTGGAGAACATCCGCGAGGCCATGCACTGGGCAGCGGGCCAGATCTACGGTTTCAGCTTCACCCAGGTCCATGACGTGCCGGTGGTCCACCCCGACGTGCGCGTCTGGGAGGTGAAGCGCGCGGGCCAGCACGTCGGCCTGTGGTACTTCGACCCCTACGCCCGCGCTGGCAAGAATTCGGGCGCCTGGATGAACGAGTACCGCACCCAGGAAAACTTCCGCGGCCGCGTCACCCCGATCGTCTCCAACAACTGCAACTTCGTGAAGACCAGCGACGGTAAGCCGATCCTGATCTCCTGGGACGACGCCTCGACCATGTTCCACGAGTTCGGCCACGCCCTGCACGGCCTGAACTCGGACGTGCACTACCTGGGCCTCGCCGGCGCCAATACGGCCGGCGACTTCATCGAGATGCCGTCGCAGCTGAACGAGCGTTGGCTGCCCACCAAGGAAGTGCTGAGCCGCTTCGCCAAGCACTACCAGACCGGCGCCATCATCCCCGACGCCCTGGTGGCCAAGATCAAGAACGCCGACAAGTTCAACCAGGGCTTCTCGACGGTGGAATACCTGGCCAGCGCGCTCATCGACATGAAGGTCCACCTGGCCGGCGCCACGCCGATCGACCCCAAGGCCTTCGAGCGCGACACCCTGGCCGAACTCGGCATGCCCAAGGAAATCATCATGCGTCACCGCATGCCGCACTTCGGGCACATCTTCTCCGGCGACGGCTATTCGGCCGGCTACTACGACTACATCTGGGCCGACACTCACTCGGCCGACGCGGCGGAAGCCTTCGCCGAGGCGCCGGGCGGGTTCTACGACAAGCCGACCGCCAAGCGCCTGCATGACACCATCATGAGCGTGGGCAACACGGTCGACGCGGCGGACGCCTTCAAGGCCTTCCGCGGCCGGGCGGTGAACGTCGATGCGCTGATGCGCGACCGGGGCTTCCCGACGGCGTAGGCGGCGGCGAATTGGTCTATGCTTTGAGGGCGGCGGAGCAATCCGCCGCCCCCTTGCCGACACCCAGCGCCCAAGCACCGCATTACCGCCGATTAATTCGACGCCGCGACACGCCTGACCTACGGTCGCCGCCGAATTTGAATTCCCCAGGGGACGTCCATGAGCCGCATGAACCGCCGCACCTTCCTTGCCGCCTCGAGCGCCGCCGCCGCCGTCACGGCGGCCCTGCCGTCCTTTGCCCGCGACGCCTCGCCCAACCCGCTGCTGAACAAGTGGGCCGGCAAGTACGGCGGGGTTCCGCCCTTCGACAAGATCAAGGTCAGCGACTTCAAGCCCGCCATCGAGCAGGGCATCGCGGAGAACCTGCGCGAGGTGGACGCCATCGCCAACAACCCCGCCGCCCCGACCTTCGAGAACACCATCGTGGCGCTGGAGGATTCCGGGCGCCTGCTGAATGACGTGACCACCTCCTACGGCATTTGGGGCTCTACCCTGAACACCGACGACTTCCAGGCCGTGCAGGAAGAGCTAAACCCCAAGCTGGCGGCCTTGGGCGACCAGATCAGCGGCAACGCCAAGCTCTTCGCCCGCATCGATGCGGTCTACAATTCGCCGGCCAAGGCCAGCCTGACGCCCGAACAGCAGCGCCTGACGTGGGTGACCTGGAACGGTTTCGTCCGCTCCGGCGCGCGCCTGACCCAGGCCCAGAAGGACCGCGTCGCGGCCATCAACCAGGAGCTCTCGGGCCACTTCACCCAGTTCAACAAGAACCTGCTGGCCGACGAGAAGACTTTCACCGTCCTGAACGGCGAGGCCGACCTGGCCGGCCTGTCGGAAAGCTACCGCGCCGGCGCGGCTTCGGTCGCCGCGGCGAAGGGCATGCCGGGCAAGTGGGTCGTGGCCAACACCCGTTCGTCGGTGGATCCGTTCCTGACCGAGAGCACCAACCGGTCGCTGCGCGAGGCGGTCTGGAAGAAGTTCATCAACCGCGGCGACAATGGCGACGCCAACGACAACAACGCCATCATCACCAAGATCCTGAAGCTGCGCGTCGAGCGGGCCAACCTCTACGGCTTCCCGACCCACGCGCACTACATCCTCGAAAACCGCATGGCCAAGACGCCCGAACACGCGGTGGCCCTGATGGAGGCGGTGTGGACCCCGGCCGTGGCGCGCGTGCACGAGGAAGTGCGCGACATGCAGGCCATCGCCGACAGCGAGGGCGCGGGCATCACCATCGAGCCGTGGGACTACCGCTTCTACCAGGAGAAGGTGCGCAAGGCGCGCTATGACCTCGATTCCGAAGAGGTGAAGCAATACCTGCAGCTGGAGAAGCTGCGCGAAGGGATGCACTGGGCCGCGGGCCAGCTCTACGGCTTCCAGTTCACCCAGGTGCATGACGTGCCGGTCGCCCACCCCGACATCCGCGTCTGGGAAGTGACCCGCGCGGGTCAGCATGTGGGCCTGTGGTACTTCGATCCGTATGCCCGCGACATCAAGCGCTCGGGCGCGTGGATGAACGCCTACCGCTCGCAGGAGCGTTTCCGCGGCAACATCACCACGATCGTTTCCAACAACTGCAACTTCGTAAAGGTCGACGGCGGCAAGCCGATCCTGATCTCGTGGGACGACGCCTCCACCCTGTTCCACGAATTCGGCCACGCCCTGCACGGGCTGAACTCGGACGTGAACTATCCGACGCTGTCGGGCACGGCGGTGGCGCGCGACTACGTCGAGTTCCCCAGCCAGCTCAACGAGCATTGGCTGCCGACCAAGGAAGTGCTGTTGCAATTTGCGCTGCACCACGAGACCGGCCAGCCGATCCCCGACGCCCTGGTGGCCAAGATCAAGAAGGCCGACACCTTCAATCAGGGGTTCGCGACGGTGGAATACCTGTCGAGCGCGCTCATCGACATGAAGCTGCACCTGGCCGGCGACGTGACCATCGATCCCGACAAGTTCGAGCGCGAGGAACTGGCGCGCCTGGGCATGCCCAGGGAACTGGTGATGCGTCACCGTACCCCGCAGTTCGGCCACGTCTTCTCCTCCGACGGCTATTCCGCCGGCTACTATTCCTACCTGTGGGCCGACACCCTGACGGCCGACGCCGCCGAGGCCTTCTCCGAGTCGCCGGGCGGCTTCTACGACAAGCCCACCGCCAAGCGCCTGCATGACACCATCCTGTCGCGGGGCAACACGGTCGATCCCGCCGACCAGTTCCGCGCCTTCCGCGGCCGGGATGTGAAGATCGGCGCGCTGATGCGCGACCGCGGCTTCCCGGTTCCGCCCGGCGCCTAGGAGGCCGGCGAATTAGGTTACCCTTGCAGGGCGGCGGAGCGATCCGCCGCCCTTCTTCTTTCTCATCGTGAAATCCCTACATTCGGTCATGACCCGAACCCTGAAGATCGACTTCGTTTCCGACATCGTCTGCCCCTGGTGCGCCGTGGGCCTTGGCGGGCTGGAGCAGGCCCTGGCCGAATTGAAGGGCGAGGTGGCCGCCGAGATCCACTTCCAGCCCTTCGAGCTGAACCCGCAGATGGCGCCTGAAGGCGAGAACGTGGTCGAGCACATCGGCAAGAAGTACGGCTCCACGCCCGAGCAGTCTCAGAAGAACCGGACCATGATCCGCGAGCGCGGCGCCGAGGTCGGCTTCACCTTCAACTACGACGACGACAGCCGCATCTGGAACACGTTCGACGCCCACCGGCTGCTGCATTGGGCGGAAACCGAAGGCAAGCAGGCCGAGCTGAAGAAGGCCCTGCTGAAGGCCCACTTCACAGACCAGCGCAATCCGTCCGACCACGAGGTCCTGGCCGACATCGCCGCGGAGATCGGGCTGGACCGCGCGCGTGCGACGGCCGTCCTGGCCTCGGACCAGTTCGCCGCCGAGGTGCGCCAGCGCGAAGCCTTTTACCAGCAGGCCGGCATCACCGGCGTGCCGGCCGTGATCATCGAGGATCGCTACCTGCTCACCGGCGCACGGCCCGCGCAGGCCTATGTCGAAGCCCTGCGGCAGATCGCGGCGCAAGCGGCGGACATCCCTAACCCGGCGTAAACTCCGGCCCCGGCCTTGCAACTCCTTCCCTTTTTGGGACGGAGGCGGGCTTGGGCTCGACGGTCGAGGCGAGGAACGGACGCGGCGGGCCGCTGGACGCGATGCGCTTCATCGCGGCTGCGTTCATCGTCGTTTACCACTACGCCACCGACGCGCCCGTGCCGCTGGGCGAGCTCAGCCCGGTCTTCCAGAGTGGCTGGCTGGCTACCGATTTCTTCCTCATGCTCTCGGGCTATGTGCTGGCCCGCGCCTACGGCGAGCGCGTCGCGTCGGGGTTGATGAGCACGCCCCAGTTCGTGGGCAAGCGGGTGCTCAAGCTGTGGCCCGCCCACGCCGTCATGCTGGTCGTGCTGGCGGTGATGGTGGCCGCGGCGCGCCTCTCCGGCGCCAGCGCTGGACACTCGGCCAGCTATGACTGGCAGTGGTTTCCGGCCCACTTGCTGTGGCTGCAGGCCTGGGGGCTTGGCGCGCCGCCGGGTTGGAATATGCCGACCTGGTCGCTCTCGGCGCTGGTGGTCTGCTACGCGCTGTTTCCGGTGCTGTGGCGCCGGCTGGCCGCGGCCTCGCGCCTGACCGCCATGACGGTGGGCCTGCTGGTTCTCTTCTCCGCCGCCGCCCTGGCCGCGGCCGCGCACCTCCGGCTCGCGGACCTGCCGTTGCAGATCGGCGTGCTGCGCGCCGTGCCGCTGTTTCTCTTCGGCGCCGCCATCGCGCGCCTGGGCCCGGTAGTCGAAGCCTTCGCCTCCTCCGCTCAGCGCGCCTGGCTGGGCGCCGCCGTCCTGGCCGCCGCGGGCGCCAGCTTCATCGAACCCAGCGTCGGGGCGCTGATCCTCATCGGCGCGGGCATCGCCGTCATCGGCTCCATCGCGCCGAAACGCCCATGGGTCTGGGCGGAAAAGGCCGCCGCCGTGTCGTTTCCGCTCTTCATCACTCACTTCGTTTCGGGCGAGGTCTATTTCCGCATCGTGCGCGCCGTCGGTCCGCGGCTGCCAGGCTGGACGGCCTGGCCGCTGTGGGCGGGGGGCTTCGTCTTCGCCCTGGTCTGCGCTCTCGCCTTCGTAAGATTCGTCGACCGGCCCCTGCAGGCCATGCTGGGCAAGCTGCTCGACCGGCGGCGGCAACGCACGCTTCGGCCCGCCCACGCCGCCTGAGGCCTTCCATCGCGCCCTGTCCCTGGGCTATGACCCCCGCCATGGACACTGCCCCCAAGACTCCCCCCGACCGCCTCTCCGCCACGCCCGGCAATCCGCATTACGACGAGGACGCGCTCAAGCGCGGCGTCGGCATCCGTTTCAACGGGGCGGAGAAGACCAACGTCGAGGAGTACTGCGTCACTGAAGGCTGGATCCGCGTGGCCGCGGGCAAGACGCTGGACCGCAAGGGCAACCCTCTGACGCTCAAGCTCAATGGCAAGGTCGAGCCCTACTTCCAGGACCAGCTGGCCGAAGAATAGCATTCGGTTCCGGCTGCCGCATTACCAGCGGGTCATGACCGAGACTTCACTGGCGCGGCTCGTGGCTTGACCGTAAGGCCTGCCCCATGACCGCGACCCTCGAACTCAAATCCGTCTCCAAGCGCTATGGCAAGAAGCTGGTGCTGGACGGCGTCAGCGTGGCCTTCGCGCCCGGCCTGACGCTGCTGACCGGCCCCAGCGGCGCGGGCAAGTCCACGCTGCTGCGCCTGTGCGCCACGGCCGAACGGCCCAACGCCGGCGAGATCTTCTGGGACGGCCGCAAGCTGCCCGGCGCGCGCGGCGACCTGCGCCGCTCCCTCGGCTATGCGCCCCAGGCGGTCGACCTGCCCGAAGAACTGACCGCGCGGGAGTTCGGCCTGCACATGGCCTCGCTGAAGGGCCTGCGCGCGGGCGAGGCGGACAAGCAGTTCCTGGCCTTGTGCGAGGCCGTCGGCCTGCATGCGGACGCCAACAATCGCATCTCCGGCTTCTCCGGCGGCATGCGCCGGCGGCTGGTCTTCGTCCAGGCCCTGCTGGGCGCGCCGCGTTTGCTCTGCCTCGACGAACCGACCGCCGAGCTCGACGTGGAGAGCCGCCAGCGGGTCGGGGCGCTGATCGCCCGCGCCGCCCAGTCGGCCGTGGTGCTGATGACCACCCACCTCGACGACGCCGTCACCCAGGGCGCCCGCGCCGTGCTGCGCGTCGACGCCGGCAAGGTGGCGCCCGTCGCCCTGGAAGCCCAGCCGGCATGACCGCCGTCGTCGCCTCTTCCTTTTCCACGTCGCTGAAGCGCTATGGACGCAGCTTCGGCCTGTGGATCCTGCTGCTCGTCGCCCCGATCGGGGCGAAGTTCCTCATCGCCGGGCCGGAGGCCACCAGCTCCATCATCTCCGCCGAGGGCCGCATCCCGGTGCTCGACTCGGCCTTCATGGGCGCGGGCCTGGGCATCATTATCGCCACCCTGCTGTTGCCGATCGCCTTCATCTACCTGCGCGCCAACGTCACCAGGCGGCAGCCGTGGCAGGTCGAGGAAGTCGCCGCCGCCTCGCGCATTTCCATCGCCTATGGCCGGTGGGCGGCCGACGCGGCGGTGCTGCTGGCGGTGCTGGCGGCGACGACGGCGGCGGGGATCGTGCTGGCCTATGTGCTGTTGCCGTTCTCCCAGGTGAACCCTGCCGTCATCGCCTTCTGCCTGTGGGTCATCGCCGGTCCGGCGGTCGTGCTGTTGGCTTCCATCCGTCTTCTGCTCGAAGCCCGCCGCTGGACCCGCGGGCCGCTGGGCGAGGTGCTCTACTTCTTCTTCTGGCTGGGCTCGATCGCCGTGACGGCGTCGGCCCAGGCCAGCCATGGCTTCGGCGCCGCCATGCTGGATCCCAACGGCTTCATGGAGCCGCTGAACTACAGCCTCGGCCCGGGCGCGGACTTCACCATCGGCGGCGGCGCCCTGGTGGCGGACGGCGCCAAGGCGCGCATCGCGCTGGACGTCATGAACGGCATCCTCAGCGACGGCTACCTGGCCTCGCGCGCCGCCTGGCTTGGCATCGCCGCCTTCGTCCCCATCGTCGCCGGCCTGGTCTACCTGCCCCATGTCGCGGGCAAGACGCGGCGCAAGCCCCTGATCCCCTGGGCCCGGTTCCTCGAGCCTGGCGTCCCGCCGGCCGCTGATCCGAACGCCCGGGCCGCCCGGCCCGCGGCCCTGCCCTTCCTCAACCTGCTGGCGGCCGAGACGCGGCTGATCGCCGGGCGCAAGGGCCTGCTGGCCTTCCTGCTCATCGCCGTGGGCGGCTGGTTCGCCCCGGCCTACTCCACCAGCGTCGGCCCGGCCGCCATGCTGGTTCTGCTCTTCGCCGCCACGGCCCACGCCGGCCGCTCCGAGCAGAAAGGCCTGCTGGCCCTGACCCGGACGGGGCTGGAAAGCCCCATGGCGCGGCGCCTGGCCTTCGTGCTCGCCGCCACCCTGCTGACCCTGCTGGCCGGCGGCGGCGCCATCGCCCAGGGCCTCATCGCCGGCCAGCTCCGGCCCCTCATCGAGGCCGCCGCCATCGGCGCCGGCACGGGCTTCGTCGCCATCGGGCTTGGCGCCGCGACCCGGTCCGCCACCGCTCCGCGGCTGGTGCTGCTGGTGGCCTGGTATATGTATCTGAACTGGGGCGGCGGCCTGCCGCCTATGGCTTGATCGTCAGTTTCGAGGTCCGCAGGTCCAGCTTTAGCGTGACCACCTCGGTGCGCTGGCCGCTGGAGTCGTCGTTCAGCCGCTTCACCGGCACGGTCAGGGTCAGGCCGGTGGCGGCGGCGTAGCTGGACTTGATCGTCTTCACATCGATGCCGGTGAAGCCCAGGCCCTCCTCCGAGCCCAGCATCATGCAGGTGCGCCCGCCCAGCTCGTCATCCTTGTCCGGGAAGATGACCACCAGCCAGGATGAGCAGCACACCGGCTCGCCGTTGGTGTCCACCACTGCCACGCGCACCTGGCCATTGTAGAAGGTGCGCGTGTTCTGTTCCCAGGGCTCGGCGATGAGACCGGCGGAGGCGTAGTCGTTGCAGTCGCCCAGCCAGGCCGCGTGGGCCGGGGCGGCGGCGGCGAGGCCGGCCAGGAAGGCCGCGGCGCCGGCGGCGAGCAATTGGCGTCTCATGGGCGGGTCTCCGGTTCGCCAACCAGTGTTCGTTGGTGCGCCGGACGAGTCAAATCCCTGCCGCCCCGCCGCCGGCATTTGTGGCGGGGGTGAGCCCGGCTCCCCATCTGCGTGCCAGCGACGGCGACGGAGACTCCTGACTTGGCGAGCGACGACAGACAGCCCCGGCCCCCGCGGCGCGCCTCGATGTTCGGCGCGCGGCTGGCCGACGCCTTCGGCTGGGGCCCCGGCCTGGTGCTGGCCGTGGTGCTGAGCGCAGCCCTGGCGGCCCAGACCTTCTGGTGGCCCGACTACGGCCTGGCCGGCGCCCTGTCGGCCCAGGCCCTGGCCCAGGGCCGCTGGTATGCGCTCTTCACCCACATGTTCCTGCACGCCGGCATCCTGCACCTGGGCATGAACCTGCTGGCCTACTCCAGCCTGCAGGCCCCGGTGGTGATGGCGCTGGGGCGAAGCCTGCGCGCCCAGCTCAGCTTCGCCGGCCTCTACCTCGTCGCGGGCCTGGCCGGCGGCCTCACCTACCTGGCCCTGCATCCCACGGGGACAGCCCCCATGCTCGGCGCATCGGGCGCCATCTGCGGCCTGTGGGGCGCCGCCAGCCGGGTGGCCACCCGCGAGGGCGACCTGACCCCGCTCAACGACCCCCAGGTGTTCGAGAACATCAAGCGCTTCGCCCTGATGAACCTGATCCTGGTGGGGATCATCGCCCTGCCCCAGCTGCTCTCCGGCCAGCCCGTCAGCGGCGGCATCGCCTGGGAGGGCCACGTCGGCGGCTTCATCGCCGGCCTGTTGCTGGCGCCCGTCTTCCAGCGTTGGGCCGGCTGGCGGCCGCCCGCGCCGCTGCAAGGGCCCTGGGTCCCGCTGGTCCGCTAGTCCCACCGCGCCGTCGGTTCGCCAAGCTCTCCGCAAAGCCCTTATTTCCTTACACCTTCGCCATATGGAACGCCCCCGCGCGGCGTGGGTTTACGTCTCCCAATCCGGAGACTTCCACCTATGCGCATCCTTCTCGTCGCCGCCGCCGCGGCCGGCCTTCTCGCCGCCTGCTCCAAGCCGTCCGAGCCCTCCAACCCCGCCGTCGCCGCCGACCAGAACCGCGAGGCCGCCGCCCCGGCCGCCGCCGCGCCCGGCGACAATTCCTTCACCGAGGACCAGGCCCGCGGCCACCTGGTCAACGGCGGCTACACCGACGTCGGCGCCCTGACCCAGGACGCCGAAGGCAAGTGGACCGGCATGGCCACCAAGGACGGCAAGGCCATGAACGTCTCGGTCGACTACCAGGGCACCATCACCCCGGCCGGCCCGGCCGACGGCGCCGCCCCCGCTCAGTAATGACTTCGCCCATCCCCCGGCGCACCGCGTCGGGGGCCGCCTGCCCGCGCCGGCTGCTCCCCCCCGCCGCCGGCGCGGTTCTCCTCCCCGCCTGACCTCATTTGCCCTGGAGTACGCCTCATGAAAAAGACCCTCACCCGCCTGTTCGACAGCCGCGCCGAAGCCGAGACCGCCATCGCCAACCTCGAGTCCGCCGGCTTCAGCCACACCGACCTCAGCCTGGTCGCCTCGAACCGCGACACGGTCGCCGGCGAGGACCGCTCGTTCCTGACCAAGGACGCCGACCACGACGGTGAGAACGACACCGCCGAAGGCGCCGGCAAGGGCGCGGCCACCGGCGGCGCCATCGGCGCCGGCGCGGGCCTGCTGGCCGGCCTCGGCATGCTGGCCATCCCGGGCCTGGGCCCCGTCGTCGCGGCCGGCTGGCTGGCCTCGACCCTGGCCGGCGCGCTCGGCGGAGCCGCCATCGGCGGCGCCACGGGCGGCCTGTTGGGCGCGCTCAAGGACGCCGGCGTTTCCGAAGACGACGCCAATGTCTACGCCGAGGGCGTCCGCCGCGGCGGCAGCCTGGTCAGCGTCAAGGTCGACGACGAGGACGCCCCGCGCGCCGAGTCCATCCTGAACATGGCCAAAGGCGTCGACGCCTCCACGCGCGGCTCCATCTACCGCCAGGAAGGCTGGACCCGCTTCGAGGCCGACAAGGACGACGGCTCCTTCACCACCACCGGCGGCGCGATCTAACTCCGCGCCGAAGGACGGCCCCGCCCGCGCCCCGGGCGGGACCTGAGCAACGCCCCTGGCCGCAAGGCCGGGGGCGTCTTGCTGTGCCGCGGACGCGTCGCCGGGCCCACAAAATTCCCTGTTATGCGCCGCCCGTAACAGTGGCGCCCCGCCGCAACCCCCTGTGGGCGAAGGGTTTGGGCCCCATCACCCGGTTCAATAACAGGGAATTTCGCGGCCCCTGAACAGGGAAACCCGGCCTCGGGCGCAGGGAATTGGCGCCGGTTCATGCGCGCGCTTGCTCATTTCTCCTCTTGCCAGGACACCCCGAATTAAGTTGCCATTTTGTTCTCATTCGCCCGCACGTGCAACCGGGAGCAACCATGACCGAACCTGTCGACCCCACCGAACAGACCGACGCCGCCGCCGAGCCCGCCATGACGCCCGAACGCCTGGCCGAGATCCTGCCCGGTCTGCTGGAGGCCTTCGCGCCCCTGCCCGCCCAGGCGGCCGACGACGACGGCGACGATGAGGTCGCCGAGACCGACGCCCCCAAACGAGAGACCGGGCCCCGGCCCGACCCCGTCGGCTACGGCCGCCCCCCGGCCTCGGGCCGCTTCACCAAGGGCCGCAGCGGCAACCCCATGGGCCGCCCGCGCACCCGCCCGGCCGACCCCGCCCGGCCAATGACCTTGACCCAGATCGAGCGCGCCCTGCGCCGCCGCGTCGAGGTCGAGATCAACGGCCGCCGCCGCCGCCTGCCCCTCACCCACGCCCTGGTCAGCCGCCTGACCGAACGCGCGCTGGAGGACCGCGACGTGGTCGCCCTGCGCGAGATGCTGCGCCTGTGCGCCGCCACCGAAGCCGCCCGCGAGGCCCGCGCGCGGCGCGAGCGCGAGGAAGCCGAGGCGGCGCCGACGGTGCGCTGGGTCGGCGGCGCGGCCGACCTGTTCGGGGGCGACCTGTTGAGCGGCGGCCTGATGCAGGCGTTCAGCCGCGGCCTGGACGCGGAGCGAGCGGCGGCGTGGGAGGACGACGAGGAAGAAGACGCGTGACGGGCGGCCCGCGCGCGGCGGGCGGTTCAAGTCATTCATCTCTTGCAGGCGAGGGTGCGCCGGTGGGGAAGCCTGTCAAGGATCGCGAAGCGACCGCGCAGCGGCTGCGTCCTTGACAGGCTTCCCTACCGGCGCGGTCATCATCCAAGAGAAGTAGGGGCCTCTCCGCGCCCAGCGCGGACCTCCGAAGCGGAGGCGCTCAGCCCCCCGTCGCGCGGTTGCAGGCCGCGGAGTCGCGCTCCAGCGCCGCCAGCCGCTGCTCGTGGCCCAGGGGATCCTGGATGGTCTGGGGGTGGTCGAGCTGGACGCGCATGTCGCGCGCCAGCAGCAGCCGCCCGTCCGCCACCGGCATGCAGGCGGCGCGCACGGCGGGCGGCATGTCGGTCATGGTCGCCCAGGCGTTTTCGGCCACGGTGCAGGCCATCACCTCGGCGTCGGCCCTGGCCTTCAGTTCGTTGAGCGTGATCTTGCCGGCCTCGGCGTCGGAGAAGGCCCTCTCCATGCCCTCCGCCCCGTCGATGCAGGGCTTCTCCGCCGCGGCCATGCGCGGGCCCCAGGCGGCGCCGGGGGCGCAGGCGGCCAGGGTCAGGGCGGCGGCGAGGAGGGCGGGGATGCGGCGGGCGTGGGGCATGGGGAACCTCCCGGCAGGGAGGCTGGGTGGGCGGGGTTAGGGGCGGGTTAGCGGGTTGCGCGCAATACATCTTGTATGTATATTATGTACACCTCCTATGTCGGTAGGAAGGACAGGGAATGAGCGAACCAACGATCGAGCCCACGGCCCGAACGACGGTCAAGGATCTGCAACGGCACTGGGGCGAAATCGCTGACAAGGCGCTTATCGAACCGGTGATCGTGACCTCCAACGGGCGGCCTAGGCACGTTCTCATGGGGATCGCGGAGTATCAGAAGTTGGTGACGGAATCGCGCAAGGCCTACCTGGTCCGCGACCTACCGGAGCCGATGATGATGCTGCTGGAGGAGGGCCTTGCCGACCTTCGGGTTCCTGAAGGAACCGCCGACAGTGAAGACACCATCCGCTAGGCCTCCGAGACCTCCAAGGCCCGCCGCCCGTCTGCCCGAACCGGGCGACGTCATCCGTTACGAATTCCTCTGGCCTGAGGGTCACGCCCAGGGCCGCGACAGCGACAAGGAACGCCCCTGCGGCGTGGTGGTCAGCCGCTCGGTCGCCGAAGGGCGCATCGTCTTCGTCGTGCCGATCACCAGCCGCGACCCCAAGGACCCCCGCGCCATCGTCGTCCAGGCCGGCGGCCCGCTCGGCCTCAAGGCGCCGGGCTGGATTATTCCGTGGGCGGTGAACGCCTTCCAATGGATGGGCTCGGATGTGCGCGAAGCGCCGGACCCGAAGGGGGCGTTCTGGCGCTATGGGGCGTTAAGCGGGGCGTTGCGCGAGCGGTTGGCCGCGGCGGTGGCGGCAGAGATGAAAGCCGGTCGGATGCGGCAGGTGGCGCGGGGGGAATAGGTATCGTGTCCCCGAATTCCCCCACGTTGTTGGTCAGCTCCGATACATGGGTGCGATGACGCGTCTTGGCGCTACCGAAGCGTCCGAAATCGATCGCTTTTCCTCGGGAAGGAGGGGCGAACACGCGCCGACCGCAACGGCGAGCTGGGGAAACACTTCTCGCGTCAAGGCGTCGAAGTCTTGAAGCCATTCAGGTTCAACGTCGAGCAATTGAAATTGGACCGTCTCTCCTGAGACGTCGTACCTGCGATGCGCTATGTTCTTGAAGATTGGGACCTTTGAGCCGCCGCCCGTCACCACGACGAAGAGGCTCTTCGCGTCACCGAAGTTTTGAACGCCGACAGACTCAAGCAGTTTTTCAATCTCAACTTTGAGTTTCTGCTCAAATTGACGAACCTCCTTCGAGTCCATGAAATCCTTGAGCCTGATCTCGATGTCTCCGATGTCGTCGAGGAACAGCTCGCCATCTTCAAACAGTTGGCGTTTCAGTTCCCGGATGTCTCGCCGGAGAACGTACATACTGCGTTTGCCGGATTCAGTCTGATCGTCGAGTTGGGCTCGATTGGCTATGAACGCGAGCAGCAATCCATCGAGCCGATCACCTGCGATCTTCAGGGCTGCCCCACCGTTCGAGAAAGGGTAAATCCGCCCTTGATCGGCACTCGGAAGCGCATACCGATACAGTCCGATGTCGGTAGTGCCAGCGCCCACATCTACTACTAGGACGATCGGGCGTGTGTCGCTGAGGTGCTCACCGATTGCCGCGGCCGCGGCCGCAGCTTCCAGCACGTGTTTCTCCACGAACTTTGCACCATCCCGTGACTCATCAGTCAGGTCGGCATTCAACAGCCCAAGCGCGGTAATCGCGTCATTGGCTGAGAGACCTTGGCGCCAAACTTCCAACGGTAGGCTGTCGGCCAAAATCTGAGCGTCAACCAAAAGGCGCTTCAAAATCTTGGAAACGACTTCGACCTGACTATCCTTCCAAACGGGCACAGCAAACCGACGTAACACGTAGCGCCCAACCCCTTCGCTTTCGAGCGCCGCGCATGAGGCTGCAGTAAGGTAGGCCAAATACAGAGTGAGTAGATTTCGCTTCGTGAATTGACGCGTCGGATCCACCGAGGCATCGACCAGCTCATCAAGCCCTTGGCCCTGGAGAATGCTCAACTCTTGTTTGGGAGAGTCAAAGCGGGTCCGCGCAGGGTCGTTTTCGCTTCGACTAACGGAGATCGCCGCATCACCAAAGTAGATGGCCCCATGCGAGATGTAGAGGCTTGAGGCGAGCAGATTGTTAGCGCGGTCGGAGACTTGCTGCCCGAGGTCAAGCGGGGTCGGAGCATCTGCGCCACTGCGCCAAAGCGCGGCTTTAGAAAACGCTGTCCCGAAATCCAATGCGACCACGTCGCCCGATTTCTTGTGCTTTGACAAGCAGTCGAGGTCCAGAAGGAGCGGGGTCGTGATGTTTGCAGGCTTCCCGAATCTATACAGTGCCTGTTCCGCTTTTGGGCTGACCGATGGCGGCTGGCTGCCCGCATACCCGACTAGGGAGGCAAGGCCAGCATACTCGTCTGCGGTCATAGGGCCGCGCAGTTCGTAGTTGCCGCGTTCATCGGGCACGAGCCGCTGGAGAAGGCTCTTGATCAGCGACCGGGCAACAGCGGCATCAATATCATTTGCGCTCATGCGGGCTCCACCTTTGCCTTGACTACGAGTTGGGGGCTGCCGTCGCGGCTGCGGCGGATTACCATCGGCGCCACGATCCTCACGATCCGCGTACCGGCAAGCGGCTCTTCAGCATCGTGATCAACAGGAGAATATTCCACTGCATCGCCGACTTCACCCGACAGTTCAAAGCCGCGCTGTTGTCCCAGTGAAATGGCCCTGCGAAACGTTCGCTTCAATCGGGTCGACGTGGCCGAAAAAGCCCGACCCAATGTCGCGTTCACGTCTGTGGCGGCGTCTAGGAGGTCGTCACTTAGGCTTTCCCAGGTAGTGCGAAGAGCAACCGCCTCTCGGTATATACGCGCGATGTCACTATCGACCTGCTCAAACACGGTTTCGGCGGCAGCGTCCCCTCCATCCAACGTTCGCAAGGCTCGGCCGGTTGCCAGCCAATGGCGCACTTCGTTCGTGAGACCGCTTTGGCGTTGCGACATTTCTCGAAGGGCGTGTTCCGCGCCCGGAACATCCAACATGGTTGTGAGCGTCGAGCGTAGTTGATTGTCGGTAACACCCGCCGCGGCCAGCAATGCGATGGTTTCTTGCAGCAGGCGGCCTAACGCCAGTCGACTGGGCAATGTCTCATCGGGCCATCTCGCCGGGTGAAATAATCGCCGGAGGACTTTGATCGCCTCGAAGGTCTGCGGAATCGTAGTCAGGGAAAAATGGGATCTGACAAACGTAGCGAGAAACTCAAGTGCCTCCGTCGCGACTTGGATCGCTGCGGTGCGATCACCGATCTGATCCCGTTCGAGTTCTTTGCTGAGCATAGCGGCATACGCCGGGCCGCTCTCCGATGTTGCCGACGGCTCTAGGATTCTGACGGACGCCTTCAGCGCTTCCAGAGACCGTTGCATTCTGCGTGCACGACTGGTTCCCCGGTCTTTCGTATCGACAGGAGCCCGCGAGAACGCCCGCGAGAGCCGGTCAAATACCTGGGTTAGATCCTCCGAACTTTCGACCAGCCCCATTGCCGCCTCGTCTCTCGCACCGCTCGCGACTTGACCCTCAGCAATCATCATCGCGGCCAAGTATTCTGCCTTGTTGGAAGCACTCGATATCCGCACGATCTGGGCCAGATATTCCCGGTCTCTTGGGTCGGCAGACTCTCGAGGCAGTTCGTTGAGCGGCGCGAAATCCTGCAACAACGCGCTTCGGATTCTTGACTGAAGCTCTCGGGAGGGTTGACTCAATATCCTCGCGATAAGGATCATCGCTTCAAGTCGTTCGTCGCCCTTTCCTTCGCGCGCAATGCTCAACAGGCGAGAAAGGCCTTCGTTAAAGGCCGGAAGTTCAGCAGCTTTTTTAGTCGCTCCTGGTCGCGCCAGGGCGATGATTATTTCTCGCGATCGTCCCAAATTGATGTCGCTGCCGAACTCACGGGCAAGTGACGCGATGTCGGGAGGTTCGGATGCAAAAGTCGAGCGGGACGGCATGCACACCCTATTACTCGGACCGCTCCAGCTTAACCAGATGCACAAGTGAACCGGACGTTGCTGGCTGATCTCCGCTTTGCTCCCTTCCTTGACTCCCCCACCCCCTTCCGCCCATAACGCGCCCCTTCCGGCGCAAGCTTGCTCGCGCCCTCCACCGCCACGACCCCGGTTCACCGGACGAGGGCGGCGAGGCCCCCAGTCGACGTGATCGTCCACTGGGGTCGTACTGCGTTTGGGTTAAACCCGACGCGGCGCGGTGTCTCGGATGGGGTCCCGGATAAGCGCTCTGCGCTTTCCGGGATGACATTGGAGGGAGGCGGGTTGGTGAGTGTCAGCCACGCTAAAGGCCCCTCGTGTTCGACGCGCTGAACGAACGTCTGTCCACCGTCTTCGACCGGCTCACCGGTCGCGGGGTGCTGACCGAGAAGGACGTGGACGAGGCCATGCGCGAGGTGCGCCTGGCGCTGCTGGAGGCCGATGTGGCGCTTCCGGTGGTGAAGGACTTCATCGCGCGGGCCAAGGAACGGGCCACCGGCGAAGAGGTGATCCGCTCGGTCAAGCCGGCCGACCAGGTGATCAAGATCACCTACGACGGCCTGGTCGAGATGCTGGGCGGCGGCGAGGACGGCCAGGCGCCGGCCGAGGGGCTGAACCTGAACGCCACGCCGCCGGTGGTGATCCTGATGGCCGGCCTGCAGGGCTCGGGCAAGACCACCACGGCGGGCAAGCTGGCGCTGCGCCTGACGAAGATGGACCGCAAGAAGGTGATGATGGCGTCGCTGGACGTCTATCGCCCCGCGGCGCAACACCAGCTGGCCATGCTGGGCGAGCAGACCGAGGTGGCGGTGCTGCCGGTCATCGAGGGGCAGCGGCCGGCGGACATCACGCGGCGGGCTCTGACGGCGGCCAAGCTGCAGGGCTTCGACGTGCTGATCCTGGACACGGCCGGGCGCACCACCATCGACGAGGCGATGATGGCCGAGGCGGCCGAGATCGCCGCCATCGCCAAGCCGACCGAGACCTTGCTGGTGGCGGACTCGCTGACCGGCCAGGACGCGGTGCGCACGGCGCGCGCCTTCCACGAGCGGCTGCCGCTGACGGGCCTGATCCTGACGCGCGCCGACGGCGACGCGCGCGGCGGCGCGATGCTGTCGATGCGGGCGGTGACCGGCCTGCCGATCAAGTTCCTGGGCTCGGGCGAGAAGCTCGATGCGCTGGACGTGTTCGACGCGCGGCGGGTGGCCGGGCGCATCCTGGGCCAGGGCGACATCGTGGCCCTGGTGGAGAAGGCCAGCGCCGACTTCGACCAGGCCCAGGCCGAGCGCATGGCCAAGAAGCTGGCCAAGGGCAAGTTCGACCTGGACGACCTCTACAACCAGCTGCAGCAGATGAAGAAGATGGGCGGGCTGGAGGGCATCATGGGCCTTCTGCCGGGCGTCCAGAAGATGAAGGCGCAGATCGCCGAGGCCGGCATCAACGACGCCATGATCACCCGCCAGCAGGCCATCATCGGCTCCATGACCAAGCTGGAGCGGGCCAAGCCCGACATCCTCAACGCCTCGCGCAAGCGCCGGGTGGCGGCGGGCTCGGGCGTGCAGGTGCAGGAGATCAACCGCGTGCTCAAGCAGCACCGCCAGATGGCCGATGCGGTCAAGGCGATGAGCAAGGGCGGCGGCAAGGGCTTCGCCCAGTTCGCCCAGATGATGGGCATGGGCGGCGGCGGCGGCATGGGCGGCGGACGGCCCAGCATGGAACAGCTGAAGGCCATGGGCGGCGGCAAGCTGCCCCCCATGCCCGACATGGACCCCGCCGAACTGGAAGCGAAATTGAGGCAGCTGCAGCAGCAGGGCGGGATGCCCGGGCTGGGCGGCGGCGGATTACCGGGATTGGGGGGCGGCCTGCCGGGCTTCCCGCCGAAGAAAAACTAGCAACTCAACCGATCAACCAACGACACGACTTAGACCTGGAAAGACACTGAAATGCTGAAGATCCGTCTCGCCCGTGGCGGCGCCAAGAAGCGCCCCTACTACCACATCGTCGTCGCCGACAGCCGCTCGCCCCGCGACGGGCGTTTCCTCGAAAAAGTGGGCTCCTATAACCCCTTGCTGCCCAAGGACGGCCCGACGCCGCGCCTGGTCATGAAGCTCGAGCGCATCGCCGAGTGGCTCAAGAAGGGCGCCCAGCCCACCGACCGCGTGGCGCGCTTCCTGTCCACCGAGGGCCTGGTGAAGTGGGAGCACGGCAACAACCCCAAGAAGGCCGAGCCGGGCAAGAAGGCGACCGAACGCGCCGCCGAGCGCGAGCAGCGCGCCGCCGACCGCGCCGAAGCCGAACTGGCCGCCAAGAACGCCCCGGCCCCCGAGCCGGAACCCGAAGTGGTCGCCGAAGAGGCTCCCGCCGCTGAGGAAGCCGCTCCCGTCGAGGCCGCTGCTGAAGAGGCCGCCCCGGTAGAGGCCGCCGCCGAGGAAGCCCCGGCCGAAGCCGCCGCTGAAGAGGCCCCGGCCGCTGAAGAAGCCCCGGCCGTCGAAGCCGCCGCCGAAGAAGCCGCCCCGGAAGCCGAAGCCGCCGCTGAAGAGGCTCCGGCCGCTGAAGCCGCCGCTGAAGAAACCGAAGCCTAACACCACTACGGATGTCATCCCGGACGGCGCGAAAGCGTCGATCCGGGACCTCCCCGATCTCCGACCACTCATGAGGTCCCGGATAAGCGCTGCGCGCTTTCCGGGATGACACTAGATTGGGTTTTGATGGTCACCGGTTCGTCCCCCAACCTCATCGAAATCGCCCGCGTCGCCGGCAGCTTCGGCGTGCGTGGGGAGGTGCGGGTGACGGCCTATAGCGACGACCCGCTGGCGCTGAAGAAATACGGGCCGCTGAAGAAGCAGGACGGGTCTACCGCCCTGACCCTGACCTCGGCGCGGCTGCACAAGGCGGGGCTGGTGGTGCGCGCCGCCGAGGTCGAGACCAAGGAGCAGGCCGACGCCATGCGGGGCCTGCGTCTTTTCGTCGAGCGCTCAGCCCTGCCCAAACCGGCCGAGGACGAGTTCTACCTGGCCGACCTGATCGGTATGCAGGCGCGCGAAGGCTCAGGCGCGGTGCTGGGCGTGGTGAAAGCCGTGCAGGACTTCGGCGCCGGCGACATCCTGGAGATCGCGCCCGCGACGGGGGCGACCTGGTACCTGCCCTTCACCCGCGAGGCCGTCCCGGAAGTGCACGTCGGCGACGGCTGGCTGCTGGCGGTGCGCCCCGACGAGGTGCAGGCCGAGGGTGAGTCCCAGGGCTAGGCCCTGGGCTAGTCGTGCTCGATGTCGTCGCCGACGATCTCGACCCAGCGGTGCTTGCGCGACTCCCAGACCGAGAAATTCGGCGACGGAAACGTCGGGTCCTGAAAGGCGCCGATGGGCACCGCGGTGACGCCCTCCATCTTGTCCAGGACATAGAAGACGTCCGAGCCGCAGTCGGGGCAGAAGCTGAACGTCGCCTTGCCGCCGGATTGACCGACGTAGGACCATTGTTTGGAATTTCCGGACGTCGCGACCTTGTCGTTGGGCCAGCGCGCCTGGGCGGCGAAGGCCGAGCCCGAGCGCTGCTGGCAGGTCAGGCAGTGGCAGACGGAAATGCGGCCGGGCTCGCCCTCGACGGTGACGGAGAGCTGTCCGCAGCGGCAGGAAGCGGTGCGGGTTGTCATTGCCCAAACCTAGCTTCGTGTGTTCAGAAACGCCATGTCCGAACCCGCCGCCCCCGTCGTCTTTCCGCCCGACCCCGAACGGGTGGAGATGATCTTCGAACGGCTGGCGGGCGTCATGCCCGAGCCGAAAACGGAACTGCATTTCTCCGACGCCTACACGCTCGTTGTCGCCGTGGCGCTCTCGGCCCAGGCCACCGACGTGGCGGTCAACAAGGCGACCGAAAAGCTGTTCGCCGTGGCCCATACGCCGGCCCAGATGCTGGCCCTGGGCGAGGCCGGGCTGATCCCCTTCATCCAGTCGATCGGGCTCTACCGCACCAAGGCCAGGAACGTGATCGCCGCCGCCCAGATCCTTCAGTCGCAATACGCAGGCCAGGTGCCGCTGACGCGCGAGGCGCTGCAGTCGCTGCCCGGCGTGGGGCGCAAGACCGCCTCGGTGGTGCTCAACGAGCTGGGGATCGAGGCGGCCATCGCGGTGGACACCCACGTGTTCCGGGTCTCGCACCGCCTGGGCCTGGCCAATGCCTCGACGCCCGACAAGGTCGAGGCGCAGCTGTTCGAGGTGGTTCCCAACGACTACCTGCCCAAGGCGCACCACTGGCTGATCCTGCACGGGCGCTACACCTGCAAGGCCCAGCGGCCGCTGTGCGAGGCCTGCGTCATCGCCGACCTGTGCCCCTCGCGGCGCTACTACGCGGCGGGCATGCCGGCGGGGGTGAAGAAACCCCGGACCCGATCCGGGGCTCAGGCCTCGGCGGCGCGGCGCACGGCGCGGGCGAAGCCGGCCCCGCGCTCGGGATCGAAGCCGAGGTAGAGGTCGGGCTCGATCAACTCCAGCTCCATCAGCACCGGCCGGCCGGCGCCGTCACGCACCAGGTCGACGCGGGCGTAGAGCAAGGGTTCGCTCACCGACTGCAGGATGCGCCGGGCGGCGGCCAGGACGTCGGGTTCGGGCTGGTAGGCCTCGATATGGCCGCCCCACTCCGGCTGGGTGCGGAAGTCGCCGGCCTTGGCCACCTTGCGGATGGCGTGGCTGAATTCGCCGGCGAAGAAGATCAGGCTCATCTCACCCTCGCCCTCGACCGCGTCAAGGTAGGGCTGGATCATGGCGCGGCCCACCGGCGGGTCGACCAGCTCGTCGCCGGGGCGGATGCGCAGGGTGCGGTAGGCGCTGGCCGAGACCTGCGGCTTGACGATCAGCCGCTCGGCCCCCAGGTCGCGCGCCGCCGCCGCCAGATCCACCCCGTTCAGGTCATCGACGAACAGGGTCGGCGTCACCGGCGCGCCCAGGTCGAGCAGCCGCTGCAGGTAGCGCTTGTCGGCGTTCCAGGTCAGCACGCTGGCCGGGTTCTGCAGGCGCACGCCCTCGAAGCCCCAGCCCTCGATCATGGACAGCCACAGGTCGTAGTCGCGGTGATAACCCCAGGTGACCAGCGGCATGACCAGGTCGAATTCCCCCAGGGCGTCGGCGTCCTCGATCCAGGAGCGGCTGGCGACCTCGATGCCCTCGGCCTTGAGCGGGGCAACCATGCGGTCGCGCACCTCGCTCCAGCGGCCCTGGAAGGCCATGTCGTCGGGATTGGGGGTGAGGATGGCGACGGAGAGGGACATGGATCGGAGTTAGCACGGGATTCGGCGGCGCGGGACGGGGGAGCGGTTTCGGGGACTGGTCACTTTTCTCGCGCAGCGAAAAAGTGCCCTGTCCCCGATAACGGCGGGGCGGTCCGGCGGGAGGGATCGCTCGCCGCTTGTTCGGGGACAGGACACTTTTTCCTTCGCTTCGCTGCGGAGAAAAGCGGCCAGTCCCCGAAACGCTACTTCTTCGCCTCGGCGATGCAGGCGTCCACCGCCGGGGTGGGCGCGCCGCGCACCAGCGGGCCGGAGGCCGCGCCCTTGACCCGCAGGGCCCCGGCCGAGTCGCGGGCCAGGAAGACGTGCAGGGCGCAGCTGCGCAGCCGGTAGGTCCACAGCGACCCCTGCCCCTCGTTGCGGGCCAGGGACGGCTGGCCGAGCGCGGCCTTGAGGCGAACCTCGTCGAAGCCGACCAGGGCGGCGGCGTTCATGGGACCGGATGGCGCGATCCCGGGACCGTCGCCGCGGGTGCGCTCGGGCGAGCTGGACAGTTCCGACGGCGGCACCACCACCACGTTGCCGCGGCCGGGCCAATTGCGGCGGGGCTTGGCGGGCTTGGGCGGCTTGGGGGTCTCCGGCTGGGCTTCCGGAGGATTGTGATGCACCGGCCGGCGGTCGCGCGGCCCCGACGGCGGCGGGGCCTGCTGCTGAGCCAGCGCATCGCCCAGCGGCGCGACGGCCAGGACCGTGGCAAGGCTCAGGACGGAAAGGGCGCGCCGCATGGCCTTTAGCGGTAAGGGGCGCGGCGGGATCGTGCAAGCGCGCGTTGCGCCGCACCGCCCGCTGGGCTACCGGGCGGGGCAAGAGGCGTCCCACGCCGGAGAGACCCGCCCCATGGCCCATACCTACGACGTCGCCGCCATCGGCAACGCCATTGTCGACGTGATCGCACCCTCGTCGGACGCCTTTCTCGACGAGCAGTCCCTGACCAAGGGGACCATGCACCTGATCGACGGCGAGCGCGCCCTCCAGCTCTACGGGGCCATGGCGGCCGGGATGGAGGCCTCGGGCGGCTCGGCGGGCAATACCGTCGCCGGCGTCGCCTCCCTGGGCGGCAGCGCGGCCTATATCGGCAAGGTGGCCAAGGACCAGCTGGGGGAAGTCTTCACCCACGACCTGCGCGCCCAGGGCGTGCACTTCGAGACCCCGCCGCTGGAAGGCGCCGACGCCACCGCTCGATCCTTGATCAACGTCACCCCCGACGGCCAGCGCACCATGTCGACCTTCCTGGGCGTCGCCGGCCTGCTGACCAAGGACGACGTCGACCAGCAAATCATCAAGGACAGCGCCATCACCTACCTGGAAGGCTATCTGTTCGACCCGCCCCCGGCGCGGCTGGCCTTCGAACTGGCCGCCGATGTGGCGCGCGCGGCGGGACGCAAGGTGGCCATCACCTTATCGGACGTCTTCGTGGTCGAGCGCTGGCGCAATGACCTGCTCGATTTCCTCTCCGCCAAGGCCCACCTCGTGTTCGCCAACGAGAACGAACTGATGGCCCTGTTCGAAACCAGTGACATCGACGAGGCGATCGACCGCGTGCGCACTCTGGTGCCGATGGCCGCGGTCACCCGCTCGGAGCACGGCTCCATCGTCGTCGAAGGCGGCAAGACCTTCGAGGTCCCCGCCTATCCGGTCGAGAAGGTCGTCGACACCACCGGCGCCGGGGATCAGTTCGCGGCGGGCTTCCTGTTCGGACTGGCCAACGGCCGTGCGCTGGACGACTGCGCCCGCCTGGGCGCGCTGGCGGCGGCGGAGGTGATCGAGCACTACGGCCCGCGGCCGATGGTCAGCCTGCGGAAGCTGGCGGCGGAGAAGGGGTTGGTGTGAGAAGAGGAGCATGCTGACATCTGCGGGCACGCGCTGGCTGGGCGTTCCGTCACCGATGGACGCGCTCTTCTTCCCCTCGGTCACGATTGGTGACGGCGGCGTTGAAGGTGACCTTACGCTGCTTGTGTCAGGTGACAGCCGAACCTACCCGGGGCCTTCCTTCCTAATCACTTTCGGAAATGTGGAATCGATCTGCGCCTACAGTGAGACCCTGTATTGGTCCCTCGCGGCCGAACCGACTCGCCCGCAACACGTGCTTAACCTGATCCTTGAGTCGCCGTTGCTCCGCCGGGTCGCCGAGCGGGGTGGGAACGGCGGCGTCGACAGGCTGGCGCACTTTCTCGTCTGCGGCGGCGACATGTGTTGCGAGGTCCTGGCGGCGGACTGCTACGGCCTGCGTACATTTGACACCGCCGCGTTGGCGTCCGAAGCGCTCGCATCGATCAAGGCGGGGACCTTCAAGGGCCCCGCCTGCACCTGGTTCGACGCACCGACCTAATACGGAGTGGGGGCGCAGGCGACCGGCTCCAGCCCTTGTTCTCTTGCAGGCGAGGGTGCGCTCGGGGAGAGGCCTGTCAAGGACGCGAAGCGCGGCGGAGCCGTAAATCCTTGACAGGCCTCTCCCCGAGCGCGGCAATCCACCAAGAGAAGAATGGCGGGCTCCGCGCGCGGCGCAGTTCGGACGGGGGAATACACCATGGCGCTTGAAATCATCGGCTCAGGCCTTGGCCGCACCGGCACCAAGTCGCTGCAGAGCGCGCTGAACCTGCTGGGTTTCGGGCCGTGCCACCACATGGTCGAGGTCTTCGCCCATCCCGAGACCATGCCGCTGTGGATCGCGGCGGGGGAAGGGCGGCCGGACTGGGACGCGATCTTCGAGGGCTACCGGTCCATGGTCGACTATCCCGGCGCCCACTACTGGCGCCAGCTGGCGGACTACTATCCCCACGCCAAGGTGCTGCACACGGTGCGCGACCCGAACAAATGGTTCGACAGCACCCAGGCGACGATCTTCAGCGCGGCGAATTCGCGCGTGCATCTCGCCAACGACCCGGCCGCCGTGGCCGCCGACCCCGCCGTGGCCTTCTTCGCCAGCTTCACGAGCGACCTGCGGCCGCATATCGCCGACCGCGCCCGGATGACCGATTATTTCCGCCGCCACACCGAGGCGGTGAAGGCGGCGATCCCGCCCGAACGCCTGCTGGTCTACGAGGCGGGCCAGGGATGGGAGCCGCTGTGCGCCTTCCTGGGCGTGCCGGTCCCTGACGAGCCCTACCCGTCGGAAAACTCCACCGCCGAGTTCCAGGCCCGGCTGGCGGCGCGGTCGGCGCCGTAGGCGCGCGCTCGATGCAAACCGCGGAAGTCGTCCTGCCCTGCGCCGAACTGGCCCCGACCCTGGCCTTCTTCACCGGCGAGCTGGGTTTCCGTGTCGAGACCATCTTCCCCGCCGAAGAGCCGCACACCGCCTCGATCTCAGGCCACGGCCTGCGCCTGCGGTTGGCGCCCGGAGGGGGCGATCCCGGGCTCATCCGCATCGCGCGGGCGGGGGCGGGCGGCGAGACGCTGACGGCGCCCAACGGCACGCGCATCGAATGGGTCGATCCCGATCCGCCGGTCGAGATGCCCGCCTTCGTCCCGGCGTTCGTCGTCACCCGCGCGGCCGACGGGCCGGCGGCGGGCGAGGGGCGTGCGGGCATGGTCTATCGCGACCTGATCCCCGCGCGGCTGGGCGGCAAGTACATCGCCTCGCACATCTCCATTCCCGGCGGCGGGCCGGTCAGCGACTGGGTGCATTTCCACAAGATCGCCCTGCAGCTGATCTTCTGCAGGCGGGGCCGGGTGCGGCTGGTCTACGAAGACCAGGGCGAGCCGTTCTGGATGCAGGCGGGCGACTGCGTGCTGCAACCCTCACGCATCCGCCACCGGGTCCTGGAAAGCGCCGATGACCTGGAGGTGGTGGAGATCACCGCCCCGGCCCTGCACGAGACGGTGGCCGACCACGCCATGACCCTGCCGACCGGACGGGTCGCGCCCCAGCGCGATTTCGACGGGCAGCGGTATTGCTTCCATCGCGGCGCCGAGGCGCCCTGGCGCGACCTTGGCGACGCCTTTGAGGCGCAGGACACCGGCCTGGCCGCGGCCAGCGGCGGGGTAGTGACGGTGCGGGTGTTGCGGGCCGATGCGGGCGCGCGCCTCGCCGCGCCGGCGCAGGCGGGGGAATTGTTGTTCGGCTTTGTCCTCGAGGGGACCGGGACCCTGGCCTGCCGCGGCGAACACGCCCTGGACGGCGGCGACGCCTTCGTCGTCCCGCCGGGCGAGGCCTGGAGTGTCGAGGCCGGCGTCGGCCTGCGCCTGCTGGAAGTTCGCGCGCCGGCGCGTTAGGCGCTGCGGAATCGGGCGCGCGCGCTGCGACCCTTGGCCCCAATGATATTTCGACCAGCAGACATAGACATGGTAAGGCTTGGGCGCTCGGTCCCGCGCCTGAGAGCTTTGCAGTCGCCGCGGCGCCTTTCCGACCGTCTGCCCGGTATGGCTTTCGCCTCGCGAGCCTCGGGTTACTTGAAGGGCCAGCCATGGCTGCCCGCCCACCGGCCTATGTCGACACCGCCAACGAGCTTGCGCGCGCGGTCATCGAGTCCTCGACCTCGCCGCTGGTGATGCTTGACGCCGAGCTGATGGTCATCGCCGCCAGCATTTCTTTTTGCCAGGCCTTTGGGGTCGACGCCGCGACCGTGACGGGTGGAGCCATCTACGCCCTCGGAGACGGCGAATGGAGCTCGCCGCAACTGCGCGTGCTGCTCACGGCCACCGCTGAGGGCGACGCCCAGATCGAGGCCTATGAGATGGATTTCCGCGGCGGCGACGGCGTCGCGCGGCGGCTGATCCTGAACGCCCACAAGCTGGAATACGGCGAGGGCCCGGCGCGGCTGGTGCTGGCCATCTCCGACGTCACCGACGCGCGCGCCGCCGACAAGCTCAAGGACGACCTGCTGCGCGAAAAGGCCATCCTGCTGCAGGAGATCCAGCACCGGGTCGCCAACAGCCTGCAGATCATCGCCAGCGTGCTGCTGCAGAGCGCGCGCAAGGTGCAGTCCGACGAAACCCGCGGCCACCTGACCGACGCCCACAACCGGGTCATGTCGGTCGCCGCCGTGCAGCGGCAGCTGTCCTCCACGCGCCTCGGCGACGTGGCGCTGAAACCCTATTTCGGCAAGCTGTGCGAGAGCCTCGCGGCCTCGATGATCCGTGACCACGACCAGTTGACGCTGACGGTGACCTGCGACGACAGCCGGGTGCCCAGCGACATCTCCGTCAGCCTGGGGCTGATCGTCACCGAACTGGTCATCAACGCGCTCAAACACGCCTTCCCGGGCCTGCGCAAGGGTCACATCGGCGTCGACTACAAGGCGCACGGACCAAACTGGACGCTCACCGTCTGCGACGACGGGGTCGGCATGTCCAAGGCCCCCGACGGCGCCAAGCCCGGCCTGGGCACCAGCATCGTGGAGGCCGTGGCCAACCAGCTGGCCGCCGACGTGCGGGTGACCGACGGCCATCCCGGCACCGACGTCGCCATCGTCCACGTCCTCATCGCCGCCGTCGGCGACGAGGAGGCCGCCGAGCGTCCCGACCGCGCCGCGGTCTGACAGCTCCGCCGGCGAGCGCGCCGGCCCATCGCTGAATGCCGAATGGAAAAAGGCCGGGCGATCAGGCCCGGGCCTTCTTTCGTTGAGCCGAAAGGCGCCTACCAGCGCCAGCGGGCGCCCAGGCGCACCGCCCCGCCCTCGGCGTCGCCGCCGACGTTCCACTCGCCGCGCACATAACCTTCCAGGCCGTAGAAGGTCTGGGCGGTGACGCCGAACTGCACCTGGCCGTAGGTTCCGGGCGGCGTGTCGGTGACACTGAAGCCGGTTCCGCCGGTGGTGAAGGTCATGCTGTTCTCGCCCTCGAACTCGCTGATGGCGAAGACGCCCAGCGCCGGGGTCAGGATCACGGCGCCCGAGCCCATGGTCGCGCCGAAGCGCAGGCCGGCGCGGCCCAGCAGGCTGTCGGAATCGCCGAAGTCGACGGTCGCGCCCGAGGCCGTGAAGCTGTCGATCTTGGTGGTCGACCAGGAGAGGTTGGCCACCGGCTCGACGAACCAGGTGCTATCGCTGGTGAAGCGGTAGCCGAGCTCGCCCTGCAGCCCCAGCGTCTGGGCGTCGAAGGCCTCCATGTCGGCGACGTTGGTCAGGTTGGCGTCGATGGTGTTGAAGTCGCCCTTGGCCAGGACGTTGGCGAAGAAGCCGTTCGACATCCAGCTGACGTAGGCGCCGGCGTTCCAGCCCTCGATGTCGAAGCTCTCGCCGCCGACGTCGAAGCGGGTCTCCTGCTGCACGAAGCCGCCGGTCAGGCCCCAGGTGACCGCGCCCATGCGGTCATCGGCGCCGAACTGGAAGCCGCGCCAGTCGCTGTTGTGCGACTGGTTTTCCACGAAGGTCGTGCCGCCGATGGTGAAGGTCTCGCTATCGGTGAAGCCTTCGTCGCCGGCGTGGCCCTGCATCCACATTTCCCAGCCGTCGCCGCGTTGGCTGCCGTCGGACGGGCCCGCGCCGGGGCGCGCGCCGCCGTCGGAGTCACGGCTTTCCTGCCAATGGGAGATGACCGCGCGGTCGGAGCGCTGCCAGAAGTCCTGCACGGCGGCGGAGAGCGCCAGCAGTCGGAACGCCGAGGCGTCCGGAAGGGCCACGATCAGCCAGTTGTCCTGGGCGGCGTCGAAGCGCAGCGAGTAGTCGACGAAGCCTCGATCCACCGGCGTCATGGTGAACTCGGCGCCGGTCTGGTTGGCGAAGGCGGAATCGACCACCAGGATGCCGGCGAAGTTCAGCACGCCCGGCGTGGCCGAGAGCACCGAGTTCGGCACGATGGTGGTGACCCCCGTGGCCTGGCCGATGACGATGCGGTCGGCGATGGAGCCGGGGCCGCCGAACTGGACGTCGAGCGCCAGCTGCGACCCCGTTCCGCCGTGGAACACCGTGCCGGCCATGGCCAGCACGTCGCCCGCCTGACCATCGAGGCCGGAGACGCGGCCAGTGTTGTCGAAGCTTTCCAGGCCGGTGAAGGTCGTGGTCGAGGCCGCGCCGTTGGAGCGGCTGAAGCCGGTCGTGCCGATGTTGGAGAAGACGTCGGCGCCCGCCCCGAAGGCCGAGGTTCCGTAGGCTTCGAACACGCCGCTGTTGGTGAAGCTGTCGGCGTTGTCGGTCAGGTCGACGCGGCCGTAGATCACGCCCGCGTTGTCGATCTGGGCGAAGCCGCCGTTGACCTGGATCGCCAGGCCGCCGTCGCCGTAGATGAAGCCGTGGTCGTTGTCGATCAGGGTGGCGATGCCGGCGGTGGAGACGATGCCCGCATAGGCGCCCGAGACCTGGCCATGGTCGACGGTGATGCTGGCGTAGCCCGCGGCCTCGGCGCGCACGCCCGTGCCGTAGGCCGAGGAGACGATGCCGGTGACGGTGACATAGACGTCCCCGCCCTCGCCGTCGCCGCCGGCGAAGCCCGCGACCGCGTCCGAGCCGTAGCCATAGACGCCCACATTGCCCACCACGATGGTGGCGCGACCGGCGCCGGTGACCTGGGCGCGCAGGCCGTCCGAATAGTCGCCGTAGGTGACGACACTGGCGGCGGTGACGGTGGCGTCGCCTCCGGCCGTGACGTCGATGCCGAGGGCGTAGTCGCCGCCAGTGTAGACGTCGTCGGCCGTGACATCGACGTCGCCGTCGATGGCGGTGGCGCGCACGCCGGTCGAGAAGTCGCCGCGGGTAGTGACGATGCCCACATCAACCGTCGCGTCGCCGGCCAGCGTCGCCTCGGCGTTGTAGTCGTAGGTCGTGTTGGCCAGGGCGTAGACGCCGTCGGAGCCGTCGCCGGTGGTCAGAATGTTGTCGCCGCCGACGAAGACGTCGCCGCCCTCGGACACCGCGTAGAGGGCGATGCTCTCGTCGCCGTAGGTGCGGGCCTTGCCGACATCCACCGACACGTCGCCGACGAGCAGGGGCTTGGCCGGGTCGATATCGGCATAGCTGACGGCCTGGGCGAAGACGCCGTTGCTGTTGTCGCCGAAGGTGTAGACGGCGTCGGCGATGACCACGGTCTGGCCGCCGCTGTTGCTGGCGTGGATCGCCTCGGCGCTGTCGCCCAGCGTCTGGACCACGCCCACGTCAACGAGCACGTCGCCCGAGACGGTGATGCGCGGCGCCCGCGGGCGGGCATAGCCGCTGTAGTCGTAGACCGACGTGGCCAGGCTCGTGGCGAGGATGCCGGTGGCGAAGTCGCCGCTGGTGTAGACGGCGCCGGCGTAAATGCTGAGGTCGCCGCCCAGCACGGAGGCGTCGATGCCGATGGCGGCGGTGCTGGCGTCATAGGTGATCACCGAGCCTTCGCCGGCGGTCATGGCGCGCAGCAGGTCGCCTTGGGTCTGCACCGTTCCAACGTCGATGAGCACCGAGCCGAAGCCCGAGGCCACGATGCCTTCGGCGCCGTCGCCGCCGGTGAAGACGTCGCCGCCGATGATCGAGACCGCGCCGTCGTTGCTGTCGGCGACGATGCCGTCGCTGCCGCCAGCATAGGTGAAGTAGGTTCCCCCGCCCTCGCCGTAGAACGAGCCAATCAGCAGGGCGCCGCCGGTGGTGCGCACCGAGTCAAAGGTGATGTCGATATCGCCATTGGCCGAGGCGTAGATGCCGACGGCCGACTGCCCCGAGGTCGAGACCGCGGCCACGTCGATGTGGACCTGGTCGCCGGCCGTGCCGCTGACGCCCGTGGCGGCGGTTCCGGTAGTGGTGACGGTTCCGGTGCTGATCACCGAGGCGTCGCCGGCCTGGCTGGAAGCGATGATGCCTTGGCCGACAGTCAGGACATCGCCCGAGCTGGTGACGCTGGCGTCGCCGTAGCGGGCGAAGGCGCCGAGGCCGGTGCCGCCGGCCGTGGTGTCGCCGGTGGAGACGATCGTGGCGTCGCCATAGCCGCGCACGTCCACGCCGTAGCCGCCCGCGTTGACGTCGACGACCATGACGCTGGCGTCGCCGTGATCGGCGTAGGCCCTGACGCCGTTGCCGCTGCTGTAGATGAGGCCGGTCGAAATCACTTCGACGCCGTCGCGGCCGAAGGCTGCGATGCCGAAGGCCCGGCCGCCGATGGCGGTGACGTCATCGACGCTGACGTAGACCTGGCCGTTGCCCGCCGAGGCAGACACGCCGGCCGCATAGGCCGCGCCGTAGACGTCGATGCCGCCGCCGACCGTCACCGACACGTCCCCGTTTGCGGCGTGGGCCCGAACGCCATAGGCGGACGAGCCGGCCGTGGCGTCGATGTCGCCGCTGACGTCGACGGTGACGCCGCCCTGGGCCGTGGCCAGGACGCCGTAGGCGACGTGCTGACCCTGGACGTCGATGTCGCCGACGACGGTGACCGACACATCCGTGTCGAGCGAAGTGGCCAGGATGCCGGTAGCCTCGCCGTAAGGCGAGATCGCGCTCACATCGCCGGTGGCGACCGTGACGTTGTCATAGCCGATGGCCGAGACGCCGGTGGCGTCGCCGCCGCTGCTGTAGACCGTGGTCGGCCCGGTCACGGAGATGTCGATGGCGCGCGTGCCCTCGAAGACGGGCCCGCCGGCGACGACGGCGCCGCGATCATAGTAATAGTAGGGCGGCTCGATGTAGGGCGCCGCGCTGGACGCGACGATGCCGAAGCTGTCGCCCGCGCCGGTGACGTCGATGCCGCCGGTGACGATGATGTCGATATCGCCATAGGTGGTCGTCGCCTCGATCCCCTCGGCGGCGGCGGTCTGCGACGTCACGATGATGCCGCCGTTGGCCCCGACGTAGATGTCGCCAGCGTAGGTTTCCGCGAAAACGCCCGTGGCGTCGCCGTTGGAAGAGGCCGCGGTGATCAGGCCGCCGACGCTGATGTCGATGCTCTGGGGATCGCCGAAGGCGGCCGTGGTGGAGCCTTCGACCTGACCGGGGGGCGGAGGCGGCGGGGGCGGCGGCGGGGGCCCTTCGCTCGGGGCAAAGTTGGCGTAGACCCCGAAGGCGTCGCCATAGGCGTCGGCGGTGATCGCGCCGGTGACGCCGATATCGATCAGGCCGAAGGTCGCCGTGGCCAGGACGCCGTAGGCGTCCGCGCCCGAAGACGTCGCCGAGATGGAGCCGGTCACGTCCACGACAGCGCCGTCGGCGGCGCCGTGTTCCTCGATGCCGACCGCGTCGCCCGAGGCCGTCACGACCGTGTCGCCGACCACCACGATGGAAGTCGGGCCGGCGTCGACCTGGGCGTAGACGCCCGTGGCGCCGCCTTCGCCGGTGGAGACCGAGATGTCGCCCGTGACGCTGATCGCCGCGCCGGTCCCGCCCTGGGCATAGACGCCGTAGACATAACCATAGGTTTCGATGGTGATCGCGCCCGTCGTAACATCGACATAGCCGGCGTTGGCGATGGCGTTCACGCCCGACTTGGCGGACTGGATGTCGCCGACGTCGATGTCGATGTCGCCGAAGCTGGTGCGGGCGTAAACGCCGTAGCCCGCCGCGATGACGTCGCCGCCGGTGATGCCGACGCCGGTTTCAGCGATGCCCACGACGCCCTCGGACCCGGAGGCCGTCGTGGTCACGCTGTTGAAGTTGATGGACACCGCGCCGTCGTTGCTCGTGGCCCAGATGGCGTCGGAGTCGTAGCCCGTGGTGAACACGTCGGCGGCGTTGATGGTCACCAGGCCCGCGCCGTAGCTGCCCGCGTAGAGGCCGCGCGAATTGTCACCCTCGGTGCTGACGTCGCCGCTGGCGACGATGGTCACGTCATTGTTGCCGAACGCCCAGACGCCTTCGGAGTTCTGGCCCGTGGTGGTGATCTCATTGACCGAGACATAGACCTCGCCGGCGCCGAAGGTGCGGCCAAGCACCCCGTAGGAATTGTCGCCGGTGGTCGAGATCAGACCCGTGTCGGTGATGGAAATGTTGGCGTCGGCGTAGCCGATGATGCCTTCGGAATTGAGGCCCAGGGTCGTGACGTCGTCGGCCTCGATGACCACGTCGGCCACACCGTAGCCGCGGCCGCGAATGCCTTCGGCGTTGGCGCCGTCGGTGGAAATCGTGCCGGTCGAGGTAATGGCCACGCCGGTGCTGCTGTAGGCGAGGATGCCTTCCAGATCGGCGCCCGTGGCGACGATGTCGCCGGAATCGACGACGGTCGTCTGGCCGATGGAGCTGACAAAGATCGCCGCGCCGTTGACGCCCGTGACGTTGATGTCGCCGGCGCTGACATAGGCGGTGGTGGCGGCGCGCACGTGGATTCCGTTGGCGGTTCCCGCGGTCGTCACGGTGATTTCACCATTGACCTGCACGTCGGCCGCGCCGTTGTAGGCGTGGGCGTAGACGCCGTAGGCGTACCCGGTCACCGACGACACATCGATCGCACTGTCGGCCGAAGAGGTGAACCCGACATATTGCCCGGCGAAAAGGCCCGCGCCGATCGCCGTATTGCCGCCGACCCCCGTCACATCGACGGAGCCCCCGTTGTGGATCGTCGCCACGCCCTGGGTTGCGCCGACCTCCAGGCCGCGCGTGAAGGCGTCGCCGGCGCTCCCGTTCACCGTGACGTCGCCGGTGTTCATGACCGCCGCGACGCCGGACACGCCGGTTGCGTTCGCCTGGACGCCGATGGCGACGTTGGAGCCGTTAGAGCCCCCGTTCACGGTGACCGAGCCGGCATTATAGGTCGTGGCGTCGGCGTTGTTGACCTGGGTGAGCATGCCGCGGATGCCGGCCGTGATGTCGCCGGCGTTGTAGGCGTAAGCATCGGACCCGGTCACGTAGCCGAACATGCGGATGCCGCTGCCCGTCGTGGTGATTGTGGCTCCGTCGTCCACGAACACGTTGGCGTCGTTGCCCGTGCTGGTCCCGACAAAGACCCCCGTGGAACCGCCGGAGTTGACCGCGACCGTGCCGTCCACAACCACGGTGATGTCTTCACCCGCGTCGCCGAAGTAGACGATGCCGCCGGGGTAGGGATTGCCTACGCCGCTGGTCGCCGTGCAGGTGATCGCGCCGCCGACGTCGTCGCCGCATTCGTCGCCGGCCCAGGCCGTTCCCGGCCCCGCGGCCATGATGGCGATGGAGCAGCCCAGCGCCGTGCCGACCATCAGGGGGAGGCGCGAGGCGGCGACATTGCGCGCACGCGCGGACACAGGCCCGCGCCCAGCGCGGCCGACGGATTGGGTGTTCATTAAAGTCGCCCCCGGCGCACGCGCCGCCCCCCACGCATCATGCGCGGAACGCTCGGTCGCCCAGCTTCCTATCGGCGAAGCGCGGCTGTAAACCTAGGGATGAACCGCAGGTCGAGACAATCTGCGCCGCTACTGTGGCTCAAAAATCTCCAATACCTTCAATATCGTAAGGACTCCCGGCCTCAGAGTGTGCCGCGCCTCGCCCTCTGCCCCAACCATCGGGCGCTCGCCTTGGGCGTGCGTCTGAAGTTCGCGCGGTCGACCGCGACCAGGCCGAAGTGCTGGCCGAAGCCGGAGGTCCATTCGAAGTTGTCGAGGAGGGACCAGTAGAGATAGCTGTGAACCGGGATGCCCTCGTCCAGGCAGGCGCGCACGCCCGCCAGCGCCTGGTCGATGAAGGCGATGCGGCGGGCGTCGTCGTCGGTGGCGATGCCGTTTTCGGTGACATAGATCGGCTTGCCGATGGTGCGGTGGGCCCAGCGGATCGTGGCGGCCAGGGCCTGGGGGTAGAATTCGTATCCCGCCTGGGTCATCTCCGCGCCGGGCGGCCAGGGGACCCAGCCGTGGGCGTCGTAGATCAGGCGCAGGTAGGTCTGCACGCCCACGAAATCGGCGTGGCTGCGCGCCGCCTCGATCCAGCCGCCGTAGAGCCGGGCTTCCATCTCAGGCGCGAGGGATTCCGCACCGATGCCCTGGATCTCCTGGGTGGTCAGGCTGAGCCCGACGGGCAAGGTGGAGCGCGCCGCCTTCATGGCCTGGTAGGCCTTGCGGTGGCCGTCGAGCAGCAGGGGCTCGCTGATCGCCGGGTTGGTGAAGGCCAGGGTGGTGAAGCGCTCGGAGCCCGTGGCGCGGCGCGCGGCGGCCATCATCTCGGCCCGCACGGGGTTGGCCGGGACGAACGCCGAGAGCAGTTTCACCAGTCCCAGGATATTGGCCTCGTTGAAGGTGGTGGCCATGCCGATCAGCGGACCCAGCCGCCGGGTCGTGTGCTCGCAGTAGCGGGCGAACAGGTCGGGCGCATCCGCCTGCTCCCAGCCGCCGCGCTCGGAAAACCAGCGCGGGGAGGAGAAGTGGTTGAAGGTGACCATCGGAGTCTGGCCGTGCGCATGGCAGGTCTCCAGCACCTTGGCGTAGTGGTCGAGCTCGGCCGATGAGAACTGCCCGGGGCTGGGTTCGATGCGGGCCCACTCGATGCCGAAGCGGTAGCAGTTGAAGCCCAGCGCCGCGTTCAGGGCGATGTCCTCGGCGAAACGGTGATAGCTGTCGCAGGCGTCGCCGGAGCGGTCCTTGTAGATCGTGGGCGTCGTGTTCTCGAGCAGCCAGACGTCGGAATTGGTGTTGTTGCCCTCGCTCTGGTGGGCCGAGATGGCCGTGCCCCAGAGAAAGCCTGGCGGCGCCTTGCGGGAGGGCGCGGCGATGACCGGCGAAGCGGTCGAGGCCGCGGCGGCGGAAGCGGCCAGCAAGACCCGGCGCGTCATCATCATTCGCTCTCCCGCGAGTGAATATGTGCATCAGTCGACCCGGGCGCGGGCGCGCGGTCAAGGCGTTTCAGGGTGCTAGTACCGGCGTTTCTTCAGGCGCCCGGTTGCGGAACTACCAGGACCGCCATTCGTCGATCTCGTCGACGAGCGCCCTTTGACGGGCCACGAAGGCGACTTCCTCGAATACCGCGCAAATGTCTTCGCGCTCCTCTGTCTCAATGACGTTCCCCGCCTTTTCGTCGGCCTCATTGAACCACTCGACGCACGCCTTGAGGATCACCCGAACATCTTTGCGCTTAGGTTTGTCGCCCAATGCCGCCAGGTCACGGCAAGCCTGGTGCACGACCTCGCGCGCGGCGATGGTGAAATCGTTCGGTGGATAGGGCGGTGACGGCGTCCATCGCTGGAAGGGTGTTTCGCCCAGCAGAATCTCCCAGGTCAGACTCTTGAGCCGTTGATCGTAGCGTTCTTGTTTGGCTTTCCGTTCAACGTCCGCGTCAGCCTGAACCCTCGCCATGTCGGCATCGTAGCGGACGCGATCGTGGAGCCATCGCCATTCCATCTCGGCGTCGCGATCGACCGACAGCCAGGTCGCATGACGACGCAGATCTGCAAGCAGGGTCCGTTCGAGGTGCGATAGCGGAGCTGTCCCGAGCAGCGTCAATTCGGCAAGCATTGAAGGGTCACGCCCCCATTGCGTGGGAATGCCAGTCGCCGCTGGCTTACCGCTGTAGTGGCCGCGTCGATTGCACAAAACCGAACACTTTCGCGCCTCGGCGAGCGTGGGTTGCTTGGTCCAGATGCCGTCGAGGACGACCACGACGATCTGCGCAGGCGTTTCGGCCAGAACCTTGATCGCCGCGTATCGGCCGGTGTCCGGTTCGCTGTACTTCGAGGCCGGTGACGTCCGGAAACTGAAGATATCGCCCGAAGCGAACGGCTTGAATGACAGCCGCCTCGAACTCTCCGGATCGCGACTGAACCAGTCGAGAGGATTCCAGGAAACCATCGTCAGTCCCGCCGCTTCTTCAATGCCACATACAGCGCGCCCTCGCCGCCGTGCTTGCGGGCCGCGTGGCTGACGCCCGCTATGGCGTGGCGCAGGTCGCGGGCCGCCAGCCACTCGTGGGCGTGGCGCCGGATCTGGCCTTCCCCGCCATAGCCCTTGCCGGTGACCACCAGCACCGCGCGCAGGCCGGCGCTCCAGGACCGTTCGATGAAGGCGGTGAGCCGGTCCTGCGCTTCCCAGACGCCGAAGCCATGCAGGTCAATGCGCGCCTCGATCGGATCGCGCTCGCGGCTGAGGCGGCGCAGGCGGCGCGGGTCCAGCGCCTCGGGGCCGTGGCGGGCGGCGCGAGGGGCGGGCTTGGGGGCCGGGGCGTGGCGCACCCCCGCCGCCAGCTGGGCCATCAGGGCGGCCATGTCGGCTTGCGTGGCGGGCGCGCGCAGCGGGCTCTTCGGTGAAGCCGCTTTCGGCGGAGCCTTGGCGGCGGCCGGCGGCGAGGGCGGTTCGGGTTCGTCGGCGGAGCGGCCCGGCGCCGTACTTTCCATGGTCCGGGCCACCAGGGCCCAGAGGCGGCGTTCCTCGGCGGTGAGGCGCCGCTTCATGGCCCTAGGCCTGCGGGGCGAAGGGCAGGTAGAGGCTGACGGTCGTGCCTCGACCCGGGGCCGTTTCGATGCGCGCGGCGCCGCCGGCGTGGCGGGCGAAGCCGAACACCTGCGGAAGCCCCAGGCCCGGGTGCTCGGCCGGGGACTTGGTGGTGTAGAAGACCTCGGGCGCGCGCATCGCCGTTTCGGCGTTCATGCCCACGCCGGTGTCCATGACGAAGACACGCAGCCAGGCGCCGGCGGCCAGGCCCGCGACCTCGCCCTCCGACGTCGTCACCCGGTCGGCGCCGACGGTGATGGTCCCGCCGCCCGCCACCGCGTCGGCGGCGTTGACGACCAGATTGCGCACCGCAGCCTCGAACTGGTCGAGATCGATGCGCACGTCGCCGACGTCGGCGGCCAGGTTAAGCGCCAGGGGCGCGCGGCCGGCGGCGCGGGACAGCATGGGTTCGAAGCCGCGGACGGCCGTCCCCAGGTCGGTGACGTTCAGGTCCTCGGCGCGCGGCTGGGTCAGGGCCAGCAGCTGGCGCGACAAGGCCTCGCCCTTGCGGTTGGCGGTGAGCGCCGCCTCGCCCAGGCGGCGCACCCGCTCGGGATTGTCGGCCTGGGACAGCAGGGTCTCCAGCGCGCCGCCCACGACGGCGAGCAGCCGATCGAAGTCCTGGGCCGCGCCGCCGGTCAGCCGCCCCGCTGCCTCGAGCCGCTGGGCCTGGACCAGCAGTCGCTCGGTCTTGCGCCGGCTCTCCTCGCTGGCTTCCAGCTGGGCCGTGGCGGCGGCCAGTTTGGTCTCCAGGGTCTGGACGAATTCCTGGTCCTGGTAGCCGGCCACGCGCTCGTCGGTGATGTCGCGGCCGGTGGAGAGGGTGGCGATGAAATGGTCCTGGGCGTCGCGGGCGACCGCGCCCTTCCAGGCGATCAGGCGGCGCTTGCCGTCGCCGCGGATGATCCAGCTTTCCCCGTCGGGCATTTCGGCCTTGCCCTCGATGACACGCTTGAGGAAGCGGCGTGCGCCGTCGCGCTCGTCCTCGGGGACGAAGCGCTCGATCCATTCGGCCCCGACGACGTCGGCCGAGGGCAGGCCCAGGATGGCGGCGCCGGCGGCGTTGATGTCGCGCACGCGCCCTTCGGCGTCGAGCGCCAGCAGCATGACCCCGGCCAGGTCGAAATAGCGCCGCGCGATGTCCTCGTCGTCGCGCGCCGTCTGGGGCGTGGACAGGCCCTCAGTCTCGACGATGGCGGCGCTCGAGCCAATCACCTCGCCCACGGCGTTCATGATCGGCATGGCGGTGACCGAAACCAGCATCTTCTTGCGCGTGCCGGGGTTGATCATCAGGTGCTGGAAGCCCTTCACCGTCTGCCCCCGCAAGGCCCGCGCCGCGGGCAGCAGCTCGGGGGGGATCATGCGGCCGTCGGGGTAGGTGATGCCCCAGGTGGCGGAGTGGAAGCGCAGGCCGATCAGCTCGGCGTCCTTGCGGCCCAGCAGCTGGTGGGCGGCGCGGTTGGCGAAAACGAAGCGGCCCTGGGCGTCGGTCTCGACCAGGGCCACGGGGATGGCGTTGAGGATGTTCATCAGCCGCCGCTCGGTGCGGTCGACATGGGTGCCGGCCGACTCGAGCTCGTCATTGGCCTGACGCAGGGCAGCGGAGGCCCGCATGAACAGGAAGAAGCCCAACAGGGCGAGCAGGATCGCGGCGACAAGGGACACCCCAAGCGCGATGATCAGGTCCTGCTGGCTGTCGAAAAGCATTCAGAGACAATCCGGGCCGAAAACGCCCGAGGTCTGCAAACCCCGGGCCGCCTGACCGCATAGCGCAGGACGAAGGCTCGCGCGACAGGGGAAGCGGCGGATTCTGGCTTAACGCCGTTCGCCGCTCTGCGCCCTAGTCTTCAGCCAGCACGATGATGCGGTCCGTGGGCTGGTACTCCAGCGCCTCGGACTTGGGCGGATTGACCACCACCCCGCCCATGTTGCGCGGATCGGCCTCGGCCCCTTCGCGCTGGCGGCGGTAGCCGATGGCGGTTTCGCCGCGCTGCCGGGCGGCCTCGCAGATGGTGTAGAAGTTCACCGGATGGGTCAGGTCGACGTAGTCGCCCACCGGCCGCATGTAGATTTCCGAGCCGTCCTCGTCGAGCAGGTCGTCGAAGATGGAGGACAGGTATTCGTTCTCGCTGGCCTGGGCGAGCATCAGGCTGACCAGCTTGTTGGACACGACAAAGTCGTCCGCCCCGGTGACCTCGGCCAGTTCGCGATTGCGGATGTCGATCATCTCGGAGACCACACTGATGTGCCGGCCCAGCCGCTCGGACAGGCGGCGCAGGTGCAGCAGGGTAATCAGGGTGTGGGTGTCGGCGGACTGGGCGTCCAGCTGGTCGGAATAACCCAGCACCATCACCGAGTCGTAGCTTTCGACCTTGAGCTTTCCGATGGCCGCGGCGTTGGACGTGTCCATCTTGCGCGCCTCGACCTTCATGTTCTTAGAGCCCAGCGGCATGGAGGTGATTTCCTCCACGAAGCCCGGGCCGTCGCCAGCCACGGTGAGCAGCGAGCCCGGCTTGACGTAGCGCGACAGTTCGAAGGCGATCATCGGCCCGCGGCGGTTCCAGCCAAGGATCAGGGTGCGTTCCGGACCGCGCTTCACCGGCTTGGCCTTGCGCAGCACCTTGGGATCGACGGCGTCCGCCGGCATGGGCTTCAGCCGGATCGAGGCGTCATCCTCGGCGATGATGATGGCGCGGGCGCCGGCCGGAATCTTTTCGCCCATCGGCGGGTTCATCTTCACCCGGCCGTCGGGGTAGCGCAGCCCGATCAGGGAGGAGTCCTCGTAGCCCATGATGGCGTCTCCGTAGGTGACGCCGGCCAGCTCCTCCAGCTCGGTGGTGTAGATTTCGCAGCCGTCGAAATCGAGCAGCTCGGAATAGACCGCCGACAGGCCGGCCTGGCGGCAGGACTGGACCACGATGCGGCTGATCAGGTCGTCGGCCAGCACCAGCTGCACCTCGTCGCCACCGACGATGCGGGCGACCTCGGCGTTGGCGGTGTCGCGCAGCTCGGCGGCGATCTGGTAGCGCTCCTTGCGGCGCTTGGGGTTGTTGGTCAGGGCCAGCACGGTCTTGATGACCTGCTTGTCGGGGTCCTCGGCGCCCTCGGGCGAGACCACGATGATGGAGCGGCAGGTATCGCCGTTGATCAGCGACAGGTCGAACAGGTCGGTGGGGTCGCCGCGGCGGCAGATGACCACCGTATTGCCGGTCGGCCCGACCTTGTCGGCGATCTCGTCCTCCATCTCGACCTTGTCCTTGTCGGCCATGATGACGATGCGCGGCTTCTTGCGGCTCTCGTTGGCGATCAGCAGTTCCTTGATGATGTCGAAGATCGAGGGCGACCAATTGAGGATGACCGTGTGATCGACCTCCAGCACCCGCGAGCGTCCCTTGCGCAGGCTTTCCAGCGCCGAGTCCAGGCCCGCGGAGATGATCGAGATGAGGGCGGAAAACACCAGGATGCCCGCCAGGGTGACCACCAGGGTCACGGCGCGGAACTCCCAGCCCTCGTCGCCGCCCATGGTGCCCGCGTCCATGGTGCGCATCAGTGACTGCCAGGCGGCCTCGACGAAGTCGAAGCCCTTGTCGGGGCCGATGTGGGTGATGGCCAGGATCGTGGCGGCGATCAGGATCACCGTCAGCGACACCAGCGCCAGCCAGCCGACGAGCGCGATGGGGCCGGCAGCCATGGACTTGTCGAATTCGTAGCGGAGGCGCTCGCCGAAACTGACATCCCCGCCCGTCTCGGCGGTGGTCGTGACGACCTTCACGGCGGTCGGCTTCATGGACGCGCGCGCGGCGGTCGCACGGGTGATGGTGCCCATTTCGTTCGAATCCCCCTGCCCGGCATGACGCCCGGCGGCGGGATAAAAGCGGATTGTTACAGGGTTCGCCAGCGCTTTTGCGCGGGCCCGGCCCCCTGGCGGGGAAGAACCGCCGTTGCGGTCACGTGGGGGGAAGATCGACTGGAGCGGGCGAAGAGATTCGAACTCTCGACCCCAACCTTGGCAAGGTTGTGCTCTACCCCTGAGCTACGCCCGCGTCCGTCGAGAGGGGGGCTTATAGAGGGCGAACCCGGGGGCTCGCAAGCCCCTTCGCGCAATTGTGGGCCCGCGGACAAGAGAAAGGCCCGGCGCCTTCCGGGGCCGGGCCTTCCCTTCGTCATTCAGATCGCTCTGGCGGACTAGATCCAGAGGAAGTCCGAGGCGTCGAACTGACCCACGGTCGAGTTCTGCACCAGGATCGACGAGCCGTCCGGCAGGGTGATCAGCGTGTCGAGACCCTGCTGGGTGAAGGTCAGGTCGTTGATGT